>Ga0302180_10002926_pt1 | contig 13145 bp, 13 predicted proteins | sample I_Palsa_E3_2_FD_200575 | JGI IMG/M metagenome (GOLD analysis project Ga0302180, IMG submission 200575) | Peat permafrost microbial communities from Stordalen Mire near Abisko, Sweden - I_Palsa_E3_2 | ecosystem: Environmental > Terrestrial > Soil > Palsa > Peat permafrost | place: Sweden... | reverse complement strand
TGGCTGATCGCGGCACCACGGTGCTCGTCTCTTCGCACCTCTTAGAAGAGCTCCAGCAGATCTGCGATGACGTCGTCATCATCAGCGAGGGCCGGCTGTTGTTCGCTGGAGCCGTGGGCGAGTTGGTCGTCAGCCAAGCGTCGGACCTCGTCGCAGTCCCAGAGAAGCCCGATGACCTCGATCGGCTCATCGCACTCTGCGCACGTGCTGGCTACGCGGCCACGTCGAACGGCGATGGTCGACTACACGTCGCAGCACCGTCCCCATGGGCGGGAGAGTTCAATCGTGTGGCCATGGCCGACGGCATCACGCTCGTCGAGCTCGGCACGACTAAGCAATCGCTCGAAGATGTCTTCTTCGAGCTCACGGAGGAGCACCGATGAGGCTAGTCGTCGCCAGTGAATGGGTGAAATTGAGGCGGAAAGGCATGCTCGCCGCCCTCGGCGGGGTCATCGCGGTGACCGTGCTCGGGACGATTATTCCCATCCTCACAGTCAGTTCGAGCACGAGCACCAAGACGTCGGGAGGTGGACCCTTTGGCGGCAAGACGAGCATCAGCTTCGCCCAGATGGCGAGCAGTCATGGTCTCGCCGACGCGCTTGGCAACAGCGGTACGCTCCTTGGTGTCATCATCATGGGAGTCGTCGCAGCATCGGTTGCGGGCGAGTTCAGTACCGGGACGCTGCGCAATCTTTTGTTGCGCGAGCCCCGCCGGGCCAGGCTACTTCTGGGCAAGCTCCTCGGACTGGGGTCGGCGATCTCGCTCGCCGTCGTCGTGGCCGCCGTGTTTGCTGCTGTGGCGGCGGTCATCGCCGCCTCGGGCAAGGGACTGCCCATCCATGCGTGGGGGAGCGGGTCCGGCGTCGGTGCTGCCCTCGGGTCGGTGACAGAGCTCATACTCGCGACACTGGGCTGGGGGGTGCTCGGCGCCGTCCTTGCCATAGTGTTCCGCTCTCCGGTCGTCGCTGTGGTCGTCGGCGTTGTCTACGCGCTGCCCCTGGAAAGCATCATCGGCGCCATCGGCGATAGTGTTGGCCGCTGGCTGCCGGGCAAGTTACTGGCCGCGCTAGCGGCAGGTGGTAACTCGACCGCCTCTTTGACCGCGGCGTCGTGGACCATAGCCATCTACGCGACCGTGGCCATCGGTTTGGCGGTGATTCTCTTTACACGCAGAGATGTGCCCGCATAGATGCGCCGGACAACGCCACACGCCATGACCATACGACCCGATTCCGACTCCGCGCTTCGGGTCACCGATTGCACGCATTGCCCCGAAACGATCAGTGTTCCAATCGGCGGAGGACTCCGAGCTCTTCCGCGCTCGGCGGACGGGTTCTCTCCATACGCTCGGCGATGCGTAGGTCCCACCCCGTGGCAGCCCGGACCTGCTCCGTAGTTACGTCCGGATGGAGATCGGTCATGACCAGCTCGTTGCTTTCAGGGTCGGGTCGGAGCACGCCCAGGTCGGTGACCACCATTTGGGGCCCAGCGCCGCGGTACCCGAGGCGTCTACGGTCCCCGGGTCCGTCGCCGAACCCAACTGTTGTTCGGAAGTCGAGCCGGCGCACGAAGGACCGTTGGTTCTGGGGAAGCGTGACAATCACCGAGCGACACCCGGCAGCGATCTCTGGCGCTCCGCCAGCACCGGGGAGGCGCACGGTCGGCCGGTTGTAGGGCCCAACTACCGTCGTGTTGAGGTTGGCGAAACGATCGATCTGGGCGGCACCGAGGAAGCCCACGTCGATGCGCCCTGACTGGAGCCAATAGGTGAAGATCTCAGCCACCGAGACGACAGTGTCTGACGTCTTCGACAGTTCGCCGTCGCCGATGGACAGGGGTAGCCGGGTTGGTTTGGCCCCAATGCACCCGGACTCATACACGAGGACCAGCTGGGGGGCGTGGCTAGCGCGCGCGAGGTTGGCAGCCGTGCTCGGTGCGCCGATGCCGACAAAGCACACCTGTGCATCGACCAGGGCGCGGGCAGCGGAGATCACCATGAGTTCGCGGGGCGTCGGCGGAATCATGGTGTCCGTGGGTCCGGCACTCATCCGGCTCGACCGAGGACGTGCTCAGTCATCCAGGCCAAGAATGTCGCACGGTCCCGGCTCACGGCGTCCCAGGCCTGGTAGGCATTATTGTCCCGATCTGAGTAGCCCTCGGCGTAGGAGGGATGAGCGCCCTTGGGCGCCCTGGCAAGCAACGTGATCGACCAGGAGGGCAACACCACCGACCCAGGCCGCGGAATGAGGCGGTCGACGATTTCCTCCACCGTGACCAGTGAACGATGGGCAGCGAGAACTGCCTCCTTCTGGACTCCAGAGATGCCCCAGAGCTGGACATTGCCGGCCCGGTCGGCCTGCTGCGCGTGGATCACGGTGACGTCGGGCCGGAGCGCCGATACGGCTGCGAGCTGCTCTCCGGTGAATGGGCAGAAGATCGGTCGTACCGATGCCGTGACCTTCTCCAGCCCGGTGCCTCTATAGCCTCGCAGGACGCCGAAGGGCAGCCCCGACGCACCGGCCACGTAGCGAAGCGTGAGGCCAGCATGGCTGTGCTCCTCGAGGTCCAACGGCCCCGGCCAGTCATTCTCGACTGCGTCGCGGAGCCGATGAAGGCTTCCGACGCCCGGGTTGCCGCCCCAGGAGAAGATCAGCCGCCGGGCACAACCCATGCCGATCATTTGGTCATAGATGAGATCTGGGGTGAGACGTACCAGCGTGAGATCCCGGCGCCCCTGACGGATGATTTCCTGGCCGGCGGCGAGACGGCGGCGCACGACGGGCGCAGTGCCGAGCTCGCTCGCTACAAGCTCGGGCGGATCAGCGCGGATGACGCCGACGGCTTCCACCGGGTCGCCTGCCCCGCCGTGCTGGGCAAGGTGCGCTGCCCGAAGAGAACCGAATCGATGGCGCTGTCATATGAGCGCCCCGAGATCCTCAGCGCGCCCAAAGACCCTCCGACGTGTTGCACGCAAAAGACACTCACCGTCCCGCCGAGTGTCAACGCCAAGACCCGGCAAAAGCACGACTACCCGAGCCAAGCCCATCGCCTCTCCTATGGCCGGCGCAGTGCGGCCGAGCGTTCCAATGCCACGGTCAAAGACCCCGCCTCCAACGACGTCGCCCGCGGGTGGTGTCGTCTCATGGGACTGACCTCAATGACGCTCATGCTCACCTGCCTCTTCGTCGTGCGAAATCAGCGGGTCCTGGCCTCCTTCGAAGCCCGCGTGGCCGAAGACCAACGGCGCCAGGCAGTCGGGCTAGCACCACGAACCCGCCGTCGGCGGCGCCAGACGATCACCGACCTGGTTGCGGCCTCGCCCGCACCGCCGTAGTCGGACCGTCGTCTCCTGTGTCACGTCGACGCCGCATGGTCCCGGCCTGATCTTGGAGCCGAAAGAAACCCAGGTCAAGGGACCCGAACACCCGGCCGATATGGTGGCTCTCGAAACGTGAACTTGGGACGCCTCCAAAGGTGAAGACGTCGGTGTGCGCCCCTCGGGATTCGAACCCGAAACCCGCGGATTAAGAGTCCGAGGCAGGGGAGTCCGTGGAGTTCGTTGTAGTGCTTCTACCTGCGATTACGTCCGGGCGCCATCCACTGATTACTCGGATTTCCACCCGGTATTACCGAGATAGTGGGTTGCATACTGGGCTGAAAGTAGTGGGGCGAGGCTACAGGTCCTGTGTTGCCATGCCGGCGGGGGTTGGAGGCACGGGAGGCCAGAATGACGCCGACTGGACTACCGATTTCGGTCCTGTCGGGGTTCCTGTGAAAGGCAGGACTAATAGGAAGTATTCGTAGCTCGCCCCGGGTCGTTTTCCGGGTCCCGCCAAGCCGGAAATTGTTCAAACTTGCAGCTCAGATGGGACGTTCCTCACCGGCCTGCGCTCGGCCCGCGATGCCTTGAATGACTTGTGACCTGGGATAGCAAGATCTCTTGCTTTCCACAACTTGTGGCCGTACAATGGCCGTACACGAAAAGGAGATGGAAATGCCTCGCGCTCGGGATGCCCGCTTGGAAGCACGTCTGTCGCCCGCTGATTTTGACACGATCTCGCATGCGGCAGCCGCTCAAGGACTGTCACGAACTGCGTTTGTCGTACAGGCAGCGATGGACGCTGCTCACAAACTTCTACGTGACCAGCAGCTCACGACGATTGCGGTGGCTCATGGAGAATCGTTCATGGAGTGGCTTGATCGTCCTGCCGAGGTCCTGTCCAACATGAAGCCTTTGGTTGACGCGCCTGTACTGCCTCACCGGTGAGCCTGTACGTCACCCGTCTGGGTGGCGATCACGACAGGACGCGATTCGACTGCGGGCGTCCGTCGCTGGACGACTGGTTTCGGCATCAGGCTTCTCAAGCGGATCGGAAACAAGGATCAGCGCGCGTCTTTGTTCTCGTTGACGACGAAATCGAAGAGGGTCGTCTACCCCTTGGTTATTACGCCGTGTGTGGCCATGCTGTTCTGTTCGAAGAGCTACCCGAGGACGTCCGAAAGGGGCAACCTCCCCAGCATCCTGTCGCTGCCGTCCTCTTGGCTCGTCTAGCCATTGATGGGCCACTCCAACGTGATCCTGTGCGTCGACTGGGGGAAACCCTGTTAGCGGACGTGGTTCGGCAGGTGATCCAAGCTAACGATCACGTTGCAACACCGCTTTTGGTTGTCGACGCACTTGATGAGCAGGCGGCAAACTTTTATAAGCGCTACGGCTTCGTGGAGCTTCCCCAGAAGCCACTCCGACTGGTCGCCAGACTGAAGGACATCCGCAAGACGTTTCGTCTGGACTAGCCGGGGACTAGCCGCGACCCTTAGCTACTTCGACCTGAAAAACCCTGATTCGGTGCCGACGGCAATCACCCGGAGTGACCGCTGAGGTCGCCCATGGGGTCTCGCTCCGACCTCTCCGGTCGCTTTTGACCCCATTTTCCGGATGTTTCCGGCTCCGGGGCGCGACGGGAGAGGGTCGAAGCGGGTCAGGCGGGTATCTTCTCGGTCGGCGGTGGGGGTCGTCCTGATGGTCTTTTGGTGGTCGTCGATCGATTCTGGGCTGTAGCGGCGGAGGTGCTCTGCATCTCACGCTGCTCGGCGAGTACGGCGATCTTGGTGGCGTTGTGGGCGAGGATGCCCCAGCCGCACCACGTGCGGGTGCCATCGATCCCATCGAGCATGGTGCGCTCCCAACCCCACGAATGCTTGAGATAGGAGATGCGACCCTCGGACCCGGTGCGCCACTTGATCAGCTGGCGGAAACGACGCGAGGACTCGATCGCTTGACGCGCCGCACCGGGCCGACCCTTTCTCGGGATGGCTACATAGTTCACCCCGAGCTCGTGGAGATCGGCTTCGACCTTGGCCTCGCCGTAGCCCCGGTCGGCGGTCGCATTCTTCGGCACCTTGGCGAAGAGCTTTTTGATGCGGGCGATGGCGGGTGCGAGCATGGGGGCGTCGGGCGGGTTGCCTATCTCGATGCAGTGGTCGAGCACAATACTTTGGTGGTCGCCAGTTGCAGTAACCCCGTCGAGATCGGCCGGGCTGGATATAGGTGTCTCGGTCGTACGCATGTGACCACTGTGGACGGGCGATATCCCCACCGAAGTCCCCAAAGTTGTCAACACGCGAACATTTCTCGCACGAACTCGATCGCCAGGACAACACCCGTCCCGAATCCATCGGTGCAGCTCACAGCACGTTCACCATGAGTTTGTGGACATCGTTGTGGACATCGTTGACGAAAAGAAATCGATCTCCAACTTCCCCAGGACGGTCAAGGCCTGCGCAGAGGGCAGAGGGGGACACATGTGGCCCCCGGGCCTTGAGGGCCCGGACACTTTCACAGACACAATGGACGTGGCCGGCCCCCTTGGGCCGGCATGGAAGCGCCTCTGTCTTTCCCCCCAACCGGGTGGTCAACGAGGCTGAGTCTTCAGGGCTCGGGCAATGCGGCGTGAGGAAGTGGGTCGCACTCCGTGCAAGTGTGTGACTCCTTTGTAGACGTTGTCTGGTGAGGCTTGAGCGGTCCGACCGAGTTTGCGGTGGGGTCGATTTCTAGAAGGCGGCTCGACGTCGGGGGCAAGTGTCCTTTGCGGTGCCACTGAGGGGCTGACGTGCGCGCGCTCCGGGCGGTGACCATGAACTCGGAGAATGACGGCCGGGTCATTCTCGTACGCTCAGGCGGCGAGGACCTTGCCTGGCTCGAAAATAACCAGACGCCTGGGCTCAGAACGCCGGCTCGAAGCGGATCGTCGTCATCTATGCGAGGGCGGACAACAAACCGTCAGCAAGCAGTGTAACGATATCTGGAAAGTACCCCGATCTGCCTGTCGCTCGTGGTTGGATCAAGTTCTGGTGAGGTCTGATAAACAAATTCTGAATTTGGGTCCGGGATCGTTAACCCTGAAGGTGTCTTGAGTCCGGCCTCTCCTATCATCTGGGCTCCGTTTCGGGCATTGAAGGGAACTCTCGATCATTTCGGTCGGTTCCGCTAGCATCACGGAAGCGGCCACCACGAGATGGAGTGGGCATGAAGGTGGGAGACATCGAGATCCTTCAGGTCATCGATGGGATGATCGTTTCGAAGTTACCCTCGACCAAGCCATTGCCCGATGTCGAATCCCTGGCGTGGAAGGAACAGCACCAGATGTTCCGCCCAGACGGAATGATCGAGAGCACTCTCGGCGGGTTCCTGGTCCACACGCGCGACCGTCTCGCCCTGGTCGATGCCGGGGCTGGCCAAGAAGTCGTCGGTGGGTATTCGCCGCCAACAATCAACCTTGACATCGACGACGACCCCTTCGTCGTTCATTTCCAGAGGATGGGCATGCCACTCGAAGCGATCCATGGGATCGCTGAGTTCTTTAGTGGCACTCAGATGGTGAGAGGTCGGCTGCCGGCTTCGCTCAATGTGGTCGGTGTTCGTCCAGAAGACGTCACCGACCTGATCTTCACGCACCTGCATTTCGATCACATCGGTTGGGCCACCGACGAGGGCGCGGCGTACTTCCCCAACGCCAAAATCCACTGTGCCGCCGCCGACCTTGACTACTTCCTCCCCGGTGCCGAAGAGGAGGAGACCACTTCGTTGGTGTACCGCGCACCGAAAGTGCCGGAGCGGCTCGGCCCGGTGCTCGACCGGATCGAGACGTGGGAGTCGGATGGCACAGTGCTACCCGGGATCGACGTGCGACTCGCTCCGGGCCACACCCCCGGCAGCAGCGTCATCGTCCTCTCCGATGGCGTCGATCGGGCCATGCTTCTCGGCGACATCATCCACTGTCCGCTTGAATTGACGGACGATGACTTCGATCTCTTGGTGGACCATGATCAGGAGCTCGCGTTTCAAGTGCGAGAGGCTTACGCTCGGGAGCTGGAAGGGTCGAACATCCCCGTTGCCGGCGCCCACTTCGCAGGCCTGCAATTCGGTCGGCTCTTTGCCGGTCAAGGCGTTCGACGCTGGAGCTTCGACGACGCGTGATCTGCGAATGGGTGAAGTGAGTTTGGGGAACCCTACCTGAAACCTACGAGTGAGAGACCCTCTCCCGTTCTCCCGCGTCGTCGGTCGAGTTCGGTTCCGGATCCGGGTCCGTGTACCCTTCTGGTGTGGTCAGTCCAGTTGGCTGAAGATCGTCGCTGAGCTGCTTCCGCTAGCGGCCCAAGGCATGGCGATCACCACTCCTTTCTCCCGGCTGAACTCAATGGTCTCGTCATGGCCGTAACCACTCTCTTTGATCCCTGCGAAGGGCAGTTCGTGGCGGGTCTGCAGGTAGGTGTTCACCCAGACGTTCCCCGACTCGATCTCGCGGATGTAGCGGTGGATCCGGGTCAGGTCACGGCTCCAAACTCCTGACGCGAGGCCGAATCGGCTGTCGTTGGCGAGAGCGATCGCTTCGTCGTCGGTGTCGAAGGGGATAATGGCCCCGACGGGACCGAAGATCTCGTCGCGGCATATACGGGGCGAGTTGTCCTTGGCGAGAAAGAGGGTGGGCTCGACCCAATACCCCCCGGGTCGGTGCGGCACCACCTCGGGTCCATGGCGACCGCCAAAGAGGAGCTCGGTTTCCGTCTTGCCGTCCTCGATGAAGGCCACGACCTTCTCGTATTGCTCCTGTGAGATCAGAGGACCCATCGATGTCGTTGGGTCGGAGGGGTCACCCACAACGATCGACTTGGCGATTCCTTCGATCCGCTCAAGTACTTCGTCGAACACTCCTCGCTGCACGAGGATCCGAGAGCCGGCGACACACGCCTGGCCGGCGTTGAAGCCGTAGATCGACGCGTATGTGAGGCCCATCACAGCGCTATCGAGGTCGGCATCATCGAGAACAATGTTGGGTGACTTGCCACCAAGCTCGAAGACCGCGGGGGTCAAGGTGTCCGCTCCGGCTGCCTGGATGAGGCGTGCTGTTGGCGACGAACCCGTCATCGTGACTTTCGAGACGTCGATGTTTCGCACCATGGCATCCCCGACATCACCGAGTCCGGACACGAGGTTGACTGTGCCGGGGGGGAGGATGTCGTTCACCAACTCGGCGAAGCGCAGACATGCCACGCTCGCCTGCTCCGGTGGCTTGATCACGACGGTGTTACCCGCGGCAAGGGCACTCGCGAGCTTGTTGCTCAACATCGCGACGGGCATGTTGTAGGGGACGATGGCGGCGACGACGCCATATGGCTCACGAATGGTCAGTCCCAGTGTCGTAGGACCGAGTGGTACCGTCCGCCCTGTGGACGCCTCAAGCGTCTCATGGGCCTTGCGGTCCCAGAGAACCTTCATGTCGTCGAACACCATCTTGCTGATCGAAAGCGGGTTGCCGTTGTCGGTCGACTCCAACCGGGCGAGTTCGTCGGCGTACTCGGTGAAGAGGTTGCCGACCCTCTTGAGATACCCACTTCTCTCGTCAGGGGTGAGCGCCGACCACGCAGGGAATGCCGCCTTAGCAGCGACGACAGCCTCGTCAGCATCGGCACGGTCGCTAAGCGGGATCCTCGCCCAGACTTCGCCGGTCGCAGGATTCACCGTGTCGAGGAGACGACCGGACGCTGCGTCTTTCACTTCTCCGCCGATCAGGTTTCTGTACTGCACGATGTCAGGCACTCCGACCTCCTCGAACTGTGGCCGCGCTGGTCTAAGTTCGGCGGTATTTGAATCGTATCGGTCTCCCTTCTCGACCTCGTCTACGGCCTGTCCAACCGCGGTATTTCAGCCACCCACGCTCCGTGTACCTGGTCGCGGTCACCCAGGCCCTCGACTACCTCGTGTGACGCGCTTTATCTGTTCGCCGGGGAGCCCAAGGACCGCCGCTTCGGGTGCGGACTCCTCGATTTGTTGTGGGTCTCATAGGCCAGCGTTTGAAGATGAGCAAAATGTGCGATCCCTACACGTTGAGCGCATTTCACTGCGAAACGGTGTTCCTTGCAAGCTCAAGCAATGAAGTCGTTGGCGTCATCGAAGCCCGTGAGTATCTGCTTTAACCGGCTTTCCACCGGCGGCCGGGTTTCCGGGTGGGTGAAGATGTAGAAGTGGCCATCGCGGATCGCCCGCACGACTCTGGCTGCGCACTCGGATGGCTCGCGCTGGAACGCCACCCGCGCAGAAGCGGATTTCTCTTTGACGTTCCCCCCAGTCGCGTCGATCTCCTCCCTCGTCATCGGTCCGCCGAAACGTTCCGGTCGGTACCGAGCCGAATTGTCCCAGATGCCCGTGTGCTCGTGGTGAGAGGGGCACAGCACCGAGACCCCGATCTGAGTGTCTCTCAGATCGCCTGCCAACGTCTCCGAAATCGCCACAACAGCGTGCTTGGTAGCCAGATAGCCGTACATGGCGCCGAATTGAGGCTTGCTGACGCCGAGATGCAGCCGGTTGTCCGTCGTCCCGGCGCCGCCGACGACGCCGGCGAGAGATGCCACATTGACGATGTGGCACTTGCGCTTGCCGTCGAACATACGGGGAAGGAACGTCTGCAAGCCGTAAACGACGCCGAATAGATTGACGTCGACGATCCAGCGCCAGCCCTTCTCCTCAGGCTCTAGGACAGGACTGTAAGAGACAACGCCAGCGTTGTTCACGAGGATGCTCGCCCCACCTAGGTCTGCATCCACCCTGTCGGCCATCGCCTCGAACGAGTCCCGGTTGGTGACATCGACCTCGATCGGAACGGCGCGCCCGCCGCTGCGGATGATCTCCTCGGCTACGTGTTCCGCCTCTGTTAACCGGTTGTCGGCGATCACCGCCGTCATTCCCTCTTGAGCGAAACGCTCCGCCATTCCACGGCCGAGGCCGCTTGCCGATCCGGTGATCACTGCCACCTTGCCTGCGAGTTGGTTCATTCGCCCTTCCCTCTCTTGGTTTTCGTGTTGGGCGTGCTCGTTCAGCGTTGGCACTCAATTTCAGACGGCCACTGCAACGAGAGCAAAGTGCGACCGCTACATGGTTACTTCGCCGTCTCACGGACCTCAGCCCCGGGAAAATATCTCCAATCGCCGGATACCGTCGTCACCTACCTCGAACAGATCGAGCGCTCGGCGATGACCGTCCCCCGTCTGCACATCAACGATCGCCACGAATCGGGGAGGCTCCTCTAAGACGGCCTCCACCTGTGGCTGTGGAGAGATCGCTGCGAAGGTCCGGACGTAGAAAGCCCGTATCTCATCTCGACCAACGGCGCGGCCATTCGGGCCGTAGAGGAGGATGGCGTCCTCCCTGTATAAGTCAGCTACCGCGGGATCGGCATTGCGTACACGGGCAAACACCTCTCGTACCCGGTCCGCACCTCGAATATCTGGGTCGTTTGCCGTCATGGTCAGATCACCAACCCCGCACTCGTATGTATCACCTGTCCGGTCAGCTGCCGGCTGTCCGGAAGGCACAGAAACAGGATCACCGCCGCCACATCCTCCGCCTCGGATGGCCTGTGAAGGAGATTTTCCAGTGGGCCTGAGCTCACGATCGCGGCGTACGCCTCGTCACCACCTATTCCTGCGGTCATGGGCGTCTTCGTCATACCCGGTGCGACGGCATTCACATTGACGTCGTAGGGACCGAGATCGGCGGCGGCGGCCCGGGTCAAGCCGCAAATGGCCGCCTTCGAGGCGGCATACAGGGCGGGTGACTGCTGGGCCCGGAACGCGGCACTGGAGCTGAGGCTTACAATCCGCCCGCCACCTCCTCTCTTCACCATGTGGTTACCCACTTCGCGCACGAGTAGGAACGCCGCCCGCACGTTGACGGCGAACACCGCGTTGAAGATTTCGTCCGTGAAATCGAGAGACGAGTGGCGCCCTCCGCTGATGCCAGCGGAGTTCACGAGCAGGTCGATGTGACCGAAGTGAATCAGGACCTCTTCGACCAGGGCGACGACAGCCGGCGACTCGGCTAGATCGACGGTGAAGGGAAGCGCTTCTCCACCTTCCCTACTTGCCTCTTCAGCGATCTCGGCGGCGCCATCCCCGTCCCGGTCGACGACCGCTATCTTCGCTCCTTCGCTCGCGAGCGCCCTGACTGTGGCTCGGCCGATCCCGGACGCCCCGCCTGTAACGACCGCCACTTGACCGACAAGCCGACGGTCACCCCGGACCTGGCCGCCGGAGCTCGACGATTCCGGGCTCGTCATGGGATTCTCGGCCTCCTGTTCGGCGTGTCGGCAGTCGGTACGCCGCCTAGTGAACGTTGTCTAATACGTATCGAATCTGGAATCCAGCGGTCGCGTCAGACGGTTCCTCTTCGTGGGCCGCGCCCCCACCCGGGCGCCGTGGTCTCGCTCTGAGACTTGGGTGCCGCATTAGACAGCCGCGTGCAAGGCGCTCCTCGAGTGTGTACCCGGCCGCTAGGTCGTCTTCCTTGCGGGGTTGGCGAGCTACGAGTACGTTCCCAAGCGGGCGCCCTGTCTGGGTGGACAAGCCCAAGGAGGCGAAATGTCGGATTTGCGCGAGTACCGGAATCTCATCGGCGGCGTGCTGCGGCCCGCAGAGTCAGGCAGCCTTCTCGACTCGATAAATCCGACGACCGGCGAGGTCTGGGCGCGAATTCCGGCGAGCAGCCGCGCCGATGCAAATGCCGCCGTCGCCGGTTCGGTTCCTGCCACTGGGTGACTTCGCGGCCCAAGCTTCATCTCCTGACGCCTGACAGGAGATTCCAGGTACCCGTCAGCGCGAGAGGAGACGAGAATTGAGTCGCATCAAGCCTCTTCAACGTGACCAGTTGAGCGAGAAGCATCTCCGAATTTGGAACGAGCTCGTCGCGTCCAGAGGTCCAGGTGCCCTAACACCTGACGGCTACCTGCAGGGACCGCTCGATATCTGGCTCCACGCTCCGGCCCTCGGGCTCCCCACATCGTCCCTGGGTGGACTTATCCGATCGGAGGCATCGCTCGATCGGAAGTTGCAGGAACTCGTGATCCTGACCGTCAGCGCGCGTTGGAAGGGGGAGTACAACTGGTGGGCGCACGCGCTGTTCGCCCGCCAGCTTGGTACGACCGAAGAGGTGCTCGAAGCCATCGCATGCGGCACGGACCCGCCGTTCGACTCTGACGAGGAGCGGTCGGCGTACGGGGCGGCATGTCAACTCCTGACGACCGGCACGCTCACCGACGACGTCTTCGGGAAGTGCGTGCAACTGTTCGGGGAGGAAGGCACGGTTGAACTGTCGATAATCTGCGGGTACTACTCGCTCATATCCTTCGCGCTTAATGTCGCCGCCGTCCCGCTGCCGGAGGATGTTCCCCCTCGCTGGGCCGAGGAGCCAAGTACGTAGGACTGCACCGGAGGCGTGGTATCCAAGGACGGGGCGACGACCATCTGCGGTGCCTCCGCTCTCAGGCGACGGGCCAAGAGGGAACCTCCGATGGAGCAGCTCTGCCGAGAGTACCGAGACGGACTTGGGCGCCGAGAATCTGAGGTCAAAATCCGACTCCGAGCGTGTTGTCGAAATCTCGTGAGGGGCCTACCCCCCCCAATTCCGCCGCCGCCTTACCGTCTACGGCCCTTCCCGAGGGACCGACTTGTAACCTGTCCCGTCGGATCATGCCGTAAGGCGGAGTCGTGGAACTGAGCGGGATCATTGAGGAGAAACTGTGACCGCAATTTTGGAGGGTGTCCGCATTCTCGAAGTGGCCGAACAGACCTTCGTGCCTTCGGCGGCCGCTTTA
>Ga0302180_10002919_pt1 | contig 13156 bp, 16 predicted proteins | sample I_Palsa_E3_2_FD_200575 | JGI IMG/M metagenome (GOLD analysis project Ga0302180, IMG submission 200575) | Peat permafrost microbial communities from Stordalen Mire near Abisko, Sweden - I_Palsa_E3_2 | ecosystem: Environmental > Terrestrial > Soil > Palsa > Peat permafrost | place: Sweden... | reverse complement strand
TCAGCGGGATGCTGATTCCGTGAAGTCATGAGTCCCAACCTTCCCAGAGGTCACACCCTCCAAGAAACTCGGGGCGGTCCAGAGATCGACTTGCTGAATGAGACGGTCACGTCGGTGTAGGCGGCGGGTTGGCGGGTTGCCTTGGCCGCTTCCCGCTCCAGCTCGATCAGCCGTTCGGCTGTGGCGTGCGGTTCAGCGAGCTGCAGTCGTGCGAGGTGATCGGTGAACTTCGTGTAACTGCCGCGCGGTCTGCCCAGCGTTTCCCCGGTTCGCGGGTCGATCTGCTGGTAGACCGCGTCATAGGGCCCGCGCTCGACGGCCTGGCCGGTGGCGAAGCCCAGGGCTTCTGCTCCCGGGCCCCACCATCGGCCTGGCGATTCCCCGGCCTGGGCAGCGTTGATGTAGTAGCCGCCGGTGGTTTGCTCGGCGGCGGCCTGGCACTGGTTCTTCCACGCGTAGCCAAGGTCGTAGCCCTTGGCGACGGTAACGACCACGGCCATCGGCTGCCTCCCTCAAGATCACGCGGCCGCGGAGCTGACCATGATCATTTAGATCAATGCAACGGTCTGCGCGGATATGGATCATGGTGAGGACAGGTGGCACAAGATCGCTGGCAGCGATAAAGGCAGGAGGGTGTTGGGAGATCGGGACAGGGCAGGTGACCAGGAGAAACAAGAATTTAAGCGAGCCTGGCAGAAGTGCTGTTCTTAAGGCGATGACGGTCCAACGATGCTGCGCCCACGGCCATTTCGGAGTCGCTGAAGATGTCCGCGGCGATGGAGGCCTATAGCCTCTGTCAACACCGCGAGTAACTTGCGGAGGAGCTGTCTGTCGACTTTGTCGTCGCTTTCCAGACCGGGCATATCCAAATTGTTACGTGCCAGAGGCCTTGGCTGCTGTCGCTGACGCTTGCCGTTGGCTGCTGCCGTTGCTCGTCACTGTCACTGTCACACGCGGCCGTGAGCGACTGTTCGTACCCGTCGTCTGAGGCCTCACGCGAACGTCTAAATCCTGCCCCTGGACACTGCCCGTGACCGCCCGTACCGTGCAGGGTATGGCCCACGTCCGGTCCGGCCAGGCTCCGGTCCGGCCACCAGGCTCCGGCCTGGCCCTTGTCTTCTGACCGGGGTGTCCGCAGAGGCTTCGGGACACATGCGTGACTCCATGTGTGCGTTCACCAGGCACTTTCCGCCTGTCCTCGTTGTCCTGCGGTCAGAGTCAAGCTTGAGGCTTGGATGGGCGGAGACGTACACTCACCAGTCCATCCCCGGATCTGAGGCCAGCTAGGGGTTGCCGTCAGGCGCCGCAGGCGGATCCCGCGGCCCTCGGGTGCTCAACGGCAGCGTGCCCACCTAGTCTCGACTCTGAGCCATGCGTCCCTGCAGGAACCATGCGAAGTGGTTACGCTAGCGGTAGCTTACTTTGCTCAGAGTAAGCGGTACACTGATGGATATAGGTACAATCCTGGTACTTCGGTACGAACGACCTCATGATGTGGGCAAGGCGGAATGGAGGTGACATCGATTGACGAACGAGTCGGTAACGCCGAGTGGTTGGGACGTCCCGCAGCAAGTCCAGACAGGCCGTCACTATGACCATGCACCAATTATCGAAGCGATCATAGAGGTGACATGTACCCTAGATCCGAACGTTACGTTGGAAGACTTGGCGCATGCCGTTGACCATGAGATGTTCGCTTCGGCGTCCCCAGCCTTCACAATAAGTGGCCGGATCGATGTAACCCCCGAAGGTATTAAGGGTGACACTTCGGGTGAGCAGATTGGTCATTTGTTCCGCCGCAATAATGGTAAAGGGGTAGTGCAATCGCGACTTAACGGATTCGCTTATAGCTTTATTGCGCCATATAGTAGCTGGGAAACGTTTAGCGCTGAAGCGTGGCAACAGTGGCAGGCTTACAAAACTGTAGCACGCCCAACTCGCGCTACACGTCTGGGCGTTAGGTATATTAATAAGATCGACATTCCGCAATCTAGCATAGAAATTAAGGATTATCTTCGCACTGCGGTCGACGTTTCTCCTTACCTGCCACAATTGACAGCTCGATACTTCCTCCAGGTGGTAGTCCCCATCCTGAACTTCGATGCCTTCGCCACAATAACGTCTACGATGGCTCCGCCGCCGTCAGAGGAACATACTTCACTTATACTAGACATTGATACGTGGCGCGAATTTGATATATCGCTCATGAATAATACAGGCGAAGAAAGGCTTCGAGAAGCACTAGACGAGCTTCGCAGCGCCAAGAATTATGTGTTTGAAGCATGCATCACTGATGCGACAAGGGGGTTGATTAGCTAATGCCTGTACTGATTCGCTCACGTCGGACAACCCGCCACCATGAGCAGAGAGCTTATCTCGATCCCTGGGATGAAGAACCTAGGTACTTCTTGCTCACTCCGAGCGGCACGTTGCGGGATTGGTCTTCGCCTTTCCAGTACCAGCAGTTGATCCCAGAGGACACTCGGCCTGCCTCGATGCTTCAGCGAGTGACCTTCAACGACGACACAAAGGGCGACGCCAGAGTGGTCCGACTGCGTGCCGTCACTGAAGAGGATAATTCCTGGTAATCGGGATTGGATGCTGAGAGTTGCGCGATCAGTTGCCCTGGCTATGCCAAGGCGATATCTTTGCGAGGGCTCCTGTCGTTGACGTATCTATCACGACGACAGGAGAGGTCCATGCGGCAGTTATCGATGGCCCAGCGGTACTCCTGACGCACGATTGCGACATGGATAAACCTAATCGCAATGGGACGCCTCGTGTGGAGAGGCTCCAGTTTGCTCGACTCCGAGCAATTGACGCCCTTCCTAGAGATCGCCAGCAAACACTACGCTCAACTCGCGAGAAGATCCCGCCATATGAGGTGCTGTACCTGGGAGGAATTCCAAGCTTTGGCGAGTCTTTCATTCTCTTTAGTGACCCGTATTACATTCCCGTGGTTCATCTGCAGCCTATATTCCGCGAGTATGAAGACGACGGACCCGGAGAAGGGGGCCGTTACCTTACTGCGCAAGAAAATGACACGCGAGTTGGTCGCCTTGATGCCCCTCAGCTGACTCTTATGCGACAGAAAATGTCTGCCTTCTGGGCCAGAATAATTGAGGATCAAGGTGGGGGATGAATCAATGATATTCTTGATAGGGCCGGGCCTGGAATTACCTCTGTATTCCTCCGGGCGCCCATAGGGAAGCGCTTTACGATGCGGACGGGGACTGGTCGCACACCGCCAGGAAGTAGGCGCCGACGGTACCAGCTCAGGACTTGAGATCAGCAACATGTCCTCGCTCGCCTCCGTCACGGCCGGGATCATTTACGTCACGTTTGAGGCACGCGACATCTCATGGAATCCAGTGAAAGCTGACCCGCCGTTCATTCTGGTGTCTGTCGCGTCCGACGGATCGTGGTTCGAGTACGACGTTTCGAATTCCGTCCTGCCGTCGTCGCTTCAGCTTCGGCAGTTGGCTGCGGTGATTATCGGGATTATCGGGATTATCGCTTCGAGACGGACAAGATTCGCCGGACACGCCTGGGAGCGGAGCGTCCTGGCCCCTGGCCGAAGAGGCAATTTGCATGTGCTCGACGGTCGCTCGCACGACCGAAAGGGTCGTCCGCCTATCGCGGTGTGATCATCTGGCGAGTTTGCGGCGAAGGCAAGAGTCGGACACATATGGCACCAGGTCAGGAAGCGCATGACAAGGGTCGGTGAACCGCCGCCTCGACCTGCTGTTCTGCGCTAATCTGCGACGTTATGCGGCGGCGTAGAGCGAGCCCATACGCGCTCGAAACTGTCGCAGTAGAGGGAAGCCATCTTGCCGCTCCCGGTGTCGCATAGGCAGAAAACGGGTGCCTGTGCCGCTGGGATGCCATAGGTGTGCTGATTGACCATGAGCTGGCTGTCGGCGCGGTAGATCGAGTTGTACAGCACGGTGCGGTGAAGGCGGATCTCGACGTTCTGGACCTTGGTGAGCGGCCGGTAAAGCGTCAGGGCGTTGCGGATCTTGGCGGGCATGGCATCGCCGATGCCTTCTTCTTCACCACGCTCCGCAGCGTGCGGCCCGTCCGGGTCTCCGAGCGCGATCCGTACGGTCACTCCGGCGCGGCCTTTATCGGCGAGGATGCGGAGGATTCCTGTGTCTTCGGCGAGGAACAGCGCGCTGTACGCGAGGATGCCGATGTCGTGCTCGGCGGAGGCGAACAGCCTTGTCCAGGCCTCGCGCGGAACGGCCCATCGATGCGGATAGATCGTCCCCAAGTCGTCGGGCCGGGTCCGCGCCGCGAGCGGTCCGCCGGCATCTGGCCACAGGTCTGCCTCGTCCGCCTCAACCAGGTCAGCAAGAGCGGCCCGGTTGTGCGGGTAGGGCACGCGTCCGTTCAGCCAGCGCCGCACCGTTTTGGGATCGACGCCCATGCGGGCGGCGACATCGTTTTCCCGTAGTCGCGCCTCCAGTAGAGCTCGGCGCAGTGGCTCGTTCACGGTTCCCGCCTCCCGGAACGCGAGGACACTTCCCGACCGTACCAGAAGACGTCCCTAGAAGTCCCTCAGGTGGTGTGTAGAAGTTCCGGTGTCTGCAGCAGCCTGGGCACGAGGGCGTGCGGCACCGCCGTCTCCCGGTCTCAGAAGCCGTACGCAGGCAGGAGGAACATCCAGATGCCCAGCAGGTCAGTCCGGCTGTACACCGCGGCGCAGTTTGAGGAGGTCAGGATACTTGTCGACTTGGTAGCCGAACGGTCAGACCTGCCGCCTGCCGAACGCGAGAGGCTTACTGCGTTTCAGGAAGATCTGAAGCAGACACTGCGCGAAGACCGCCGCCGCGCTGCGGGGACCGCCCGCCTCTCCGCGGCCACGGGCTGACTTCCCGTGATGCCGAAGCCGGCCACGGCGACACGTTTCACGGGAACGTACCCAGGGCGCCCGGACCAGGTGCAGGACGCGCGCCGCGCGGTGGCCCGACACCTTGCGGGGTGCCCGGCCCTTGATGACGCGGTGCTGATCGTGTCCGAGCTGGCCTCGAATGCCATCTTGCACTCGGCCAGCCGGGGCGAGTTCTTCACTGTCCGGGCCGAGTTGCATGCGGATTTCGTCTGGGTCGAGGCCGAAGACCTCGGTGGTCCCTGGCGGTCCCGGCAGCATGATGACCGGCCGCACGGCCTGGACGTGGTGGAAGCGCTCACCGGCCCGGACGGCTGGGGAACCGAACCCACCAGTGACGGCGGCCGGGTCGTCTGGGCGCGGCTTGACCTGGCGGCGGGGGAGTGAGACAGAACATCAGCGTCCTCCTCCACGGCCTGCCTGGAATCGCGGGGCGGAACGCCCGAAGCATTACGGCATCGTCAAGCCAGTGCCCGTTCGGTTAATTTGTCCGATGTGTGACGAACGAGGGAGCAGGGACGTTTCAGACGTCTCCAGACGGCGGGCCGCGTCCGTGAACGTCCCGCCCTTTCGCTCTAGCCTGGACCTCATGGACACACTCGCCGCCTGGGCTCAAGGCCTGGCCTGCACCTTCCTCGCCGATGCCCTTCCCCGCCGCTGGGCCCACGTCCAGGGAGTCGCCGCCCGGGCGCGCGGCCTCGCGGCGGCCGTCGGCGCCGACACCGGGCTGCTCGAAGCCGCTGCCTGGCTGCACGACATCGGCTACCTTCCTGAACTCGCCACCACCGGGCTGCATGGCCTGGACGGCGCCCGTTACCTCCGCGATGTCGAGCACGCTGACCCGATGTTGTGCCGTCTCGTCGCGCATCACTCCTGCGCCGTGATCGAGGCCGAGGAGCGCGGCCTGGCTGCAGTCCTCCGTCGTGAAGTCGACCTGCCGCCGCAGTCGCTCGCGGATGCGCTGACTTGCTGTGACATGACTACCAGCCCGGACGGTGAGCATGTGCACGTCGACAGGCGCCTGGCGGAGATCCACGACCGCTATGGCTCAGGTCATTTGGTCAGCCGGTCAATCCGCCGGGCGACGCCGATGATCCTCCAGGCGGTCGGCCAGGTGAACGCCAGTTCCACATGCCAACGGTGAACAAATCCGGTCCGGTTTCCGGCTGACCATCGAGGCAGCGATGACGCTGTAGGGAGCCGTCGCGCGTAGGACCTCAAGAGGGCCGCGGTGGATTCGCTTGGACCAGCGCGGTTTCCGGCGGAGCCAAACTGGGGAAACCCGGCTCCCTGGCCTGGCAGCGCCCGCGCCGGATCAGTCCGGATCAGCCCGGTTCTGGCCGGAGCTGGTTACACCTAAAGGTTGAGCATCGCCGCGCTGCAGTCCCATAGCTGCTGTGCCAGGTGTGTCTCGGCTTGGGCGTTCATCGTGGCCGGCTTGTTCTTGACGCTGAGCTCAGCCCGCAGGCCACCCACGCGCAGAAGCAGGCTAGCTGGTGCGACGCTATCGCCGGCGCGCTACGGCCCCGGCTCCCAGGCGACCTCTCCGACGACGTGCACCGCCTCCAGGCGACGCGCTGAGCGGAGCCGCGCTCGCCTGTCTGGCGTCAGCACAGGCCGAATGGGAGGCAGCGGACGGCCGAAGCTCGCTGGCCCCAGTTGCTCGACCTCGCGATGGACGCCGGCAGCGCTGCGGTGTCCGCGTCATTTCGGCCAAGAACCAATGGCAATGCAAGCCTTGCGCTCGAGCGGGTAAAGCTTCTTAAATTCGGTCAGCGCCGCCACTACCTCCACACTTGGTTTAGGGGCCATCCCAACAAAGGCGCTTGCCGCGCCTGTTAGCTTGAGGTCGCGGACGAATCCCGCGTCCGACCCGCTCCTGCCGACAAGTTCGCCAAGCTGGGTGATGGCTGCGCCGTAGGCGCGGAAATCAGCGCGCTGCGCACTGTTGAACCCGTTGTTGCCGACGCTGGCTATCTCGTGCCCCAGCGTGACCGTGGCGGTGCGGAACTTCGAGCAGGCTAGGCCGGCACTGAGCGCGGACTGCCTGAAATCGGCTACCGCGGCGGTCATGGCAGCCGCCGTGATCGCGTGGCCGGGCGGCGGTTCGGTCCCTAGCGTGATAGTTTGCTGGATAACGATTATGAAGTCGCGTCCGATGCTTGCCATCTCCCAGGTAATGCTTTCACCGGCAAATCTGCCCTTAGCCCGGAGAGAAGTCGAGAAATCAACTCCCCAGGTCTGAGCGCCGTTTTCCGGCACGTTAAAGCCATGTGCTGTCCATACCTGTGTGCGGGTTGACTGGACGGAAATATACCGATGACAGAGCGCAAGATCTCTATCAGCGGCAGCAAATAGCGAGGACGGAGCGGGCCGGGCGATAGAATTCACAACAACGTAGAGAGCCTCGCTTCCGGCAATCGCTCCACCCATGATCTGGTAATCACCCTGCGCCTGGGTCAGCGGTCGGCCGAGAACGTCAACGAACAGTTCTCTGCCTAGCTGAGCACAGCCAGCAGGGCGAAAAACGCTCTCCTGCACGCTGGTTGTGGCGGTAGGCGCAATCCTGGCCCATCCGGCCGGAAGCGCGGTGCACACGCCATCAATAACCTTGCGAGCGGCCGCATTGGTCAGCACCTGGTTCGCATCCAAAGCCAAAGAGGGCGGGGACGTTGTCGCTACGCCCGCCAGTTGCCCGCATGGAGAACTGGCGGGCGATGGCGGTACTAGCGGTTCGACCGAGCTGGAGACACCGGTGACGAAGACAAGGGCCGCTGCAGCGGCCGCTCCAGCGCCTGCACTGGCCGGCAGCATCCATCGCTGCTTTGGCATCGGCAGCCGTTGAGCGGGCAGCAATGCCAGAAGAGAAGCGGGCAAGGCGAGATAGAACAGCAAAACGCTGGGAGTTTCCGCCAGGTTATAGGCGAGCCTCAGGAGGGAGCCCGGCCAGCCGGTGATCGCTTCGTAAGCCACGATTCCGAGCGCGATGAGCAAAACGGCCGACCAGGCGGCGATGCACGCGGAAGCCAGGCCCGAGCTCCCTTTGGCGAGTACGAGGATGACCAGGACCACGAACCCAGCGAGAGCGCAGACCAACCACTCCTCTTCGAACCATCGGAGGATGAAAACTGTGATCTCGGAACGACCCAGGGGGTTGCGCCACAGGAGGAGGGCAACCGCCGAGACTGCCGCGCAGATGGCCGTCATTGCCGGGGAAAAGATGGCCGGCGCTCGCCTGCCCCGGTACTGCGCGGTTGATGCCGGGCCCGGCCGTCTGTCCGGGGCCGAGTTCATGCCCGCCGTGGTGCGGGCCAGCCGGATCCGCGTCGTGAGCAGGATGACGGTCGCGGGATACAGCAGAAGCAGGGGTCGCCATGGATTTTCGCTTACAGTGACGATCAAGGAGTACAGGCCGAATCCAGCGGATGCAAGGAGACGCACCGGCTCTAGCGCGCCGGCCGCCCAGCAGGAGGTCGTGATCGCCAGGAACGCTGTCAGCCAGGCCGGCGGCCGGGGAGCCCGATCGGCCGCGAAGCTGGCGAGCTGGGCGATGAGAACGGTCAGGCCCGCGCCGGTGAGTGCCAGTATCACCGCGGTGATCACGCCCGTGAAACCGCTGCCGACGACAACGGAAATGATGGCACTGGCGGCTGTGCCAGGCGGGACAATCGATCCTAGGAGCAGTCCGACGCCCGCTCCTGCGGCAGTATCCCACCGCACTGCCGACTTACCAGTCCGCTTGCTCCGTTCCGCGTCACGCAGCAGCGCCGGGACCAGGCCGAGCCCCAGAAAAATACCGCCGGTAGCGGCCCACACCCGGATGGGCAGCCAACCCGCAGCGGGCTGGTCAAAGCTCTCAGCCAGAGAAAAGCAGACAGTCATGGTCATGGCGGCAACCGCGCCGACCGCGAAGCCGTAGGCCAAGCCGGCGGTGCGCGGGCCGGCCGGAAGGCGCAGGGTGGCGCGCCGCGCAGCCAGCGACGGATGTCGCGCCAGCGGCCGCAGCCACCATCGGCTGCTGGCCCGCATCCCGCCCCCAGCCTGTTCCCCGGCGGTCTCCAGCAGGTCGCTCAAAGGCCTGGGTGATCGCAGCCACAGGGCAGCCTGGCGGTCAGCGGCGATCTCGCGGAATCGCAGCAACGCCGCAGTGACCAGCATTGCCGCGACGATGAACAAAGCGGCCTGGGCTAGCGACGTTCCCTGGACCTGCTCCTGGCCGCCGGTGAAGAACTCCGGTAGCGACGCCAGCACCATGACCGGGATGGTTATCCAGGAGATCCCCCGCACCGCGGACGCCAGGCTCACATCGCGCATGCGGACATGCGCAAGCTCATGCAGGACCACCGGATCAAAGCGGCGGTGGTCGTCGCAGCCGAGCGCCACCTTGACTGGGAGAACGACCAGCGGGCGGCCGCCGGGAAGGGTAGTCGTGAACGCCTCTGGGACTACGGCCACAAGCAGGTCCGGGCACCGCCGCCCGGCCAGCCCCACCTCACCGCACAGCGACCTGAACCTCGCGGTCACGGGCGTCGTCTCGCCGCGGATGTCGGCGAAACGCGGAACCCGAGCCAGCCGCCACCGGTCCAGCCATGGCACCACCAGGATCAGTCCTGCCGTGATAACCAGCATGCCGGCGGCCGATCCCAGCACGAACCATCCCTGCGACCGGTACGCGCCCGCCCAGCAATGGTCAAGCGCGTGGATATTAATCTCAAGAGGAAATCTGAGCACGCACCGGTTGGTCTCGGCCGTAAACGAGTTCGAAAGGGGCGGGTAGCCGAAGAAAAACAGTTGACCAGCAGCTGCTCCCACGCAACCGATCGCAGCGGCCAGGAAGACGTACAGCCCGAACAGCGGCCATGCCGATGAAAGCGCCCAGCCGGCCCAGGGGGAAGCCGACGGCTTCCGGACGGCATGGCTCATGATCATTCGCCGCCACGTGAGGTGGTCAGCGAGCCGACAACGGCGTCGGCCAGCAGCGCTGCCCGGGCGGGTGACATCCCCAGCGTCCGGGCATGACGTTGGCACGCATCATGCAGAGCTAGAGCCTGCTGGCGGTTGGCCTCGCCACGAGCAGCGTTTTCGCCAGCTCTTGCTGTAACGGTGGCGGCGGGCGTGACCTCCTTGGCATCGCCCCGCCGCGCTGACCGCTGCCATCGCGCCTGGAGACGGTCCTCCGTTATGCCGCCGAGAACCTCACCGACCGCGGCGGCGATAATTGGGAACACCAATTGACTCAGCAACACCGCCTCAACCCCGAAACCCACCGATGCGCCCGGTGCCTTGACCAGCCGCCCGCGCTTCAGGTCATCCCTCAGCCAGGCATCCGCGACCCCGTTGAAAACCGGTAGTTCCTCAGGCTCCAAATCCCGGACCACAGCCCTGGCGATCTCCACGACCTGCTCCGTGGACAGTGGCCCCGCGAAGGCCGCAACGCGGACGGGCGCCGGACCCGTCTCAGCGGCCTCAGCGGCAGGATCCTGCACTCCTCGATGCGACCAAGCGGGTCCCGGCACCGCCTCGCCTCCCGCTTGCTCCGTCTGCTCATCTTCCATCATTGCCCACCTCGATCATGAGATCACCAGCTGGCCGGAAACAGAAAATGCGTAACATATTTGGCTTTTGAATGAGCACTCACGCGCCAAATATGCCGTCGACCCTGCGGCGACCAGTGCCAGCCTTGCGTAACCGCTGAGCAACACGTGATGGTCGTTTCCGCCGGGGCGTTAACCTTCACCGCAGGACACAAGCCTCCCACCAGGTACAGGGTCGGCGCACCGCGCCAGTCGGAACCGGTGTATGCAATCGCACGCCACTCACCCGGCAGAATGCTGCCAGACCCACGGCCCCGCACGAACAAAAGCCTGCAAGCACGAACTAAATATGTCGGCATCCGTCCCGCCCCCTTCAGGCCGCCCCGAGCGATGACCGCGAGAAGAAGATTATTCCGCAGTGTGCTTGTAAATGTCCGGCCATCATTGCCACGTTTCCGTAACGTTACATTCTGTCAGTGCCTTCAAGCTTCTGACACGTCGCCTCGATCCGGCGGCTGCGAAAGATCGGAACGCAGCTGCCTTCCGATAAGCTCGTCCTGCGTGCCATAACAGTTGATCTGCGCATCCTCAAGGCAATGTCGCGACAAAGACCAAGCGGCACATAATCGGCAGGGAGCCCTGGCTCTTCCGTTAACATCCCGGCGCCGTGACCTAACGTAGCCGTCACGGGCGGCCGGGTGCGCATTCACCACGGCGGCTACCGCCAAGCCCCACCGCTCACGGTGCTGTCGCCCGCAGCGGAAACAGATTGCCATGACGTGCTCACGATAGGGCGGCGCGGCATGCTCATGGCGTGCGTCGCCTAACAGCGGCCCGCTCATCCGTTCCTCCCGCGTCGATTCCTGGGCTGGTCACCCGGCCCGCACCGGATCGTCAGCCCAGCCACGCGGCCGCCTGACCGCCGGATGGCGGGTAACAGACGGACCTAGCCGAGATACGGCGTGGTACGCCCCTGAAGGTAATGGCCAATGCGCACCCTCATCGACCGGTCCATCGAGTAGCCGTCAAGATCCTTGCGGCGTACCCACGCCACTTCTCTGCTCTCATCGCTCGGGGTGGGGGTGCCGCTAACCGCACTGGCGGTCAGGACGATCGAGAATTCCTGCCGGGCCTCCCCGTTGCTGGTGTACAAGATCACGTGCCTGGGATCAGTGTAAATGCCGACGATCCCGGTGATCCGGCACTCGATCCCGCTCTCTTCCCGGGTTTCCCTGATCGCTGCCTCCACCAGGGACTCGCCCAGGTCGATAGCGCCGCCAGGAACCGCCCAGTTGTCATTATCAGAACGCCGGATCATCAAGACCTCACTAGCGTCATTCACCACCACGACGTTCACCGAAGGGACCAGGCTGTTAGCTTTCGGCGCCGCCGGATCGTCGTAGTAGTCGATCCGTCGGCTCACCGCTGCGGTCCCTCGTACGGGCTAGCGCCGTCCCACACGCGCTCGAAGCTTTCCAGGTACGTGCTGGTCATCTCCCCGCCCGGAATCTTGCGCAGGTGGAAGACCGGCGCGTTGCTCGCCATGATCCCGAAGATGTGCGTGTTGACCAGGACCTGGTCATCGGCCCGATAGATGGAGTTGTACAGCACCGTGCCGTGCAGCCGCAGCTCGACGTTCGGTTCGGCCAGCAACCGCCGGAACAGCACGATCGAGTTCTTGACCTTCGCCGCCATGCCCTCGTCGATGCCTTCCGCGGCGCCGCGTTCGGCCACGTTGCGGCTGTCCGGGTCGCCGAGCAGCAGGCGGACCCGGACCCCGGCCCGGGCCCGTTCGGCGAACAGCCGGTGCGCGCCGATGTCCTCGGCCATGAACATGCCTGAGTAGACCAGCGCCCCGATGTCCCGTTCGGCCTGAGTAAAGAAGTGTCCCCAGGTGTCCCGCGGGACGGCCCACCGGTGCGGGTAGACCGCGACGACCTCGCTCTGCGAGACGGCGGCGATTTCGTCCCGGCCCATCGCATCGGGCCAGATGTAGGACTCGTCCACGCCGAGGAACGTAGCCACCGCGTACCTGTGCGAACGGTACGGCGTGCGGCCCTTGGTGATCCACCGCTCCACGGTCTTGGCGTCGACGCCCACGGCTTCGGCGAGCTTGTCGGGGGTTTCCCCGCGCTCGAGCAGGAGCGCTCGCAGCCGTTCGTTCCGCATGTCACCCGGGTCCGCAGGACGTAAAAGGACGGCTACACCCTAGCGGGGACGTCCCGGCACGTCCACCCGCGGCTCTGCCACGTAGTAACTGCGTCCTGACCCTCCAGCGCATCCTGCCAGGCATGACAGCGAATTCCGCCCCTCTGACGCAGAACGCACCGCGCTGGAAGGAATGTCCGTGCATCCCCGTCCCCTAGCCGCTCTCGGCCCGCGGGTCCTGCTCGGCGAACTCGGCGCCGGGCTCCCGGTCCCGCACCGCAGGATCGCCGCCGCTGCTAGCTCATCGGCAGGCCACCGCGAGGCCTCGGCACTGGCACCCGCCTTCCCGCTCGTCCTGCCCCGCTCGACCGTGACGTTCGCCTGCCAAGCCGGCAACGTCCTTCGCCCCCAGCCTGGATCTGCGGCATCCAGCCAGGACCGTTCGGGCCTATGGCTCCGGAACGCCGCCGCCGGATTGTGCCTGCTAGCCGCGGCCGCGGCGACGGTGAGCTTCACCGCCCCCTGCGCCGCGCCGTCCTGACTGCCCAGAACGGAGACCCCCGATGATGCTCAAGTACGCCAT
>Ga0302180_10002917_pt1 | contig 13165 bp, 10 predicted proteins | sample I_Palsa_E3_2_FD_200575 | JGI IMG/M metagenome (GOLD analysis project Ga0302180, IMG submission 200575) | Peat permafrost microbial communities from Stordalen Mire near Abisko, Sweden - I_Palsa_E3_2 | ecosystem: Environmental > Terrestrial > Soil > Palsa > Peat permafrost | place: Sweden... | reverse complement strand
CGGTCGCCGAGGCCAGGGACAACGGGCAGAACGTGTTCGCCGAAACCTGCCCGCAGTACCTGTTCCTGTCCCTGGATGACCTGGCCCGGCCGGACTTCGAGGGGGCGAAGTTCGTCGCGTCACCGCCTCTGCGTTCCCAAGAGCATCAGGACTCACTGTGGCGTGGCCTGCGGAGCAATGATCTGTCGGTGGTATCGACAGACCACTGCCCGTTCTGCTTCAAAGATCAGAAAGAACTGGGCCGCGGCGACTTTTCCAAGATCCCGAACGGGATGCCAGGCGTCGAGCACCGGATGGACCTGCTGCACGCCGGGGTGGTGGCGGGCCAGCTCACCCTGCCCCGCTGGGTGGAAGTGGCCTCGACCACGCCAGCCCGGATGTTCGGCTTGTACCCGCGCAAGGGCGTAATCGCGGCCGGCTCCGACGCCGACATCGTGATCTACGACCCGGCGGCGCGGCAGACGCTGTCGGCGGCGACCCATCACATGAACGTGGACTACTCCGCGTACGAGGGCATGGCGGTCACCGGGAAGGTACTGACCACCTTGTCCCGGGGGCGGCCGGTCATCGACGAGGGCACGTACGCCGGGAGCACCGGCCACGGCACGTTCCTGGCCCGCGGGCTGAACCAGTACCTGGTCTAGGGGGGATCATGGATTTCGGGGTGGTGCTGCAGACGAACCCGCCGGCCAGCGGCGTGGTCGCGATGATGCAGCGGGCCGAGGAGGCGGGCTTCTCCCACGGGTGGACGTGGGACTCGCACGTGCTCTGGCAGGAGCCGTTCGTCATCTACTCGCGCGTCCTGGCCGCGACCAACGCGATGACCGTGGGCCCGATGGTGACCAACCCTGGCACCAGGGACTGGTCGGTCATCGCGTCGCTGTTCGCCACGCTGAACGACATGTACGGCAACCGCACCGTGTGCGGGATCGGCCGCGGCGACTCGGCCCGGCGGGTCATCGGCCAGCCGCCCATGTCGCTGGCCACGCTGTCCGAGGCGATGACCGTGATCAAGGGCCTGGCCGAGGGACGCGAGGTCGTCCTGCACGGTCAGCCGCTGCGGATTCCGTGGGTCCGGAACGGCAGGCTCGAGATCTGGATGGCCGCGTACGGCCCGAAGGCGCTCAAGCTCACCGGCGAGCAGGCCGACGGCTTCATCCTGCAGACCGCCGACCCGGACATCGCGCGCTGGACCATCGGCGCGGTGCGGTCAGCGGCTTCGGCGGCCGGGCGTGATCCGGCGTCGATCACCATCTGCGTCGCGGCGCCTGGCTACGCCGGGCCCGACCTGGCCCACCAGCGGGAGCAACTGCGGTGGTTCGGCGGCATGGTGGGCAATCACGTCGCGGACCTCGTCGCCAGGTACGGCACCGACGGACCGGTCCCCCGCGCGCTGACCGACTATATCAAGGGCCGCGAGGGATACGACTACGCGCACCACGGCAAGGCGGGCAACCCGTCGGTGGGGTTCGTGCCGGACGAGATCGTGAACCGGTTCTGCCTGCTCGGCCCGGCCGCCGCGCACCTGGACCGGCTGCACGAGCTGGCCGAGATCGGGGTGGACCAGTTCGCTCTGTACCTGATGCACGACGAGGAGGAGAAGACCCTCGCCGCCTACCGCGACGAGATCATTCCCGCGCTGCGCTGATTTCCACTGAACCGGCGCTGTCCGTCCCGGCGCTGCCCGCGGTGGATGTCGCCGACGGCGCGGGGACCGGGCCCTCGACCTTGGGCAGCGCCTGCTGATCGGCCAGTGCGATGGCCAGCTCGCCGGCCGCCGTCGGGTGCAGCGGCGCCGGATCCCCAGGGCCCTGCACGTAGGGGTCGGCCGTACACAGCTCGTGGCCGGTGAACGGCGGGTCCGTGACGCCGAACCCGAACGTCTGGGCCCCCTGCGCCAGGACCGTGTTCAGCTGCCCGAGGCGGGCGAGCAGCACCTTTTCCTTAGCGGCGGTGATGCCGTACTTGGTCAGGCAGCCGATGTCGGTGCCGAACGGCGAATAGTACTGATTGACCAGGACCGCAGGGTTACCCGGGAGTTCGGCCAGGTCGGCCAGAAGCTGGTAGTAGCTGCGGGTGAAGGCGCCAATCTCTTCGTTGAAGAAGGCGGCGGACACCTTGTCGTTGCAGACCGCACTGGCCACGCACAGCCGGGTCATGATGGACCACTCGACGTCGTCCGCCCCGACGCTGACGATGATCACCTTCGCGTGGGTGGCCCGCTGGGCCTCGACCAGCTGGGGCGGCGCCACCTGCCCGTTGTCGAGCACCTGGGCGCCGAGCAGGCCGTTGGCGATGGTCGCGCCGCTGCAGGCCAGGTTCAGCACGTTCCAGTCGTTCACCACGGCTAGGTCATCGGCGTAGGACTCGCTGCTGCGCCCGCAGGCCCGGTCCAGCGCGCTGGGGCGGGCGGGCAGCGGGTTGCCCACGGCGGCCGCGGTCGAGTCGCCGATGACAACCGCCTGCACCCCCGGCAGCGGCTTGGCGACGCTTTGCGGGGTCACCTGGAGCGGGTCGGCGCCGACCAGGTCGTCGAGCGTCTTGACGCTGCGTAGGACGCCGGGCGTGCTGGACGCCGTCAGCGCGATGCCGCCGACGTTCAGCCCGCAGACGACGACCAGGCCCGCGATCACGGTCCGGGCCATCTTGGCGTGCGATTGCCTGCGGATGCCGGCCACCGCGATCAGCGCCACGACGGCGAAGCCCGCCGCGATGAGCGTCTCCCACTCGAAGTAACGGATCCAGCCCTGGGCCAGCTGCTGGCTGAGGTTCAGCTCGAGCTTGCGCGGGTTGTCCGAGCGCAGCAGCTGGGCAACCTGCCGGTCGATGGTGATGTGGGTGAGCTGGAGCAGCGGGCGGATCGGGCCCTCGAACTGCGGCTTGGTCGGCATCACCTGGCCGAACAGGTCGAGCTCGCCCGGACCCGACGGGCTAAGCGACGGCCCGGCTGCTCCGACCTGGGCGGTCTGCCCGGCCGCGGAGACCGTCTGCAGCGGCGTGACCTGCAGCGCGAGCCAGATCGAGCCCGCCGTGACGACCAGGAAGGTGACAAGATAGAAAACGCCGGTCCTGATTAGTCGCAGGAACGAAGAAATAAGGCACTCCCCTGGGCGATATTGCCTGCCGTCTCCACGGTACCCGCGTTCGTCCGATAGCAACCAGCCCACGTTTCAGAGGTCGTGCTTGCGCTCCAGGTAGCTCAGCGCCACCCAGCCCACCGGCACCGGAAACCAGAAGGTCAGCAGCCGGAACAGCAGCACCGAGCTGACCGCGACCGCGCCCGGCAGGCCCGCGGCGGTCAGCCCGGCGGTCAGCGCCGCCTCCACCCCGCCCAGCCCGCCGGGGGTGGGCAAGACCGAACCGATCGCGCTGCCGGTCAGGTACACCACGGCGATGCTCGCGAACGGCACCGACCGGCCGAACGCCGCCACGCACGCGGCCAGGCACAAGATGTAGGACGCGCTCAGCAGCAGCGTGCCGCCGATGCCCTCGGCTAGCTTGCGCGGCTGCTGCGCCACCTCGAGCAGCCGGGGCAGCACCTGGCCGAGCGTCGGCGACACCCGGGCCCGCAGCAGCCGGCGCCCGGCGGGCAGCGCGAGAACCGCAAGCGCGACGACGACGAGCCCGGCCAGCACGAAGTAGGCCCACCTCGGCGGCTGGATCGACGTCTTTGACGTGGTGCCCGCGATCGCGGCGAACACGACGAGCATCGAGATGTGCAGGACGAAGGCCACCACCTGGGCCACGCCGACGCTGGCCGCCGCGACCGGCGCGGGGACCTTCTTGCGCTGCAGGTAGCGAACGTTCAGCGCGGCCCCGCCCACCGCGGCCGGGGTTACCAGCGTGACGAATGATCCGGCCACCTGAACGAGCATGGTGCGGAAGAAGCTCAGCCGCGCGGCGACGAAGCCGGACAGCGACAGCGTGGCGCCGATGTAGGTGGTCGCCGACAGCGCCAGCCCCGCGATGCTCCAGCGCCAGTCCGCCGAGCGCAGCACGCTGGCCAGGCTGGCCCGCTCGAGCTCGCCCGCCAGCAGGTAGGCGGCGACCACGCTCGCGACCATGGTCAGCAGGGTGCGCAGCCGGATCCGCTCGAGCCGCACGGGGACCACCGCGCCGTCCGGCACCGCCGCGATCAGGAGCTTGCGCAGGGCAGGCAGGACGTCGCGCCGTCGGCGCAGCGCATGACGCGTCGAGCGGGCCAGCACGACCGACTGCAGCAGCGGCACCACAGCCACAAGCTCGTCGGGGCTCGCCTTCTCCTGCGCCAGATCAGCGGCCCGTTGGGGTCCGACGAAGAGCGCGAGCTCGGCCAGGAGCTGGGAGAGGTCCAGGCGTATCTGCAGGTCGGTCGCGGCCACATCGCCATCGCCCGGGTCGAGCAGGATGGCCTGGCCGTCGCCGGTCAGCAAGATCCGGTCGGCGGTCAGCGCCCGATGCGTGACCCGGTGCGCGTGCAGCCGGCTCACCGCGTCCCATATCTGCCTGAGCTCGGCGTCGGAGCAGCCGGGATTCCGGTTCGCCAGGGTGGTGCCCTCGTGATGGGTGTAGGCGAGCGCGGAGGCTTCAGGACCGACCCGGACCAAGGCGCGCAGCTGCGGCGTGGGCGCGCCCGCGTCTTCGGCGGCGTACGAAAGCAGCGCCCGGCGCTCGACCTCGTGATCCACGGACAGCGGGGCATTGCGTGACACCTGCCCGAGCAGCCGGACCGACCGGTAGAGGCGGTAGACCGCGCCGGCCGCCTGCTGGTCCTGGTCGTACACGACGACGTCGAGTCTCCCGTCCCCCGTCGCGCCCTCCTCCGTCGCGCCCTCCCCCGTCGCACCCTCCACCGTCGCACCCTCCACGGTCGTGACCTCCCCCGTCGTGACCGTGTAGCGGCGAGATCCGGCGACCCCGGTCCTGGGCTGGCGTACCCGCCGGATCGCGGTCGCCCGCACGCCGGCGGCGGCCAGGGCCGCCGCGATGTCGCGGGCGCCGGGGCGCTGCGACGCCGAGCCGGCCCCGTACCTGACGGCGAGGCCGATCGCCCGGCCCGCGGCCAGCGTGATCAGCAGGGACAGAGCGGTGGTGTTCAGCGCCGCGACGTGCACGACCGAATACACGCCGACGGCTACCCACAGGGCGTTCCGCCAGGACTGCCGCCCGACGAGGCTGATCATGGTGAGGTAGGCGACCAGGCCCACCAGGTAAGGATCGAAGGCGGCGACGTGGCTGGCGCCGGGACGGGACATGATGATCGCGTCGTAGAGCCGGGACACGGCGGCGTGCCGGAGCAGGTCGTCGGCCACCGAGGCGGCGGCCGCGGCCAGCACACCCGTGGCCACCGCCTCGGCTACCCGACGCAGCTGGCGCCGGAGGAGCAGCTGCAAGCCCAGGGCCACGGGCAGGATGAACAGGCCGATCAGTGCCACCTTGGGCGCCACGTCGAGCAGCGCGTGCGGCAACCGCCTGCTCGCACCGACGATGTCGGTCTCCACGCCGGTCGTGGTCGCGCTGGCCGCGATGCCGGCCAGCATTAGCGCGGCGATCTCGACGCAGGACAGCGTGCAGCGCAGCAAGTCGACCGGCTTGCGAATGCGGCGCTCGAGCTGATCGGTGATCTCGATCTCGCCCGGCTGCGAGGGCGTCACAGCACGATCGTTTCACCTGCCTGGCCAGGCGCCGTCAGCGCATCGCCGTGAGGCCTCGCCCGGGAGCCGGTCCGGCGGCGACCCGCTTAAGTCTATAAATCTGGTCGTAATACTTGACTTTTAGCTTCCGGCGGTGAAAACCTGAAAGGGCGGTCGCCTGCTCAGCTGACTGGAGGAGCTTCATGCCCACGGATGCGGTCGATCCGGCGATTGCGCAGGTTCCTCAGGGGCACTTCGCTCTCGTGGATGTACTCACGGTGCTCGGCACCCAGGAACAGAGGCCCGATGACGTCCTGCCGCCGAACCACGGGCAGATCTGACCATGACGGGACATTCCAGCGCTGGATATTCCGATAACGGAATATCCAGGAACGAGAATTCGAGTCCTGCGCCTTCGGGGACAGGACATCCAGGGACGGGGGTCTCAGGGACGGGGGTCTCAGGGACGGGGGTCTCAGGGACGGGGGTCTCAGGCGCTGAGTTCCGGGACGCGATGGGGCAGTTCGCGACCGGGGTCACGGTCGTGACTTCCGTTGACGCCGACGGCGAGCCGGTGGGGACGACCGCCAACGCGGTCACCTCGCTGTCGCTCGACCCGCCGCTCGTCATCGTCTGCTTCGATCTTGACAGCGTGACGCTGGAGGCGATCCGCGGCCACGGCGCGTTCGTGGTGAACGTTCTCGCGGCACCGCAGCAGCACCTGTCGGCAAACTTCGCCCGCCGGGGGCTCGCGGCGGCCTGGGACGGGGTACAGCACCGGCGCGGCCCGACCGGCAGCCCGCGGCTGGAGGATGTGCTCGCGGTCTTGGAGTGCACCGTGGAGCATGCCCTGCCCGGCGGCGATCACGAGATCATCGTCGGCCGCGTCCGGCACGTGGAAACCAGCGCTAACCCCAACGGGCCGCTGGTGTTCTTCCGCGGCACCTACGCCTCCCTGACCGACCAGGACCTCCCCGCCTGCGGCTAGCCTCGGCGGACAGGACACAAGGGACGGCGCGCGGTGGTACCGCTGGCGCAGCACTGCCGACGTGGCGCTACCGGTGCGCACATTGAGGCACCAGCATTCCGTGGTGCGAACCGCCCCACAAAGATCGTGGTGGATCCGGGCTCCGTGGTGGATCCGGGGTAGCCCAAGGCACCGGATCCACCATCAAGCCCGAATCCACCACGCAAATTGCCGCCATCCCCTAACACCTGCGAGCAAAGAGGTAGATGGGGCTAAAAGAGCCTTGCGAGGCGCTGTGCTGGAGCTAACTGGAGCCAGAAGGTGTAGACGGCAGATGAAATAGGCCGACCGAAGTGATATGAGCAGCCGGAGTTATCAGGGTGGCGTGGGTGGCCGGCGGCCTGGCTGTAGAGCCGACGGGCGGGGGCGGGGGCGGGGCTGGGACGGGACGGGACGGGGCTGGGACAGGACGCAGCGGGGACGGGGATGGGGATGGGGACGGGGACGGGGTCAGTCCTTGGTGAAGACGGCGTGGATGGTGACGGTGTTGTGCATGGACGCCATACCGAGCTGGTTCCAGGTGAGGCCGTGATGGGACCGGTCTACCTGGAGGGTCGCGCCGAGCGCTATTTCGCCGTCGGCGGCTAGGGTGGCGGTCGCGGGGAAGGTGATCGGGCGGCTCGCCTCCCGGACGGTGAGGGTGCCCTCGACAGTCAGGCCGTCGGCCGCGGGGGTGAGGTTGTCCGGGGTGGCCGCGGGGGTGAGGTTGTCCAGGGTGAAGGTGATCGCCGGATACTTCTCGGCGTGGAAGAAGTCCGGCGAACGCAGATGGGCGTCGCGCTTGGCGATCTTGGTGTCTAGCGAGTCGGCCGCCACCGCGATCTTGCCAGTGACCTCCCCCGTGGGCGAGACGGTTCCGGCGCCTTCGATCTTCCTGAACGTGCCCTTGACCGGGACGAGGCCCCATATGCTCCGCGACTTCAGCGTGGCCGTGGACCGGGCCGGGTCGAGCGTCCAGTTCCCGGCCAGCGAGCCGTCTGCCAGCCGCGTATGCAGGGTGGCCGCTCGCGATGGTGTGGTCATGTTCAGTCCTCCTGAGCGATTTACGTTGTAGAGCCAAATAGTTTTGATATCCAAACCATATGCGCTGGCGGGGTCGACGTCAAAGGACGATCACGCCGGGCTGGTGGAACGGTCCACGGACCAGGCCGACCGTCAGCGCAGGTGTTCAGGGATTCAGAGCGCGGCTGATCAGGGGGACGGCGGATTCGGCCCACTTGGCGATGACCGCGTCCAGATTGCCGAACTCGGGCTCGGTGACGTACAGGCCGCGGGCCGGGACGGTCGCGCCCAGCTCCACCAGGACGGGGCGCAAATGGACCTCGACCGCGAGCAGGTGGCCGGGCCAGCCGCCGGTCATGACGGGGACCGCGACGGTGCCGGCCAGGCCGTTGCTGCCATAGCGATCAAGGAAGGCCTTCAGCATGCCGGTGTAGGCGGCCTTGTAGGTCGGCGAGGCGAAAACGGCGACGTCGGCGGCGGCGACCTCGGCGGTGAGCCGGGATAGTTCGGCGGCGGACCAGTCGAACAGGCTCGGGGCGTGCTCGGCGAGGTCGACGACGAGATGAGCCGGGGCCTCGGCGGGGGCGGTCGGGCGGGCCAGCTCCGCGGCGAGCACGTCGGCTACGGCTAGGGCGACACCGTGGGTGCGGGAAGCCGGCTTGGGGTTGCCGGTGACGACGGCGATCCGCATGGCGGGCTACCTCCGTTTCGCGAACAGGTCGTCGGTCGAGGTGTTACCACTGACCGTTCGGCATCTAAAGGCTCTCACGACGCGGCGGTGGACTGACGCGGGAGATCGGCCGACGGCCCGGACGTCGGGGCAAACGGGACCGCGTTGGCGGCGCTGTCCAGGCTGGCCGGGGCGGGATGGGTCCACAGGCCGCGGGCCTGCAGGATCGGCAGCACGCCCTCGCCGAACCAGTAGGCCTCCTCCAGGTGCGGGTAGCCGGACAGGATGAACTCGGACAGGCCGAGCCGCGCGTACTCCTCGATCCGGTCGGCGACCTCGGTGTGGCTGCCGACCAGGGCCGTCCCGGCGCCGCCGCGGACCAGGCCAACGCCGGCCCATAGGTTCGGGGACACCTCGAGGTTGTCCCGTGAGCCGCCGTGCAGCTCACGCATCCGGCGCAGGCCCTCGGACTCGCTACGAGCCAGGTTCTCCTGAACCTTGCGGACCATCGCCTCGTCGACGCCTTCGATCAGGCGGTCCGCCTGCCGCCAGGCCTCGTCGGCCGTGTCCCGGCTGATGACGTGCAGCCGGATGCCGTAGCGCAGCGTACGGCCGGACCCCCTAACCTCGCGGGCCAGTCCGTCCATCCAGCGCAGCTTGGAGTCCACGGCGGCTGGGGCTTCGCCCCAGGTCAGGTAGACGTCGGTACGGCGGGCAGCGACCGGGCCCGCGGGGCCGCTCGAGCCGCCGAAGTACAGGTCAGGTACCGGATCTGGGAGCGTGGCCAGGCGCGCGCCTTCGACCTGCAGATGCTCGCCGCGCTGGGTGACGGTCTCGCCGCGCCACAGCCGGGTCACGATCTCCAGGAACTCATCGCACCGCGCGTAGCGCTGCTCCTTGTCCAGGAAGTCGCCGTAGGCCCGCTGTTCGGCGGACTCGCCGCCGGTCACCACGTTCAGCAGCAGGCGGCCCCGGGAGTGGCGCTGGAAGGTGGCCGCCATCTGGGCGGACAGCGTCGGGGAGATCAGGCCGGGCCGGAAAGCGACCAGGAACTTCAGCCGCTCGGTGACCTCGGTGAGCATCGCGGTCACCAGCCAGGCATCCTCGCACCACGCGCCGGTCGGGGTGAGCGCGGCCTCGAAGCCGAGTTGTTCGGCGCTGCGGGCGATCTGACCCAGGTAGGCCAGGGAGGCCGGCCGGATGGTGCCCGCCGTGCCGGTCGCGACACCGTGCCCGCCGCCGACGATGTCGCGGCCGTCGCCATTGGTCGGGAGGAACCAGTGGAAGCGCAGCGACATCGTTGTTCCCTTCGGGCTTCGGGCTTCGGGCTTCGGGGGACCGAGCGCAGGCTAAATACGATAATTCCGATTGGTTTACTCTACAGGAATCGGAAGCGGTTTCCTCGGCGAGCCGTGGCGCGTATCGTCCGGGACATGAGGGCAGCAGAGATACGCCGCTTGATCCAGATGAAGCCGGTCGAGCTCAACGCCACCCGCCGGAGGCTGTCGACCTGCCATGACATCGGTGATTTGCGCACCGCGGGACGCCGGCTGATCCCGCGGCCGGTCTTTGATTACGTCGACGGCGGCGCCGACGAGGAACTGTCGATGGCGGCTAATACCCGGGCGTTCCGGCGATGGCGGTTCCGGCCCAGGGCGCTGGCTGACATCACCACGGTGGACACCACCGCGCCACTGCTCGACCGGGTGCTGCCGGTGCCGCTCGTGCTCGCCCCGACCGGATATACGCGGATGATGCACCCGGACGGCGAGATCGGCGCGGCGCGCTCGGCGCAGCGGCACGGGCTGCCGTACACGCTGTCCACGATGGCCACCACCACCATCGAGGCGGTCGCGCTGGCCGCCCAGCCGGATCTGTGGTTCCAGCTCTACATCCTGAAGGACAGCGGGCTGACCAAGGAACTGGTGGACCGGGCCGCCGAGGCCGGGTACCGGGTGCTGGCCGTCACCGTGGACACGCCCGTCACTGGGCACCGGACCAGGGACGAAAGGAACGGGCTCGTCATACCGCCCGAGCTCACCGTGCGGACGCTGGCCAGCATCGCGGCCCGGCCTGCCTACTGGGTCAACATGCTGCGCAACGAGGCCATCGACTTCGCGAACTTCACCGGGCACGCCGCGATGTCGATCCGGGAGACCGGCAGCAAGTTCAACCCGACCATCAGCTGGGACGACATCGCGGAGCTGCGTTCGCGCTGGCCGGGCAAGCTGGTCATCAAGGGCCCGCTGTCACCCCTGGACGCGGGGCGCGCGGTGGCGGCCGGAGCGGACGGCGTGCAGCTTTCCAACCACGGCGGACGCCAGCTCGACCGGGTGGTGCCACCCGTCGACATGATCGCCCCGGTCCGCGACGTGGTGGGGCCGGACGTGTCGGTGCTGGTGGATTCGGGCATCCGGCACGGTGCCGACATCGCCGTGGCGCTGGCCCTGGGCGCGGACGCCTGCGCGATCGGGCGCGCCTACCTCTACGGGCTGATGGCCGGCGGCGAGACGGGCGTGGACAAGACGCTTGACATCCTGGCCGGCCAGTTCACCCGGACCCTGCACCTGCTCGGCGTGCGCTCGGTGAGCGAGCTTAGGGCCGGCGGCCGTGAGCTGCTGGTGCAGGCGTGATCTCGACCGGACAGCTGCTCGGCTTCGCGCTGGCGTCGCTGGTGCTGATCGTCATCCCCGGACCCGGGGTGCTCTTCATCGTGGGCCGGGCCCTGGCGCACGGGCGGCGGACCGCGCTGGTCACGGCCTGCGGCCATGCCGCTGGCAACTACGTGGTGGCGGCGTGCGTGGCCGTCGGGCTGGGCGCGCTGCTTCAGCGGTCGGAGCAGGCGTTCGTGATCGTCAAGGTGACCGGCGCGCTGTACCTGATCTGGCTCGGTGTGCACGCGATCCGGCATCGCAAGTCGCTGGCCGGCGCGTTCGCGGTGGCTGTGCCGCCGCGGGAAGGCTGGCGCGCGCTGCGGGACGGCGTGGCGGTCGGCATCACGAACCCCAAGGCGTACATCTTGTTCGGCGCGATCCTGCCGCAATTCGTGAACCGCGGCACCGGGCACGTGCCTGCGCAGATGCTGCTACTGGCGCTGGTTTCCGTTTCGATCGGCGCGGTCTCGGACTGCTCGTGGGGGTGCGCGGCGAGCGCGGTGCGAACCTGGTTCGCCCGGTCGCCGCGCCGCTTCGAGCTGGTCGGCGGCGCCGGCGGCCTGGCGATGATCGGCGTAGGCCTCACGGTCGCCCTCACCGGCCGCAACCACTGAGGCTGCCGGGGCGGGGAGGGTGCGGTGGGGTTAGGGGTGGGGGGCGCGGGGCGGGAGGGGACGGCGGGACTTTGGCGGACCGGTGGAGGTGTCGGGGGGGACCGGGGGCGGCTGCTTATCCAGGGCGTCGAGCGCGAGGTGGATCGCGGACTCCAGCTGCGGGTCGCGGCCCGCCGCGGCGTCGTCGGGCGTGATCAGCACCTCCACATCGGGGTCGACGCCGTAGTTCTCCACGCCCCAGCCGTAATCGTTGAACCAGAACGCGAACCGGGGCACGGTGATGCTGGTGCCGTCGACCAGGCCCTGGCGTCCTTCGATGCCGATCACGCCGCCCCAGGTGCGGGTGCCGACCACCGGGCCCAGACCGAGCAGCTTGATCGCCGCCGTGACGATGTCACCGTCGGATCCGGCGAACTCGTCCGCCACGGTGACCAGCGGGCCGCGCCGCGCCTCCTGCGGATAGGTCTCGGGGCGCAGCCAGCGTCCCGTGTCCCAGGCGATCACGCGGCGGGAGAGCTTCTCCACGATCAGCTCGGAGATGTGACCGCCGCTGTTCCCGCGCACGTCGAAGATCAGGCCGGCACGGGCCATCTCAGTCCGCATGTCACGGTGGAAATGCGCCCAGCCCTCGCCCATCATGTCCGGGATGTGCAGGTAACCGAGGCGACCGTCGCTGAGCTCACGCACCAGCCGGCGCCGGCCTGCCACCCAGTCCTGGTACCGCAGTCGCCGCTCGGAGTGCAGCGGCACCACGACGACCCTGCGCAGCGGGGACGTCTGCGGCTCCGGCGGCTGCGGCGGGTCCGGGGGGCTTGTCTCCCCCAAGGGGGGGCTGGGGGGATGGGTCCCCCCAGAAGCGGGGGGGTCTGGGGGAGTCGTCCCCCCGGGCAACAGAGCCCCCCGAGGCAACACAGTCAGCTCCACCGGCTTGCCCGCCGTCCCGGCCAGCAGCGGCCAGGGACCCCGCACCGGGTCAACCGGCAGGCCGTCGACGGCCACCAGCTCATCCCCGGCCACCACCGCGACACCCGGTGCCGCCAGTGGCGACCGGGCCCGCGGGTCGGAGGACTCGCCCGGCAGCACCCGGTCCACCACCCAGCGGCCCGAACCGTCGCGCGAGATGTCCGCCCCGAGCTGACCCACCGGCGCGTACTTCCGGCCACCACCGCTGGCCGTATTCACGTACGCGTGCGACGTGCCGAGCTCGCCGAGCAGGTCCCAGAGCAGGTCGGCGAAGTCAGCGGAACCGCGGATCCGCGTCAGCAGCGGGCGGTACTCCTCGAGCACGCCGTCCCAGTCAACCCCGGACATGCCGGGCACCCAGTAGTCCTGGCGCACCACGCGGCCGGCTTCGGCATAGGCGTGCCGCCACAGCGCGGCCGGGTCGGCCTGGAACCGGGCCCTGGACGCATCGACGGTAACGGCTTCACCCGAGTCGTCCTGCTTGCGCGCGGACGGCACCACCCGCAGCTCATCGTGGTCGCGCACGACCAGCCGGGTGCCGTCGCCGCTGACCCGGAACCAGTCGATGCCGCCCGCTAGCTCCTTGACCTCGCGCTTACGCAGGTCAAACCGCTGAAGCGCCG
>Ga0302180_10002916_pt1 | contig 13166 bp, 9 predicted proteins | sample I_Palsa_E3_2_FD_200575 | JGI IMG/M metagenome (GOLD analysis project Ga0302180, IMG submission 200575) | Peat permafrost microbial communities from Stordalen Mire near Abisko, Sweden - I_Palsa_E3_2 | ecosystem: Environmental > Terrestrial > Soil > Palsa > Peat permafrost | place: Sweden: Abisko... | reverse complement strand
CCCAGCACGCAACGTGCCGGGCGGGCAGCGATCGAGCGCTATATAGGCGAAGTCGAGCCGATCAGGCTGGCCGTCAACAAGCTGCTGGAAGGAGCCGATCCGATCCTGTCGGCCTACCACGAGCACCGCATCTCCCCGCGGCAGGCATCGCTGCGGATGGGCACTCTGGAGCGGCGTTTCGCCGCCTACACGGTCGAGATGGCCGCGATCGCACCCGCGAGCGCGCAGCTGCGCGCCGTAAACGCGCCCTACGCGCATACCTATATCTTCGAGGACTCATATCTGAGTGCCCTCACCACAGGCCTCGCAGAGCGCGACCTGGACAGTCTGCCCGACACGCAGTCAGAACAGCGTGCGGCGATCATCCAGTGGCGCACCGAGCTAACCGTCCTCGCCCGCGCCGCCGACGCTCCCCTGCCGGCCGACCTGCAAGAGGCCGGCCGCGGCGAGATCGCGCCGTCCCCCGACGGCAGCTAGCTTGACCCCGCGTGGGCTGTGGCGGCGATTGCAGCGTCTGAGGAAGCTCGGCTTCCCGCAACGCTTTCCGATCGTGCAGTTCCCCAACGCGCCGCTCATCATCGCGTTCCTCGCCGGCGCCGCGGCGGCGCGCACGCATGACCCAGGCCACGCTTATCTCGCCGCGATCTCCTTCCTGGCATTTGGCATCTGGGCCTATGAGGAGCTACTGCACGGCGTCAACTGGTTCCGCCACCTGCTCGGCCTCGGATTCGGGATCGCCACCGCCGTGCACCTCGCGCTCGCGCTAGGCGCCTGAGGTACACAGGGGCGGGATCGTCGCTACTTGACCGTGCCTCCGGAGGCGGTGAGCGCGTACCACGTGCCGCCGAACTGCTTTGCGCCAACGTAGGAAGTCTTCCCTGGACCGCTGTCTCCGCTGTAGGTGTAGAGCGGGTGACCGGCGTAGGTGACCTGTTTGCCGCTGGTTGTGGACAGCAGCGAAGCCTTGATGCCCGAGCCGGCCGTCGGGCGGCCGCTTGCCTTCAGCGAAGGCCATACTTCTGAGCACCCGCTGATCGCCGCACAGCTGCTCTTGTCGCCGTGGTCCCTCGTGAACTCGTACAGCGTGCGGCCCGAGCTGCTGACGAGGATGCTGCCGAGGCTGGTGTGACGCAACTGCACTGTGGCAGCGGCGCTCGAGCGCGCGGCCGGGAGGCTCCTCTGTGCGCTTGCCTGCGTCGCGGCGCCAGCCGCGCTTGCCAAGGCTATTGCCAAGAAGACGTGGGTTCGTTTCATCGTTCCTCCTAATGTCGGGGTGGTCGGGCGCGTGATTTGCATCTCTACTCCCTAGACACCGTCCACGCCGCGAACCTTCCCGCGGGTCAGGTTAGCGGGCGACAGGAGATATCCGCAAGACCGAAAAGCGTAGGATCATTTGATCGACGTCGAAACTTAGGAGAAGAGATGCCGCGCTATCTGGTCGAGAGGGTCTGGTCGGTTGACGAGGAGGAGATGGCGGTGAAGGGCCCCCTCTCGAAGCGCATCCTGGCGGAGAATGAGCAGTTCTCCCCGATCACATGGGAGCACAGTCACGTGGTCATGGACGAGCAGGGGAACCTAAAGTCCTTCTGCGTCTATACCTCGCCCAGCACGGAGCTCATACGGGAGCACGCCGGGCTGGTTGGCGACCACAGCGTCGGGGGAATCTACGAGATCGGCGGCGACATCTCGCCCGGGGATTTCGACTGATCCATCGGCGCAAGATCGTGGCTTGTGTGCATCTGGGCCGTCGCAGCGACGGCCCGTCGCAGTCGTGCACGCCGGCGGCGTGCCTCGTCGTTCTCCGGGATCAGCTCGAGCGCCTGGTTGCATAGCTCGACGGCCTCATGGGCCGTCCATCCCCTCCAGGCCTGATCTGCAGCGGTGAGCAGGTAGTCGACGGCGTTTGCGTCCTCGCCGGCCTCACGCCAGTGGTGAGCGAGGATCGCCGCATAGGCGCTCGGATCTCCCGCCGCCTGCTCGACGAAGCGAGCGACGACCGCGTGGCGCTCTCGGCGTGCGGCCTTGGGGATCGTGGAGTACGCGACCTCGCGGACCAGCCCGTGCTTGAAGCTCAGCTCCTGGTCGCCTTGGATGCGCGAGGCAGGACTGTGGCGCACCAGTCCCCGGCGCTCGAGCGCATGCAGTATCTCCGCGAGCGCAGCGTCGCTTCCGAGCGCTTCGAGCGTGCCCTGCCAGAAGAAGTCGCCGATCACAGAGGCGTCGAGGATCACCTGTCGCTCGGCCGGCGGAAGCTGGTCGAGGCGCGCCGCGATGATCGTCTTGATGTTCGCCGGGAGACCGGCGGTGTCCGTTGCGCCACCCTCCGAGAGCCACGCCGCCAGTTCCTCGATAAACAGTGGATTGCCGGCGGCGGCCTGCTCGATGCGCTGGGTGAGCGCCTCGCGATCTGGCGCACCCGATGTCAGCCGCAGTATCAGGTCTTGAGCATGGGCATCGGTGAGCGCCTGGAGCTGCACCGTGAGATTGGTTGGGAGACGAGCCCAGCCGGGTCTTGCGTCCAGGAACTCTGGTCGGGCAAGCGCAAGCAGAAGCAGCGGCACGTCCCCGAGCCTGGCCGAGAGTCCCTCGATGAGTTCCAGAAGACCGTCGTCCGCCCAGTGCAGGTCCTCGAGCACCACCAAGGTGGCCTGCTCGCGGGCAAGGGCCTCGAGAAACCGCTGAGCGGAGGCAAAGAGAACCCTTCTGTCGTCCACTGTGTCCTCGGCGAGCCGGGCCAGGATCGAGAGATGCGTCGCGAGCTCATGCGCTTCGGTGGCGGGCAGCAGCGATGCCGCGCGCTCACCGAGCTTCTCGGCGGCAACATCAGCGGAATCGGTGGCGAAGATCCCGCACGCTTCCCTGATGACCGCTCCAAACGCCCAGTAGGAGGCAGATGCACCGTAGGGAAGCGGGCGGCCACTGAATATCCGTCCGCCCGCGCTCTCAACACGCGCGGCAAACTCCAGCGTCAACCGTGTCTTGCCGATCCCCGGGGGTCCCACAAGGGTGAGGAGTTGCGGATGCAGCTCACTCGAGGCTCGCGTCCACGTCCGCACGAGAAGCTCCAGCTCGGTGTCTCTGCCGATGAACGGGGCCGCCGAAACCGGGCGATCAGCGGGCGCCGAGGCGGCAGCCCGAGCCAGCCAGGCGGGTATTGGCGCTTCCTTGCCCTTGGCGAGGATCGGCTCCACCGCCTCGTAGATGATCGCCCGCGCGCTCGCGGCTTGCGTCTCCCTACCGACCAACACAGCCTCGGGTGGAGCGGCAGCCTGTAGCCGGGCCGCGGTGTTCACGGCGTCGCCCATCACCGTCAGCTCCCGCCGCCCGTGCGGGCCTACCGGGGCGAAGATCACCTCACCCGTGTTGACGCCGATGCTGACACACAGTCCGCCGAAATCATGCGACTGCTCAGACGCGCGTCGCTGGATCTCGAGCGCGGCGCGCACCGCCCGCTCGGAGTCGTCCTCGTGGGCGACCGGTGCCCCGAACACCGCCATGAGCGCGTCGCCGATGACCTTGTCCACGATGCCGCCGAAGCGGTCGACGACCTGGCCCATCTCGCTCATGCACCGATCGACCATCGAGCGGATCTCCTCCGGGTCCGTGCCCTCCGAGAGCGCCGTGAAGCCGGACAGGTCGGCGAACATGATCGTCACCCACCGCCGCTCTCCATCGACGTTCTCGACGGAGCCCGACGGGGATACAGGGCTCCTATCGCATGCGGCACCGCATGCCCCGCAGAAGCGAAACCCCGGCGGGTTCTCTTCACCGCACGCGGCGCACTTGTTGCTAAACGCAGATCCGCACTGGCCGCAGAAGCGCTGCGCGGCGTCGTTTGCCTCACCGCAGACGGGGCAGGTGGCCTTATCAGCCAAGGCCACCCCTACGCGTATGAGTCCGCGGAGATGCGGTTGACCTCGACCACGGCGTCGGCGGGAATGCCGACGCGCTTGGCGGCGGCGAGGATCATGTCGGGTGACGGCGCCTCATACAGGCAATAGGAGCGACGCCTGTCGGCGCTGAGGAACGAGAACAGCCAGCGCACGCCCTCGTCCGCGTTGACCTCCTCGATCAGCTTGACGTCGTCGCTCGTAAGATCGAGCTGCTCGGCGAACGCGCGCTCGATCACATACATCGGCATGTGCCGGATGCTACGCCATCGCTCAGCTCTCAGCCAAGCCGCGCCTGAAGGCGTAGGCCGTCGCCTCGGTACGGTTCGCGCACGCGGTCTTGCGGAGAATGCCGCGCACGTGGTTCGCGGCGGTGTGCTCGCTGATGAACAGCGTCGCCCCGATCTCACGATTCGATTGACCGCGCGCCACCAGCCGAAGCACGTCGAGCTCCCGGGCGGAGAGGCCGTCCGGCAGCGGTGGGGTCGAAGGTGGCGTGAGGGCGCGGGCACGTGCTAGCAACGTGGGCATCCCCACAGTCTCGGCGAGGAGCGCAGCCTCGGCGAGCAGCTGTTCCCCGCGAGGTGAGTCTCCCTGAGCGAGCAGCATGCGTCCGTACTCGTAGGCGGTATGCGCAAGCCACGTGTCCGCGCCCATCTGCCTGTTCAGGTGCAGGGCCGCCTCGAAGTGGCCGGCCGCGTCGTCGGTGTCGCCGAGCGTCGCGGCGAGCATTCCGAGGTAGCGGTCGGCGGCACCGTAGCAGGCGACGCCGTGACCGATCATGACGTTCCTGCCGGCAAGTGGCGCGAGCTCCGGATAGACGAGCGAGGCGACTCCCTGGTGCGCGACGGCGCCGGCGGCATCGGCGAGGTAGGTGAGCGAGGCGAGCCAGAGCCCCTCGCGCAGCGGCTCGATCCCCTCGGCTTGCACGCGGTCGAGCTCGCCGCGAACCTGCTCCTCCATCGCGAGCTCGGCGAGCATCGCCGCGAGTCCCGGGCGCCATGCCCCACCCCCTCTGTCGCCGGCCGCGAGGACTCGGATAACAGGGGCGAGCTCGGCGAGGCGGCCCTGCTCACGCCGAACTCCGAACATCTGGATGCCGTACACGCTGGAGGCGTCGCGACCGACGAGCAGTTGGCCCCATTCGCGCGAGCGCTCCGCTGCCGCGTCGGCCTCGGCGAGTTGACCCTGGAGCAATGCCAGCGCGGACCGGTAGTGCTCACAGACATGCAGGTTGAATGGCTGGCGCGTGTTGTGGGCCATGTCGAGGGCGATCGCGAGCTCCTCGCGTGCCGGCACGATCTCCCCGAGTGCCATCAGCGCGGAGACCCGCCACTGGGTCGCTTCCGCCTGGCCCTCGACGTCGCCCATCTCCTCGGCCAGATCACGTGCCTCGCCAAGCATCTCGAGGGCTTCCGCGAGGCTTGTGGTCGCACGCGCCCAGTAGATCCCCACGAGCACCGTTACCAGTCCGGGCCGGTCGTCGATTCGGCGTGCCATTGCGATGGCGTCCGCACGCGCGAGGGCCGCCTGATCCGAGTCTCCCTCTAACTCGAGCGCGCGAGCAAGGCTCGCGAGCAGACCGACACGGAGCGTGGAGTCCTCCCGAGCGAGGGCGGCCGAGGCTTCCTGGAGGAGCTCGCGGGCACCTTCGTCAGTGAGGCCGGGTCGCCAGCAGCTCGTCTCGAACCCGATCGCCGCACGGGCGAGCAGCTTTCCCTCGCCGAGTTCTCGCGCGATCTCAGCCGCTTGACGGAAGGACTGCAACGAGTCGAGCGACCTGCCGGCGCGAAACAGCGCGGTACCCAGGTCGAGCAGGATCTCGGCGCGCAGGCGCTCGTCCTCGATCCCCATCTCCAGAGCCGTGCGCAGTCGGGCCGTGGTCTCGTCATAGGCCAAGGCGGCCGACGCCGCCTTCGCGGCGAGGAGGTTGTACTGCACCGCTTGTGCGGCCCCGCCGATCGGCGCCGCCGCCGCGAAATGATGGGCCAGGCCGGCGAGGAGGTGCCCCTGCCGCGGCCGATCGACATTCTCCAGCGCCTCGGCGATACGCAGGTGCAACTCAGCGCGGCGCAGAACACTCAGCCGGTCATACAGCGCGCGGCGCACGAGCTCGTGCGTGAAGCGGTACGCCAGCGCCGGGAAGGGCAGCTCCTCGATCATCCCGCTGCGCATCGCCGGTTCGAGGGCGTCGATCCGCTCGAGCTCGACGGGCGCGGCCGCACGTAGGACGTCGAGCTCGAACTCGGGGCCGGCGACGGCGGCCAGCTCGAGCAGGTCTCGGCTCGCCGGATCGAGTCTGCTCAGGCGCTGGCTGACGACCTCGCGGACACTCTGAGGAGTTGCGATCTCTTGCAGGGGCGCAGTCAACCGGAGAGTGCCGTCTTGCATCGCGAACGCGTCTGTCTCGACGAGCGCTCGCCAGAGCTCACAGAGCAGGAAGGCATTGCCCTCCGTGAGATCGCACAGCGCGCGGGAGAGTCCTGGCTCGGCGGGATCGATCTCGCCGCCGCCGGCCCGACGCACGAACTCTCCAACGTCGTCCTCGGTCAGGCCGTCCAGATGCAGGCGCACGACGTCGTCTGAGCGGCGCAGATCGGCAAGCGCATCGGCAAGCTCAGCTGGAATATCGGCCTCGGTGTCGCGGAATGTGATGAGTACGAGTACCCGGGCCTCGGAGCTCGCGCGGGCGAGGTGCCGCAAGAGGACAAGCGTGGGGATATCCGCCCAATGCCCATCCTCGAGCACAAGCAGCAGCGGCTGACGACGACCCGCGCTCGCAAGGAAGTCTGTCACCGCTGTGTGCAGGCGATGGCGCTCGGTGTCGGGGTCGGCGGCCACCGGCGCCGGCAGCCCACTGACGCGAGCGTCCAGGTCGGGAAGCAGGCGGGCGAGCTCGCCACCCGCGCCACCGAGGTCCGCACGGAGGACGTCGGGGTCTGTGCCGCGAGCGAGCTGATCGAGCGCCTCGGCGAAGGGGCGGTAGGCGGTCTGTACCACAGCGTCGCAGGCGCCGTAAAGCACGAGCACGCCAACGCCTGCGACTTCGTGCGCCAACTCGCGCACGAGGCGGCTCTTGCCCGATCCGGCCTCGCCGCCCAGCAGCGCAAGCCGGCCACGCTCTCCGGCCTCGCGCGGGATCAGGACCCGCAGCGCCGCGAGCTCCGCCGAGCGACCGACGAACGGAGAGGGCGAGGGAAGCCGTAGAGGGCCGGGGAGCGGTTGCATCAGTAAGAACTGGACACTAGTCAGATCTGATTATCGCTCCCCCACGAGTCATGCCGCGGAGGTGAGCGAACTGTGTCAATCCAGGTCATGACAGCGGGCGTGGACGCGGTTACGCTCGCAAATGCGATCCGCGGAGCGAGTCCCGGGCGCCAGCGGAGTCAAACGACGAGGAGACCGACATGAGCACCACAACGAATGTGGCACAGGCAGCGCAAGCAGAGCTCGGGGCAAAGTTCGCAGGCGAGCTGATCGGTCCCGAAGATCCGAGCTACGAGCAGGCGCGCGCGGTCTACAACGCGATGATCGATCGCCGGCCCGCGCTGATCGCTCGCTGCACGAGTACTGCAGACGTGGCGGAGACGATCTCCTTCGCGCGCCGCCACGACCTCCTGCTCGCGGTTCGCGGTGGCGGACACAACGGCGGCGGACTGGGGGTCTGCGACGACGGAGTCGTCCTCGACCTCTCCCTGATGCAGGCGATCGAGGTCGATCCGTCCGCGCGCACCGTTCGCGTCGGTGGCGGCTGCACGTGGGCGCAGGTCGATGCCGCCACGCACGAGCACGGCTTGGCCACGCCGTCGGGGATCGTCGGTTCGACGGGCGTCGGCGGCCTCACCCTGGGGGGCGGCATCGGCTACCTCTCGCGCAAGCACGGGCTCACGATCGATAATCTGATCGAGGCCGACGTCGTCCTGGCCGACGGCACACAGGCCCGCGCTAGCGCCGAGGAGAACCCCGAGCTGTTCTGGGCGCTGCGGGGCGGCGGCGGCAACTTCGGCGTCGTCACCTCTTTCAACTTCCGAGCGCATCCCGTCTCCACCGTGCTGGCCGGACCGACACTGTGGCCGCTGGAGCAGACAGCCGAGGTAATGCGCTTCTACCGTGAGTTCCTCCCCGCCGCGCCCCGCGAGCTGAACGGGTTCTTCGCGACGATGACCGTGCCTCCCGGTGACCTCTTCCCCGCCGAGCTGCACCTGCGCAAGGTGTGTGGCGTGGTGTGGTGCTACACCGGCCCCCAGGAGGCGGCCGCCGAGCTGTTCGCGCCCGTGCAGGCGCTCGGAACGCCGCTCCTGCATGGAGTAGGACCAATGCCGTTCCCGGCGCTCCAGAGCCTCTTCGACGGCCTCTACGTCCCGGGACTGCAGTGGTACTGGCGCGCGGACTTCGTCCGTGAGCTCCCGGACGCGGCGATCGAGCAGCACACCGCGTTCGGGGAGAAGCTCCCGACCATGCACTCGACCATGCACCTCTACCCGATCGACGGGGCCGTGCACGACGTCGGCGCCGCCGACACGCCGTTCAGCTACCGCGACTGCAACTGGGCCGAGGTGATCGTCGGCGTGGACCCCGACCCCGCCAACGCCGGCGTCATCCGCGACTGGACCGTCGACTACTGGGATGCCACACACCCCTACTCGGCGGGGGGCGCCTACGTGAACATGATGATGGACGAGGGCCAAGAGCGGGTGCGCGCAAGCTATCGCGACAACTACGACCGACTGGCCACCGCGAAGGCGACCTACGATCCGGCGAATGCGCTGCGGGTCAACCAGAACATCGAGCCGTCGATGGGGGCGTGAGGAGACCCCTCGAGCAAATCGAGAGGTTGTCCTACAAGCGACCGCCCTGCTTGTAGTAGGTTTCGGGCGCCTGCGTGAAGCGGGCCAGGAGGCACACACAATCAGGGGGTCGCGATGAGTGCTTGGCCAGGCAGTTTGCAACCATCACCCGACCTCGGAGTAGCCACTCGACCGGCGGTCACTCGCGGGATCGTGGCGCCCGGGCGCGTGGTGATCGTGCTGGCTCTGGCTTCTCTGGCGCTCGTTGTGGCGCTGTTTGGTGTGGTGCTCGACCATGGCTTCGGCGGTGCGAGCCGGCCGGTCGCGTCTGGCGTGCGTGCTCATTCCTACTCGCAATCGGGCCTGTTGAGCTTGCCGCTGGCGGCGCAGGGGCCTGTGTCCGCGGCGCTGGGCGCGAACAGCCGCGCATACCGGGTGACACCCGCGGCCGGGGGGTTTCAGGCTGCGAGTCCCGGGCAGCATCTGAATCTGAGCTTTGGTCGCACCGGTGTTTCCGTCGCCTCCGGCCAGGGGCTGTTGGGGCTCGGGTTGCGTGCCGTGGGCTACGGCGCAACGCTCCAGCCCGTAGGGGCGGTCACGCCACAACTGGAGGGTGACCACATCGTCTACTCGCACGCCGGTGTGAGCGAGTGGTATGCGAACGGTCCGCTCGGCCTCGAGCAGGGCTTCACCATCCCGCACGCGCCCGCCGGAGACGCGGTCGGAGCGTTGACGCTCTCGATCGCGCTGCAGGGCAACCTGCGTGCCACGCTCACCGACGGTGGGCGGGCACTTACGCTCAGTCGTGGGGGCCACCCCGTGCTGCGCTACAGCGACCTCCTCGCGACAGACGCCCGTGGCCGCACGTTGCACAGCTCGCTCGCGCTCAACGCCCACCGGCTGCAGATCCGCGTCGACGCGAACGGCGCACGCTACCCGCTACGCATCGACCCGCTCGTGCAGCAGGCCGAGCTGACTGGCGGCGGCGAGGTTGTTGGCTCCGGCGATTACTATCGGTTTGGTTATGCCGTGGCGTTGTCGTCTGATGGCGACACGGCGCTGGTCAGCGATCCCATGGACAATGATTACGCCGGTGCGGTTTGGACGTTCACGTACTCGAACGGCGCTTGGACCCAGCAAGGATCGAAGCTCACGAATGGCTCCGGTTTCGCCGAGACGCTGGCGTTGTCCGGTGATGGCAGCACGGCCCTGATCAGCGGTAGCAGCGGCGGTTCTCCTGATCTGGATGAGGTCTTCGTGTACAGCTACTCGAACGGCACGTGGACCTCGCAGGCCACGCTGAGAGCGGCGAGCGATGATGGCAATGACTTTGGCGGTGGCGTGGCGATCTCGGATGACGGCGACACGGCCTTGATCAGCGACCCCAACGACCTCGGCGGCGGCGGCGTTGTCCCGGGTCCAGGTGCGGCCTGGGTGTTCCAGCGCTCCGGGTCGAGCTGGACCCAGCAGGGCACGACGCTCATCGGTGACTGCACCAGCTCGTGCACCGGGCCCAACGGAACCGGCGAGGGCGACGACTCAGGGTTCGGCGAGAGCGTGGCGCTGTCGAGTGATGGCACGACAGCACTGATCGGCGCGGTCGGGGGCAACTATTCTGGCAACGCCGCAGAGACCGATGCGTGGGTTTTCGCGCTCTCGGGCTCGACGTGGAGCCAACAGGGCCCGGTGTTGGTCGGCCCCCCCGGCGGCAACTCCGACGGTGCCACGGCGTTGTCGGATGATGGCGACACCGCCCTGATCGGCTCCTCGAGCGACAATTCCTACGTCGGTGCGGCGTGGGTATTCCAGCGGTCCGGGTCGACGTGGACGCAACCCGGCACCGAGCTCACAGCCAACCACACGAGCGATTTCGGCTCCAGCGTGGCGCTGTCGGATGATGGCGACACGGCCCTGATCGGCGCCTTCGGCGGCGATGGCGCCGGCAGCGGCGAGGCTTTCGTGTTCACAGACTCAAACGGCAGCTGGACCCAGCAAGGCGCCGCGCTCACACCCAGCGACGCCGGGTCCAGCGCCAACTATTTCGGCTACAGCGTGGCGCTATCGTCTTGTGGCAGCGCCCTGATCGGAGCCCCGTTCGACAGCGTCGGTACCGAAGGTCAAGCCGGTTCTGCGTGGGTATTCACGACCGGCGCCGGGAGCTGCTCGGGCTCGGGCGGGTCGAGCGGCAAAGGGACGTCTGGTAGCACAGGGTCCTCGGGCGGCACGGGCACATCGAGCGGGACGGGAACGTCGACCGGCACGGGCGCCAGCGGCGCCTCGACGGGCACGGGCGCCAAGGCCACACCGTCGCTGGCCGAACAGCTCGGGCTGCCCTCCACAAAAGCCTGCCTGAGCCAGCGCAAGCTCACAATCCACATCGCCGAGCACCTGACCCAGTCCACCGGAAGCGCAAAGATCAAGAGTGCCGAGGTGCTACTCGACGGGCACGTCGTCGCCAAGCTCAAAGGATCTGACCTCGTCGCTCACGTGAGCCTCGCCGGGCTCAAGAAGGGCTCATTCACAATCACGGTCAAGGCCACGACCTCAACCGGCAAGATCCTGAGCGCCTCCTCGATCTTCCACACCTGCGCGCACTCCAAACACAAGTAACTGCCATGGCGTGAGAGGACGGCTCGATTGAGCAGACCGGCGCTCCTCGTCAGGCCGCTTTTGAGCTTCTCACCGAGCCGCGCTTGGGATCGATGGGGCTTGTCATCGGGCGCGCTGGACCCCTCACCTGAAGGACAACCACGACGCCGGTCGAAAACCGCGTTGACCTTGGCTCGCAAATAGCGGGTTTTGAGTCGGTTTGCGCATGTTTTGTCCGAGGGAGCAGTCAAGATGCTCGCGACCTGTTCGTCACATCCGCCTCAACTATGCTGATCGCAGCCCTCGCCATCTGGCTCATTGTGGTCTTCCTCTCCGTCGGCTTCTGCCGTGTGGCGGCATCCGCGGACAGCAGAGAGCTCGCGCTCATCGCCCGGTATCTCTCCCCCTCCGCCGGCGAGCCTCTCAGCGACGGGCGCCCTTCTTCGTCCAGAGTGAGTCCTCTCACTTACACGGCCGCGCCTCGGGGCCGATACCGGCGAAGTGAGCCATCTTCACGCGCTTCTTCGCAAATTACTCGTTAGCACAGCCGCACTGCTCGCGTGCGCGTGTTCCGGCTTGATCGACGCCGCCGGCGCAGCCCAACCGCCGAGCACGGTTCAATCGAGCGCCCAGCAAGCGGCCGGCACGGTCGGAGCACCGGCGCCAGCCTCACTCGAAGGCGAGCCCGGCGCGGTCTATCCCCAGGAGTTCGGCGTGATCGTCCAATGAGCGAGCTCGGGCACCCATCTGCACCGGGTCGCCCTCGGCCGCTCGTCGAGGACAAATGCGACAGCAGTCGAACTACCGGAGTGGACATTTGTTCGCAAACAGCGCATTTGGGTATACAGGGCGCTTGATATGTCCGACGAGCGGGTAATGATGGTCATGCACACTTCGTTACATCTGACTCAATGATGCTGATCGCAGCCATCGCCATCTGGCTCATCGTGGCCATCTTCTTCGTGGTTCTCTGCCGCGGGGCGGCCTCTGCGGACGGCAGGGACACCTTCTCCACCGCTCGCTACCCAAGCATCTCCGCCAACGACCTTCGTGCGGACGTCGCCGCGATCGTTCTGGGGAAGGACCTGCCGGCGCCGACGGCGGCGGACCTGCGGCCTAGAGCCCGCGGCGCCCGAGGACGTGCGGGACAGTACGCAGCAAGATCTTGACGTCCTTCCACAGCGACCAGTTCGCCACATACAAGTAGTCGATCGCGACCATCTCCCCGAGCGGAACGCGCGAGGGGCCGAGGATCTGCCAATGGCCGGTCATCCCCGGCATCAGCTCCAGACGCCGGCGGTGCCAGCCCTCGACGCGCTGGTCCTCCTCGATCACGAGCGGGCGCGGGCCGACCAGGCTCATCTCGCCCTTGAGGATGTTGAACAGCTGCGGCAGCTCGTCCAGCGCACTCTTGCGGAGGAAGGAGCCGACGCGGGTCACGCGCGGATCGTCGGCGATCTTGAAGAGGCCGTCCTGGGCCTCGTTGCGATCGCGCAGCGAGTCCTTCATCGCCTCCGCATCCGGGACCATCGTGCGGAACTTCAGCATGTAGAAGCGCTCGCCGTGCTGGCCGACCCGCAACTGGCGGAAGAAGATCGGGCCACGGCTGTCGAGCTTGATCGCCACCGCGATCGCGGCCAGCAGGGGCGATACCGCCAGCAGGCCGACCGTGGCTCCGAGCAGGTCGAAGCTGCGCTTGACCACCGCCGAGGAGCGCGTCAGCTCAAAACGCCTGACGCCCATCACCGTCACGCCGTGCAGGTCGTCGAACTCGACCGAAGAGCCCACCACCTCCAGCAGACTCGGCAACACGCTCACGCGCACGCCGACAGCCTTCAGCGTGCGCACCAGGTTGAGCATCTCCCCGCCCTCCGCGCTGCCGGGCGCGACGATCGCGCGG
>Ga0302180_10002913_pt1 | contig 13167 bp, 15 predicted proteins | sample I_Palsa_E3_2_FD_200575 | JGI IMG/M metagenome (GOLD analysis project Ga0302180, IMG submission 200575) | Peat permafrost microbial communities from Stordalen Mire near Abisko, Sweden - I_Palsa_E3_2 | ecosystem: Environmental > Terrestrial > Soil > Palsa > Peat permafrost | place: Sweden... | reverse complement strand
TGCGCCGCCAATCGACGCCGGTGGCGAGCAGGATGGCGCGAGCCCGGATGCGCTCTCCGCCATCCAGTTGCACACAATAGCTCGTATCTTCGCTCAGGACGGCTTCAATACTACGGGTTACGGCAATCTCCGAGCCGAAGTGACGCGCCTGCTTGAGTGCACGCTCGGTGAGATCATCGCCGGAGATGCCGGAAGGAAATCCCAGGTAGTTCTCAATGCGAGACGAGGTCCCAGCCTGTCCGCCGGCCGCAGAACGCTCGACGATCAAAACCCTCAAACCTTCGGACGCTCCGTAGACGCCAGCCGCCATTCCGGCCGGCCCCGCACCGGCAATCACCACGTCGTAGCGGTCGTACTTTGGAGTGGTCTGGAGACCTAACGCTTCTGCCACCGCACGGACCGCCGGCGACGGTAGGCAGTTCGCACCGTCCACCATCACAGCGACTCCTTCGTGGCCCAAAGGAATGCAGGCAGCGGCGCGTTGTGGATCGAGTTCGCTATCCACCCAGTCGTACTGCACCCGGTTCGCGGAAAGGAAACTGCGGATACTGCGGCAATCCCCGTCATAGGGCGACCCAACCAGAAGAACGCGCGAGGAGGGAGTGTCGTTTACATACTGCTTGGCCATCGAAAGCCGATCCATCATGGTCTGAAAGATGATCCTGCCGGAGGAGGCGAAATCTCGAATCAATTCCTGCAGCTGCTGGCGATCGAAACGGGCTAGGCGGCAATGAGAGAGTGCCTGCAGGGAGACGATATTCGCGGTGCCCAGGAGTATGGGAATCTCTCCGAAGAAGGCACCGGGCTTGACCTGGTCAAGCTCCCGGCGTTGTCCCACAATGTCCTTCACGGTTTGAAGCATCCCCTCCAAAAGGACAAAGAAACGAGGATCCTCGCCTTCGCGTATCACCCAATCTCCGGCTTCGGCCCGGATATCGGCGGCTTTCTGCGCGAATCTTTGGCGCTCCGATTCGTCGAGGCCGTCGAACACAGGTATTTGCGCCAGCTCTGCCGCAGTGATCACGTAGTTGTTTCCCCGCTTTACTGATTAGGGTAGCCCCGTCGCAGGGACTATGCACCTGGGCGACTGCAACCTCCAGACTACGGGTGGGTGGCCCAGGTCGCTTTTGAGACCTGGGCGTTTCGGCTATGGTCCATTTGCGGGGAGAAACCCAGGTCTCCTAAGGAACAAGTCTGCTTTCCGTGGGAGGTCAGGGGGTGAGACCTGACTATCCCACCCTTCGCAAAGAGCGCGAAGGATGGGGCACCCGATTCGTGAAGGGGATAGAGCCTAAAAGCGCGTTCCTTCCACCCTTCACTTGCCGCCGGCTAGTCGTTTGCTCAAAAGCGAGACCTGGGCCACCCACTCAATATTCGTCTGCGCCATGTTCATCTTCTTAGGCGAGCCGCAGGCCCATCAACAAACTGAAGGCGAGAAAGAGCAACCATACAATTGCTGTATGACGGATAACGTGGTCTTCAATCACATAGACTCAGAGCTGCTCCCGGTTTTTGAAGAACTTCGCTGCCGCGAGCCCATTTTTCACACGGCGGCCTTCGGTAGCACGCTCGTCGACTTCGAAAGAGTTATGGCACCCGACTACTGGGAAGTTGGCGCATCCGGCCGACGCTACAGTCGAGGCTTCATCCTTCGTACTCTGAAACAAAGCCCGCCTATCGACGCGGCTTCCGCCGGCTGGCAAAGTTCCGCTTATGGCCTTCGCCGCCTCGGTCCCGATACTTACCTGTTCACTTACACGTTGCGCCAAGCGGAGCGCCTCACCCGCCGGGCCACCATTTGGCAAATCACCGGCGAAGGCTGGCGCATTCTCTATCATCAAGGAACGATCGTGTCAGCGGACGAGGACGATGTCCTCCCGCTCTAGGCAAGTGTTGTGAGGGGAGATCAGCGCGACAGCCAGGCTGCGCTCGCAAGAGAACGACTGCGAAGACGCTATCGTCCAGCCCGAGTGCGTCTGCTCTTTGTAGGCGAAGCTCCTCCTGCTTCAGGACGATTCTTTTACCAGGCAGACTCTGGTCTTTATCGTGCCATTCGAGGTGCTTTCCTCGCCGCTCTTCCTGACCTCCGAGAAGACGACTTCCTGGAGTCGTTTCGAACTCTCAATTGCTATCTGGTCGACTTATGTGGAAGACCAGTGGATCGATTGGACGCGCGGCAGCGCAAGCAGGCCCGCACCGAGGGCGAGATTCGTCTCGGCAAGATACTCAGGCAACTTCAGCCAGAAGTTGTAGTCACGGTTGTTCGTTCCATCGCACCCAACGTTATCCGCACCCAACAGCTGTCAAATTGGATGGGTGTTCATCTTGTGCTTCCGTATCCCGGACGGTGGAAGCATCACAGAGCCGCGTTTGACGAGCGACTCATTCCGATCCTGAGGAAGGAGCTAACGAAAAAGCTATGACGCAGATTCGACTGTGAACGCCGGCGTTGTCGAGACCCATCCTTGCCGGAGTCTCTCATCACGGTGAGGTTCCGGGGTAGAGTGATCAAGCAACGGGAGTGTGAAGCAAAACGTGGTTCCAGGAGTATCGCCGTTTTGCGGCCAGAGAAGGCCGTTATGTAACTCGATGATGGAGCGGCTGATGGGAAGTCCCATGCCCATTCCGTTTTGCTTGGTGGTAAAGAATGCCTCGAAGACTCTGTCGGGCTCCCGCAAACCGACACCGCTATCCTGTACTTCCACCCTGATTGCGCCTGGATCATAACTTCTTGTTCGCAGGGATAATGTTCGCCGGCGATCGGCAACCGATTCCATCGCGTCCAGCCCGTTGATGCACAGGTTCATCAAGACTTGCTGAATCTGGACGCGGTCCGCCAATATTGGTGGCAATCCTGTTTCCAGATCGATCTCCAGGTTCACCCGTCTCTTCCCTGCCTCGCTGCGGATGAGACTCAGTACCTCCTTGACGACTTCATTGATGTCGAGGGGTGCCCTTTCCAAGGTTCCAGATTTAAAAAGTGTTCGCATTCGTCGCACGACATCGGTCGCATGGTAACCGCACTCAAGAATGTCCTGAACAAGCAAGCGCGCATCTTCTATGGGAGCGGCATCGCCCGCGAGCGAGTCGAAACACATATGTGCATTGGCGATGATCGCTGTTAATGGCTGGTTGATTTCGTGCGCAATGGAGGCTGAAACTTCTCCGAGAGTGGCTATTTGAGCTGCTCGAGCGAGTCTCTGCTCCATTTTTTGCAAGGATTCAAGGGTTGCCTTTCGGTCCTCCAACGCTTCGCGGTGGGCCCTGTCTCCCCGCTGTTTGGCTGCGATGACCAGGTTGACACACACTGCCGTCGCGACAAAAGCGGCGAGCCGGGGATAAGAGGATGGTTCGATCGAGAATTGAAAGCGAGGCGAAAGGAAGAAATATTCAAAGCTCACGATCGACAAGCCTAGGGACAGAAGACCAGCACCGTTTTCACCATAGAGGCTACAAATCACAATTGCCAGGTGAAAGCAGGACGAGGGCGCCCCTGATATCCACGACATGATCGTCGCAACAATGCATATCGCCGATGCAAAGGAATAGCTCCGGAGCCTGGAGGCTAGCCTCATTGGTGGAGAACCGACTTCCAATTGTTTTCCCCGCGACTTTCCTGTCGAGTTCCGTGGCGTTGGTGAAACAGGCAACTCTCCTCATGGAGACCGCACACCTAGGCATTGCCAGCAGCGAAAAGCAGGAAAGCTACCCTGCGATACTTTGACTCCTATCCGTTTAGATTGGACTCACGAAAAATGGGGGGGCGATCGACTTTTACCCTCGGGCGAACCATGGGACGGAAATCCGGCCGACCATTGACCACCCCCTTTGGTTGTAGGCACGAGATCACCCTTTCGATGTGTCGTTGAGCCTCCGGCGGGAGGGCCGGATCAAAGGTCTTCTGGGCCGCCAGCAGTTGCGCCCATAGAAAAATGGACGGATGATTGAGGTTCCCACCATCGATCAAGTGTCTGACCCCGAAGCGGGATGTTGCCGGCGGTGGTGCGACAGCATACTTGAAACATCTGCTGCACTTGTTTCAAGTTCCTCTTGATCTGCCTTGGAGACTCTCGAAGTGATTTTCTCAATCGTGATTGCAGTGGCTGCGGGGATCCTGATAACACGGAAGTTCAAGGACCCTCTGCTGGGGTTGATCGGGCTAGCCGTTGCGTTTAGCATCATCGAAGCTTTCTTCGCTCCAGCTCTTGCACTCACATCCATCGGCCTGGCAGTCCTGGCCTTCTTCATCTACGTAATCTCAAAGACCGAGACGGTTGCACTGGCTCCGCAATCACGCGAAGAGATGTTGAAGAATCGCAATGAGTTCATCCGTTCGCACACTGCTTTTGAAGTCGAGTAGTTGTCCCTTCTGACCGTAGCCGTTGCGTCTCCCGTCCCTGCATCCACAGAACAGACAGAACGATGGCCCCCAGGCTTTCGCCGCCTACTCCCAAAGTGCGCCGGCAAATCACCGTAAAGCTCAGTCACAGGTAAGCCTTATGGGGATTCCAGTGGCCCCAGGTTTCGCTGAACATAAGCGTGAAGGGAGGGTATGGTGATGAAGGATCAGGCATGGTTAGAAGGTCAGAAGAACGGACGGATTGATCGGTTTCGGGGGACCAAGAATGAATACGCTTGGGTCGTTCTGCTAATCGAGGGCTATTCTCGCAGCTATTCCCTCGGATACCGGCAAGGTTGGACGCGCCCGCATGAGGGTGCTCTGTAGGGACCAACCGCCAGACACGTTATTGGTTGCCGCAGGATGGGTGGCGACGATACACTCCGTTGGGAGCCAACACATGCCAATGCCCATATTGACGCTGACGCACGGGATCCCTATCTGGTTTCTCGTTTTAAGCTTGTTTCTGCCCAGGCTTTCGCTGTTTATCGGATGGATCCACATGTGGTGGTTTTTCGTGCCTCAGCCCTGGGCGGCTGTTTTGTGGGCTCTCCTTCCCAGGGTGCTGGTGTTGATCTTTATTCACGCGCATCACGGATACGACGTGTGGTTCTGGATCCACCTGGTAACGGCGATCTTGGTGTGGGGTAGATCTGGGACTTACCACAACAATAGAAGACTGCGGAGTAGGCGAACCTAGCCGCGCATAGCCGCAACAACGTGCAGGGGCTGAAGAGCCTGCGCAGTTAGCAAGAATGCGCACACCCTCTAAAGCCCTCAATTTATGTGCCGGAACGTTTCCGCGGGTTTGAAAACCCGCTTCCCCGGACTAGAGTCCGGGGCTGGCACATACCCGCTCCCTCGGCCTTTTAGCTGCCATCCGGATAACCGCCGCGGTGGAGCACCATGGGGAAACGAGGCAAGATTTGGATTTCGGGCAAGGAAGCGCGCCAACTGCCCGGATAGGGTTTGAGTCCCTGGAGCAGCAGCGGAGAGCCGTGATGCTGTTTTTGGACAAGAGGCTCCAGGACTTCACGAAGCCGTTGTATCGTGGGTTTGCCATGATGATGGACCCAGCGATTCTCAACCTGGGCTAGCAACTGCAGGGCGTCTCGCTGAGCCGCGAGACCCCGAGGGGTGAGCCGGACAGTCTTGCCGGCTCCGCTGTCGATCTCGACCAGCTCGGCCTTCGTGAGGATGCCCATGGCCATCGCAATCGACTCCTTCGATACTCCCGATTTCTGCGGCAGATCACGGATGCGAATGCCGGAATGGTCGAGGACGGGCAGAAGGTTGGCGCTGATCGCCAGCGAAAGCGGCGAATGCTGTTCAAAATCGTAGGCGAAGGCGCAAAGCGGACGGGACAGCAGAGCCGTGAGCGGCGAGTCTGTTGTTAATGAAGCATCGGTGAGGGGCGGCATGGATCGCTCGGCACGCGGTCCCCGGCCGCGGGTGAAGAGGCCATATCCGAGAATCGGCGGGAAGTCCGGGTATGCCAGGTCCAGACCAAGATTGACTTGGTAAAGAACAGCACGAAGAGAACTGACTTCGTCCGTGCCAAACCGGTCACGCCAACGCTGTTCGATGACCTGCGGAAGGGTACGCCAGCTTGCCTGAGACATGCGGCCGGCTGGCGTGAGTTCAATCAGCCAGCCTTCGTTTGGACGCTTGCTGTTTGGCTTTTCTGGGGGAGGACTTAATTTGATGTAACCCCAACGCCGCATTCCGTCGAGATTGGTTGAGCTTCGGGCTAGTCTTTCGAGATCCCGCACCGGCATTGGGGATTCGCCAAGAAACTGCAGGCAGTTCGCATACATGGCAAACGATGTGAGCCATGGGCCGCGGTTCGGAGCGCCCGTGCGGCGTTGCATGGTGGTACTGTGAGCCGTCCGATGCGCGTATTCGTTGTCAAGCTCGATCGTGAACGCCACGAGAGGCTGAGACAGCAGGGTTGCGAGGTCCAATGGCATTTCGGATGTCACTTGCGAACTACGATCAGCATAAATGTAGGGAGGCCTGTCGTTGCCGCAGTTGTAGATCACTTTTGTTCGTTCGGAGTGCCGGCAGCCTTCTTCGTATAACGCCCGCTTTTTGGAACCAGAAGCATGAGTGCTCATCCCCACGTCGACGATTTGGCGTAGTATGAACTCGCGGCGGAGAGTGGCCTTGCCGTCTCCAGCGAGTCGCCGCGTCCCGACCCTGCGATACCGGCTTCGGCGCGGGTCCTCCAGATGCCGCGACGCAACGGAGCATCATGAATTGCCGATGTGGCTCGAATAACCTCCTGAGCCCCGCTTGGCGCACCCTCCGGACGTCCTCGCCTGTTCTTCGCCGTAGACTTGGATGACGCATGGACGAGAAGACCTACCTTGTGTGTCTTAAGCCCGCCAGTCTCGCTCTCCAGCAAGTAGTAGCCGCCAAAGCGAAAATTTACGGGGAGCATTTGGTCTTCGTCCACTCAAATGGAAAACTGGCTGCCATGTTCTTGATGGAGTTGGTTCAGAGTTGGAATGAACTCTCGGATTGAGAGGGAAGAAAAAGACCGCGAGTAAAAGCGGAACATCCCTAAAGCTGAAGCGTTCTCCGGGAAGGTTACTTCGTCCTTCAATGCCGTGAACTGATTAGCACCTTGGAGCCAAAGCTCTGCCGAGCCCATACTTCCGTTCGAATCTTCTAAGCTTCATTCGGAATGAACTTGCGTCCTCGTTTTTCGGCCAGAGCGACTGCCCCTTACACGCGAAGACCACGGTGTTGCCGTCATTGTCGGTAGACAGCAAAATTTGTCCACCGAAGCTCTTGCGAATGCGAGAGAGAATGCGCCGATGATTTTTTACGCAGAGGTTGACCACCATTAAGCCGACTTCGGCCAGAGCCTTATTGCAGTTATCGTAAAATCCCTGCGAGCATAGCTCCCGCGGAGGATACTTTTCAGTGAAACAGTCGACAAGGAGTACATCGAAACGAGTGGCAGTGCTCCCGACGAACTTTGCACCATCTTCACAAAGTATGCGAAACCTCTGATCATCCTGGGGAATTTGGAACGCATCTCGTACCGCAATCACGTGCGGATTGATCTCGACAACAGTGAGCTTGGTGTCCGGATGATGGAGGTAGCACCATTTGGCGATCGAACCGCCGCCAAGGCCAATCAACGCGGCCTCGCGCGGCATTGGCATGAACATCTCGAATGCCATCATGGTTCGCGTGTAGGCCAGCGCTAGAAAATCTGGTTCGTCTACGACCATCTGGCTTTGGATGTAGTCGGACCCAAAATGCAGGGTCAATACACCGCTCTCTTGAGAGACAACCGGAACAGGGAGTGGATCGTCGTTAGCCGACAAAGAAATTTCGCTGGCGCCCTCGATCGTTGAACGCTTGACTGGCGATGGCATAATCAAGCTTGATTTTACTTCTCAATTCGATTTCCCGAGCAAAGTCTTCATCAGATCAAGCCACCCCATACGTTGGGGACAGGGGGAAAAGAGGCCAAACTTTATGACTCTGGACACGCCCGGTTGATTGCCGAACAATAGAGCCGAGCTTGAAAACTGGGGCCGTATCTCAACGGCCATCGCTTTGGTGCTCAAGTAGGAGTCTCTATGCTCAAGGAATGGCTAACACGCCTTCGTTTTTTGATTTTCTCGAAGCCCCACTATGAAATCGATGAAGAGCTTAAATTTCACCTAGGCCCCGGTTATCCCTTGGAGACCCTTGTTCAAGACGTCCGCTACAGCCTTCGCGGCTTCCGTCGCAATCCGGTCTTCGCTCTCACCATCGTCATAACCTTCATGCTTGGAATTGGCGCAACCACAGCGGTCTTCAGCGTGGTAGATCGAATCCTATTCCGCCCACTTCCTTACGCAAATCCCGACCGTCTCGTCTCGGTAGGTCTCGTGCATTCGCTCGAATCCGAGTTCATGCTGGGCTACTTTTACTACGACTGGCAACGCAATCAAAAGCCCTTCGAGGCGCTCACTTCAGAGGATGCTGTGACAGGCGAGTGCGACCTGACCGAGAGAAATCCTAGCCAGCTCAAATGTGAGTCAGTGGAAGGTAATTTCCTGCCCACCCTGGGCGTCTCGCCTGCGCTGGGGCGTAACTTCCTGCCAGAAGAAGATCGTCCCAACGGGCCTGGTGTAGCTATCATCTCCTACGGCTTATGGAGCAATCACTACAACTTGAACAGCGGCATTCTGGACAAGACAATTGACATCGATGGGAAGCCAGTCCGCGTGGTTGGCGTGTTGCCCAAAGGCTTTGAGATGCCCAGACTGCAAGCGGTCGACATACTGTTTCCAAGAACTACCGGCGAGGCGGCCGACCGGACATCAAACGGTGGGCTCGGAGGGCCAAGACGGGCGTTCGCCCGGCTCAAACCCGGCGTCAACACTCAACAAGCCGAAGCGCAGTTGCAGCCCCTCTTTCAACAGGCTTTGAAGAAGATCCCGTCAGATATTCGTTACGACTTCCATCTCAAAGTTCGCTCCCTACGCGACCTACAGATGCAGAACGTGCGCATGACCGCGTGGGTGCTTCTGGGCGCTGTTCTCGCGGTGCTTCTCATCGCCTGCGCCAACGTGGCGAGTCTCCTTATGGCGCGTGGTGTAATGCGGCAACGCGAACTCGCCGTTCGTTCCGCCCTCGGAGCCAGCCGCGCCCGGCTTGCCCGGCAGGCATTCACTGAATCGGGTCTGCTTTCAATCGCCGGAGCGATCATGGGGTGCGCACTGGCAGAGGGTTTGCTGCGTCTTTTCATCGCCATCGCCCCTGCGAACATTCCGTATCTTAATCAAATCCAACTCGACCTTCGAATAGTGAGTGTCACTATCCTGCTTTCGATTTTCTGCGGCGCGCTCTTCGGCCTGGCGCCGGCACTGCAGAAGCCACAGGGTGGAATGCTGAGTGGACGCTCTCTTACCTCCATCTCCCATGCGACCGTGCGACAGTGGCTGGTCATCACGCAGATCGCCGCAAGCATGGTCTTGCTGGCGGGAGCAATGCTCCTGCTGCGTAGCTTCAGCAACCTCGAAAACCAGAATCTTGGCATGCGCACCGATAACACGCTTACTGCCGGCATCACCTTGGGAGAGCACAGTTTCCCCACGCCCGAAAGCAGGAGTAATTTCTTTCAGCAGCTGACCACACGACTTCGCTTCGGTCCCGGCGTCACTCGTGTTTCCGTCAGCGACTCCCTTCCTCCCGGTGGCGGTGGCATGGGCGGACGCCTCGACGAGATCGTTATTGCAGGAAGACCGGCTTCAGCACCAGGTATTACCGGAGTGGTAGCCTCACGGCTGGTCTCGCCCGAATACTTTCGCGCTTTGGATATCTCCATGCTGCAGGGCGAGGGCTTCCGTGAAGAGGACATGACCGCAAATCAGAGTTTCATCGTCCTCAGCAAGCGTCTTGCCTCCCTTTTTTTCCCAAACGAGAACCCCATCGGTCAGCTTATGCGGTTCGACAAGCTAGCTACCTCCGAGGGCTGGAGCACGATCGTGGGAGTCGCCGCTGACGTAAAAAACAGCGGCCTCTCCAAGGAGGAAGTCCCAGAAGTTTACCGGCTGCGGCGCAATCTTCCCAGCGATTGGGCCGGAGGCGGCATTTGGGGTAAAACCTCCATAGTTGTCGTCCGAAGCTCGCTGCCACCCGACCAGACTTCGCGCTGGATTCGCTCGCAGGTCGCTGCGCTCGATCCGGCCCTGCCGATTGACATTGCCACCTTGCATCAGAGAGTCAGCAAACTCGCCGACCAGCCCCGCTTTCAGACTCTCCTGGTCGGCTTCTTCGCAGCAACTGGCCTCGTCCTGGCGCTCATAGGGCTTTACGGAGTGATCTCCTTCCTGGTAACTCAACGCACACAGGAGATTGGTGTGCGCTTGGCATTGGGAGCGAACAAAAGCGATATTCTGCGGCTGGTGATCGGGCAGAGTCTGAGACTGATTGCGGCGGGAACTGCCTTTGGCCTGATTGCGGCTCTGGCAGCGACACGTGTCCTATCGAGCCAGTTGTTCGGCATAGACGCGCACGATCCGGGCACGTTTGCCATCGTGACCTTGCTGTTGGTCTTTATTGCGCTTATGGCGACTCTCCTGCCAGCTCGATCTGCTATCAGAGTGAATCCAATTGTGGCTTTGCGATGTGAATGAGACATACCTGCCATTGTCAGTTGGCGATGACAGGCCAATGCGCTTATCGAGCCATTCAGATGGATCTATTTCTTTGGCAAGTTGCCGAAAGCCGACTATACGCCAACGTGGTTCCGTTTCTCTTTGAGTGAGTTGCCGATTATGCGCTTATTGAGAGCGAATTCAGGCAAAGCCGTTCCCGTTCGGGTCGCGTGTTTTCTGCCCTCGGGCTTCAACTCGCGAAGTGCGTAACGATTGCTGACAGCCATCACGCGCATCTCTTGATCTGGCGAGAAATCCAGGCTTCCTTCTCCCTCCTCCTGCAGATATCCTTACGCCGATGCCCCGAATCGCGTTTCGCAGCCCCGCTCTCGCTGCTTTCCTCGCGCTCGCCGTTACGTACGCGCCAGCCTCGCCTAAAGCCCCCGCGCCTGCCCCGGTCCTCGCGCTCGAAGAGCTCGGCCGCGGCACCGCGCCGCTCGACGGCCCGTGGCAGTTCCACCTCGGCGACAGCGCGCAGTGGGCCGACCCAGCAACGCCCGACGCGACGGGACAAAACGGCTGGGAACAGCTCACCGCCGATCAGCCTTGGGGCTCGCAGGGCCATCCCTCGCACGCGGGCTTCGCCTGGTATCGCAAGCACCTGCATCTGACTCTCGCCGCCGGCGCAGCGCCCGACTTTGCCTTGTTGATTCCCTCGATTGACGATGCCTATGAGGTTTACTGGAACGGCCGGCTGGTGGGACGCTTCGGCACACTTCCGCCGCATCCGATATATTTTTTTGAGCCACCGCAGCAGACCATTGGCCTGGGCCCAGCCCGGGATGGTGTGCTCGCCCTCCGCGTCTGGAAGAATCCGCTCACCTCATTCGATCCGGCAGAGATCGGCGGCTTTGAGGCTACGCCCCTCATCGGCAGCTCGAAGGCCATTGCCGGCGTCAAGGCGCAGGACGACTACTCCTGGATGCGCGGCAACCAATTTCGCTTCGCACTGTGGTCCCTGTACAGCTTGGTAGCCGTACTCGGCTTCTTCATCTGGCTGCGGAGCCGCGGCCAGCGTGAGCTGCTGGCTCTGGCCGTCTACTGCGGCGCAACTGCTTCCGTGAATGTGGACCGGCTGCGTCTGCTTCTGCCATACACCCGGATCATCGCCTGGGAGGTGCTATGGTTTGGGCTCGAGAACGTGGGCCTCTGGTTTCTGCTTCTCTATCTCTTCAATCTCGACGAATCGCCGCAAGGGGGCGCCTCGCGCGCGGCGCGCTTCACACGCACACTGGCGGTCGTCCATCTTACCGTATCCGTGCTGGACGCGATTTTGACCCTTTCCTGGAACAACCCATTCTGTGCGCCCTGGGTGCAGACTGCGGATGGCATACTCACCGCGATTTTCATAATGATGTTTCCGTACTCCCTGGTGCTGGTCGGGCTCGGCATCTTGGGCCCCGGACGGAAAGGGCGGCTCGATGCCTCGCGGTGGCTCCTGGCCGCGGCTGCCATGCTCGATGGAGTCCTCCAGAATGCAATTACGGCCTTCGATCAGGGTCGCCGCTTCACACACTGGCACATTGTGGAAAAGCTGCGCGCGCCGCTCTTTACCGTAAGAGGCAATAGTTTCCCCCCACGGACTTTGACCGGGATCCTGCTCTTTGCGGCCATCGTTTATGCCGTCTATCGCAGGGTCCGCGAAGCCACTGCGCGGCAAGTCGTCATCGAGCGCGAACTGCAATCAGCCCGCGAGTTGCAGCAGGTGCTCATTCCCGAGGCCCTGCCTAAATTAGAGGGCTACGAACTGAGCAGCGCCTACATTCCGGCGCAAGAGGTTGGCGGCGACTTCTTCCAGGTAATTCCGCTGGAGGGCGAAAACTCCGGCTCTGCGCTGCTCGTCCTCGGCGACGTGAGCGGCAAGGGACTCAAGGCGGCGATGGCCGTCTCGCTTCTTGTGGGCGCGCTGCGCACCCTCGCCGACATTTCGGGCAGCCCCGCGCAAATCCTCGCCGGCCTCAACCCCCGCCTCCATGGCCGCCTGAACGGCGGCTTTGCCACCTGTGTCGTCCTGCGCCTCGACCCCGACGGCCATTTCACCGTTGCCAACGCCGGCCACCTCGCCCCGCTGGTCAACGGTCGCGAACTCGACCTTCCCGGCGCGCTACCGCTGGGTATTTTGTCTGCGGCCTCGTACGAAGAGTACGAGTTCCAGCTTGAGCCCGGCCAGCTCCTCACCCTACTCACAGACGGCGTTGTCGAAGCCCAGAACAAGAACGGCGAACTCTTCGGCTTCGAACGCACTGCCGCCGTTTCGACCCGAAGCGCGGAGGAGATTGCGCAGGCCGCAAGGGCATTTGGCCAACAGGATGACATCACGGTGCTGACGCTGGCCTTTGCCTGACGGCAGAACCAACATTCCTGCCTACACAGGTGGATTAAATTGGCTGAAGCGATCTTCAATGTCAACTTACGCATTCAGGCCAATGCGCTTATCGAGCCATTCAGCCGGATCTATGCTTTTGGCAAGTGGCCGAAAAAGCGGCTATCGGATAACGGAGAGTACCTACGATGAAAGATCTCTTTGACCCCACTCTGGCAGAAGACATAAAGCAGCGAATCATGCGCCTCCATCCTGAGAGTGAGCGGCGGTGGGGCAAC
>Ga0302180_10002912_pt1 | contig 13180 bp, 11 predicted proteins | sample I_Palsa_E3_2_FD_200575 | JGI IMG/M metagenome (GOLD analysis project Ga0302180, IMG submission 200575) | Peat permafrost microbial communities from Stordalen Mire near Abisko, Sweden - I_Palsa_E3_2 | ecosystem: Environmental > Terrestrial > Soil > Palsa > Peat permafrost | place: Sweden... | reverse complement strand
GTCATCGTGTTACCTGAGCCGGGCGCGCTTGAGATGAACTTGACGCTGGGCTCGTCGTGACCGACGTACCAGCCGTTGTCGACGAACCGGTCAGCCTTCCCCTTGACCGGGTCGGTACACAGGTCGCCGGCCAGCTTCCTGACCGTCTTGTACTTCGCGCTCCAGCCGTTGCAGTCAAGCTCGTTCGTGGCGTTCGGCGCGACCGTGCCCGCCGCCAATGCGGTCTTGGCTGTAGTCGAAGCACCCGCGATGGCGACGTTGCCCGCCAGTCCGATCTGACAGACGACCGCGACACCCAGCATGGGCACCAGTAGCAGCCGCCATCTTCGCCGGCCCGCCAGCGGCGCCCCCCGCTCGAACCTTGTCGTAGAGTTCCGCCTTTCCCAGGGAATGCGCATGTGCGTTCCTTCGCTTACGCGTGCCGCCAGCCCCAATACCACCCAGGCCCGACGGTCACGACACTGTGACCATCCCGCGATACGAGACGCTTTCCGAAGGAATCTAACAATAAGCACCAAAATCGTCAATAATCTGCAGCGCCGTTATCTAGCCATAGATGGGCGAATCGTGTACTGATGCGTTTTTCGGTCATCTAACGTAGATGACGTCCGGTGGATGCGCCTGAAAACCTATTCCCCAAAAGGGACGAAGAGGGCGATATTCCTCCCAACTCTTAATAGGAATCACTTTGAACACATCTGCAACATCAGACACAACGCCGTAGGTCTGGGAACGCGCGGCATCGAAGTGCCTCCACGCTTCATATGAGATTGTGATTTTCACAGAACCGCACAAAATCAGCTGCCGAGAAATCCGGTTCTGTACAAAGTCGAGTGGGCCCGGCGGATCCAGAAGCCGACCAGCGGATCCTCCGAAGCCGCCTTGTCGATATTCCGGATTCGCCAACGTGGCCTGAGGCAGATGACCGGCCCCGCGAGACCAACAGCCAAGTAGGCGTCATGGCGGAGCGATCTGCACGCGAGCCGGGCAGGCGATAGAGTCCTCGCGTGACCACCCGCGATGAACTGGATGCACTTTCCTCCCGTGAGCTGCACGACCTCGCTGTCCGGCGGGCGGTGCGCCACGTCGACGTGGAGTTTCTGTGGGAACTTGCGCGCGCCATCCCGGCGGCCGAGGCTTCCGAGGGAAACTCGGTCGAGGCCGGCCGGGACATCACGAAAGTTACCGCCCTGCTCGCGGACGCGATCGACTCAGGCAAAGGCGAGGTCGCCGAGGCGCTCCGCCCGCTCTACATCGACTACCTCGCCAAGCACGGCAGCTGACGCGGCCCTGCTGCCCGGGCATGAATGCCCTCGCCTGGGCATAAAAGTGGCACCCTGCACCGAAGAGTATGCAGGGTGCCACGACCATTCGTTCGAGCGCGCTTGCCGCGGCCCGGCGTTGCTGGTTTGTCGCTTACTCGGGCTTGTCGAGGACGCCCTCGATCTCGAGGGTGATCGTGACCTTCTCGCTGACAGCCACGCCGCCACCGGGAATCGGGCCGTTGTAGCTGACGCCCCAGTCGGTCCGGTTGATCTCGGTGGTCGCGGAGAAGCCCGCGCGCGTGCCGCCGTAGGCGTCGGGACCGAAGCCGTTGATCTCAAGCTTCAGCGTGACCGGCTTGGTGGTGCCGCGGATGGTGAGGTCACCGTCGAGCAGGAAGTCGCTGCCGTCGCGGCGGACGCCGGTGGAGTGGAACGTCATCGTGGGGTGGGACTCGACTTCGAAGAAGTCGGCACTGCGGATGTGGTTGTCGCGGTTAGGCTCGCCGGTGTTCACCGAGCTCAGGTCGACGGTGGCGTTGACGCTGGACTGCAGGGGGTCTGCGGCTGTGATGATGGTCCCCTCGAACTTGTCGAAACGACCGCGGACCTTGCTCACCATCATGTGCCTGACGACGAACGACACCTCCGAGTGCACCGGGTCGATGTTCCAGGTCCCGGCTACGTAGCCGGGGATTTCCACGGCTGTCTCGGTCATCATTCCTCCAGTAGTGATTCTTACTCGTACGCGACTTCTCTCGCGTACCTAACTTCTTTAGAGTAACCTGGTTTTGATTGAAGCGTCAAGTACTAGGGTACATAGCCTTCAGCGAAGCAAGCTAGTCGTAGTGAGGAGGGGATTTCTTGGATACCGGGCGGGTCGGCCCGGCCTGCGAGCCTTCGGGACCGGCCGACGAACCGGCACCGGCGGCCGGCGAGCCCTCACCTTGTCGCGCCCGGGAGGTCCTCCGGCGCGTCGGCGACAAGTGGTCGGTGCTGGCCATTGACCTGCTCGGACAGGGAACCATGCGGTTCACTGAGCTGCACCGCGCGATCGATGGCATCACCGCCAGGATGCTCACGGTGACGCTGCGCGGGCTCGAACGCGATGGCATCGTCACGCGAACGATACATCCGGTCATCCCGCCCCGCGTCGAATACACCCTCACTCCGATGGGACGCACGCTGCTTGACACTATCGGCCAGCTGGTCAACTGGACCGACACTCACCTGCCCGAGATCCAAGCCGCGCAGGCCGCCTACGACGCCAAGCACGCGTCGCCCTAGGCTAACTCGAGTGACCAATGATGACCAGCACGGCCAGAACACGACTGATCAGGGCGAGGCATCCAGCTCAGAAGGACAGGCGGAGGCGGAAGATCGGCTGCTGCACGGTTCTTCCTTCGGCGCCGTCGCTGCCGCCTACGCGGAGCACCGCCCTGGCTACGCCGAGACCGCGGTCCGGTGGGCCCTGGAGCCAGTCTGGTCCCGTCGGCCGCTCCGGGTTATCGATGTCGGCGCCGGAACCGGCAAGCTGACTGCGACCCTCGTCCGCCTCGGCGCTGACGTCACCGCCGTCGAACCCGACCACAACATGCTCGCCGAGCTGCGCCGGGAACTCCCCTCGGTACGGTCGGTATCCGGGAGCGCGGAGGAAATCCCGGTGCCCGACGGCGGTGCCGATGCCGTGCTGGCCGGCCAGGCCATGCACTGGTTCGACATGGACCGGGCGATGCCCGAGATCGCCCGCGTGCTCGCACCCGGAGGGGTGCTGGCCGGGCTGTGGAACGTAGATGACGACCGGGTCGGCTGGGTCGCCGAGTTCGCTGAGATGAGCAAGCGCAACGCCAGCATCACGCTGCTCAGATGGCGGAACGGCGATGCACAGTCCCGTCAGGAGCGTGTCATCGCGGCCGGATCTGGGCTCTTCCACGCGGGTCAGGCGGGAGAGTTCGAGCACGGGCAGCCGCGGACCGCTGATTCTCTCCTGGCCACCATCGCCACCCACTCGAATTTCCTGGTGATGGACGAGCCCGAGCGAACCAGGCGGCTGGCCCAGGTCCGCGACTTCCTCCAGTCCCGGCCGGAGACATCGCACGGCGAATTCGTCCTGCCAATGGTCACGGTCGCGCTGCGGGCGCAGCGGAGATAGCCCTTTTACTGGAGCGCGGCCGTCGCCTCGGCCTGGCGGTACAGGCCGAGCGCAAAGGCGCCGAACGCCGCGCTTTGCTTGCGCGGAAACAGGCGCCGACCCGCCTCGCCAGGGGCACCTCCATCACCCGCCCCGTGTAGGCAACGGCCCTGAAACCTGTCTGTAACGATTCCAGCACCAGGACACAGAGCCTATTGACAGGTTCGCGTTACGGTTCGACACTGCTTCACATATTTGAAACGTTCCACGGTGTCACACCAGGCTCCACCAGAACGAACTGCAACAGCCACCGTGTCGAGGGGAGATAGCGCCGTGGGCCCTGACGGCATTACCCCCGCCGACGGAAATGCCGGGCCCGCACCGGCGGCGGACGCCCACCCGGCCGATCCGCTGCTGTCGCTGCGGGACGCGTCAAAGTCGTTCGGAGCGGTCCAGGCCATCGTGCACGGGTCCATCGACCTGGTTGGCGGCGAAGCGCACGCCCTAGTGGGAGAGAACGGTGCCGGCAAGTCGACGCTGGTGAAGATCCTGGCCGGCGTGTACCAGCCCGACACGGGCTCGCTGTTCATTGACGGCAGCCCGCTCCTGCTGCACGGTCCGGCCGACGCCCAGACCGCGGGGATCGCGGTGATCTACCAGGAGCCCACGCTGTTTCCTGACCTGAGCGTCGAGGAGAACATCTTCATGGGACGCCAGCCGATGCGCTCGGGCAGGCGTATCGACCGCCGGCTCATGCGGGCAGAGGCGAAGGCGTTGTTCGAGCGGCTGGGAGTGCGCCTGGACCCGGGCCGGGTCTGCCGTGGGCTTTCCATCGCCGACCAGCAGATCGTCGAGATCGGCAAGGCGCTCTCGCTGAACGCGAGGGTCATCGTGATGGACGAGCCGACGGCCGCTCTGTCCGTGACGGAGGTCGGCCGGCTGTTCGACGTAGTGCGGACACTGCGCGCGGCAGGGGCGGCGGTGCTGTTCATCTCGCACCGCCTCGAGGAAGTCTTCGCGATCTGTCAGCGAGTGACCGTGATGCGCGATGGCAGGCACGTGCTCACCAGGGAACTGGCGGGCCTCACCACGGATGATCTCGTGCGGGCGATGGTGGGCAGGGAGATGGTGCAGCGGCCGGCCGGGGAGCGCGGCACGCCTGGCGATCCTGTTCTGAAAGTTGAGCACCTGACCCGGGAAGGCGTATTCATCGACATCTCGCTGGACGTGCGGGCCGGGGAGATCGTCGCCATGGCCGGTCTGGTCGGGTCGGGACGCAGTGAGGTCGCGCGGGCGATCTTCGGCATCGACAGGTACGACGCAGGGTCGGTGCTGATGCAGGGACGGGGGCTGCACCGAGCGTCGCCCACCGCGGCGATGGCGGCGGGCATCGGCTTCGTGCCCGAGGACCGGCGCCAGCAGGGGCTGGTCATGGACATGTCCGTGCAGCAGAACGTGGCGCTCGCGTCGCTGGGCAGGCTCCGGAAGGCGGGGCTGATCAGGGCCGCGGCCGAGCGTGCGTTCGCCGCAGATTGGGCCGTCCGGCTGAAACTCAAGTACGGCAAGCTCACCGACCCGGTGTCCCGCCTATCTGGCGGCAATCAGCAGAAGACCGTGCTCGCGAAGTGGCTGGGGCGCAAGCCGGTACTGCTGATCGTGGATGAGCCGACCCGCGGGATCGACATCGCCACCAAGGCAGAAGTGCATGAGCTGCTGATGCAGCTGGCCAGGGACGGGGTCGCGGTGTTGGTGATCTCCTCGGAGCTCCCGGAGGTGCTACGCCTCGGGGACCGGATCCTGGTGATGCGCGAGGGGCGGCTGACCGCGGAGTTCGCCCACGCGGAAGTCTCGGAGGAAAAGATCATGACCGCGGCCACCGGCCAGCTCCAGAAGCAGGCGCGATGAGCGCCGCGTTGACCGAGCGCCAAGATCCTTCCAGCGCGCCGGCCGGCACCAGCTCGCGTAAGCTCACCGAGCGGGTGTTCCGGATCCGCGAGTCCGGCATCATCGCCGTCCTGGTCGTGTTCGTCGCGATCACGGCGAGCATCCAGCCACGGTTCATCGACCAGGCGAACATCCAGTTCGTCCTCAGTAACACCACGGTGTACGCCCTCCTCGCGCTCGGCGAGACGATGGTGGTCATCAGCCGGAACGTGGACCTGTCGGTTGGCTCGGTTCTGGGTCTGTCGGCCTATGTCTCCACGAACCTGTTCGGGCACTCACCGGGTATTCCCGTCCCGGTTGTCTTCCTGGTAGGGCTGGGAGTCGGTCTCGCCTGCGGCGTCGCCAACGGCCTGATGGTGGCCATCGGCCGAGTGCCCAGCCTGGTGGTCACGCTGGCCACTCTCTACATCATCAGGGGAATCGACATCCTCATCGTGGGCGGGAACGAGGTGGTCGCCCAGACACTCCCGTCCAGCTTCATCGCGATCCCCAGGGCCAATGTGCTCGGGGTTCCGTACCTGGCGATCGTGATCGCCGCGGTGATCGGGGCCGGGGCGTACTACCTTCGTTCCTTCCGGTCCGGGCGCGAGCTTTACGCGATCGGCTCGAATCCGGAAGCGGCGCGGCTGGCCGGGATCCCGGCCGGCAAGCGGGTCTTCACCGCCTTCGCGATCAGCGGCGCCATCGCCGGACTGGCCGGCGTGCTGTGGGCCGCGCAGTACCAGACCATCGACTCCACCGCGGGGACAGGATATGAACTGACGGTGATCTCGGCCGTGGTGGTCGGCGGTGTGGCCATCTTCGGCGGGAGCGGCAGCGCCGTCGGCGCGGCGGTCGGGGCGCTTTTGCTGAGCACCATCAGCTCGGCGCTGAACGTGCTCGGGATCTCGCCCGACTGGGACCAGGCCATCGCCGGTTTCCTGCTCTTGGTGGCCATCACGCTGGACCGCGGCATCTCTGTCAAGCTCGCGGCCGCGCTGCGGAAAAGGAGTTCCGGCGTTGGAACCTGATCAGAACGCCCTCTCGCCCGAGGGCCTTCCGCCGGAGAAAACGGAAGCGCAGCGTGCTACCTCGCCCCGGCGGGCCAGCGGGCTTCGGTCGGCACTGCAGCCCGCCCTGCGCTGGGAAACGGGCCTGGCCACCGTAGCCGTGGCCGTCGTGGTGTTCGGCGTCCTCACCTCGTCACAGTTCCTGACCAGCGGGAACTTCTTCAATATGGGCGTGAGCTCGGGCGAGATAGCGATCATGGCGCTGCCGATGACACTCATCATCATCAGCGGCGAGATCGACCTTTCTGTGGCATCGATCCTCGGCATGTCCAGCGCCATGCTCGGTTTCCTGTGGAGCGAGCACTGGCCGATGCTGGCCATTTTCGTCGTCCTGGCCGTGCTCGGCGTGGTCGCCGGCCTGTTCAACGGCCTGCTGGTGACCCGCGTCGGCCTGCCGTCCCTGGCGGTGACGATCGGCACACTCGGCCTTTACCGCGGCATCGCGCTCATCATCCTGGGCTCGAACACGGTCTCGAACTTCCCCGCGCCCTACAACCGCATCGGGGTCAATCCGATTCCGCACACGAACCTCCCGTATTCCGTGGTCATCTTCATCGTGCTCGCCCTGATCTTCGGCGTGGTGTTGCACGCCACGGCGACCGGCCGGTCCATCTACGCCATGGGCGCCAGCCCCGAAGCCGCGCTGTTCGCCGGGATCCGGGTCAAGCGCGTCAAGACCATGCTCTTCGTGGTATCGGGCCTGGTCTGCTCCATGGCGGGCGCGCTCTGGACGTTCCGCCTGGACACGGCCGTCTGGAACAACGCCATCGGCCTGGAGCTGAGCGTCGTGGCCGTTGTCCTGCTGGCCGGGGTATCCATCTTCGGAGGCAAGGGATCGATCATCGGCGTGGTGCTCGCCGTGATCGTCTTCGCCGGGCTGCAGAACGCTCTCCTGCTCACCAACTTCAACCAGGAGGCCACCGGCATCGTGACCGGCGGCCTCCTGCTCATCAGCGTGTTCGTACCCAACGCCGCCGCCTTGCTGGGCCGGGCCCGCGGCCTGGCCATCAGCAGGAGGCCCGCCCCCAGATCGGCCATCGGAGCAGCAAATGACTGAGCACGGCCAAGGGCCGTGCGCCCGTCCCCACCGTCGGCCACAGCGGCCGCAGCCACATCCATCCGATGTTATTCCGGCTCGAATTGAAAGGATTCAGATATGAGAGGTTCTGTTAAGAGAGCGCTGTGGGCCCCCGCAGTGCTCCTCGTGGCGTCCACGACGCTCGCCGCGTGCTCGTCGTCAAGTTCCACATCCGCCTCGTCCTCCACATCCGCCTCGTCCTCTGCTTCGTCCACTGGTTCGTCGAGTGCGGCCGCCGGGCTAAAGACAGGACTGAAGGTCTTCGTGATCCCGAAGAACCTCGGGAACCCGTACTTCACGACGGCAGACAGCGTGCAGTCCGGCGGAGCCCTCGCCGCGCTCAGCGAGCTCGGTGAGAGCGGAAGCGAGACCAGCGGGACCGCAGCGACGCCCGCCTCGCAGATTCCGGCCCTCCAGGCCGCCATCACCAAGGGCGCCAACGCCCTCATAGTGTCCGCGACCGACCCGTCCGCGCTCTGCCCGACCCTCCAGTCCGCCATGGCGAAGGGCATCACGGTCGTCACCTACGACTCGGACGCACCCACCTGCCGGGACATGTTCATCAACCAAGCGTCCACCGCCCAGATCGGGACCAGCGAGGTTGACGTGCTCGCGAAGCAGATTAATTCCAGCGGGGATATCGCGATCGTGTCCGCGGCCGCCTCCGCGACGAACCAGAACGCCTGGATCGGGTACATGAAGCAGGAGCTGAAGAAGTACCCGAACATGCACCTCGTCAGCATCGTCTACGGCAACGACGACCCGACCACCGCGACGCAGGTGACCCAGGGATTGCTGCAGCACTACCCCAACCTCAAGGGCATCATCTCGCCGACGACGGTGGGGATCCTCGCCGCCGCGCAGGTTCTTGACACGTCCAAGTACCGCGGCAAGATCGCGCTCACCGGCCTCGGCACCCCTGATTCCATGAAGAAGTTCGTCGCTGACGGCACCGTCCAGTCCTTCGAGCTGTGGAACCCGGCGAATCTCGGCTACCTGGCCGCGTACGCGGCGGTCAACTTGGCGTCCAAGAAGATCACGAACAGCGCCGGGCAGTCCTTCACCGCGGGCAAGCTTGGCAGCTTCACCGTCGGGGCGGACAGCACCGTCCTGCTTGGCCCGCCGTTCGTGTTCACCAAGGCCAACATCAGCCAGTTCAACTTCTAATAGATCCCACAGATCCCGGCCGGCCGTGGCAAACGGCGTCGGCCGGCCGGGATCCGTGGAGCACTTCGTGAGCAGCGCCGCCGACGAATCCAGGGAATCCGGTTGGACCAGGAAGGACGCTAGATGGAACGGGTTTGCTTTCTCGGGCGGGTCAAGCCGGAGCGGCTGGCGGAGTACCGGGAAAGGCATGAGCGGGTCTGGCCGGACATGCTGGCCGCGCTGCACCAAGCTGGGTGGGGGAACTACAGCCTGTTCCTGACCGACGATGGGCTGCTCGTCGGCTACCTGGAAACGCCGGACTACCAGGCCGCGCTTGGCCGCATGGCCGAGACCGAGGTCAACTCTAGGTGGCAGGAAGAAATGGCACCTTATTTCACCGAGCTGGACGGCCGCCCACCTGATCAGGGTTTCAGGCGGATCACTGAGATATTTCATCTGGACTGACCGCCAGGTGCCGCTAGTGGGGAAAGTGAATGGGAAGTGGAGATGAACCGGAATGCGTGACCTGACCGCCGTCAAGGCAGCGCTGGCACAGCATGAGATCGAGCTGCCGTCCTGGGCGTTCGGGAATAGCGGAACGCGGTTCAAGGTATTCGGGCAGCCGGGGGTGCCCAGGACGCCATGGGAGAAGACCGAAGACGCGGCCCAGGTTCACCGGTTCACCGGCGTCGCCCCCAGTATGGCCGTGCACATCCCGTGGGACAAGGTCGACGATTACCAGGCGCTGGCCCGGAACGCCGCAGACCACGGGATCAGGATCGGCACTGTCAACGCCAACGTCTTCCAGGACGACGACTACAAGCTGGGCAGCGTCTGCCACCCCGACCCCCGGGTCCGCCGTAAGGCCGTGGCGCACCTGCTGGATTGCGTCGACATCATGGACGCCACCGGCTCGCGAGACCTCAAGCTGTGGTTCGCCGACGGCACCAATTACCCCGGCCAGGACGACATCCGGGCCCGGCAGGACCGGCTGGCGGAGGCGCTGGCGACGGTTTACGCCCGGCTGGCGGAAAACCAGCGGATACTGCTCGAGTACAAGCTGTTCGAGCCGTCCTTCTACTCCACCGACATCCCGGACTGGGGCACCAGCCTGCTGCACTGCCAGGCCCTGGGCGACCAGGCCCAGGTGGTGGTCGATACCGGCCACCACGCCCCGGGCACGAACATCGAGTTCATCGTGGCGCTGCTGCTGCGGGCCGGCCGGCTCGGCGGCTTCGACTTCAACAGCCGCTTCTACGCCGACGACGACCTGATGGTGGGCGCCGCCGATCCGTTCCAGCTCTTCCGCATCATGCACGAGGTCATCCGGGCCGAGGCGCTCCGCCCAGCCGGGGGAATCGCCTTCATGCTCGACCAGTGCCACAACATCGAGCCCAAGATTCCCGCGCAGATCAGGTCGGTGATGAACGTCCAGGAGGCCACAGCCAAGGCGCTGCTGATCGACGCCGGCGCGCTCGCCGAAGCCCAGCGGGCCGGCGACGTGCTCGCCGCCAACGCCGCCCTGATGGACGCGTACAACACCGACGTGCGCCCCTTGCTCGCCGAACTGCGCGAGGAAAGCGGCCTGGATCCGGATCCGGTGGCGGCCTACCAGCGCTCCGGTTATCCGGAGAAGATCGTGGCCGACCGCGTGGGCGGGACGCCAGCCAGCTGGGGGGCCTGAAGAATGAGTAGCGTGAACGATTCCGACCTGGTCGTGGTGGCCGAACTGCTCGAGCGCAGCAACCGGCTGGGCTCCGACCCGCGCAACACGAACTACGCGGGCGGGAACGCCTCGGCCAAGGGCACGGTCACCGACCCGGTCACGCGCGAGCCGGCCGATCTGCTGTGGGTCAAGGGCTCGGGCGGTGATCTCGGCACGCTGACCGCGGCCGGCCTGGCCGTGCTGCGCCTGGACCGGCTCCGCGCCCTCGTCGACGTCTACCCGGGCCCCGAACGCGAAGACGAGATGGTGGCGGCGTTCGACTACTGCCTGTGGGGCCTGGGCAGGTGGGGGCCTGATGGGCTAGCTGAGCGGGGTGCAGCACCGTCGATCGACACGGCCATGCACGGCCTGGTCGACGCCGCGCACGTCGACCACCTGCACCCCGACGCCGGCATCGCGCTGGCCGCGGCCGCCGACGGCGAGGCGCTGACCAAGGCCTGCTTCGGTGACCGGGTGGCCTGGGTGCCGTGGCGGCGGCCCGGTTTCCAGCTCGGACTGGGCATCGCGCAGGTCAAGCGGGACAACCCGCAGGCCATCGGGGTCATCCTCGGCGGTCATGGCATCACCGCCTGGGGCGCCACCAGCGGCGAATGCGAGGCACACTCGGTGGAGATCATCGCCACCGCACAGAAATACCTGGACGAGCACGGCCAGGCCGAACCGTTCGGGCCGAAGATCGCCGAGCCGCTGCCGGAGCAGGCCCGCCGGGCCCGGGCTGCCGAGCTCGCGCCGCTGATCAGGGGCCTGGCGTCGACCGACCGCCGGCAGGTCGGGCACTTCACCGACTCCCCCGCCGTGCTCGACTTCCTGGCCCGCGCGAAGCACCCGCAGCTGGCGGCGCTTGGCACCTCCTGCCCAGACCACTTCCTGCGCACCAAGGTCCGGCCGCTGCTGCTCGACCTGCCGCCGGAGGTGCCGGATGAGACGGCGGCGAACCGGCTTCGCGAGCTGCACACGGCCTACCGAGAGGATTACCTCGCCTATTACGAGCGGTACGCGGACGAATCGTCACCGCCGATGCGCGGCGCGGATCCGGCCATCGTGCTGGTGCCCGGCGTCGGCATGTTCAGCTTCGGCGCCGACGCCCAGACCGCGCGGGTGGCGGGCGAGTTCTACCTCAACGCGATCAACGTCATGCGCGGCGCCGAGGCGGTATCCGCCTACCAGCCGATACCGGAGAGCGAGAAGTTCCGGATCGAGTACTGGGAGCTGGAAGAGGCCAAGCTGCGCCGCAGGCCCGCACCCAAGCCGCTGGCCGGGCGGGTGGCGCTGGTCACGGGCGGCGGGTCGGGCATCGGCCGGGCCACCGCGCAGCGGCTCGCCGCCGAGGGCGCCTGCGTGGTCGTGGCCGATCGCGACGGCGAGTCGGCGCGCGACGTCGCGGCCGGACTCGGTGCCGGGCAGGTTAACCCGGCGGACGTGGCCGTGGACGTGAGCGTGGACGTGTCCGATGAGGCGGCGGTAGCGAACGCGTTCGCGGCGGCGGCGCTGGCGTTCGGCGGCGTGGACCTGGTGGTCAACAACGCGGGCCTGTCCATCTCCAAGCCGCTGCTCGAGACGACCGTGGCGGACTGGGACATTCAGCATGACGTCATGGCCCGCGGCTCGTTCCTGGTATCCCGGCAGGCCGCCCGGGTCATGACGGCCCAGGACATGGGCGGCGACATCGTCTACATCTGCAGCAAGAACGCGGTCTTCGCGGGCCCGTCCAACATCGCCTACGGCGCCGCCAAGGCCGACCAGGCCCACCAGGTGCGGCTGCTCGCCGCCGAACTCGGCGGCATCGGCGTCCGGGTCAACGGCATCAACCCGGACGGGGTGGTGCGCGGCTCCGGGATCTTCTCCTCCGGCTGGGGCGCGCAGCGGGCCGCGGTCTACGGCGTGCCCGAGGACGAACTCGGTGCGTATTACGCGCAGCGGACGCTGCTCAAACGCGAGGTCCTGCCTGAGCACGTGGCCGCGGCGGTGGCCGCGCTGTGCGCCGGGGATCTGCCGCTCACCACCGGCTTGCTCATCCCGGTCGACGCGGGGGTGGCGGCCGCCTTCCTGCGATGACCAGTGACGTCACGGTCGCGGCCGTCGACCTGGGGGCGTCCGGCGGCCGGGTGATGGCCGGAAGGGTCAGCGGGTCCGAAGTCTCGCTGCACGACGTGCACCGGTTCGGCAACCTGCCGGTGACCGCGGGCGGCACGCTGTACTGGGACATCCTGCGGCTGTTCGCCGAGGTCCGGCACGGCCTGGAGGCGACGGCACGCCAGTTCCCGCTGGCCAGCGCGGGCATTGACTCCTGGGGCGTGGACTACGGCCTGCTCGACGAGTCCGGCGCGCTGCTCGGCAACCCGGTGCACTACCGTGATGCGCGGACCGAAGGGGTGGCCGCCCGGGTCCTCGCGGCCGTGCCCGCCGACGAGCTGTATGCGGTGACCGGGATACAGCAGCTGCCGTTCAACACGATCTACCAGCTCGCCGCGACGCCGATGCTCCCGCAGGCGCGCACGATGCTGCTGATCCCGGACCTGCTGGCGTACTGGCTGACCGGAGCGGCGGGCGCCGAGGTCACCAACGCATCGACCACCTCGCTGTTCGACGTCCGCGCCCAGACCTGGGCCATGGGAGTGATCCGCAAGGCCGGCCTCCCGCCGCGCATCTTTCCGCCGCTGCGCCAGCCGGGCGACGTCATCGGCACTTATCAGAACGAGCCGGGGCCCCCGCTTCCGGTCATCGCGGTCGGTTCGCACGACACCGCGTCCGCGGTGGCCGCCGTGCCCGCGACCGGACCGCACTTCGCCTACATTTCCTCGGGCACCTGGTCACTGGCCGGGATGGAACTGGCCACGCCGGTAT
>Ga0302180_10002908_pt1 | contig 13192 bp, 13 predicted proteins | sample I_Palsa_E3_2_FD_200575 | JGI IMG/M metagenome (GOLD analysis project Ga0302180, IMG submission 200575) | Peat permafrost microbial communities from Stordalen Mire near Abisko, Sweden - I_Palsa_E3_2 | ecosystem: Environmental > Terrestrial > Soil > Palsa > Peat permafrost | place: Sweden... | reverse complement strand
GCGAACGTCGCTGCGCTCATCCGCGTTCTTGGCGGCGGCGATGGCGGCGAGGTGCGCGCGCTGGTACACCGACATTTTCGTTTCCGGATCCTCGACGTCGCGTGCCACGCCGCTGATGAAGGTTTGCAGATCCTGCGTCCCGCCGGCGGTCAGAAAGCCACGCTCGTTGGTGTCGGAGTTGATGTACGCCACCGCGTGCTTCTGCAAATCGTCGAGATGAGTCTCGACCCATTCGACCGAACCCAACAGCCCCGGCTCCTCGCCGTCCCAGGAGCAGAAGATGATGGTGCGCTTGGGAATCCATCCCTTACGGTGCAGCTCGCCCATGATGCGCGCCTCCTCGAGCAGCGCCGCCTGCCCTGCCAGGGGGTCGTCGGCGCCGTTCACCCAGGCATCATGATGATTGCCACGGATCACCCACTGGTTTGCGTCCTGCGCGCCGTGCAAGGTGGCGATGACGTCGTAGATGGGTTTGATGTCCCAGTTGGACGCCATCTGCAGATGGACTTTGGCGGGTCCCGGACCCACGTGATAGGTGATGGGCAGCGCGCCGCGCCAGGCTTCGGGCGCGACCGGACCGGCGAGCGCCGACAGCAGCGGCAAGGCATCGGCGTAGGAAATGGGCAGCACGGGGATCTTGGTGATGGTCTTGGCGTCCTTGATCGCGAGGCGCTTGGCGTCCTTGGTGGCGCCGACACCGGGTGTCAAAGGGTCGCCCGGATAATCCGTGTCCATGACGCTGCCGCGCTGCACGCCTTCCCGGGCGCGCCATCCGCCGGCCGGGTACTCATCGCCCGCGAAGTAGCTGCTCTCCTTGGGGTCGGAGTAGATGACGCATCCGATGGCGCCGTGCTCGGCGGCCACCTTGGGCTTGATGCCGCGCCAACCGCCGCCGTAGCGCGCAATGACAATGGCGCCCTTGACCGATATTCCCATGCGGTCCAGTTCTTCGTAGTCCTCTCGATTTCCGTAGTTCACGTAAATCAGCGGCGCCGTGACGTCGCCGTCGGCCGAATAGGCGTTGTAGGTGGGAAGCTGCTCGTCGGTTTGATTGGTGGTCGGATCGCCGGGAACGACCGGTTCCTGCATCCGCGCCTTGAACGGCGTCGGGCTCAGCATCTCCAGCGAACGGCTCTTCGGGGTCGGAAACAGCACGTAGAACGTCTCGATCTTGGCATCGAAACCCCATTCCTTGTACCTGGCCAGAATCCACTCGGCATTGTCCTTATCGTAGGGAGATCCGACGTGGTGCGGCCGCGCGCTCAGGCGCCGCATGTTCTCGCGGATGTGGTCGGCGGAAACCGCGTCTTGAAATTGTCTTTCCCACTCTCTTTGCTGCGCAGCGTCTTGCGTGGTGTATCCCCCCAGAGCGGCACCCGGCGCGGACTCGGGTTCCGATCGAACCAGAGCCAGCGGAATCAATACGAGCAGCGAGCAGACCATCCAGCGCAGCGACATTGGGCATCCTTAAGCGAGTATTCCCGGGCGGTATTGTGCATCGTTTCGGGATCGAAACGAAAAATTCCGCGCGGGCCTAAGCCCGCGTCAACCGGGCCGCGGCGCTTTCGTTATACTTAGGGCCGGCGACGTCGCCGCCCATCGTTCGGGGAAGCCATGGCAACACCTTGCAACCCAATCGCTGCTTTGAGCCTCAGCCTGCTCGTGCTCGCATGCGGATCCGCGCTTGCGGACGCACCGGCCGCAGCGCACGAACCCGGCAGCTGGCAGAAGCACGAATACTCTTTTGCATACATGGGATTCACCTCAACCTATTCCTGCGATGGTCTTGCCGACAAGCTCAAGCGGCTGCTGCTGGCCGCCGGAGCGCGCAAGGATGCGAAGTCGCGGCCCGGCGCCTGCGCCGCAGGGTTTGGGCGGGCCGACCAATTTGCGCGCGCGGATCTGGTCTTCTACACCTTGGCACCCGTGGACGCTGCCAGCGCTGCCGGCGACAAGCCCGTCGATGGCGCCTGGCGTCCGGTGGTCCTCTCCGCGCGCTCGCCGCGCGAGCTGGCCCTCGGGGATTGCGAACTGGTGGATCAGTTCCGCACCGCTGTGCTGCCGATGTTCGCGACGCGCAACCTCGACAATCACACGACCTGCGTTCCGCACCAGCTATCCGGGTCGACCATCAATCTGAAGTTCGAATCATTCGTCGCGACTTCGGCGCCCTGAGGCCGAACGAAGGCTAGCTGCTTAAATGGGGTCCACGCCGCTTCACCCAGATCTGGCCGCCCTGAACCGGTCGGTGGTCAAGCTGCGGGCCGTGGTGCCGGACGATGCCTTCACGGCGGGAATCTTGGGCTCGGAACGCACCGGCAGCGGGGTCGTGATCAATAGCGACGGGCTGGTGCTGACCATCGGCTATTTGATCACGGAAGCCAGCGACGTGTGGCTGACCGTGCGGCGTGGGCCTGAGATCGCAGCCCACGCACTGGCTTACGATCAGGTCACTGGCTTTGGCTTGGTGTTGCCGCTGCAAAGCCTGGAGGCTGCGCCGTTGTGCTTCGGGTCATCCGCGGATCTGGCGCCCGGAGCCGGCGTGCATGTGTTGAGCTACCAGGAGTTCGCCGAACCCTTCGCGACCACGGTGTCGGCCCGGCGCGAATTCGCCGGCGCCTGGGAATACTTGTTGGACGACGCCATTTTTACCGTCCCCGCACATCCGCGCTGGTCGGGGGCGGCCTTGGTCGATGGCAATGGCGGGCTGGTCGGTTTGGGATCGCTACTGGTGCGCGAAACCATCGGCGGCGAGGAAATCAATGCCAACATGTTCGTGCCCGTGGATCTGCTCAAGCCGATTCTCGGCGATCTGATCGCGCGTGGCCGCGCGGCGCGCCTGGCGCGACCTTGGCTCGGCATCTATGCCGCTGAGGCGCGCGGCCAGGTGTACGTCACCGGTGTGGTGAACGGCGGTCCGGCGCACCGCGCGGATATTCGCGAGGGCGATCGGATCGATCGGGTCGCCGAACAACAGGTGAGCACGCTGCCGGAATTCTACCGCCGCATTTGGGCCGTCGGCCCGGCAGGCACCGGCATTCCGCTGACCCGGTTCCGCGACGGCGCGCGCGCGGATGTGAACGTGCGCTCGGTCGATCGCGCCGAATTGCTGAAGCGCCCGCCGGCGCACTGAAGCTTACTTCGCGGGCGCCGCCCGGGCGCTCAACAATTGCCGGCCGTGCGCCAGCACGAATTGCTTGAACGCCGCTGCCGTCGGCGACAGGCGTTTCTTGGCCAGATGCGCCACATGCCACTGGCGCATGACGGGCGTGCCGCGCACGTCCAATATCGCCAGCCGGCGCGTTTGCAATTCCAGTTCGATGGTGTGCCGGGAAATGAAGCTCACCCCCATTCCGGCCATCACTGCCTGCTTGATGGTTTCGTTGCTGGCCATCTCCATGCCGACCTGGCACATCGCGCCGCGCTCCTCGAAAAACTGCTGCATGGCCAGGCGCGTTCCGGAGCCCGGCTCGCGCACGATGAAGGTCTCCTTCGCGACGGCCTCGACGCTGATCCGACGCCGCGAGGCCAAGGGGTGCTCCGGGGCGGCGATGATGACGTGCGGGTTCTGCGCGAACGGCTCGGCGATGGTGTCCAGGGCCTGCGGCGAGCGGCCCATGATGGCCAGGTCGACCTCGTTCGCCACCAGTTGCTCGATCACGGAGTTGCGATTGTTCACCGCCAAGCGGATTTCCAGCTGCGGATAATCGGCGCGAAAGCGCGCCAGCAACTGCGGCACGAAATACTTCGCGGTGCTCACCACGGCGAGGTTGATGCGTCCGCGGCGCAGTCCCTTCAGGCCGTCGAGCGCATCCTCGGCATCCTTCAGTCCGCGCAATATTTCCCGAGCGCGCCCCAGCAATTCCTGCCCGGCTTCGGTGATGTAGAGCTTCTTGCCGATGCGCTCGAACAGCGGCAATCCAGCGTTGCTCTCCAGCTCCTTGATGTGCATGGACACCCCGGGCTGGGTCAAATGCAACGCCTCGGCCGCCTTCGAGAATGATTTATGCGCCGCCGCCGATTCGAAGACTCTCAGTTGGCGCAGCGATACGTGTTGGATCGACATGAAGCCCTTCCTGGATGCATAAGATAAAGCTTATCAGAAGCCGCAGTATTAATGATTATCTCTTATGCAAGCGGCGCGCTAGAGTCCTCCCCATCGGGGATTCAAGCAATCTGAAAGGAGCCCAGCTATGGGGAGTCAGGCGGAACGGTATAAATCAGGCGTCATGCCTTATGCGCAGATGGGCTATTGGGACGAGCACTATTCGCCCAAGGACACCGACCTCATCGCGGTGTTCAGGATCACTCCCCAGGAGGGCGTCGATCCGATCGAGGCCGCGGCGGCGGTCGCCGGGGAATCCTCGACCGCTACCTGGACCGTGGTGTGGACCGATCGGCTGACCGCGTGCGAGCTGTACCGGGCCAAGGCCTATCGTGTGGATCCGGTGCCCGGCGCTCCTGGACAATACTTTAGCTATATCGCTTATGACTTGGATTTATTTGAAGAAGGTTCCATTGCCAACTTAACGGCCTCGATTATCGGCAACGTCTTCGGCTTCAAGCCTTTGAAGGCGCTGCGGCTCGAGGACATGCGAATTCCCGTCGCTTATTTGAAGACCTTCCAAGGCCCCGCCACGGGCATCGTGGTCGAGCGCGAGCGCCTCGACAAATTCGGCCGGCCGCTGCTCGGCGCCACCACCAAGCCGAAGCTGGGACTGTCCTCGAAGAACTACGGCCGCGTGGTGTACGAGGCACTGAAAGGCGGCCTGGACTTCGTCAAGGACGACGAGAACATCAATTCGCAGCCCTTCATGCACTGGCGCGACCGGTTTCTGTATTGCATGGAAGCCGTCAACAAGGCCGCCGCCGCCACCGGCGAAATCAAGGGCCATTACCTGAATGTCACGGCGGCCACCATGGAGGATATGTACGAGCGCGCGGATTTTGCCAAGCAATTGGGCTCCTGCATCGTGATGATCGATTTGGTGATCGGCTACACGGCGATTCAATCCATGGCGAAGTGGGCGCGCCGCAACGACATGATCCTGCATTTGCACCGCGCGGGTCACGGCACCTATACCCGCCAGAAAACCCATGGGATTTCGTTTCGGGTCATTGCCAAGTGGATGCGCATGGCCGGCGTCGATCACATTCATGCCGGCACTGTCGTCGGAAAGTTGGAGGGGGATCCTAATATTATCAATGGGATATACTCTATTTGTCGAGATAGCTTTACAAAGAAAAATCTCCAGAACGGCGTATTCTTCGATCAGGACTGGGCCGGATTGCGCAAGCTCATGCCGGTGGCATCAGGCGGTATTCATGCCGGGCAGATGCACCAACTGATCAGCTACCTGGGCGAGGATGTGGTGCTGCAGTTCGGCGGCGGCACCATCGGGCATCCCGACGGCATCCAAGCGGGCGCAACCGCGAATCGGGTGGCCCTGGAAGCCATGATCAAGGCGCGCAACGAAGGCCGTGACATCTGGAACGAGGGCCCGCAAATTCTGGCCGCCGCCGCGAAGTGGTGCTCGCCGCTGCGCGCGGCGCTCGATACGTGGAAAGACGTGACATTCAACTATCAATCGACGGACACCGCGGACTTCGTGCCGACGGCGACCCCCGCTTAAGGAGTCCCGCATGAGAATCACCCAGGGTACTTTTTCGTTTCTCCCCGATTTCACCGACGCGGAGATTCGCGCCCAAATCGACTATGCGCTGGAGCAGGGCTGGGCCATCGGCGTCGAATATACCGACGATCCGCATCCGCGCAATTTCTACTGGGAGATGTGGGGCAACCCGATGTTTGATCTGCGCGACGCGGCCGGTGCCATGAGCGAGGTGCTGGCCTGCCGCAAGGCGCACCCGCAGGTCTATATTCGCGTCAATGCCTTTGACTCCGGCCGCGGCTTTGAAAGCACCCGGCTGTCGTTCATCGTCAATCGCCCGGCGCAGGAGCCGGGATTTCTGCTGAAACGCCATGAAGTCGGCGGCCGGCAGATTCAATACACCATCGAGAGCTATGCCGTGGCCGGGGCGCCCGAGGGGCGCCGCTACGCAGAGAGACCCGATTGACCCACGCACCCCTCCCCGTGGTAAGCGATCCTCTCGAGCGCGTGGACTTGAACGCTCTGCTCGCGGACTCGCACATCACCGAGGTGCTGGATGAACTCGATGGCGAATTGATCGGATTGCGGCCGGTCAAGGCACGGATTCGCGAGACCGCGGCGCTGTTGCTGGTGGAACGCGCGCGCAAGAGCTTGGGATTGGCGGGCGGCTCACCTTCCCTGCACATGTCCTTCACCGGCAATCCCGGGACCGGCAAGACCACGGTGGCGCTGCGGATGGCGCAGATCCTGCACCGCTTGGGCTATGTGAGGAAGGGTCACCTGGTGGCGGTGACGCGCGACGATTTGGTCGGGCAGTACATCGGTCACACGGCGCCGAAAACCAAGGAGATCCTGAAGAAGGCCATAGGCGGCGTGCTGTTCATCGACGAGGCCTACTACCTATATCGCCCCGAGAATGAGCGCGATTATGGACAAGAAGCCATCGAGATACTCCTGCAGGTGATGGAGAATCAGCGCGACGATCTGGTGGTGATTCTCGCCGGCTACAAGCAGCGCATGGAAACCTTTTTTCGCTCCAATCCAGGGCTTTCCTCACGCATCGCGCATCATCTGGACTTCCCGGATTATTCGCCGGAGGAGTTGCTGGAAATCGCGCTGCGCATGGCGCAGCAGATGCAGTACCGCTTGAGCGAATCGGCGCTCAGTGCGCTGCGCGAGTACATCCCGAAGCGCATGAGCCAGCCGCACTTCGCCAATGCACGCTCGATCCGCAATGCGCTGGATCGTGCGCGCCTGCGTCAGGCCAATCGCCTGTTCGAGCTGAAGGGGCGTGAACTGACCCGCGACGATCTCATGACTATCGAAGGCGAGGACTTGCGCGCCAGCCGGGTATTCCAGTGAAGCTCAAAGCGCTGATTTTCGACGTCGACGGCACCCTCGCGGACACCGAGGATGCGCACCGCTGCGCGTTCAATGCTGCGTTTCAGGAACACGGATTGGATTGGAATTGGAGCAAGCCGAAGTATGCGGATCTTCTGCTCACCGCCGGGGGCAAGGAGCGGCTGGCCGCGTATGTGGACTCGCTGCAGGCGACAGCGGAGGAGCGCGGCGCACTGCGCGGGCAGATTGCCGCCCTTCACCGCAGCAAGACCGAGCATTACACCCGGCTGATCAGCGAAGGCCGGGTGCCGCTGCGCAACGGCGTGGCCCGCTTGATCGGCGAGGCCAGAAGCGCGAACGTGGCACTAGCTATCGCCTCCACCACGACTCTGGCGAATATCGATGCCCTGCTGCGCGTCAACCTGGGCAGGGACGCGCGCGATCTGTTCGTGGTGATCGGCGCCGGCGATGAAGTGCCGAGAAAGAAGCCCGCCCCCGACATCTACCTATACGCCCTGCGGAATCTGGCGGCGCCCGCGCCTGCTTGCGCGGCGATCGAGGATTCCGCGCTCGGACTCAAGGCGGCCAAGGCCGCCGGCTTGTTCACGATCGTGACTCCTAGCTATTGGACTCGGAGCGAGGACTTCTCGGAGGCGGACCTGGTGCTGCCCTCGTTGGGGTCGCCCGCCAGGCCGTTGCCGCCGCGAGCGGCGGCGCTGGTGGGTAACGTGGTACTCGGGATACGGGAAATAGAACAGCGGCTTCGCGCCGTGGAGATGAGCGCATGAGCACGCGGGAAAAGACCATCACCGAATTCATCATCGAGGAGCAGCGTCAATTTCCGGAGGCGACCGGGGACTTCACCGCCCTATTGAATTACGTGCGCCTCGCCTGCAAGCGAATCAGCTTCATCGTGGGCAGCGGTTCGCTGGCCGGCGCAACCGGCTCCGCCGGCGCCATCAACCCGCAGGGCGAAGCCCAGATGACGCTGGACGTGATATCGAATGATCTGTTCCTGCGCACCTTCGAGTACGGCGGCCACCTGGCCGGCATGGTCTCGGAGGAAATGGAGGAGCCTTATCAGATTCCGCCGGACTATCCTCGCGGCCAGTACCTTCTGTCATTCGATCCGTTGGACGGCTCCAGCAACATCGATGTGAATGCGCCGGTGGGCAGCATCTTTTCCGTACTGAAGGCGCCGCAGGGCGCGCAAGTTGAGCCGACCGCCAAGGACTTCCTGCAGCCGGGATCGCAACAGCTTTGCGCGGGCTATGCCATCTACGGCGCGACCACCATGTTGGTATTCACCATCGGCCGCGGCGTGCACGGATTTACTCTGGATCGCGGCTTCGGCGAGTTCGTTCTCACGCACCCCAACATGATGATTCCGCAGGAAGCCAGTGAGTTCGCCATCAATGCTTCCAACGAGCGTTTTTGGGAGCCGCCCGTGAAGCGCTATGTGGTCGAATGCCTGGCGGGCAGCGGCGGCCCGCGCGGCAAAGACTTCAACATGCGCTGGATCGCATCCTTGGTCGCCGAGGTGCATCGCATACTCATTCGCGGCGGACTGTTCATGTACCCGAAGGACAGCAAGGACGCGGCAAAGGAAGGCCGTCTGCGGCTTTTGTACGAAGCGAATCCCATGGCCATGATCGTGGAGCAGGCCGGCGGCGCAGCCTCGGCGGGCCGCATGCGGATATTAGATCTGGTGCCGGAGACCCTGCATCAGCGGGTGCCCGTCATTCTCGGTTGCAAAGCCGAAGTCGAGCGCATCGAGCGCTATCATTTGGAACACGACCACGGGCTGGATAGAGCCTATAGTTCTCCGCTGTTCAACGAACGCTCGCTATTTCGAAGCTGATAAGAATTCGGGAGAGGCACACTCATGTCCACAAAGCATCCAATAATCGCCGTTACTGGCTCCTCCGGCGCCGGCACCACCTCGGTGACGCGCACTTTCAATTGGATATTCAGGCGCGAACGCATCAATGCCGTGCTGGTGGAGGGCGACTCCTTCCATCGCTACGATCGCGCCGAGATGAAGCAGAAGATGACTGAGGCCTCCGCCAAGGGCGACAATCACTTCAGTCACTTCGGTCCCGAAAACAACCTATTCGCGGAGCTCGAGGAACTGTTCAAGACCTACGGTGAAACCGGACGGGGCAAGATCCGCCGCTACCTGCACAATGACAAGGAAGCCGCGCCGTTCAAGCAGGACGCCGGAACATTTACCGACTGGCGCGAGATCGCCGGCGATTCGGACTTGTTGTTCTATGAGGGCCTGCACGGCGCGGTCGTGACCCCCACGGTCAATGTGCCGCGGCATGTCGACCTCACCATCGGCGTGGTCCCGATTATCAACCTGGAGTGGATCCAGAAACTGCACAGGGATAAGGACACTCGAGGATATTCGACGGAAGCGGTGGTCGACACGATTCTGCGGCGCATGCCTGACTATGTGAATTACATTTGTCCGCAGTTCTCCCACACGCACGTCAATTTCCAGCGCGTGCCCACCGTGGACACCTCCAACCCCTTCACCGCCCGCTACATACCGACCGCGGATGAAAGTTTCGTCGTCATTCGATTTGCCAATCCAAAAGGAATCGATTTTCCGTACCTGCTGTCGATGATTCACGATTCCTTCATGTCGCGGCCGAACATCATCGTTGCTCCCGGCGGCAAAATGGAACTGGCCATGCAATTGATCCTGACGCCGATGATCTTGAAGCTCATCGACGTTCGGCGGCGAGCGATTGGAGCGCCGGCGCGAGGCGTGCCCGCCTAAAGGCGCTGACCGCCCGACTCCTCCGGCAGATTCATTTTGCCCAGGAAGGCCTTGTAGCGAGGGTCTACTGCGATATTCCGATACCTCTGCTATGGTCGCGCTTCGAGCACCAGATTAAAGGGGGTCTCGGTAGCGCGCTTAAATTTGCCGAAGCCTCCGCCGGTCACCACGACCTCACGTAGGCGGTGCTCGCCCGCTTGGGCGCCAAGTGCCGGGCCATTGCGTGCGAGTGAAACCGGCACGCAAATTTGCGCAGATGCTCCGTACATCACCCGGCCCACCGGATTCAGATTGTCCTGCATATCATCGTTCGCGAACGGCTCGACGATCATCGCCGTGCCATCGTTTTTGAGTGCCTGCCGCGCGTGGCGCGACACTCCAACCGGATCACCCATGTCGTGAAGGCAATCGAAAAACGCGATTAAGTCAAACGCTTTGCCGGGATAGGTCACGGCATCCGCCACCTCAAACTTGACGTTGGTAACGCCTGCGGCGGAGGCTCTTTCACGGGCTGTCCGGATCGAATTCTCGTGGTAGTCGTAACCAATAAAAGTCGAGTTTGGAAATGCCTTCGCCATGAGGATTGCGCTCGCTCCATGACCGCAGCCGACATCGGCCACTTTTGCGCCTGCTTTGAGTTTGTCAACGACGCCGTCTAGAGCCGGGAGCCACGACGTTAACAGATTGGCGTTATAGCCGGCGCGGAAGAACCGCTCCGTTCCATGAAACAGACACGCATGGTGTTCGCCCCATTCCATGCCCTTCCCGCTCTTGAAATTTTCGAGCGTACGACCTAAGGCGTGGAAAGTGGCTTCAACGATGTTATACGCACCCGGCATGTCCACCGGTCCGTTGGGGTCCGCCAGGCACAGAGCCTGTTCGGGACTCAGTGACCATTGGTTCATCTTTGCATCCAACTGCACATATCCGCCGGCACCTTGGTTACCGAGCCACTCGCGCACGTACCGCTCGTTCGTGCCGGTTCGCTGCGCCAGATCGGAAGATGAAATGGGGCCCTTGGCGAGTTCCCTGTACAAACCGAGCCGATCTCCGACCAGCATCAAGGTAGCGCTCATCGCTGCGCCAAGATCAGCCACCGCGTTGCCGAGAAACTCATTGAGTTTCGCTTCGTTGATGGACATTTCAGAGTTCTCCTCAGTATCGTTTTTAATTATTTGAGACGATGCCGCAGGGTTTTGCGGCCGAGCATAGTCTTCGATGCCACTTCTTGCAAAAAGCTTGCGTGCGTTGCGGCAAGGTCGAGGACACCGCGTGCATGCGAGTCGGCGCGTAGCCTAGCGCGGGCTACACAGAACATCCGGCGGCATATATCCTTGACGGCCGCGCCCCGCCGGCGCCCTCAAGTATATTCGTCGACCAAGCCATGACCTCCTCCGCTCTAATCGGGTCCTCTTCCCTTGCTTCCGCGCGAGAACGGCTGCGCGGCATTGCTTCGATGGTGGCCGCCGTATTCGTTTTCTCGATCATGGACGCGCTGATGAAGCGCCTGTCGGCGCACTATGGTCCGTTACAGGTTTCACTCATGCGCTGCGTGTCGTCGTTGGTGTTCGTGGCGATGGCAATCGTTTGGCGGCGTTCATGGACTTCGCTCACGCTGGCCAATCCCATGCTGCACCTGATGAGAGGCGCCCTCGGCGTCACTATGCTGAGCGCATTTGTGTTCGCTGTGCATCTCTTGAGCCTTGCGCAGACCTATTCATTGTTTCTGTTGGCGCCGCTGCTGATGACGGCGCTGTCCATGCCGATATACGGCGACCGGGTAACGGGCAAGCGCTGGTTGGCCATCGTCGTGGGTTTGAGCGGTGTGCTGCTGATCTTGCAACCCTGGAGCAAGTCCGTGGTATCCCTGGCGGCGGCCGGCGCCGCGGCCATCGCCACCATTTGTTATGCGCTGAGCGCTCTATCGGTGCGCTCCCTCGGCCGTACTAACTCCAACCTCTCCATGGTGTTCTGGTACTTGGTGATCGTGAGCATCGCCTGCGCAATCCTGGGATTCAAGAATTGGCAGCCGATTCAATCCGGTGATTGGGCCTGGCTGGCGGGAATCGGCGTATCCGGCGCACTGGGTCAGCTATGGATCACCGACGCCTTTAGGCGAGCACCGCCATCGGTGGTTGGCCCGTTCGAATACACCGCCATCCTCTGGGCCTTTGCGATCGACTGGATTTTCTGGTCCGCTTCACCGAGCGCAAACTTGCTGCTCGGCGCAGCCATCGTCATCGGCAGCGGAGTTTTCGTCATTCTGGATGAGCGGCGCTTGGCCGAGCTCGCCCTGACTCCGGCCTCTCCCCCGCCGTGATCAGCGATAAAAAAGGCCGCGCCCGCGCGCAGCCTATTCGCCCACGTTAAAGCGAAACTTGTTTCAGACCGATCGGCGCGCCAAGGCGTGATAGACGATGAGGAATATGGCAGCGCCAATCACGGCCACCAATAGGCTGTATATGTTTAATCCGGTCACACCGGGCATGCCGAATCTGTTGAACAACCATCCGCCGAGCACTGCGCCTACAACGCCGAGGAGAATATCCCGGAACATGCCTTCCCCGGTTCTATTGATGATTTTGCTGGCAATAAATCCAGCAACCAAACCCAGCACGATCCACGCGATGAATGACATTGAAGACTCCTTGTTTATTTATTCGGGCGTCCCGCCATCCGGGGCCGGATTGTACCCCGACATGCCCAGCAGATACGGAGAATCGGCGATGCCCGCCAGCACCACATAGTCGAACGCACTGGGCCTGGTTGACGCAGCGCCTGACTCAGAGCATGATTTTCCGGGCTGTGCGGATGCCATCACCAAGCAACTTGCCAGCACCAGTATTTGCCCTGCCGCCAGAGACCACGTGACGCGACGCTTCACAACGGCGCCGCGCTCATAGTCGTCCGGATATCACCAGCACCAGCAGCACGATGAGCACCAGGCCCAGTCCGCCGCTCGGGTAGTAACCCCAGCCGTTGCTATACGGCCATGTGGGCAACGCGCCCACCAGGAGCAGCACCAGCAGGATCAGTAGAATTGTGCCTATCGACATGGAAGTCTCCCCAATTAGCGTTGATCTACGTCACAGGCTATGACTTGCGCCGCGGCGAGTCAGTCAGTCGGTCTCGTGAGCGCCTGTAGGGTGTGTCCTACCTCCTTCCCACCTACACCAAGATGGGCAAAGTTCATAGCGCAAGAGTAATGCGGCACTGTCAGCGCGGGGGTGTTGCGGACGTTTGAATAAGCGTATGGCGACATTTATCCACAAAGGACGGTCGATTCATTTTCGTGAGCACGGCAGCGGCGAGCCGCTGTTGCTGATTCACGGCCTAGGATCGAGCGGCGCCGATTGGAGTTTGCAGCTGCCGGTGCTGGAAAAGCGTTTTCGCGTCATCGTGCCTGATCTGCCGGGAAGCGGCCGCAGCCAACCGCCGCGCGAGGAATATT
>Ga0302180_10002907_pt1 | contig 13193 bp, 14 predicted proteins | sample I_Palsa_E3_2_FD_200575 | JGI IMG/M metagenome (GOLD analysis project Ga0302180, IMG submission 200575) | Peat permafrost microbial communities from Stordalen Mire near Abisko, Sweden - I_Palsa_E3_2 | ecosystem: Environmental > Terrestrial > Soil > Palsa > Peat permafrost | place: Sweden... | reverse complement strand
TTCTCGGAGGCCCGGGCGCGGGCAAGGGTACCCAGGCACAGATTCTGCAGAAGCAGTTTGGCTATCGCCAAATTTCGACTGGGGATTTGTTGCGCGCCCACGTCACCAAGGGTACCGAGCTTGGCAAAGCCGCCGAGGGCTTCATGAAGGCCGGCGCGCTCGTACCCGATGACTTGATCATCAAAATGGTCGAGGGTGAGTTACAAGGCGATACGGCGCTCCTCTTCGACGGATTTCCGCGCACGGTTGCGCAGGCACAGGCGCTCGACGCGCTGCTCGAATCGCGTGGCCCCGGTCTGCCGGGTGCCGTCTACTTCGAGATCGAGCGTCCACTGCTCGAAGAGAGGCTGATTGGACGCTGGACGAATCCGCGCACCGGCCGCGTCTACCACGAGCGCTTCAGCCCGCCCAAAGTTGCCGGCGTCTGCGACGACGACGGAGGACCGCTGATTCAACGTCCCGACGATAATGCGGAGACGATCAAGAAGCGTCTCGACGTTTTCGAGAGAGAGACGATGCCGCTGGTCGCGTACTATCGCGCGGATGGGCGTTTAACGTCAATCGATGCGACGCAACCGATCGAGCACGTCACGCACATGTTGATGCATGCCATCGGCGTGGAGCACGACCATGTTTAACGGCGCTCCGCCCCAGGCTCCGCGCCCCCCACTTCGTGGGGCCCCCAAACCATGGCGCGCTCTCGATGACGTCAAGCTTTCCTCTCCCCTGGGGCGCGCCAAATAAACATGGTTACCTTAAAATCGGCGCGCGAGATCGAGACGATGCGTCGCAGTGGAAAAATTACGGCGACGGTGCTGGCCGAGTTGATGCAGATCGCGAAGGCGGGCATGACGACGCGCGAGCTCGACGAGATTGCCGAGCGCGGGATTCGAGAGCGCGGCGGCATCCCGACGTTCAAGGGCTATCACGGATTTCCGGCCACGATCTGCGCGTCGGTGAACGATGAGGTCGTGCACGGGATTCCCAGTGACTACGTTCTGCAAGACGGCGACCTGCTCTCGATCGATATCGGGACGACGCTCGACGGCTATGTGAGCGATAGCGCCGTGACGATTCCGGTCGGCACGATCTCGCGCGACGCCCAGCGTCTGCTCGACGTGACGCGGGAGTCCCTGATGATCGGGATCGCCCAGATGCAAAGCGGTAACCACGTCGGTGACATCGGCGCGGCGGTGCAACGGTTCGCCGAGGATCATGGTTACGGCGTGGTGCGTGAGCTGGCCGGCCACGGGGTCGGAACGGCGATGCACGAGGAGCCGCAGGTGCCGAATTACGGTAAGCCGGGGACCGGCGTCGAGCTGCGGCCCGGCCTGGTTCTCGCGGTTGAGCCGATGATTACCCAGGGCGACCGCAAGGTCGAGATCCTCAAGGACGGCTGGACAGTCGTCACGGCAGATGGTAAACTCGCAGCGCACTTCGAGCATACAATCGCCGTGACCGAGGATGGTCCGAAGATACTCACGCTTCGGACCTACGGGGAACACCCCGATGCTGCCAAGTACGTTCCCGACGCCGAGAAGAAGGTGCAAGCGCGCTAATGGCTCGTCGTCGTGGGGGTCGGCCGGTTCGGGGCAAGAGAAGCGCGGCGGACAAGGCGGCTAAGGCCGCCAAGACCGCGATGCCCAAAGAAGAGGCGATCGAGGTCGAGGGGACGATCGTCGAGCCCCTGCCCAATGCGATGTTCCGAGTGGAACTCGCCAATGGGCATCGCGTGTTAGCACACGTGTCGGGAAAGATCCGGATGAACTTCATCCGCATTCTTCCTGGAGATAGAGTTCTCGTAGAGCTATCGCCCTACGATCTAACTCACGGCCGTATCACGTATAGATACAAGTAAGCTGCTAGTCGAAGTTCCGATAGCAGTAACGTTAGAGAAACCAACGTTCGTTTGGGCGCCCCTCGGGGAGCCTCGGAGAACATATCAAGAGAAAGGCGCCCACGGCTTGGGGGCCCCACGAAGTGGGGGGCACGAAGCCTGGGGCGAAGTGCCATTAGAATGAAAGTCAGACCGTCGGTTAAGAAAATTTGTGAAAAGTGCAAGATCATTCGCCGCGAAGGCAAAGTGCGCGTGATCTGCGAGGTCAATCCTAAACACAAGCAGGTTCAAGGGTAATATCCCTTCGACAAGCTCAGGACTAATGAGGAAAGTTTGAAGTAATGGCTCGTATCGCTGGTATCGATCTTCCGCGCGAGAAGCGCATTGAAATTGCGTTGCAGTACATCTACGGTGTTGGCCCGGCCTACGCCGCGAAGCTGCTCGCCCACACGGGGATCAATCCCGACACGCGCGTCAAAGACCTCAACGAGGACGACGAGAAGAAACTCCGCGACGCGATCGACACGCTGCAGATTCGCGTCGAAGGCGACTTGCGCCGTGAAGTCCAGGGTAACATCAAGCGTCTGATGGACATCGGCTGCTATCGCGGATTGCGCCATCGTCGTGGCCTGCCCGTTCGCGGACAGCGCACCAAAACGAACGCGCGCACGCGCAAGGGTCCGAAACGGACGGTCGCCGGCAAGAAGAAGGTCGCGACCAAGAAATAAGACGCAAACTCAAAGTAGCCTAAAGGCTACTTTGAAGTAAGCTTCAAAGACCCGACCTTAACATGTCGGGTCTTTCCCATTTCATATGTACGCAGTAATCACGGCCGGCGGCCCGATCGATGGCGCATATGCAGCGCTAGCCGGCACAACACTCAAGGCGCTCGCGCCGGTTCGCGGCCGAACGATGCTCGCGCAAACGGTCGACGCGCTGCGCGCATGCGGCATCGAGCGCGTCGCCGTCGTCGGGAACGACGTGGTGCGTGAGTCGCTCGAGCCTCTTGCGCCGATCCGGATGGTTCCGGACGGCGGATCGGGCAGAGCCAACATTCTCGGCGCACTCGATGCGTGGCCGGATGACGCGCCGCTTCTATACCTTACTTGCGACATGCCGTATCTCGATGCGAGCTCGCTGCAGTGGTTTCTCGACCGCATCGACCCGAACACGCTCTCGATGCCGCTGTGCGAATACCACACCTTCGCGCGCCGCTTTCCGGATGCTCCGCCATTCGGCATCACGCTGGCCGGTCAGCGCGTCGTCAATGCCGGAGTCTTTCACTTTCCCGCGGGTTCGCGCGCCCGCGTTCGAACGCTCGCCACAACGATGTTCGAGGCGCGCAAAGCGCCGTGGAAGATGGCGAGCGTTGCGGGTCCGCTGGTGCTCGCGCGCTTTGCCATCGGTCGAATCTCCGTAAGCGCGCTCGAAGCACGCGCGCAGCGCGTGCTCGGCATGCCGGTGGCCGCTTTGCGCGACGCGCCGCCCGAACTGGCCTTCGACGCCGATACGGCGGCGGAATACGCCTATGCAGTCGACCGCGCGTAACGAGCCGAGGCCCGCGCGCATCACCGCGCTGTGGTTCGGCGTCCAGCTGATTTGGGGCGCGGTACTGGGTATCTCGCTGCAAGCCCGCTGCTTGAGCCTTGCCGGCGATTCGTCGCTCGCGGTTTTTGGTCTCATCTCGGCGAGCGGCGCGGGGGCCGCCGCGATCACGCAACTGGTCGTTGGGCCACTCTCGGACGCGATGCGCCGTCGCGGCCGAGGCCGAACGCTCTTTTACGCGATCGGGGCATTGCTTGGGACGCTGGAAATTCTCGCCTTTTATGCTAGTTCCAGTGTGCCGGCGCTGCTGTGGTCGTTCGTTGCCTTGCAGATCTCGCTCAACGTCATCATCGGCCCGTATCAGGCGATCATTCCCGATCTTATTCCGCCGCAGCGGTTTGGCGTTGCGTCGGCATGGCTGGCGGCAATGGGCAGCGCGGGCAACGCCTGCGGTGCAATCCTCGCGACGCTACTCGGCACGACGCACATGTTTGGGCTCGGGCTCGCGCTCGCGACCGGGCTTGTGGCGTCCGCGTGGATCACGCTCTCCCACAGCCGGCGCGTGCCGATGCAGCCGCTCGAACCGGTCGCGCCGTTTACCCTGCGCCGAACCCTGGTGGACCTGTTCGTCTCGCGAGCCTTCGTCTATCTCGGGTTTTATACGGTTCTCGGATATCTGTATTTCTTCGTAGCGTCGATCTTGCCGCGCGGGTTCGGTATGGACGCAACGCGCGTGAGCGGCTTGTGCGTCCTCTTGTTCACGGTCGTTGGAGCACTTGGCGCCCTCGTTGCCGCGCGCCCGACCGATCGCAGCGACGAGCGCGTGGTGGTCAGTCTGGGTGGTGGCGTGGTCGCGGCATCGGTCGCCGTCCTGGCGTTGGTTCAGGGGCCGTCGGCGCTGGCCCCGGCGATCGCTCTCGCCGGCGCCGGATGGGGCGTTTTTCTTTGTGCCGACTGGGCTTTCGCATGCCGGTTGCTCCCGCCCGGCGCATTGGCGACGACAATGGCGGTGTGGAATTTGGCGGTCGTCGGCCCTCAAATGCTCGCACCCCTGGTGGCGACCCTGACACTTTCGCGATTGGGAACACTACAAAGTGCCCTCGGCCCGCGAGACGCGCTGTTTCTGGCAGGGGCCGAAATGCTCATTGGCGCGCTTTGGATCTGGCGTTTACCGAGGGCCCCGGGGGGGCATAAGGGCTAATGGCCAGGATTGCATGGAACCTGAGTAAGGCGAGCATGCGTTCTAGCCTTCGTGGGGTGGCTTTTGCCGCCCACGAACGTGAAAGAATATTTAAGGAGGCAATTGTGAAACGACTGAGCACCGGAGTCCTTGCAGCACTGATCGCAGTGTTTTGCGGGCTCACCGCAGTCGCGGCCCCGTCAACTGCCCAATCACAGGGAAACACTGGCCAAGCTGTGGTTGCACAGGATACGGGTTCGATGTCGGCGGCCAACTTCGGATCTCCGCCGTCCGGCACTATACCGATTCTATATAACGATCATCACGTCTACGCTAAGCCTGACGTGCTCAAACAAGGGCGCGTTCTTGCTGCGTTAGTACGGGGCGGCACCGTGCTCATTCCACTTCGCTCGATGTTCGAGCAAATGGGTGCTTCGGTGTCCTACGATGCGGCGAGCAAGACCGTCACGGTCAGCAAGCCGGGTTCGGAAGTCAAGGTGACGGTCGGTCAACCCGAAGTCGTCATCAACGGCGAATCGCGTCCGCTGGATGTGCCGCCGATTCTCTATCAAGGCACCGTGCTCGTTCCGGTGCGTGTAATCTCCGAAGGCATGGGCGCCTACGTGCAATGGGTCCCCGACAAACAACTTGTCGTGGTTCGTTACTTGCCGCCGACGCCGCCGCCGACCGCACCCCCAACGGTTGCGCCGACGATTGCCCCGACGGTTGCACCAACCCCGACGCCCGCACCGGTTGCAACACCGTATAAAGACCTGTTCGTATCCGGCGACTATATCTTCTCGCCCAAGGTCTATAACGAGTTCAGCCCGGGCAACACCGGCAATGGTGCTTCGTATGCCCTTCATGGCGCGTGGGAATTCTCCACGGCCAACATCCCGTGGATGATCGAGGGCAACATGCAGCAGTTCCAGTATCCGCACAACTGCGCGGGCGGTCTTGGCGCTCCGACTCCGGACTGCCAAGTCACGGTCATCGGCGGTAACGGCGCCACGAACGTTCCGGCGTTTAGCGCACGCGACACCGATCTCGATGCACGTCTCGGCCTCAAGGTTGCCGATCCGCGCATCTACATCGGCATCGGCTATCTGTGGCGCAACAACAACTACGGATATCCGCGTGAAACCGCGTTCGGCTTCGGTGCCGAAAAGCTCCCGGATCTCAACCAATCGTTCTCGGTGTACGGTAGTGTCTATTACTACCCGAACGCTAAGGGCACGTTCAGTAATCCGGCGGGCACGGAGTTCCAACTGGCGTACAACATCCTGATGTACAACATCGGGGTCGACTACGTACTCGGTAACAGCCCGGTCTTCATCGAAGCCGGCTGGACCGGAACGGGCGGAACGAACCGTACCAACGCTCCGTCGAACTACACCGCCAACGGCCCGTTCGTGGGCCTCGGCATCAAGTTCTAGACGGTTCCACCGGCCTTCGGCCGGACGCACATCGTGTGCTTGGAACACTTCATCCGCATCCTGCGGATTGCGCTAGAGAGAAAGAGGCTCGGTCGAAAGACCGAGCCTCTTTCTAGTCTTGGCCGTAGCGGTATGGGACGAAGCCGCGGCGCGCATCCTCGAAGCCGATCTTGAACGTCTTATAGATGTTCTCGCGATCGTCGAAGCCGACCACACCGACCGGCAACTCGTCCTGCGGCTGGATTTGATAGATGTCCGAATCATAGAGAGCGGTCGCAAAGAGGCGTGCCTGCGGAGCATTCACGCCCTCGATCGAGCGTTTCCCAAAGGTTTCCAAGTACGCGGCCCGCAGATCGGCTTCGAGAATGCGGCGCTGCATTGCGCCGAAGACACCGAACCCGACTTCGAGCGCGTTGCGGTAGTCGGTCTTTTGCTGCGGCGGATCGAGCAAGACAACGTCGATGCGCGTCGCCGCCGCGCGTGCCGGGCCAACGGGCGTGTTCGCGGTGACACCGCCGTCGACGTAGAGATTCGTGCCGCCGCCCGTTGCCGCCGGCAGCGGCACGGGATCGAACGCGACCGGGATCGCGGTCGACGCTTGCAACGCATCGATCAAGAGATCGGGCGTCGCTTCACGCAGCACGGCCGTCGGCCCGACGGTAAGCCGGATTGCCGTGATGGCGCGTTCGCGTTCGCCGGCTTGTAGGGCTGTCGGTACCAGATAGAAAAATTCCGGCGACTGGTAGGTGAGGTTGGTCGCCGTCCAAATGAAGGGCGTCACCACCGGGCGCGTCGGATCGATGTAGCGCGCGAGCCAGGCGTGCAAGTGGTCGCCGTCGATCACGCCGGTATCATGGCTCGTCAAGCTCAGCACCATGCGCATCGCCGCGGTGAAACGCGTGCCCACGCCGCTGTCGTCGTTGACGATCTTGGCGTAACGGGCCTTCAGCTGAATCACGTGCTGGTCGGCGATCGAATACCAGAGTTGGCGCAACACGTCGAATTGGCCGGTCGCAACGAAGTAGCCGTTGAGCGCGCCAATCGAGGTGCCGGCAATGATGCCGTACGGAGCAAGCGGCATACCGTTCGGGATTTGGGCCGAGAGACGAAGGTAGTCGATCAGGCCAGCTTGGTAGGCGCCCCGCGCGCCGCCCCCGGAAAGCACGAGCGCCCGCGAGAGCCGCCCAGGATGGTCGGGGTCCAGCGGGGCCGCTGCCTCAGCCGCCATGGGAAGAGCGGCGAGCGCTGCCGCCGAGCTGAGAAAGGCCCGGCGGTTCGGCTTGGCTGGAGGCATGGCTGGCGCTTCCCGCCATCGGCAGTTGACCCCTTGGCCCACTTAAGGTAAGATGGCGGCTTGGCGCTGCTGCTCTCTCTCTTCTGCAGTGGCGCGCGGCTCCGGGGACAATCGCCGAGTTCCCGGCTCCATGAGATGGGTTCGCCCGTCCAGGCGACGACAGCCCCGTCGTTCGGGGAACAGGATAAAATCGGAGTCTCTTTTGGCTGCCAAAAAGCAAACCAAATCGCGTAAGAAGCGTGAAGTCAAGAACGTCCAATCGGGCGTGACCCACGTGCACGCATCTTTCAATAATACGATCGTTACGATCACCGATCCGCACGGCAACGTCGTTTCCTGGGCCTCGGCCGGCAACCTCGGCTTTAAAGGTTCGAAGAAATCGACGCCGTTCGCAGCGCAGATGGCCGCAGAGTCGGCCGCGCGCAAAGCGATGGAGCACGGCATGAAGAGCACGGAAGTGTTCGTCAAGGGCCCCGGCGCCGGACGCGAAGCCGCGATCCGTTCGCTGCAAGCCGCCGGCCTCGAGATCACGATGATCAAAGACGTCACGCCTATTCCGCATAACGGCTGCCGCCCTCCCAAGCGCCGCCGCGTGTAATCGAAGAGAGAAGATATGTCACGTTACGTTGGTCCCGTCTGCCGCCTGTGCCGCCGTGAAACGGCCTCGAGCAAGACTGGCGAAAAAATCAAACTGTTTCTCAAAGGCGATCGTTGCCTCTCGAGAAAGTGCGCGGTCGAGCGCCGCGGCACGGCACCGGGTCAAAAGACCACGGGCAAACAGCGCACCAAGATTTCCGAGTACGGCCGTCAGCTTCGCGAGAAGCAGAAGATGCGCCGCTACTATGGCGTGCATGAAACGCAGTTCGAGAACTACTTCCGCGAGGCTGCACGCGTTCCGGGCCAGACCGGCCGCACGTTCTTGCAGTTGCTCGAACGCCGTCTCGACAATGTCGTCTATCGCCTGAATCTCGCGACGAGCCGTTCGCAAGCGCGTCAGCTCGTCACCCACCGTCACTTCCGCGTGAACGGCAAGGTCGTCAACATCCCCTCGTTTATCGTCAAGCCGGGCGATGTGATCTCGATCGGTGAGCGCAGCATGAAGTCGCCGGTGTTTGAAGCGAACCTGGAAGTCGCGCGCTCGCGCCGTCCGGCCGATTGGCTCGAGTGGAACGATGCCGACAGCACCGGCAAAGTGACGCAACTACCTTCGCGTGAACAAATTGATACGCCCGTCGATGAGCAACTCATCGTCGAGTACTACAGCAGATAATACACAACTACAACCGCTGCTAGGCGTAGGATCGTCATCGTCAGGGGCGACGGCGGATAACGTAAGCAGTAACAAAGGAAAAGCGAAACCACATCATGACCACGTTGGAAATGCCCGCCGGCGCAACCATTGAGGTGCGCGAGCGTCGTGAGAACTATGCCAAGTTCGTGATCGAACCGCTCGAACGCGGATTCGGTATTACGCTCGGCAACGCTCTACGGCGTATTCTCCTTAGCACGATTCCTGGCGCCGCCGTCACCTATATGAAGATCGATGGCGTGCTCCACGAGTTCTCGACGATTCACGGAATGGTCGAAGATACGATCGCGCTGATGCTCAACCTCAAGGGCTTGCCCGTCAAGCTCAACAGCGATGAGCCGCGCGTCCTCAACCTCTCGGTCTCCGGGCCGAAGGACGTTACCGCTGCAGATATCGCTCCCGATGCCGACGTCGAGATTCTCGACCCGGGCTATCACATCGCGACGCTCACCTCGAAAGAGGGCAAGCTCTCGATGGAGATCGGCGTAGAGAAAGGCCGCGGCTACGTGATGGCCGACAAGCAGCGCAACATCGAGCACATGATCGGTCTCATCCCGCTCGATTCGATCTTCTCGCCGATTCGCAAGGTCAACTTCTCCGTCGACGACACGCGCGTCGGCCAGAGCGTCGACTTCGATCGTCTGACGCTCGAAATCGAGACCAACGGCTCAATCACGCCGGATGACGCGCTCGCGACGTCGGCAGCGATCATGCAAGAGCAGCTCGATCTCTTCGTCGGGTTCACCAGCCGCGAGGAACCGCTGCCGGAAGCGCCGCCGAACGAATGGGACATCCCGGTCGAAACGCTGAACCTCTCGGTTCGCTCGTTCAACTGTCTCAAGCGCGCCGGCATCTCGAAGGTCTCCGAGTTGCTCGACCTCACCGAAGACGAAATCATGAAGATGCGTAACTTCGGCAAGAAGTCGCTCGACGAAATTAAGCAAGTTCTCGCAGAGAGGGGGCTCTCGCTCCGCCTTTCGTAAAAGGAGCGAGATTCTAACGATGCCGCATCAAATCGCATACAAACGGCTCTCCCGCACGGACGGTCACCGCAAGGCGCTCCTGCGCAACCTGGCGACTTCGTTCTTCAAGTACGAGAAGATCGAAACGACCTCGACCAAGGCCAAAGAGATCAGCAAGGTCGTCGAGCAATTGATCACCACGGCGATGGCCGGCGATCTCGCCGCCCGTCGCAAGCTTGCCGAGTTCCTTACCGAACCGGCGGTGGTGAAGAAGCTGGTCGAACAGATCGCTCCTTCACTCAAGGGCCGATCCGGCGGTTATACGCGAATCACCAAGACGCGGGTGCGAAATGGCGACGCCGCCGAACTCTCGCTCCTCGAGTTGGTAAAGTAAACACGGAATACGCACCACTATTGCGCCGGCTCATAGCCGGCGCTCGTCTTTCTCAAGCCGAGAGCGCCGAACTGATCGGCGCGATCATGGACGGCGAGTTTTCGCCGGCCCAGAGCGGCGGTTTGCTGGTGGCACTTGCGTGCCGCGGCGAAGAGGTTGACGAGCTCATCGGCGCGGCGCGCGCGATGCGCGAGCGCAGTCTCCACGTTGACCACGGTCTGCCCGAAGTCGTCGACGTCGTCGGCACCGGCGGCGACGGCGCGAACACGATCAACATTTCAACGATGGCGGCTCTGGTGACCGCGGCGGCCGGTCTGCCGGTGGCCAAACACGGAAATCGTGCGGCTTCGAGCGCGTGCGGCAGCGCGGACGTGCTCGAGGCAACGGGCCTGGCGATCGATCTGGGCCCCGAGCGCGCGGCCCACATGCTGCGCGAGGCGAACTTCACCTTCATGTACGCGCCCCGGTATCACCCGGCGATGAAGAACGTTGGGCCGATCCGCAGCGAGCTGGGCGTCAAGACGATCTTCAACGTGCTCGGCCCACTAACCAACCCCGCCGCCGCGACCGTGCAGATCGTCGGTGTCGCACGCCTCGACCTGGTAGAGCCGCTGGCAAATGTGCTGCAAGGTCTGGGTGTACGCAGGGGGGCGATCATCCATGCCGAGAACGGCATCGACGAAGTGGCAGGCGACGTTCCTACAACCGTGTACTCCTTCGACCCCTCCGGCAGCCGGCAATGGAAGCTCGATCCGGCGGCGTACGGGATTGCGACGCCGCTTGCGGCGATCGTCGCACCATCGGTCGACGCCGCCCGCGATGCTTTTCTTTCGATCCTGGGTGGCGAGGTCTCACCCCGTGCAGACGTGGTGGCGCTTAATGCGGCGCTGGTTCTGCACACCGTCGGGGCACAACCGACGATGAAGGCCGCGCTCGAGCACGCTCGCTCGATCTTGCATTCCGGCGCGGCACTACGAACCTACGAGCGCGCAAAGGAGCTGGCTGCGCATGGCTGAGGACGTACTCAAGAAGATCTACGCGTCAAAGGCGGAGCATCTCAAAGAGGAGATGAAGCGCGAGCCGTACGGCCATATTCGCGAGCGCGCGTATGCGAGCATCGCATCGCGCCGGCACTTTCTCAAAATCTTGCAAGCGCGCAGCGGCGATGCAATTATCGCCGAAATCAAGCGAGCTTCACCGTCGGCGGGGCTAATCGCACGCGACTTTGATCCGGTCGCGATCGGCAAGACGTACCAGCGCGCGGGCGCCGATGCGATCAGTGTCCTCACCGAGAGCGAGCACTTCCTTGGCGATTTGTCATTTCTCGGAGCGGTGCGTTCGTCCACCGTGCTCCCGCTGTTGCGCAAGGATTTCCTCACCGCTCCCTATCAGATTGCGCAGTCGGCCGCCTATGGAGCGGACGCGGTGCTGCTCATCGTTGCCGGGCTAAGCGACGAGCAGATGCACGCCGCACTCGCCGAGGCGCGCGAGTACGAGCTCGACACGCTGGTGGAGGTGCATGACGTTCGCGACCTAGAACGCGCACTTACCTTTGGCGTCGAATTCGTCGGGGTCAATAACCGGAATTTGCGTACGATGATTACCGACCTCGCCGTTAGCGAACACGTGCTGCCGAGGGTACCAACGGGGGTCTTTGCGATCAGCGAAAGCGGTATGCGGGATCTGGCCGACGTCGAGCGGCTGCGCCGGGCCGGCGCGCGCGGCGTGCTGATCGGCGAAGCGCTCATGCGCGCGGAGGATCCCGCGGCCCTCATCGCCTCGCTCAAGCATGTCCACGCGCATTAAGTTCTGCGGCTGCAATAGTTGGGCCGACGTGTCGCTCGCGATCGACGCGGGCGCGGACGCAGCCGGCATGATCTTCGCTCCGTCGCCGCGCCGCATCGATTGGACCGCCGTTGCGGAGATCGCGCAGCGCATCGGCACGGGCATTCTGCCGGTCGGCGTTTTCGTGAATCCGTCGCTCGACGAAGTGCAACGGGCGCGTTGGTATCTTCCGGAGTTGGTGGTACAGCTTTCCGGCGATGAGACGCCGGATTTCGTGCGTGCGGTTGGCGGCTCCGTCGTGAAGACTTTCCACATCGCGCCGGGCGAGCGCCCCAAAGACCTAGATGCCCGCTGCGACGCATATTCGGCGCTGCCGCTTTTCGATACGAAGATCGACGGCGCATGGGGCGGCACCGGCGTTTCGTTCGACTGGGGCGTGCTTTCCAAACTCTCGCGCCTGCGCCCGATTGCGGTCGCAGGCGGACTCACGGCGGAGAACGTCGGCGAGTGCGTGCGCACCGTGCGACCCGCTTGGGTCGACGTCCGCACCGGCATTGAAACATCCGGGCGCAAAGACGCCGACAAAATGGAGCGTTTCGTGGCTGCCGTCCGAAAGAACGATGCAACCTAACGCACGCGGATATTTTGGAGAGTTCGGTGGACGATTCGTTCCCGAGGTGTTGATCGACGCGCTCGACTCCCTCGAGCGCGAGGTGCGAGTGGCGTTTGCGGATCCGTTGTTCTGGGCCGAGTACGAAGCGACCTTACGAGATTTCGTGGGTCGCCCATCGCCTCTCTACCGTGCGGAGCGCTATGCGGCGCAGACGGGCGTGCCGTTCGTGCTCAAGCGTGAAGATGTCAATCACACCGGCGCGCACAAGATCAACAACACGGTCGGTCAGGCGTTGCTTGCGCGACGCATGGGCAAACGACGATTGATTGCCGAGACGGGTGCCGGTCAGCACGGTGTTGCGACCGCAACCGTTGGCGCGAAGTTCGGCTTTCCGGTCGATGTGTACATGGGTGCGGTCGACGTGGAGCGTCAAGCGCTCAACGTCTATATCATGAATCTGCTAGGAGCAACGGTGCATCCGGTCATGGGCGGTACGCAAACGCTCAAAGATGCGACCAACGAAGCCTTTCGCGTGTGGGCCGCGCAAGTCGAAGACACCTTCTACGTCATTGGCAGCGTTGTCGGCGCACATCCCTATCCCTACATGGTGCGCGAGTTCCAAAAAGTAATCGGCGCCGAAGCGCGCGCGCAATGCTTGGAGCGGTTCGGCCGGCTGCCGAGCGACGTCGTTGCCTGCGTCGGGGGCGGCAGCAACGCAATCGGCATTTTCTCCGCGTTTCTAGACGATCGGCAGGTCCGGTTGTGGGGCGTCGAGGCCGCAGGTGAGGGCGTCGAGAGCGGAAGAACCGCGGCCGCGCTTGGAGCGGGAAGCGTCGGC
>Ga0302180_10002901_pt1 | contig 13212 bp, 6 predicted proteins | sample I_Palsa_E3_2_FD_200575 | JGI IMG/M metagenome (GOLD analysis project Ga0302180, IMG submission 200575) | Peat permafrost microbial communities from Stordalen Mire near Abisko, Sweden - I_Palsa_E3_2 | ecosystem: Environmental > Terrestrial > Soil > Palsa > Peat permafrost | place: Sweden: Abisko... | reverse complement strand
TGGTAGAACTTGCGCTGGTTGAGGCGCTGGTATGGCTCGATGGCGCCTGCCTGCACGTCGCTTTCGGCAGCAGGATTTTGCAGATGGACGACTTCAGAGACGGGCTGCACCACGACGCGCTTGCCGGCTGCCCGAACGCGCAGGCAGATGTCAGCGTCCTCGAAATATTCGGGCGCGTAGTACTCGTCAAACCCATTGAGCTTGTGGAATAGCGCCTTCTCGAGCATGAGCGAAGCGCCGGAGACGTAGTCGCAATCACGCAGATAGCAGAAACGGGGGTCATGCGGATCCGCCTCGCGGCCACACTGCCAGGCGTCGCCCAGCCTCCATATGATGCCCCCCGCTTCCTGCAGCGAACCGTTCTCGAGAAGCAGCTTGGATCCGGCAATCCCAATGTTGGGCACGTTTGTGAAGGTGGCGACGAGCTCGTCCAACCATCGCGGTCGCACCAGCGTGTCACTGCTCAGGAAAAGCAGATACTTTCCCCGCGCCTGCGCAGCCCCGGAATTGCAGGAGCGAACGAAACCCTGACTTTGCGAGCTGCGGATGACGCGCACGGCACCCGATAATACGAATCCGGCAAACAGGGATTCATCCGTCGAGCCGTCATCGACGACGATGATCTCAAAACTGCATTTCGGCAAATTCTGCGCAATCGACTTGAGACAGTTATAGGCGGCGCGGAACTTGTTATGGACTACGATGACGACCGATACGAGGGGGTTCTCGGCGGCCTTGAAATGTATCGGCGTGACTTCAGGCCCGACTTGAGCAGCGAGCGTCCGGGTCGAGTCGGACAGCTCCTTAGCGACGAGAAGGTCCTGAAGACGAGAACCGCCGGGCGCCGGGGGTTCTTGATGCAACGAGTTCCTCGCATTCAGGAGCTGATCGAGAACGCGCAAGATGAGTGAAATTTGCTCGTGCAGATCCTCCGGCCGACGCGCCACCTTGACGCTGGCTGCCGCTGCCGCATCAAGAAATTTAACGAGCGCGAGATCCAAGCCCGCTTCGGGACGCAGCAGCCACTGCGGCGAGCCGGGAAGGTCGACGCCGTCCGCGGCACGCCGGACCGCAATGAGGTGGCGGGCCAGTGGCAACAGCGCTGACGGATTCGGGATAGTGAAACCGTGCCTGCCCGTGCCGATACCCGCATCCCGGAGGTCGCCCCGATACGTCTCGGCCCGAACGCGAATGAGGAGTTCGTTGCCATCGTAAACATCGAGGTCAACAGATTCGTTCGGAGTGAGCGGATTCCACGCCCAGCCGCTGATGCTCTCATGAGAGATGACATCGACATGGCCTGACGGCTTGGGCGCCGCAATCGCTGCCTCCAAGTCGCCGCTTACGCTGTCCTGTGATAGCGCGGCCGGCTCGAGAGGACCGTGCAGGCCCTTTTTCTTTTTCAAATGGTCATCTCCTGATGCCACGCGCCTGACCTACGCATGAGGCACAGTGGAAATTCCGTTCCGGGAAGCCTGTAGCGATCAGCAGTCATTAGAACTGCCACTCCTGGCCAGAATCGGGCGTCCCGGCGGCGGATATCCCGAGCTCAACACCTAGGCCTCGCCGTGACGGATCATTCCAGGGCACGTCAACCTGACGGGGGCCGCAAGTGCACACTCCGACTTCGATCCCCCGGTTACAACAAGCAAGAGGATGTCGCCGTGCGGCGACATCCGCTGGGTACCGAAAGCTGCCCACGAAACAAAGTCGCCGATTGCATGTGGCGCAGCCATCCGATCATGACTGATTATCCCGTCTTCTCTTTTTCTGCGTCTTCGGGCGTGAATATTCACCCAGATCAGCGTCGGTTGCGAGAGTTGCGACGCAGCGTCGACTGGGGCCGAGTAATTCACGGATTTGCCGCCTTTTGGCCGTCCCAGGACTGCATGACATACCCCGCGAGGGGACTTGCATTGCGTCGTAGCCGCCGACGCCGCAGCCATTTTGCAGGGGTAACCCGCATTCGCAGCCGTTCGGCATCTCCCAAGACCACGCCTCTGCGAAAACGCCGGGCTGCAGCGATGCGCTCGCAGAAACGAGCGCCCGCGACCCAGAAAATCGGCATTCTTACCATCACCCAGCTTCACCGGCGCGCTTCACTTCGCGATAGAATGTGGACTTGAGTAAATGTCGCTAGCACTAGCTAAAAAAAATATCCAGGAAAACGGCGATATTTTTGATAATTAAGTTAAATCTCGGTTGTGACCCTGTTATTACTTCGGTTACATTTCAGTCACAGGCGCTGAAACAGTATTAGCGCCGTTGAACTAAGAATCGAAGATCCGGCGTCCGGCTTAATTCAGGGGAGAGATCCAAGTGGCAACCATCAGTGTTTCTGGCAGTGGCAATGTAGACATCACCGTCTTCGGCCGCGGGACCGTGTTCGCCGGTAATGGTAACGATTCAATCAATATCTCGGGTCAGGGCAAGATCGTCGTCGGCAGCGGCCACGATACCCTCACCCTGCAACAGGGCGGTGTGATCCGTGAGCATGGCGCCTCCGGCCAGGACACGATCAACATCGGTGCCGGCAACGCCACCATTTACGAACAGGGCCATGCCACGGTCACTGGGGCATTTGGCAGCGTCACGATGTCCGGCGGCGTACTCGAAATTCACCAGACGGGCGCGGGCTCTGGCAGCTCGAGCTCCGGAAAGACCGGCAGCACCGGCAGCACCTCCAGCAGCACCGGACACAGCCAGCCGACGAGCGGCAGCAGCCAGTCGCATGGCACGTCCACCGTCAGTGGCGCAGGCCACCAGAGTGTGGTCGGCAGCTCAGGTCACGAGAGCTTGGCCGGCAGCATGGCCCACGAGCCCCGTCAGGGCGGCATGGAGCGTAACCTCTTCGCCACTCTCGCCAACCAGGCCGGCGGTCACGTCATCCACAACTTCCTCTCCGGTGATCAGGTCTTCCACGTCGAGGGCCACCAGCTCTCCTATCTCTCACCGCACAACAACATCGTCACTCATGACGGCACGACGCACATCAGCATCGATGGCGGCATGACGCGGATCGAGTTGCTGGGCGTGAGGGCTTCGGACTTCACCGGTAAGCACTGAGGTACTGATCACTCATAGTGCCTGAGCCACCCTTGGGGGCCAGCGCATGGGCTGCGAGTGATCCCTGAGACGCCGACATCTGGCGACGTGTCGCAAGGCGACACGTCGCTACTGTCTCAACTGCGACGCTCCCTCTTCCAAGCTCTAAACCAGAGCTTAAGCTCTGAGGCTAGCCCCTCCGTGGGCCGCGCCTTCCACGAGGCTCGGGACGCCCTGCGGGCAGGCGCCCTCGATATCGCGCTGCGTATCCTCGATAGATCCTGGCGCTGCACGCCCCAGGACGCTGCGACCATGGCACCAATCTATGGTCGCCTACTGGTGCTCGAAGGCCGCGATTACGATGCCGCCCTTGGCCTTTTGCAGCGAGCCCGCGACCTGGCGCCCGATCCGGATGTAGCCGCGCTGATCGCACTTTCGCTCTTGCGTCTGCAGCGACATGAGGATGCTCGGCGGCAGGCGGAATCTGCCGTCGCGGAGTTCTGCGTCGTCCCCGGTGGGCTGCTGTTCCACGTCGCGGGCACCGTCATGCGGCATCCCGCCATTCGCGCCCCCGGATGGATCGGACGCGGCCCTAGACTTGAGCTCCTCGGCGAACTCTTTCTTGATGCGCCGTCGAACGTACTGGAGTTCAGGATTGACGGAGAAGCGGCCTTCACGCAGCTTCTGCGCCGCACCGCGCGCCGCGACGGCCGGCGCCTGTTCAGCTTCCCATCGCCGAAGCTCAGCCTGCATGCGCGCCTTGAAGTCACCAGTCATGGCGTCCCCCTGATGGGCAGCGGCGCTCAAATCCCGTCCGGCTTCGCTCTGGACGGCCGCGCTGCAACCCGCGGGCATCGACTCACCGGCTGGGTGCGCGTCGGGTGGCTCCCAAACCAGCCGGTGCGCGTTCGCATCGAGGATGAGAGGGGGTATCGCGGGACGCTCAAGTCGGGCTACCCGGCCCTGCCGGGTCGGCGCTGGCCTTTCGCCCTCGACATGCGCGCGGCACGCCTCCAGGGACGCCGCATCCGCATCTCGGCGCATTTGCCCGACGGGCGCTGGCAGCCGCTTCCGGATTCCCCATTGCTTCTCGAGCGCGAAGCGGACTCCGCAGCGCGCCTGCGCACGTGGCGCGTCAGCTCGCAGCGTGCGCGCGCCGGACGCGGCGCTATCAAGCGCGCGCCGCTGACCGACGTCATCATTCCGGTTTATCGGGGCCGCGAGGAAACTCTGGCCTGCATCGGTTCCGTGCTGGCAACGGTCGATCATCTGGCGCGGGTCATCGTCTTGGACGATGCGACGGATGATCCCGAGCTTGCGGCCGCGCTCGACGCGCTGGCAGCGCAAGGACGCATCGAGCTCCTGCGCAACAGTGAAAATCAAGGCTTCGTGACCACTGCCAATCGGGGCCTTGCGCTGCATCCGACGCACGATGCGGTGCTCCTGAACTCGGACACGCTGGTCTTCGACGACTGGCTTACGCGACTGCGCAACGCGGCCTACAGCGGCCCCGGCGTGGGAACGGTCACGCCGCTCAGCAACAGCGGCTCGATCGCAAGTTATCCGCACGCGCAAGGAGTGGCCGTCGCCCCTGAATACGCCGCTGGCCTGCACGCGCTCGCCACAGCGACGCACCCGGGAGTCAGCGTGGAGATTCCGGTAGGAGTCGGCTTCTGCCTTTACATGCGCCGCGACTGCCTCGCCGACATCGGCACTCTGGATGTGGCCCTCTTCGACAAAGGCTACGGCGAAGAAGTTGATTTTTGCATGCGCGCGCGGCGCCGTGGCTGGTCGCATCGGCTCGCGGCGGATGTGTTCGTGTACCACTCCGGAGGATTGTCCTTCGGCGGCCGCCGTGCGGCGCTGCTCGATCGCAGCCAGCGCCTCCTTAATCTGCGCCATCCGGGCTTCGACGCCTTCATCGCGAGCTTTCAGGCGCAGGATTCGGTGCACCTCGTGCGGCGCCGGCTCGATGAGCATCGCTTATCGGCATTCCAGGGACGCTTCGTACTGATCGTGACGCTGGCGATGACGGGCGGCGTTGAGCGCTTTGTCACCGAGCGCTGCCGCATCTTGCGCGGCCAGGGTTTTTTTCCCCTGCTCCTCAGGCCCGTTGAAGCGGGCAACCCGCGCCGCTGTCAGCTCTCGACGGACGCGATCGATGTTCCGAATCTGCGCTACGACATCCCGAAGGAGCTGCCTGCGCTCACGGCGCTCCTCGGCAACGTGCGCCTCGAAGCGATCGAGATCCAGCATTTTTTGCACGTCGATTCGCGGGTCATCGATGCCGTGCGCAAACTGCCGGTTCCCTACGATGTATTCATCCATGACTACGCGTGGATCTGCCCGCGCGTGACACTCATTGACGGCAGCGGCGGCTACTGCGGCGAGCCGGCAGTATCGGTGTGCAAAACCTGCGTGCGCCGCAATGGCTCGCACTTGGCAGATCCGATTAGCGTGCCGGCCTTACGGGCGCGCAGCGCCGGCTGGCTGCGATCTGCGCGCCGTGTCATCGCGCCTTCGGCGGACACTGCCACGCGCCTGCAGCGGCACTTCGACGGCCTCATTGTGGAAGTGCAGCCGCACTCGGCGCCAGCCGAGGTGGCGCTTGCAGCGCCGCGTTCGCCTGCGAAAAAAGACCTGCGCGTCGCGCTCATCGGTGCCATTGGCGAGCACAAGGGCTATTGGAAACTGCTCGCGTGTGCGCGCGATGCGCGCGCACGGCGCCTGCCCATCGAATTTGTTGTGATCGGCTACACCCAGGACGATGCGCCGCTCCTCGCCACCGGCAAAGTCTTCGTCACCGGTCGCTACAGTGATGCGGAGGCGCCGCATCTGCTGCGGCGCGAGCAGCCCGACATCGCGTGGCTGCCTTCGGTGTGGCCTGAGACCTGGTGCTATACGCTGGATTATGCTCTCGGCGCGGGGTTGCCGGTTATGGCCTTCGATCTCGGGGCCATCGCGGAACGCCTGCGCGGCGCCCCAGGGGCGATTCTCCTGCCGCTGGGCATTGCACCGCGGCGGATCAATGATCGCCTGCTTGAACTTATTAGGCCTTCCCTCGTTACGGACGTGGCAAAATCACGTTCTGTTCAATCACAGCTGTCGCGCCGCTCCAATGACGCTAAGATGAGTGCCACGCTATCCAAAAAAGTACAAATGAATAAGATGTCTGAAGGAAAGCCGACACAAGTAGCGCAGGAAGAAGGGATGAGCGCCTCCGTACAGGTGCTCCCGCTACCGACGGGTCTCTACCTCTTTTCCGTGAAAGCCGCGACCCCGACGCCGCCACGAATCGACGGCGAATTGACGCTGCCTGCAGTCCATGTGGGCCTGGGACCCGGCGTGCGCTCGGACCAAGTGGAATTCATCGCAGGTCCTAGCACCCACGGCGCGTGGCTCTTTGCGCCGGGGGATCTGCTCGTCACCAAGGTCAACGGCAACGGCGCGACGCTCATCATGACGTCCGTGCGCGCACCGGGCGGGGATGTTCTGTCGATTACCGTGGAGCGGCTGGAGTCGCGCACCGATGTAGCCTCCTCCGGCCCGCGGGCCGTAGCCGCTGACGCAAAAGCTTCGCCTGCCGCGCCCAAGCGCCTGGGGACTCCTACGGCTCAAGAAGCGGCTGCCCCTAAGCCGCTTGCCGGTGCCGCAGCCAACGACCAGGTTCCGGTGCAGATCGGAGCACATGTGCGCACCCGCGGCGATATGACCTTTGCGGACGTGCCCTGGGCCGGTCGAGTCGGGCCGGGGCTGTGGATCGAAGCCTTCTCGATTCGGCCCATGAACCGCTTCGAGGTTCAGGACATCGAGTACAAGGGCTTGACCGGCAGTGGCTTCGAAACTCCGTGGCTGAGCGACGATAAGATGTGCGGCACCAAAGGCATGGCCGTGCCGCTGGTGGGATTTGCCGTGCGGCTCAAGCCGGGTCCGGCGACGGCGGGCTATGAGTGCGAATATAGCGGCTACTTCCAGTCCGGGGTCACGGTCGGACCCCTGAGGAACGGCGCCCCCTGCCGCTCAACCGTCGCGAATGATCCGCTCGAAGGCATCCAGGTGCGCCTCCTGAAACGCCTGCCGCCGACCTTTGCGCGCACCCTGGCACCGAGCGCCGCAGTTGCAAAAGACACGAAACTTCGCAGCCGCGAGGCGCCCGCCCGCAAAGTGAGCGGCGCCCCGCGACCGCCCGGACGCGATCCCACCCGCCGCCCGTGAGCGGGCCGCAACGGGAGCGCGTGCTGATTAATGTCGGCTGCGGTCCGCGCAATTCCAGCTCCCTGCCCGCCTACTTCGACAGCTGGCGGCAGCTGCGCGTGGATCTGGATCCGGCCGTAGAGCCGGACATACTCGCGGATCTTACGGATCTGTCACCCATACCCGATGGCAGTGTCGATGCCGTATGGGCGTCGCACTGCATCGAGCATCTGTACGAGCACCAGGTTTCACTCGCGCTGTCGGAGTTTCGGCGCGTATTGAACGATGACGGCTTTGTCTGCGTACTCGTGCCCGATCTGCAGGCGGTCGCGCAGTATGTCGCGGAGGATCAGCTGCACGATCCGCTGTATCAATCCCCGGCAGGTCCCATCACCCCGCACGATATTTTTTTTGGCTACGGGGTCGCGATCGCGAACGGCCGCACCGCCATGGCGCATCGCTGCGGCTTCACGCCGAGCAGTCTGCGGCGCTCGTTCCAGCAGCAACCGTTCGGCGAGCTCGTGGTGCGCCGGCGCCTCGCGGTATTCGAACTGGCCGCGGTTGCGCGGGTCACGCCCGCGCAGGACGATGCCGAACGCGCAGCTTTAATGGCTGCGCTTGAGCTATGAACTATCTCTTCGTGCACCAAAATTTTCCCGGCCAGTACCGCCATGTGGTGCGCCACCTGACGAGCCAGCCCGGCAATCAGGTTTACTTCCTCACGCAGCCGAATGAAAACGGCATGCCGGGCGTGCGCAAGATCACCTACCCCAAGGATGAGCGCGGGCCCATCAACTGCCATGCCTACGCCGTGGAGCTCGACCGCGCCATTCATATCGGCGCAACGGTCGCCGATACCTGCCGCCAGTTGCGCGAGCAGGGTTTTAAGCCCGATCTCATCGTCGGCCACAGCGGCTGGGGCGAAACTCTGTTCATGAAGGACGTGTTTCCCGATGTGCCGGTGCTGGCGAATTTCGAGTTCTACTATCACGCCCACGGCGTGGATTCGGACTTCGATCCTGAGTTCGTCTCCATCTTCAACGAGCCCTCGCGCCTGCGGGCCCGCAACGGCATCAATCTCCTCGCCTTCCAGTCCGCCGACTGGGGCCATTCGGCGACGCACTGGCAGCGCGGACTGCATCCTCCGGAGATGCAGTCGCGCATCAGTGTGCTGCACGAGGGGGTTGATACGGATCTCGTGCGGCCAAGTCCGAAGGCGAGCTTCAAGCTGCCCGGATCGGGCCGGGTGCTCACCCGCCGCGATGAGGTCGTCACCTACGTGGCGCGCAACCTTGAACCCTATCGGGGCTTTCATGTCTTCATGCGGGCGCTGCCGCAGCTCTTGAGTCGCCGCAAGCGCGCGCATGTCGTAATCGTCGGTGACGATGGCGTAAGCTACGGCGCCCCGCCGCCGCCGACCTCAACCTTCCGCGAGCTCATGCTGCAGGAGGTGGGATCCAAGATTGATCTGAAGCGCGTGCACTTCCTCGGGCTCATCGACTACCACGCCTATCTGACTCTCTTGCAGGTCTCAAGCGTCCACGTCTATCTCACCTACCCCTTTGTACTGTCCTGGTCGTTCCTTGAGGCCATGGCATCCGGCTGCCTCATCATCGGGTCGTCGACGCCGCCGGTGCTTGAGGTACTGCGCGACGGCGAGAACGGCATCACGGTGGATTTTTTCTCGCACAAGAAGCTTGCGAACCGCATCGAGGCCGTGCTCGATCAACGCACTCAGCTTGAGCCACTGCGTAAGGGCGCGCGTGCCACGGCAATAGAACAGTTCGATCTCAACCGCCTGCTGCTGCCGCGCTGGATCGAACTCTTTGATGATCTGATGCATGGCCGGCGCCCGGGCGGGAGTGCTCTGGGCACGCCGTGAAGGCGCCGCAGCGGCCGCTACGCTAGCCTGCGAATTCCGGACTTTTCGATGGCTCCTTGGTAGCCGGTGCGGCAGGTGCAGCGGCTGCCTGCCCGGCTTCCGCCGCTTTCTGATAGAGCATTCTTGCCGCCGCGCGGTCGGCGGTCACACCCTGGCCCTTTTCATAGAGCTCCGCGAGCGACACCATCGCCGCAGGGTGACCTGCATCGGCTGCAAGCTGATACAGACGCGCAACCTCGGTCCAGTCCGCAGCACTCTTCGCCCGCTGCGCGCGGAGCGCGCCGAGCGCGAGCTGCGCGGATCTGTGGCCCTGCTGCGCGGCCGCGCTGTAGACCTGCTCCGCCTCGGCATCATCGCGCGTGACGCCGATACCGCGCCGCAGACACACGCCAAGGTTGTACTGCGCATCAAGATCGCCGAGCGCTGCTGCGCGCCGAAAGAGCCCCACCGCCTCCGCGTGATCAGCCGCCGCGGATGAATGCTCCAGCAGCACTCCGGCGAGCAGCACCATGGCGGGCGAATGCCCCTGCAGCGCTGAGGCCGTAAGCCAGCGGCGCGCCTCCGCCACCGAACGCTCGGTCCCGACGCCGCGCAAATAGAAATCGCCAATCATGCGCTGTGCGCCGGCATGCCCCTGGTTCGCCGCCTTGAGCCACAGCTCAAATACCTGCGCGAGCTCGTTCTTGTCGCCACCGCCGGCGACGCGCAATGAGGTGAGCGCCGCGATCGCGCCCGCGTGTCCCTGCACCGCTGCGCGCTCATACCAGATTGCGGCCGCGGCGCGGTCCGCGGGCACGCCGCGGCCCTGCACCAGGATGTCCCCGAGCCACGCCTGCGCAAAGGCGCTGCCGCCGCGCGCGGCGAGAGTGAACCAGTCGAGCGCCCGGGCCTGGTCTTGGGGGAGGAGCTTGCCTTCGAAGAACATGAGGCCGAGAGTTGCCTGCGCATCCGCATGCCCGTACGCCGCGCAGTTCTTGAGAAGTTCAACCACACGCTCGAGCGGCGGCACGGCGTCATCGTTGCTCCCGAGCTTGCGCGCCAGCAGACACGCTGCCGCGGAGCTTCCAAGCTCGGCGGCGCGCACCAGCCAGTCCATGGCCTCAACGGGGTCCGCAGGCATGTACTCATCGTCGGAGAACTGCCGGTACAACGCCCAGGCAGCCTCGACGCTCCCCTTCTCGACGGCCTGTTCCAGGAGCTGCACGCCAAGTGCCGCATCCTTCGCCACACCGAGGCCGCGAAAATGCAGGAACGCGAGGTTGTAGAGACCAGCCGTCAGACCCTGGGTGCCCGCCAGCGCATACCACTGGGCGGCGAGCTCGTAGTTCTGGGGCACGTGCTCGCCGGAGGCGTAGAGCATGCCGAGCTGCAGGCTGGCCGCGCCACTGCCCTGCGCTGCCGCCTGACGGTACGACTTGAGTGCGGAGGCCGGGTCCTGCGGCACCCCAAGGCCGCCGAGCTCCAGCGTGCCGAGATTGTAGAGCGCGTTGACGTCGCCCTGCGCCGCAGCGCGGTGAAACCAATCGGCGGCCGCCTTGAAATCCTGCGGCAGGCCGAGTCCTTCCGCATGCAGCGCGCCCAGCCGTACGAAGGCCGCCGTCACATTCTGCTCCGCGGCCTTGGCGAGCCAGCGCGCGGCCTCAGTGGGATCCTGCGGGACCCCGACCCCGGCGAGATAGAACTGGCCGAGAAGATATTGTGCTTCGCCGTCACCCAGATCAGCGGCCTGCCGGCATAGCAATACCGCGGTGTTGAGATCGGGGTCCGGACCGGATTGAAAGAGCCTCATCAAGGCCACCCATGCCTTGAGATATCCTCGATTGGCCGCGCGCCGCAGCCAGGTCTCGGCTTCCGAGGTGCTTTGCGCAACGCCGACCCCCGTGCGGTAGAGCTCTCCCAGATGGAACATGGCGGCGGGCTGGTTGGCCTTCGCCGCGCGCTGCAGGAGCGCCGCCCCCCGGGCCTCGTCGCGCGGCACATCGCCGTAGAGAAGGAGCATGGCGAGACACAGCTGCGCCGTGGAGTTATCGGCCGCTGTCGCGAGCTCAAGCCACTGCGCCGCCGCCTCATGATCGCGGCGCTCGCCGTAACTGCCGGCGTAGAGCATGCCGAGGCCGAGCTGCCCGGCGACATGCCCCTGATCGGCGGCGGCGGCAAACCACCGTTCGGCCTCGACGAGGTCGCGTGCGTGGCCAAGCCCGCTCGCATACTGGTAGGCAAGGCGCGCCTGGGCCGCGGCATCGCCGGCATCCGCCGCGCGGGCATTCCAATCGGCGGCCTGCGCAAGATCCTGCGCGACCGTGAGCCCCTGCGGGTAGAGCCGCTTTAAGAGGGACTCCGCGCCCGCGCGCTCCTCGAGGCGCAAAAGGGCCGCCGGCGTTGCCGTCTGGGGCGCCGCCATTCCGGTGAGGTAGATCTCGCCGAGACGCGACATCGCGGGCACGGAGCCCTGCTCCGCAGCGCATCGGTAGCAGCGCGTAGCCTCGACGAAGCTCTGCAGGACGCCCTCGCCGCGCTCGTAGAGGTAGCCCAGGCGCACGTAGGCCTGCGCAGACCCCGCCTGCGCCAGCGCCTGAAACATCGCTGCCGCATCGGCTTTGCGGCCCTGCGTATAGGCTTCTTCCGCACGCTCCAGCGTCGGGGCGCGCTTGAAGGGGGAAGCCTTCGACAGGAATGACCGGATGCTCATGCGGTGGTTGCTTGGGTCTGCGTGCTTAAGATTTAAAGTGTACTACCCCGCCTGGACTATACCGGGGCGCCCCCTCCGGGCGCCTGGCCGTCCGTGTTATGTAAAGGGAATATCCTGGTCGGTGGGCGGTCTGAAAGGCGCATTCGGGAGGGATCATTCCCCCTCTCACTTGCGCCGGCGGTCATCGATTCGAGCGTATGGCGCGTTCTGCGGCGCACTGGACCTCTGATCTTAGTTGGCTTACGCGTGCATCGGCCTCGTCATGGAAGGGGCGAGAATCGTTGCAGCGAGCCTGCCGCCGGGATCCGGGTCCGCGACTCTATGACGGAGCTGCCATGTTCATTCACCTCATGTCCCTACTGCTATCGAAGGACCGGCGCGCGAGCGGATGGATCGGCATCGCAAGCGCCCTCGTATTATTCCTTGCCCTTGGCGCGCTCACGTCCGCGGCCGCCGCATCCGGCGGCGAGATTTCGATTCAGGGCACCACAATATTGCGCGACGGCACGCCCTGGGTCGCCAAGGGCGTCACGCTCGTCGGTCTCGTAGCACCGCCCGCCCTCTCGAGAGGCAACTACGCGCAGGCGCGGCAACAGTTCGGCGAGGATGAGCTCAAGGACGTGAAGAGCTTTGGAGCTGATCTCATTCGCTTTCAGGTAAGCCAGGGCGGAAGCGATCCGCAATCGACCATTTATTCCGCCGATTATTTGAAGGAAGTGCAATCCGCCGTCGCGCTTGCGCGCAGGGATGGCTTCAGCGTCATCGTGTCGCTGCAGGCGGAGGAGCCGAGCGGCTTGAACGAAATGGGCATGCCGAATGAAAAGGCGCAGCGTGCCTGGCAGAGCCTCGCGCCTCTCTTCGCGGCCGACCGCGGCGTCATGCTCGAGCTCTTCAATGAGCCCTCACCCAACGGGCCGGACGCTGCGCCCTCTCACGACTGGCCCACATGGCGCGCCGCCATGCAGCCGCTCGTCGACAAGGTCCGGGGCGCGGGCGCGAAAAACGTGCTCGTCGTCGACGGTCTTTTCTGGTCGCAGGTGCTGAAAGGCGCGCCGCAGATCCAGGATCCCCTGGCACAGATCATCTATGCCGTGCATCCCTACTATTCGAAATATCTGCGCAACAAATCCGACTGGGACGACATGTTCGGGGACTTCTCCAAAACCCATGCGGTCATGGCGACGGAATGGAGCGCCGTATCATTTCGTCAGAACTGCAACAGCGAGACGCCGCAATTCGCCGCGGACATGCTGAAGTTCCTGCGGGAGCGCAAGATCGGGCTCGTCGTGTGGGGTTATGATTTTCCGCGCGGGATCTTCGTAAGCGCGCATGGGCCGCTGACCACATTCAATGGATTCCAGTGCGGGCCGGCGACGCAATTCGGCGCAGGATCCTTGATCGC
>Ga0302180_10002897_pt1 | contig 13217 bp, 12 predicted proteins | sample I_Palsa_E3_2_FD_200575 | JGI IMG/M metagenome (GOLD analysis project Ga0302180, IMG submission 200575) | Peat permafrost microbial communities from Stordalen Mire near Abisko, Sweden - I_Palsa_E3_2 | ecosystem: Environmental > Terrestrial > Soil > Palsa > Peat permafrost | place: Sweden... | reverse complement strand
ATCGGGCGGGTTCCACAGTCCTGGTAATCATCGAGCATAACGAGAGCCCCGGCGCTGCGCGCGATTTTCGTGATCGCCTCCACCTCAGAACGAAATCCATTCTTGAAACAAACGCGCGTGATTGGCACGATGAGGGTGTTGCGGTCGACCATCTTCTCGTAATTCGCAGATGGAATGCGATTGCCTTCTGCATTCACAAATTGCACCTCAGCGCCTCGAACACGCTGTGCGAGCCAGACATGACCCATGGTGGGAAATTCGAACTCGCCCATCACGACTTTCTTCCGTTCCCGGAAATTCAGAGCGCTTGCGACGCCATTGATGCCTGCCGAAACGCTGGTCACGATGGCAACTTCGTCCGGGCTGGCATTGATGAATTGTGCAAAGGCGGTTCGCGCCGCTTCGTACCGGTTCACCCATGACTCCCACGGCGAACCCTGCTCGTGCCAACTTGCCATGAAGTCTTCCAGGCCGGCCTGCACTGCATCTGACAGGGGCCCCTGGGAGCAACTGTTGAGATAGATTTTGTGTTTGAAGATGTTGAAGCGAGAGCGAATCTTTCGGATTTGCGCGTCGGTCAGCATGACTCTTTCATCTCAGCCAGTACTCTTCCGAATCTGCGCACCTCTTCGAGCGTATTGTAGTGCACCAATGACGCTCTGACTGCGCCACTCTCTCTGTTAAGCCCCAGCCGATTCATCAGCCGCGGTGAATACATGTGGCCGTCGCGCACGCCGATATTCTGTTTCGCGAACTCTTTAGTGACTCTTGCCGCGGACATGTTCGGCAGGCCGAAGCAGAGCGTCGGCACTCGTTGATCGATCCGATCTCTTTCCGCCACTCCGTAGACCACCGCGCCGCAATCGTTGAGCACTCGAAGCATTTCGAGCGAAAGCGATTCTTCGTAGACCCGGATTGCCTCGAACGCATGTTGCAGAGCGGACCGCCTCGATTCCGATTTCCCGGTTGTATCGTTCCCGGCCATACTTCGGCCCAGAGTTTCCAAGTAGCGCACTGCGGCTTCCATTCCAGCCACATTTTCGTAGATAAAAGTGCCGGCTTCTATTTTTCCGGGAGGCTCGTCGACGATGAAGTCCTCACGGAACGTGGGAAGTTCTTGAAGTAGCTCGTAGCGTCCCCAAAGAAATCCCATGTGGGGAGCAAAAATCTTGTAACCCGAACACACCAGGTAATCGCAATCAAAGGCCTGCACGTCGATCAGCCCGTGAGGGCCGTAATGTACGGAATCGAGAAAGATTTCGGCTCCGGCCGCGTGCGCGACCGTTGCCGCCGCCGCAACATCCACAATCGAGCCGATGGCATTCGAAGCAAGCGTGCACGCCACCAGGCGCGTCGTCGAAGACACCAGAGGAACGAGATCGTCAACGTGCAGATTCCCATCGTCCCTCATCTTCCACCAAAGGATTCTTGCCCCATTTCGTTCCAACGCCAGCCAGGTGGCGACGTTAGCTTCGTGGTCCATATCGGTGACGACAATCTGGCGCCGTTTACCCAGCGTCTGTCCGATCGCCAAACTCACCAACCGGATGAAGGATGTGGCGTTCATGCCAAACGCGATTTCGCGGGCATCGCGAGCGTTCACAAGATCAGCGACGCTGTGCCGTGCACGCAAAATCATCTCGTCCACTTCACGGCTTTTAGCGTAGCGTCCCCCTCGCTGGACATTGCACTCGAGGAGATGATGATTTACCGCGTCTAACACGATCTGTGGAACCTGCGCGCCTGCCGCATTGTCGAAAAAGATGAATCCCGGAGTCCGAATCAATGCAGGAAAGGCAGTACGAACGGTTTCAATGGGAAAGCCCGCATTCAATCTGGACGGAATGTCGGGATTGAGAATGCCTTGGGATTTCGCTTCCAAGCCTCTGCTCCTGGTCAAATCTCAAAAGTCAGCCCTGAGGTCTTGCAAAATGAGCAACGCCAAACCTATACTCCGCTGCAACACTCGTCAACCTGAAGCAAACATATGCCCGTATCCGCGACAAATTCCAAGCTGATCTACGCTGCTCTGAAGGAATGCGACATCCGCTTGGTCTCAGCTCTTCCCGAGACCTGGTTGGTGCATCTCATCCGGTTGACGGACGAGGACCCCGAGATGATTCTGGTTCGACTGGCAAAGGAGGAGGAAGGCGTCGGCGTTTCAGCCGGAGCACACTTTGCAGGAGTCAAGTCGGCTATGCTGATGCAGAACCACGGCTTTTTGGCATCCATTAACGGCATCGTTTCTTTCGCGCATCTATACAAGATTCCTCTGTTGATGCTTATCAGCTACCGCGGTTCACTTGGGGAGCACGACCCGTGGCAGACGCAAGGAGGCAACGTTACCGAACCGCTCTTGCAAGCGTTGCGTATTCCTTACTTTTTTCTCGACGCATTGGACACCCTCAGAAAACGTATTCGGCAGGCGCAGACTCTCGCCGAAAGCAGCTTGCAACCGGTCGCCCTTCTCCTGACGCGCGACCTTATGTGGGAGGAGTGATGTTCCGCCTCGATTGTCTTCAGTCGGTTTATTCGGAACTGGAAAACTGTCTTGTCGTCACCATCATGGGAGCAGTCGCGGCTGAACTGCACTCCCTCGGTCACCGTCCTAATTTCTTTTACTTGCAACACGCAATGGGACTGGCCTCTTCGGCTGGGTTGGGCCTGGCCCTGTGCCTGCCCGAACAGAGAGTGGTTGTCTTCGATGGCGATGGTTCGCTCTTGATGAACCTTGGCAGTCTCACTACAATGGCACGTTATCGCCCCAAGAAACTGGTCCACGTCGTTTTCGACAACGAAAGTTTGCTCTCGGTCGGCGGTTTCCCCACAGCGACGAGCACAGGCACGGACCTGGAGGGCATCGCGCGTTCCTCCGGCATTCCCCGAGTGACCACAGTCCGAAGTGTCGAGAGTTTTAAGGCTGCTATGACCGCTGCCATGCAGGGCAGGGAACTGACAACTATCATCGCCAAGGTTGAAGCCAAGGGTCCCGCCGCCTACGTCACCGACCTGTCGTTGCTTGAGAATCGGTTTCAATTCCGTCGGCATATTCAGTCGTTGAAGGGGCGCTGAGATGGGGCCGTCGATCAGACTCCGATCGAGTAGATTTAGCATGCCGAACGCAAACCCTGTGAGGAGCACCGATGTCTCTCGTCTTGGCTAAACTGCTCGAGGAACTTACCGCTGGCCGGCTGCGAGTTGTGGATTTGACCCAGACCTTGAGTCCGCACACACCCCTGCTGCCGCTGCCGTCGCAGTGGAACAACACGCCCGCGTTCAAGATCTGGGAGCTGTCGCGCTACGATGAACGCGGCCCCGCCTGGTACTGGAACGGGTTCGAGACCGGCGAGCACACGGGCACCCATTTTGATGCTCCGGTCCACTGGGTCTCGGGCAAAGACCTTCCGGACAACACCGTGGATCGCATCCCGCCGAAAAAATTCGTCGGACCTGCTTGCGTGATCAACGTCAGTTCAGATGTGGCAGAAAATCCGAACTATTTAACGACGCCAGAGCGTATCCGTCACTGGGAAGAACAGCACGGCCTTATTCCGGCGGGCGCATGGGTTCTCTTACGTACGGACTGGTCGAAGCGGACAGACCCCAAGGACTATATCAACCTAAAGGAGAATGGACCCCACACTCCCGGATTGGCCAAGGAAAGCTCCGCCCTCCTAGCGGAGCGGGATGTGCTAGGCGTCGGCGTGGAAACAGTCGGGACCGATGCCGGTCAGGCCGCCACCTTTGATCCACCCTTCCCGAACCACTATCTGATGCACGGCAGCGGCAAGTTTGGGTTGGCCAGTCTGTCCAACCTTGATCAGCTTCCGCCAACCGGCGCCATCGTCATCGCGGCGCCACTGAAAATCGCGGGCGGCTCCGGCAGTCCTCTGCGAGTAATTGCCATCACACCCTGAAGCACAGTGAGGAGCAAAACCGCGTTCGACGCTTCTCATAAGCCCGTTTAGGGATAGCTTCCGTATTGCCGACCACCCGTCCGAAATCGGCTCGGCCTACACTGTGAACAGCCATATGTTCTTATAGAAGGCATCTTTCCGTTCAGAGAATCTCATGAAGATACGAGCCACCTTTTGCCATCTCCTCGTCGCGCTTACCGTCCTCAAAACTGGCTGCTTATACGCGCAGACAACCGCTTCATCAACTGGAAAAACCGTTTCACAAGGGGCGATGGATCGCGACCTGCTCGAGGTCACCATCCCCCAGTTGGAACAGCTGTACCGCAGCCATAAATACACGGTTACAGAAGTCGTGCGCTGGTACATGGCGCGCATCGAGAAGTACAACGGGATCTACCGCGCGATGCAGAACCTGGACGTCTCCGGAGCTTTCGCCACCGCTGCTCGCGAGGATGAGGAAGCAAAAGCGCGTGGCAACAGTTTTGTGCGTGGTCCCATGTGGGGCGTTCCCGTTGTTACGAAGGCAAACACCAGCATCGCGGGCCTTATCACTACGGATGGATGGAAAGGTTACATGATCCCAGGCCATGAGCTGGTCGCACCAAAGGATGCAACGATCATTGCGAAGCTGCGAGCGGCAGGAGCCGTCATCCTCGGCCAGACGAACATGCCTGATTTTGCAGCGAGCGACACCAATCGCAGCACTGCTTACGGACGCACTGGAAATGCGTATGATGTGCGCTTCAGCCCTGGCGGTTCGTCTGGAGGCACCGTCACAGCCATCACCTCAAACTTTGCACTGCTGGGCAATGGAACCGACACGGGCAACTCGATTCGGATGCCCGCTGCCACCAGTTCCGTCGTTGGTGTCTTCCCGACGCGCGGCCTGGTGAGTATCGCTGGCATCGCGCCCCTCGACTGGCTGCTCGACAACACAGGGCCAATCGCCCGTGACGTGCGTGATGCTGCCCTTGCGCTTGACGTCATGGTGGGAGAAGATCCGTTGGATCCCCGCACAATCGGTTCCGCTGCAAAGGCCCAGCCCGGCCCCTATACGCAGTACCTGAAAGCGGACGCGCTCAAGGGAAAACGCTTTGGCGTTCCTGCCTTTATTCTTGAAGGAGCCGGCATTCCGTTTCAGGGCATCCCCGCGTCCGAGTCTGCGACTGAGGTCGCAGCAGACACAGCCGCCGCCCGCCTCCCGTTACGGCCGGAGACGCGCGAGGCCTTTATGAAGGCGCTGGAAGGGCTGCGCGCCGCTGGTGCAACGGTTATCTTCGACGATTCAATCCTTCCTGAGAGTTTTGCGGTGACCGTAGCTCGCGTCGGCACTTTTCCTTACGTCCGCGAAGGAACAGAAAAGTTCCTGGCCGAGTATGGTCCGACGCAATACCACTCGGCCGACGAGTACCAGAGGGCCGTTGGGTCCCCCTTGCCGGCTACGATCATCGGAGGCCTGGATGAAACCACCCGAAAGGATCGGCCGCCGTTGATCCAGGCCGTGTTCGAGAGCGACCCGCAAGCCGAAGCCAACGTCCTCGCCCCGCGTCGAACGGCACTCGACGCCTACAACGAGGTACTGGATCGGTTGCACCTCGACGGACTCGTCTACCCGGCGACACAAATGCCTCCGCCCGATGAAACCATGCCGCAGGACGGGAAGATAAGTGAAGGCCCACACAGCGATACAGGATGGGTCAACATGATCGGGGTTCCCGCGGTAGTCGTTCCAGGCGGGTTCTATCCCGATGGCCTCCCGTTCGGCTTAGAGCTGTCAGCCCGGCCGTGGAAAGACGGCGACTTACTCAGTTGGGCGTATGCCTATGAGCAGGCTACCCGGCACCGCAGGCGGCCTGTACTGGTTGAGAACGGCCTGCTACCGAATGCAAGATGACTTGCTTACCGTTCATTGCAGTCTCCGGCCACCGGAGCGGTAGGGGTTGTGCCTGCCCCAGTTTTCCGCATCCTTAATGCCGGACTCCTCCAACTCGCACAGGGCAAGGCGGTTGGGCTCCGCGCTGCCTCGGCCCTACTCTACCGCCCGGACCCACTGGCTCCGGCAAACCGCTTTATGGCACCCTCGGGCCACTTTGTTCCCGGATCGTGCCATTGTTATAGCGCGCTCACGGTCTAGACTACTCGTGCCCGGTGATCGGCACTCCGGGCGACCAAAGCGGCGAATCGAAAGACACAAAATGCTCGAGTGGAATCCAGGAACGGAAGCTGCCAGACCTCAAGCTGGTTTCGCAATCAAGCAGCCTCGCCGGCTGCAGGTCGCACTCGTTCTCCTGCTCGTTGCCCTCGCCGTTGTCCTCGTCAAGGATCGCGAATTCTGGTTTGGCCCGGACGAGGCGATTGAATCCGATGCTGGGGAGTCGGAAAGCATCCCCAGGACGGACTCGGCAGCTGTGCCTGTTAAGACCGGCCAAGCGCCCGTGGAACAGGCTGCGACCGCAAGAAAGCACCTTGCCGCAAAGACTTCCACCGAGCCGGACGTTACAGCGCCCGCTCACCAAGAAGCGGCCAACCCAAACTCCCCAATGGTCGCGACCAATCGGGCCGTTCTTCCTCCGTTAGACGTGGAAGTGGTTGCAGGCGACACGCACCGCACCGTTCATCCCGGAAGCAATGTCGCGAAAGTGGAGATCTCCAGCGATTCAAACCACGTCCCGGCAGTCACGACATCAGGGGCAAGTCTGCCGACGAATGCGGCCGATCTCAAGCGTCTTTCTTCAGCGGGCGCTCCGGAACTGCGGCAGACCATCGAGTCGAATCTCCCCCTGCTCGGACAGCAGATGAGGGTAGAGGGTTCGGTAGTATTGCTAGCCATCGTTGGGACCGACGGCAATATCGAAAACCTGCGCGTGCTCAGCGGCCCTGCCATCCTGAGCTCGGCGGCGCAGCAAGCGGTGCGCCAGTGGCACTTCAAGCCCTATCTCCAGAACGGACAGCCCGTCGAGACCAAAGCCAAAATCACCGTCAACTTCTCGATTCGGGTCTCCGACAACCCTGCAAAGACGAGCTAGGTTACCCTAATCGAAGGTTGCCCAAGATCTCTTCAACCTCAGCTCCCATACTAGAATTTGGTCAAACCCCCGCGCTTCCATAAGGCGACCTGCGGACAGCTCATATTGCCAAGTGACGCTCAATACCCCTTGCCGCTGCTGGGTACGGTGCACTGCCAGGCTGGAGTTGGGAACCGAATGAGGTCTTAACTACCACATTTCAAGCCTGCTCCGAACAATAAACTGGAATCTGTTCCATCTTTCGAAGCAGATCGTCGAGCGCGCTGCACGCTTGATGACGCTATAATTGTGCGCGCACATGGCACTCACCTCTGGCACGAAACTCGGGCCGTATGAAATTCAATCTCCCCTGGGCGCCGGCGGGATGGGCGAGGTGTATCGGGCGAAGGATACTCGCCTCGACCGCACGGTCGCGGTCAAAATCCTGCCGAGCCATCTTTCAGACAACCTCGAAGCCAAGCAGCGTTTCGACCGCGAAGCGCGGGCCATATCTTCTCTGAATCACCCCAACATCTGCACTCTGCATGATGTCGGCCATCAGGATGGCATCGATTTCCTGGTCATGGAGTTTCTCGAGGGCGAGACGCTGGCCGACCGCTTGCGAAAAGGTCCGCTGACCACGGAGCAGGTGCTGAAATACGGCATCGAAATTTGTGAAGGCCTGGAGCGAGCGCACAAAAGCGGCGTCGTCCATCGCGACCTGAAGCCAGGCAACGTGATGCTGACCAAGACCGGCGCGAAGCTGATGGACTTCGGCCTGGCCAAAGCCGCTCCGGCGGGCGCGTCACTGGCTTCCAGTCTGACCATGACGATTTCCCACCCGTCGGCCGATCAACCGCTCACCGCGCACGGCACGATCGTCGGGACATTCCAGTACATGTCCCCGGAGCAGACCGAAGGCAGAGAAGCCGATGCGCGCTCCGATATTTTCGCGCTGGGCGCAGTGCTGTACGAGATGGCGACCGGCAAGCGCGCGTTCACCGGAAAGAGCCAGGCCAGTCTCGTCGCAGCCATTCTGGCTTCGGACCCGCCGCCAATTTCAATGGTGCAGCCCATGTCACCGCCGGCGCTCGAGCAGGTAATCAAATCCTGCCTCGCCAAGGATCCGGACGAGCGCTTCCAGACCGTGCACGATCTGAAGCTGCAACTGAAATGGATCGCGCAAGCGTCCGCCAGCCAGTTGGCTGCTCCGGCGCAGGTCCGCGCCCGCCGCGTGGTGCAAAAGCGCACATTGCTGATTGCTGCCGTCGTGGGTTGGATTCTTGCCGCCGCCGCTCTGGTTATTCTTCTGTCAAGCCGCTCCCAGCTTGAAGACGCGCGACGCCCGATGACTGCGTCCTGGCTGCCGCCCACCGATACGGAGTTCATCCGCGTTGCGCCCGGCGCGCTAGTGCTTTCTCCCGATGGTTCGAAACTCGCCTTCCTTACCGGTGAGGCTTCCGAACCAAAATTGTGGGTGCGCGACGTAACTACCGGCACGGTAACCCCGGTGGAAGCCGAGCGGCCAACCTTTCCCTTCTGGTCGCCCGACGGCAAGTACATTGGTTTCTTTTCAGCGGGAAAGTTGAAGAAAGTAGCGCTTGCCGGTGGGCCGGTGCAAGTGCTCTGCGATGCACCCGAAGGGCGCGGCGCATCGTGGAGTCCGCGCGGCGTAATCATCTTCACGCCTAACATTCGTGAGCCTTTGTACAAGGTGCCCGAGGGCGGCGGCGCGCCTGAGAAGATCACCGAGGCCCAACCGGGGTGGACCCAGCGCAACCCATATTTTCTGCCCGATGGCGATCACTTCCTGTTTGTTGCCCGAGAGGCGGTCGGGGTGACAGTGCCCGTGGGTGCCTTGTACGGCGCATCGCTCTCCGGCGAGAAACCGCGCCAGATACTGGAGCGCGCCTCAAACGTGCAGTATTCCGATGGATATCTGCTGTACGTGCGCGAAACCGTGCTGGTAGCACAACACTTCGATCCCAAATCCTTCAAGTTTAGTGGCGACCCCGTGCCCGTGGCGGAAAAGCTCGACTATGCGAACGCGCGCGACCTCGCCGCCTTCACCGCCGCCCACGGCACGCTCGTCTTCCGTCATGGATCGTTGCAGAAAACTCAGCCCATGTGGGTCGACCGCACCGGCAAAGAGGTGGGACGCTTTGGCGAGCCCGGCCTTTATTCGGCGCCTCAAGCCTCCGCTAGCGGATCCCTGGTCGGGCTGGTCCGTCCTGATCCTGACACGGGCAAGGCCGATATTTGGGTCGTCGACACCAGCCGGAACACCATGTCGCGTAGCACATTCGCTGATGCGGCCAGCATTTCGTTCGCATTTTCTCCGGACGCCAAGAGGATCGCGGTCGGCACGGTTGCGGGCACAGCCTCAAGTGGAATCTGGCTTCAGCCCACCAGCGGTTCTGGTAACCAGGAGAAGCTTGAGACGCCCAAGAACTATGGCGCGGTGATCAGTTGGTCTCCCAACGGCCGCTATCTCTTCTTGATGGTGCAGAACAATGCCACGCGGGCTGACATCTACTACATCGATCTCAGCGGCGACAGAAAATTGACCCCTTTTATCCAATCGCCGGCTAATGACTACGGTGCTGTTCTGTCGCCGAACGGCAAATGGCTCGCCTACGGGTCCGACGAGTCGGGAAGGTCTGAAGTCTATGTAACTGCATTTCCCGGGCCGGGAGGGAAATGGCAGGTCTCCAACGGCGGCGGTGGTTCGCCTTCGTGGAGCGCGGATGGAAAGCAGCTCTATTACACAATTGCGGATAAGTTTATGGTCGTGGCAATCCAGAACGTCGAAACCTTCCAGTTCGGAGCCCCAACCGCGTTACCGCTCCACGTGAATGAATTCGCCGCCCTAGGACCGGCGGCGCCCGGCGAGCGCTTTCCCGCCCTGAAAGCATTGACCGGAGGTCAGGCGCACCCTCAGGAAGTAATCCTCAACTGGACCGGCACGCTGAAGTAGTAGCTGACTCTACCTCTGGCTCGCGGCGTTTGTGGGTGCACACTCTGGATTCAACGCTGCCCGATGGCAGGAAGGCTTACGATCCATGACATCGCAGGTTCACCGAACCGCTCTAATTATCGTTAACCAGGTGATCTTCATCCGATCCATGCTCGTCGCTCTGCTGGCTCTTGCGACGCTCCTCACACCCTCGTCTGCCCAGTCGCAACTCGTGCCCGGGTCCATGGACATTCACTGGAACGAAGGTGCAATGGACTGCAAGGCCAGTCCGCAAGCGCCCATTGAGGTACACGCCTACAACCCGCAGACATTCATCCTTCGAGAGAACCTTTGTGCCACGTTCGAAGCGCCTTTCATGTACCTCCTCATTGGATCGGCGAAGGCGCTTCTCATCGACACCGGCGACGTGGCAGATCCGAATCAGATGCCGCTGGCGAAGACTGTGATGCACCTGCTGCCCGCAAACGGACCCACGCAGTTCCCCTTGCTTGTGGTCCACACCCATCGGCACCTTGACCATCGTGCGGGCGATGGGCAGTTCACGCCTTTACCGAACGTTCAGGTGGTTGGATTTGATATTGACAGCGTTCGGCGCTACTACAACTTCACCAATTGGCCGAACGGTCTCGCCCAGATCGATCTCGGCGATCGAACCGTCGATGTGATCCCGACGCCCGGACATAACCAGACTGAGGTCTCGTTTTACGATCGGAATACGGGACTATTCTTTTCTGGCGACTTTCTGATGCCGGGTCGTCTTCTCATCGACGACGCCAGCGCCGGTCTTGCCAGCGCGAAAAGAGTCGCAGCCTTCGTCCGGGACCGCCCGGTCAGCTTCGTTCTCGGCGGACACATCGAACTCGACGCCGCCGGGGAAACGTTTCCGTGGGAATCCCAACATCATCCGCGCGAACATATCCTGCCCATGACGAAAGACGATCTGCTCGCGCTGCCGGCGGCCATCGGCGGCTTCAACGGCTTCTATACCAGAAGCGGCAAGTTCATTCTGATGAATTCGATGCACATCCTCATCGCCTTCACCATTCTTGCAGGAGTAGCACTGATTGCGGTGGTTCTGCTGCTAGTTTTGTACCTGCGGCGTCGCAGCCGCATGCGCAGGCTGCGAGCGGCAGGCCAAGGCTGAGTGGAGAATTCCACTTGTGCGCGTAAACTAATGTGGGAACCGGAGGCGGACGTTGAGTGCCACTAGGACCTCCTGACGCTAGCACGAGGCACGAGGGCCGAAACATGTTGCTCGCGCATGAAGAACTTCTCCGGGAATTTCAGGACTTTGCTCTGACCGCTCCTACGGCTAAGCCGGTCATGGAGCATATCGCCCAGCGCCTGCATGAAAAGATGACGCGCTACAACTGGGTAGGCTTCTATCTCGTCGACCCAGCCGACCCCGGTATTTTGCTGGTCGGACCTTTCGTCGGCAGCTTTACGCCGAATGCCCGCATTCCCCTCGACACGGGACTCTGCGGTGCTGCGGCCACCAGCGGGCAGACCGTAGTCGTAGATGACGTCTCCACAGATCCGCGTTATCTTTCGGGATCACCCATGGTGAATAGTGAAATTGTTGTCCCCATCTTCGTGAAGAACAAGCTTGCAGCTGAGCTCGATATCGAGAGCTATTTTGCCAGCACGTTCGTTAAATCGGAACAGGTCTTTGTCGAAGCCTGCGCCACCGTAGTCGGAAAGTATTTGGAGAAAAGGTAGTCCCTCCGGCACGGAAATAATCACCAGCTCTGCGGCAAACGTTTTGTCGAATGCATGTTGTACCCAACACTAGTCCGGAGATCAGCAAGTTAGTCTTACCAGTAGGAGTCTTTCGTCTCCCCCAAAGCAGGAGACCTTATTTCTACGTTTGCCCTGCCTGGTTGCCTTTCAAGAACATCCGTCCCGTGAGTCAAGGCCCAGACAAATACTTGCGACACATCGGTTGCGGCCGGCGCGGGCTGCAGCATCAGCGTTACTTTCACGCCGACCGCGACCGGCAATCAGTGGGGCCGTTACCATCGTCGATAACGCCGGTTCTCAGGTTGTCAGTCCCAACAAGAATCCTTGATTTACACACTATTATGTGTAACACTTTACACATGGCAACCAATCTGGCGTTGGATGATTCGTTGATTGAAGAGGCGCGGCGGGCGGGGAAGCATAAGACCAAGAAGGAGGCGGTTACGGCGGCGCTGGGGGAGTATGTGCGGCGGCGGAAGCAGGTTCGCATCCTGGAGGCATTTGGCAGTTTTGAGTTTGATCCGGGATACGACTACAAGGCCGAGCGGCGCGGGCGCAGGGACAAGACGCGGTCGTGACCGGTCTGGCGTCGACTTGATAGGGATGCGAGCCAAACGCGCGAGTATTGCGTCGCAAAGAACGCAACGCTTCGCACGGTTCGCCCAGATCCTTCGGCGGGCAAACAGCGCCCGCCTCAGGATGACAATCCTCTTTCCCAATAACTTATGACCGTTCTGGTGGACACTCCGGTGTGGTCGCTGGCGCTGCGGCGCAAGGAGGCTGATTTGAATGCCCGCGAGCGGGTTCTGACGCGGGCGCTGGCGGAGTTGATCCGGGAGGGGCGGGCGCAGATTGTGGGAGCGATCCGACAGGAACTGCTCTCCGGCATTCGCGAGGAGGAGCGGTTTCAGAAATTGCGGAACTACCTCAGAGCTTTCGATGAACCAGGCATCGAGGTTCTGGATTATGAGGAAGCCGCGCGCCTGCACAATCTGTGCCGGGGAAGGGGAATCGCGGGGTCGGCGATTGATTTCCTGATTTGTGCGGTAGCGCAGCGGCGGGACTGGCACATCTTTACAACCAACCGCGATTTTGAACGGTATGGGCGCGTGCTGGCGCTTAAGTTGTATTCGGCTGCGTGAAGGTCGTGGCCTCAAAGTCTTCCGCAGAGAAAAGCGCTGTCCGTACGATGACAATGAGGAAATGGAGGCGCGGGTCGGAATCGAACCGACGCATAAAGGTTTTGCAGACCTCTCCCTTACCACTTGGGTACCGCGCCCCTAGGCATTAAGTTAGCGTTTCGAAGGAGAAAAGTCCAACCGGGAAGGAAGCGGAAAAAACCATACGCGAGGCGCCGGCGGGAGAATCACGGGCATGTGAGTTGCCCCCGTGCCGAAGGGCTGCAATTGAGATTCCTGAGTAGGCCCGAGGGGAACTGGAGCGGGAGACGGGATTTGAACCCGCGACTTCGACCTTGGCAAGGTCGCACTCTACCACTGAGTTACTCCCGCTCGTCCTCTCATTCTACTGCACTTGCGTATTTACTGACAATTCACTGCACCCGCACTGGCACCCGCT
>Ga0302180_10002890_pt1 | contig 13233 bp, 11 predicted proteins | sample I_Palsa_E3_2_FD_200575 | JGI IMG/M metagenome (GOLD analysis project Ga0302180, IMG submission 200575) | Peat permafrost microbial communities from Stordalen Mire near Abisko, Sweden - I_Palsa_E3_2 | ecosystem: Environmental > Terrestrial > Soil > Palsa > Peat permafrost | place: Sweden... | reverse complement strand
CGAATATCGCCTGATGGAGGTTGTTGCGGGCGGAGTCCGGGTCCCGCCCCGTCCACAGCAGCTCGGCGACTTGGTCAACGTGGAGGCGGCGTTCGGGAGCGAGCGCGAGCAGCTTGATCAGGGTCTTGGCCTTGCGCAGCCGCCAAGCGTCGTCGGCAATCACCTCACCACCCAGGGCGACCGAGAACGCCCCGAGAAGGCTGATGCTCAACACCTCATCGCCCATCCAAATGCCTTTCTTCCTGGCGCCCTTGCATTCTCAAAATACTCTGACCCAGGGAGCAAAGTTCAGACGATCCGCGCTTCAACTGGCCGCTGGGCGAATATCGTCGTGCGCTGAGCGCCTGGGGACCCCCTTACACCTTTTGAGCGACAGCCAGCACGCGAAGGAGCAGCTACACGGGTTCAAGGAAGACCACACCCCACAGGCCGCTTTTCTTTCCCCTGCTACGCCCCAGGCCGGGCAGGGCTTCCAAACGCCTAGGCGGGATACTTGATCGATGTCCTCGGCGAATATGGACCTCGTGCGCTCGATCTTCGCGGACTGGGAACAGGGCGACTTCAGCTCCGCCGAGTGGGCGGACCACGCGATCGAGTGCGTCTTCGCCGATGGACCCCATCCCGGGACCTGGACAGGGCTGGCCGGGATGTCGAGGGCCAACCGCGACTTTCTGAGCGCCTGGGATGGGTGGCGCATCGAGGCCGACGAGTACCGCGAGCTCGACCCCGAGCGGGTCTTGGTTCTGGCGCACATGACTGGACGGGGCAAGGCGAGCGGCCTGGAGCTCACGCAGATGGGGGCGCTGGGTGCAAACATATTCCACTTGCGCGACGGCAGAGTGATTAGGCTTGTCCTCTACTGGGATCGCGAGCGTATGCTCTCCGACCTGAGCCTCTCGGATACCGGCGCCTAGCTCCGCGGCCTACTCGGAGAGACCTGCCGCCCGCGATGCCTCGGCGTGATCGAGAAAGCTTTGGATGCGCGAGATCTTGCTGTCGCGAAAATCGAAGATGACCGCGTGCACGGCAGCGACCGGGACGCCGCTGCCTTTGCCACGCCCCTCGAGCCGGGTGAGGACGAGCATGCGCTCGCCGAGATCGCGGAACTCCTCGCCGACGACCTGGAACTCCTCCCAGGTGTCACCGAGCTCCTGAAAGTACCTTTCCATGCCCTCGCGTCCCCGGAAGCTGACGCCCGTGAACCCGGTCATCGCCGGAAGCAATTCGTAGTCGGAGGTTATGAGCTCGGCATAGGCGTCAAGATCCCGCCGGTTGAGGGCGTCGATTGATCGCTTGACGATCTCCACGTTCTCCTGCGCCATCGCCTACCGCCTCTCCTCAGCGAGGTGTTCGGCGCCAGCGCGGGCCTCCTCGATGTCGTTGTAGCCGGTGAGCCTCACGATGAGTCCGTCAACCCAGGTGGAGAGTCGCGCGAAGCGAAACTGGGCTTGAGCGGTGCTACCACGAGGATGGCCCTTCTGGGTGCACACGGCAAATGTGATTCCGTGGCCGAGGTAGAGAATCTCCTCCGCTTCGATCTGGAGCCCCTCGTAGGTACCGAACCAATCTTCAAGCAGACCGCGGATGGCAGGGATGCCTTGGAAGCTGGTGCCGAGGCCACGAAACTCCCATACAGCGTCGGGAGCAAAGAAGCTCAGCATCTCCTCGAGGTCCCCGCGATTCCCAGCGTCAAGCGCCTGTCGCACACGCTCGAGGAGGTCGGGGGGCGCGGGCTCCACGTTCTCCTTGGACATCCCCTACCCCTCCAATCCCACGGCCTCGAGGGCTTCACGGCGGCTCGGGTACTGCTCCATGCGAACGGGCTTGCTGTCTCGCACGGTCCACACGAACGCGAACTGTTCATCTAGCTGCATGCCGCTCCCGCGAGCCTTTCCGTAACAGCGGGCCACTACGACGACCTTGTCTTCGGCGTCGATGTACTCCTCAGCTTCAACGCGGAAGTTCTCATAGACCTCGAAGATTCTTCCAAGTGCACGTTGCGCCTCTGCTCCGCGGTGAGAACCGGGTTCCACGGCACCCGTGAGCTGCACCCATTCAAAACCTGCGACCTGGTCGGCTGAAGCATGGAAGTCACCTCGCGCCCAGGGCCCGTAGAGCGCTCGCAGGATCTCAACGTTCTCTTGGGACATCGCCTATCCCCCCTCCTGGGGAGCGAAGAAACCCATCACCGCATCGGAGTCGTGGCGGTTCATGGCTGCCTGCACTGCCGCGAGCAGACGTTCTGTCGAGTCGGAGGTGGTGGACTCTTCAGGAATCATCGGTCAAAGTATCCCGTAGCCGAAGACCGTCACATGTTTCTAGACCCCTCGGCGTGGACGGTATTCCGCGGATCAGTGATACTCGCTGGCGATGCCCGCGATCCACTTCCCTGCTTGAGATAAGTGCCGATCATTACCTGCTCGGTGTGCTCTATAGAGAACCCTGCCGGGGCGCGATTCTGCATGAGCTGCGGGGCGACACTCGAGCGCAGTTGCGGATCGTGCGGTGAGCCGGCGCTGGAGGGAGCACGGTTCTGTATGGCGTGCGGAACCCAGCTCGATGTCCAGAGCACTGCGAGCGCGCCGGCACGGACGCCCGCCGCTTCAACCGATCAGCCGAGTGTCGCTCTCGCCTCGCCCAAGCTCGACGAGCGCCGCACGGTGACTGTCCTATTCGCCGATCTTTCCGGCTATACGGCGGTCGCGGAGCGGCTGGACCCGGAGTCGGTCAAGCGCCAGCTCGATCGGATTCTGGGCCGCCTCGGCGAGGAGGTCCTCAAGTATGGGGGATACGTCGACAAGTTCATCGGCGACAACGTGATGGCGATCTTCGGGGCTCCTGTCGCTCACGGCGATGACGCGGAGCGTGCGGTGCGTGCCGGCCTGGGGATGCAGGCCGCGATGAGCGAGGTCAACGAGCCGCTGGCTGCCCAGCACAACGTCACGTTCGAGCTGTGCGTGGGCATCAACACGGGCGAGGTGCTCGCGGGCCAGGTCGGCGATAGCTACACGGTGATCGGCGACACCGTGAACGTCGCCGCCCGGCTTCAGACGGCGGCGCGCCCGGGGAGCGTGACCGTCGGCGAGAGGACCTACCGTGCGACACGCGAGGCGATCGAGTTCATCGCCCTAGAAGAACCACTGAGCTTGAAGGGCAAGATCGAGCCGGTGCGCGCGTGGGAGGCGCTGGCAGCCGGCGGGCAGCCGGCGGCGGGCATCTCCTCGGCCAACCCCGCGCTGGCTCCGATCGTCGGGCGTGCCGGTGAGCTCATGCAGCTGAACGATCTGCTCAGACGAGCCGAGCGTCGGCGCGGTCCGCATCTGGCGACCGTGATCGGAGAACCGGGTGTCGGAAAGTCGCGTCTGCTGCGCCAGTTCGAGCTGGAACTGCAGAGCCACTCCTCGCTCCCCCTGGTGCGCCACGGCCGCTGCCTGCCCTACGGCTCGAGCATCGTCTACTGGCCGCTCGGTGAGGTCATGCGCACCGAGTCAGCGATCGTCGATGGCGATCCGCCCGCGCTCGCCTGGGAGAAGCTCTCAAACCGGATGGCCGAGCTTCTCGACGGCCAGGACACGGACAGTCGCTCTCTTGCCTCCAAGACGGCCGTGATCGGGCGGCTGCTCGGGATCGAGACGTCGGCGGAGCAGACGAACTCCGAGCCGGAAGATGCCCAGCAGTCGCGTGAAGTCTTCTTCGCCACCGTGCGAGCGTGCGTGGAAGGCCTGGCTCGCGCGCGGCCGCTGGTGCTGGTGTGGGAGGACATCCACTGGGCCGACGACGGGATGCTCGACCTGATCGAGTATCTCGTCCAGTGGGTGCGCGCGCCAGTGCTCCAGGTGTGTCTGTGCAGGGAAGAGCTGTTGGAGCGCCGTGTTGGTTGGGGTGGTGTCCGCCGCGACTCGACGACGCTGTTCCTGGAGCCGCTAGGCGAGGATGAGACCCGCGAGCTGATCTCCTCGCTGATGCGTGCCGTAGGCGTCAACGAGTCGGTGATCGCGACCGTCGCCGAGCGAGCCGAGGGCAACCCCCTCTTTGCAGAGGAGATGGTGCACAGGCTCTCGGAGGAGGACGGAGCAAACGCCGCCGAACTACCGTCGACCGTCCAGGCCCTATTGGCCGCCCGGTTGGATTCGCTCGAGCCATTCCAACGACGTGTTCTCGCCCATGCCTCCGTGATCGGCAGAACGTTCTGGGAGGCTGCGCTCAAGCCCGTCGCCGACGCCGAGGGAGCGGACCTGCCCGAGGCGCTGCGAGTCCTGCGCAACAAGGACATCATCGTCACAGGCGAGGGCAACGCCGTCGCCGGCGAGCCCGAGCTCGCCTTCAAGCACGCCCTGATCCGTGATGCCGCCTACGAGATGCTGCCGAAGGCCGTACGTGCCCAGAAGCACTTCGAGGTCGCGTCGTTCATCGAGACCCGCGCCGGGGAGCGAGTGGAGGAGGTCGTCGCGTTGCTCGCCGAGCACTACGGCACGGCTGCGGAGCTCGGCGGCGAGCTGGGTCTCTCGCCGGGCGAGCTCGAGCCCTACAGGGCAAAGGCGCTCTCCTACCTGGAGGCTGCCGGCGACGCCGCGACGGCGTTCTATTCCAACGCGGACGCCTTCACCAACTACGAGGCCGCCCTCGGGGAGGCCGGCGAGGATCGCGAGACGGTCGCGCGCCTGCTCGAGAAGCAGGGCGATGTGGCACTCCGCCTCGGTCGCGTAGACGCGGCGATCGACGTATGGGAGAAAGCGCTCGACCATCACAGCCAGCGTGAGGATCTCGAGCATGTTGCCGAGCTGCATCGCAAGATCGGCGCTGGGCTGGCCCACAAGGGCGAGCGCAAGCAGGCGATCGAGCATCACCAGCGAGGCATCAACCTGATCAAGGACGGCGAGCCCTCGCTCGCACTCGTGCGGCTGTATGAGGAGGCGGCGTGGCTATACATGCAGACCGGCGACAACATGCTCGCGATCTACGCCTCGGAGAAGGCCCTGCGGCTCGCCGAGCGCCTCGGCGAGGTACGCGCGGCGAGCCGCGCACACGGCATCTTCGGCCGCGTCTTCGGGCGCATCGGCGACACGGTGAAGGCGCGGGAGAACCTCGAGCGAGCTGTCGAGCTCGCGCGCGGCTCTGACGCGCATGAGACGGTGCTCGCGCTGATGGCCCTTGGCCACCATCTCGAGAGCTCAGATGGCGACTACACGGCCGCGGCCGGCTCATATCGCGAGGCGCTGACGCTCGCCCGGCAGATCGGCGACGTGCCCGCCGAGATAGAGCTGCATGCCGCGGTCGCACAGCTCGCGCTCTACGGCGCTAACTGGGAGGAGGTAAAGAGCTCGAGCGACGCCAGCGCCGAGTTGTCCGAGCGCGAGGGCCTGATCGGCAAGCTCTGCCTCCCCTACGCCCTACGCGGAGCACTGCACTGGCGCAGCGGACAGTGGCAGGAAGCGGAGAGCTCCTACAGGCGCGCCCACGAGCTCGCGGAGCAGATCGGCTGGTCGGAGGTCTACTTCGACGCCCTCTTCGGGCTCTCAAACACACTCCGCGATCAGGGCGAGCTCGAGAGCGCGGAGATCGCGCTCACCGAGGCACTAGACGTGTGCGAACGCGCCGGCCTGATCGTGCAGTCGATCCAGGCCAACTCAGCTCAGGCCCTGCTGCACCGCCTCGCCGGTCGCCACGAGCAGGCAGAGCAGGCCGCACGGGAGGCAGTCGCGCTCTCCGAGCGCATGCGCTACCCCGTCGGTGAAGCAGCCGCGATCGAAGCCACCGGCATCGTCGGAACGCTGCCGGGAGCCCTTGCCGACCTGAAACGCGCCCGCGAGGCCTGGCAGGCCCTCAGCCGCCCACTGGAGGCCGCCCGCTGCGAGCTGCTGCTCGGACAACGACTCCTCGAGGACGACCGCGAGGCGGCCGAAGCATCACTGAAGCGCGCCGCGAGCGAGTACGAGGAGCTCGGGGTTACGCACCTTGCCGCGCGAGCCCGCGAGCTGGCCGGCTCCAACGCGGCGGGATGAGCGACCGGCCTGCCGACACCACCATCTAATGCCTACTCGAAGAGGCCGGGCCGCCGTGTTGGCGTCGTCGGGCATGGCTACTTTGGGGCGTTAATGGCGGTGGGCCGCCGGCTGCAGGAGGTCGAGGAGATCGTCTTCCAGCGCTACACCATCCCGCACGACGACGCGGCCCCCATATCTCAAGCCAGCGCACGGTTTAAGTTTCCCGGTGTAATAGGTCGATGTCGAGGTGGTGCCTACCATCTCGACACGAGCGACCGATCCGACGGTCGCGTCCCCCGGGCCGCAGGGCGTGCCCGCGCATCCGCTGCGCCGGCGGGACGATCCCGTCCGTCCATCCGGGCAACCCGGTGACGGCACCGCTCGCTCCGGGCCAGCGGGCGATGCGATCGCGCCCTCCGGCGCGATGGCCACCGCGGCTCGCGCGTTCGGCGATGCCTACCCACCAATCCGCCGCCATTGGCTGGTGCGCGGCGCGGGGCTGGCCTATCTGCTCGCCTCGCTCGTCTACGTGCCGTGGCTGTTTGGCGCTCTTAACCACGACATCCCGTGGCTGTCGTGGCCGTTCTTCGTCGCGAACCTGTTCACGCTCCTGACGACGTTCCTGAGCGTGGCCAACCACTGGTGGCGTGCGGTGCCGGACCCCCATCCCCTACCGCATGGCGCGGAGCCGACGGTGGGGATCATCATCCCCTGCTGTGGGGAGCCGGTGGGAATGATCCTGCGGACGATCTCCTCGATCCTCCGGCAGGACTGGCCGCGTAAGCGGATGGTGATCGTCGTCAGCGACGACGGCCACGATCCGGCGCTCGCGCTGGCCGTGCAGAGCTGGCCGGTCCTCTACCACTCCCCGCCGCCGCGCTTTGCGCCGGGACGCGACGGCGCGGCGAAGGCGGGGAACCTCAACTCGGCGTTTGCGATGCTCGTCGCCGAGCATCCGGAGCTGCGCTACATCGAGACACGCGACTGCGACGACGAGCTCGGCTCGAACGGATTTCTGCGCCAGGCGGTGGGCCAGCTCGAGCACGACGAGCGCCTCGCGTTCGTGCAGAGCATCAAGGAAGCACAGGTCAGCGCCGGCGACCCTTTCAACAACCGCGAGGCGATGTTCTACCGCGGCCAGATGCTCTCGCGCAACGCGGCCAACGCGACGTTCCCGTGCGGGTCGGGGCTCGTGTGGCGCCGCACGGCGCTCGAGGACATCGGGTTGTTCCCGACGTGGAATCTCGTCGAGGACCTGCAGTCGGGCATAGAGGCGCTGCGGCGCGGCTGGGACAGCTGCTACCTGCCGATCGTCGGAGCGGTGGGGCAGCACTCGCCGGAGGACGTCCCCAACGTGTACAAGCAGCGCGGCACCTGGGCGATCGACACGGTGCGCCTGATGATCTGGGGTGATCTGCGCGGGCTGCGGCTGCGCCAGCGGATGCAGTTTGCGGAGCTGCTCTGCTACTACCTGCATGCGTTCACGGTGCTCATCTACATCCCATGCATCGTGTTTGCGCTGCTCGGCTACGTGCCCTTCCAGAGCACCGGGGTGAGCTTCGCGGCGCACGTCGTCCCGCTGGTGCTGGCGACGGAGGCGTGGCTGATGGCGATCAACCGCCCCTACAACGACCGCCGGCGCCGCCAGCGCCATCCGATCCGCGAACTGTGGCGGGTGCGGATCATCTGGAGCGGCCTCGCTCCGGTGTTCATCAAGGCCTCGATCCAGGCGATCCTCGGCGGCCCGAACCGCAAGCCGGTCTACAAGGTGACGCGCAAGTACACCGACCCGCGCTGGCACTGGGGTCAGACCATGCCGCAGACCGCAGTGCTGATGCTGGTGATCTGCACGCTTATCTACGCCCTTCGCAACGGCACGCTGCCCCGCCCGATCGTGCTGCTGCCGTTCATCTACTGGGGCGGGCTCTACGTCGCGCTGTTCGCCGGCTTCATTGCGCGCAGCTGGTACGGCGTGAGCAGCCTACGCAAGGCGCTGCTCGGGCTGAGAGGGGCACGCGGGCGCACCAGCGAGGCGGGCTCCGCGCTGCCCCAACACAGCGGAGCCTGAGCCTCGAGCCACACCGGCTACACCTGGGGCACGATCCCCTCAACTGCTTCGGCGTCTGGGTGCGAGGACTGGTCGCCGATAAGCCCTCAGGATTTTTCGGCCACTTCGGCCGCGTGGCGCTCTCCTGCGGCTTCTTTTTCCTTCTGTTCGGAGAGTTTCTTCAACGCAGCGGCGTCGTGTTCCTTTTCAGTCGAGCCAGCTTTGTCTTTGCCCGCCGCCGTTTCATCTTTTTCCGCGTCTTCTGTTCCCGTCTTTGCTATCGCTTTTAGCCCCGCCGCTTCTGCTTCTGCCGCCGCCGCTTTGCCTTCCTCTTCAGCCTGTTTGCCTTCGAGTTCTTCCGCGGCTTTGCCTTCCGCGATAGCCATGTTTTTAGCCGAACTCGCGGCGGCGTCGTCCACTTCGGCTCGATGTTGGTCGTTTGCGGCTTCGGTGTAGTTTTCTTCGTTGTCCGCAAACTCGGCGTTCTGTTCTTCGCTTTTTGCCTGCCCTTCGTCCTGTTCGGCTTCCTGTTCGAGATCGCCCTGATTCGTCTTATCGTTCAAGGCGTCTTCCTTGTCTTCTTCCGCTTTTTTCTTTTCTCCTTCTGCGAGTTTTTTTTCGTTGCCGGCTTCTTCTTCGGTTTCTTTGGACCGTTCCACATCTGTTTCGGCTTCACGGTAAAGACCCCTGGCTTCGTTGAGAAGCCGCGGAGCTTCGCTTTCATCAGTGGCCGCGGCTTTTTTGTCCGCCGCGGCTTCGGCTTCATCTTTCGCCGCGGTGGCCTTGTCAGCGGCTACTTCTTCCGCTTTCTTTTTGGCGGCGGCAGCTTCTTCTTCCGCCTTCTTCTTCGCGGCGGCGGCTTCTTCTTCCGCCTTCTTTTTGGCAGCGGCGGCTTCTTCTTCGGCTTTCTTCTTTGCGGCGGCGGCTTCGGTTTCCGCCTTCTTCTTGGCGGCGGCTTCTTCTTCGGCTTTTTTCTTGGCGGCGGCTTCTTCTTCGGCCTTCTTTTTGGCTGCGGCTTCGGCTTCCTGCGCCGCTTTTGCTTCTTCCTTGTCCTGCTGTTGCGTAGCGCGCTTTTCTTCGGTGCGCGGTGAGCCGTTGACACCGATCGTGACGGTGCTCGAGTGCGTGACCACGAAGCCCGGCTGCGGCCCCGAAGTTGCGATCAGAGTCAACTGAATCGACACATGGGGATGCTTCTTCTTCCTCAGCAGCCCCTTCCCCTTGCGATCGGGGGAGAGACGGACGGTGAGGGAGGAGACCGAGCTCAGCGCTCGCTTGAATTCCTTCGCGTAAGCCGGCGTCGTCTTCACGCTCAGCGAGCCCGGGCCGCACTTCTTCAGAACCACCGTAATCACGCCGCCGGCTGAAGAGCGAACGCTTGAAAGCTCACACGTGGGTCGCGTCACCGGCGCAGACGCAGCGTCTGCGGCCGCAGGGAGAGCGGCAACGCCGCTAACGAGAGCGACGAGGAGCGCCGAACGCAGAGTAGCTCGACGACAACTGTGGCGAAGGCTAAGCTTGATGATGCCCGCAGATTATAGGAGGGGTACGACGGCCAACGCGAGATCCAACCTTCCGGTAGGACCGGTCACTGCACGGCGTCGTGTACCTGGAGGCGCTCCAGCTCGTTGGCGATGACGGTCACACCGTCGCTGCGGGCGAGGGCGCCGGCCATCGCGCGGGCACCCTGTTTGATCGACTGGTCCTCGAGGGCCCGCGAGATCACGCGGCGCAGCTTCTCGGGGGAGCTCTTCTTGTTGACCCTCACACCGGCGTTCACGAACACGACGCGGGCGGCGTTATCGGGCTGGTCGCGCGCATCGGGGATGCAGACGAGCGGAACACCATCGGCGAGCGCCGCGTTGACCGTCTGCCATCCAGCATGGGTGACCATCAGCGACGCGTGCGGGAGCACGGTTCGATGTGGCATGAAAGCCACGGTGCGCGCGTTGGCGGGGATGCGGAGGAGGCTGGCATCAAGTGCGGGGCCTGCTGTCAGCAGCGCCCGGACCGGCAGCCCGGCGACGGCGTCAAGCGCTCGCTGGGCGAGCGCCCCCTGATCCATGTAGCTGGTGCTGAAGCTGAGCAACACGAGCGGATCGGTGTTCTCCTCGGGCCACGGCGACTCCCAGTCCTTCTCGAATGGCTCGAAGGCGGGACCCACGTAGTGGACGTTCTCGGGGAGCTGGGCTTTGCTGGAGAAGTCGAGCTCTGGCGCGGTCATCACGTAGATCGCCCGCGCGCCGAGGACCTGGTCGCCCCAGTCCTTCAGCGGCGCGAGCCCATGCTCGGCGCGGACACTGTTCAGCACGGGCAGTCCGGGCGCCCAGAAGCGGCGGGTGATCCGATCGAACAGGCGATCGCGCACGGCACCCACAGGACCAGCCATCGGCGACAGGCCACTGAACAGCGGGGGCGCGCCGCGAGCCGGTAGTGGGTAGGGACAGTGAACGAGCGCGACTGCCGGCACACCCGCGAGCTCAGCGGCGATCGCGGCACCCGTTAGGAGCCAGTCGAAGACGACCACATCGGCGCTCCAGCCCTCGAGCGTCTCGATCACATCGCGTGCCCCATCGGGCATCGGCGCGATCACGCCGTCGCGCAGTCGCTTCGCGGCGCCGAGCTGCGTGCGCGCCTCCCAGTCACGTACAGGGTCGGTCTCCGGGCGCGTGATGTCGAGGTCGGGCATCCCCCGCCGGAACGCGACGAACTCCGCCCCAGTGCGCTCGATCCGTGCCCGCGCGGCGCTGTGGGCCAGGACGCGCACCTCGTGGCCCCGCTCGACGAGCTCCCGTGTGAGCGCCAGCTGTGGTGGGGCGTTGCCGCTGAACGCCAGGAGAGTCTGGAAGACTCGCATATACTTCATCTTAGTCATACCAAGATGAAAACGTCAAGCGCCTCTACCCCAACACGTCGATATCGGATGTCCGCGCGAGCCGATGCCGCTGCCGCGACCGGCGAACGGCTGCTCGCCGCGGCCTGGAAGCACTTCGGCACGCGACCGTATGAGGAGGTTCGCCTCCGCGAGATCGCCGCTGACGCGCTCGTCACCGAACAGACGCTCCTCGCGCGCTTTCACTCCAAGGACGAGTTGCTCAGCGCGGCGTACAGATGGTGGGCGATGAGCGAGAAGTCACGCCGCGACGCGGCTCCCGTGGGCCGCTTCCCCGAGGTCGTCGCCAACGTGTTCGACCACTACGAGGCGCACGGAACGGCGATTCTGCGCATGCTCTCCCAGGAGGATCGCATCCCCGCGGTCCGCTACCTCACCGACAGGGGCAGGGACTACCATCGCGATTGGGCGAGCAGGGTCTTCCAGCCGCTGCTTGCCGGTCTGCGCGCGTCCAGAGAGCGCCGGCTCATAGCCCTCGTGATCGCGACCGACGTGCTGGTGTGGAAGCTCCTGCGACTCGACATGCAGCTCAGCCGCCCCCAAGCGGAAAAGATCGTCCTGGAGATGATCGAGTCCTACTCGACGCGATCGAATTGAGAGATCGGCCGTTACTTGGGTCCTATCTATACAAAGTTATACATCATTATACGATATTCATCGGATATCATCGGATAACTAGATATAAGCCTGATAATCTTTGAGCGATGGACCCGGACGTAAACCCGTACTCGATGGGCGCGGGCAACCCTCCGCCCGCTCTGACCGGCCGCGAAGCTCAGGAGCAGCAGTTCAGGACGCTGCTCGCGCGTCTGGGCGGAGGGTTGAGCGACCGCAGCATGATCGTGTCTGGGTTGAGGGGCGTCGGCAAGACGGTCCTGCTGCTGGAGTTCGAGGAGATCGCGAAGGACGCGGGATGGACGGCGCCGCGGCCGATCGAGATCAAGTCGGACACCGACTTCCGCTCCGAGCTCGCCGACGCCGCCTACCAGGCGCTGCTGGCGCTCAGTGCTCGCAAGGCGCTCGGGGATCGACTGAAAGCGTTCACCGGCCTGCTGCGAGGCTTCAAGGTCGGGGCGTCATCTGACGGCAGCGTTGAGTTCTCCTTCGATCCCGACGCGGTGAGCGGCTCCACAGGCGACCTCGAGTGGGATCTGATCAGCCTGTTCGAGGCTCTCGGCCAGACGGCCCGAGAGCACGAGACGGGCGTCGTGTTCCTGATCGACGAGATGCAGTTCCTGGCACGCGAGGAGCTGGAGGCCGTGGCGGCGGCAATGCACCGGATGTCGCAGAGGACGCTGCCGGTGGCGCTCGTAGGCACGGGTCTTCCCCAGCTGCCGGGCCTGATGGTCGACGCGAAGTCCTACGCCGAGCGACTGTTCGTCTATCCCAGGCTCGGGCCGCTCAGCGAGGACGCGGCGCGTGAAGCGCTCGTAGCACCAGCCCAGGCCCGAGACGTTGCCTGGGAGGATGACGCCCTCGCCCGGGTCATCGTCGAGTCCGGATGCTATCCCTCGTTCATCCAGGCATACGGCAGGGAGGCGTGGAATCAAGCGCCGCGCTCGCCGATCCGCGCCGGCGACGTTCAGGGCGCCGGAGCGCTCGTGCTCGCAGAGCTCGACGACGAGTTCTTCCACGTCCGCTTCGGGAAGGCCACCGAGCGCGAGCGGGAGTACATGGCCGCGATGGCAGACCTCGGCGAGGGCCCATACCGCACCGCCGAGATCGCCAAGCGCCTCGGCAAGCAACCGTCCTACACCTCGGCTCCACGCGACTCACTGATCAAGAAGGGCCTGATCTACAGCCCGAACTACGGCCAGGTCGACTTCACTGTCCCCAAGTTCTCGCCATTCATGCGCCGACGCTACCCCCTCGAGACAATCAAGCAATAGCAGCGCTCCCGGTGCACGACCCGGGGTCTATGAGAGATAGTTCTACGTTCCCGACAAAAGGAAACTGACATGGCGACAGATATGCCGGTTACGGAGCTACACGCTGGGTTCAGTAGCCCGGGGGCGACCCCGACAGGTTGGGCGGAGGGACGCCGGCAGATCGACGAGGCGGAGGTGTTTTGGCTCTCGACGGTGCGTCCCGATGGTCGCCCGCACGTCACCCCGCTGTTGGCCGTGTGGCACAACGACGCGATGTACTTTTGCACGGGTCCGGACGAGCGTAAGGCAAATAATCTCCGGCAGAACCCACAGTGCATTCTCACCACGGGCCAGAACGGTCTCGACGGTCTCGATGTCGTGGTCGAAGGACGCGCCGTCGAGGTCAGCGATGCAGCGGAGCTCGCACAGGTCGCCAGCGCC
>Ga0302180_10002889_pt1 | contig 13235 bp, 11 predicted proteins | sample I_Palsa_E3_2_FD_200575 | JGI IMG/M metagenome (GOLD analysis project Ga0302180, IMG submission 200575) | Peat permafrost microbial communities from Stordalen Mire near Abisko, Sweden - I_Palsa_E3_2 | ecosystem: Environmental > Terrestrial > Soil > Palsa > Peat permafrost | place: Sweden... | reverse complement strand
AGCTTCTGCCGGGAAAATTTGACCCCTGCAACAGAGTTGTCATCCCGACCGGAGCGCAGCGCAGTGGAGGGACCTGCGGTTCTCTCAACCTGATCGGATGAAACGTGGACTATCCCGAAACGCGCAAAGACGAGCAGCTTGATGACTACCACGGGACCCGCGTGGCCGATCCCTACCGCTGGCTTGAAGATGACAACTCCGCCGAAACCCTGGCCTGGGTCAAAGCGCAGAATCAGGTCACACAGAATTACCTCGGGCAGATTCCCTATCGCAAACAACTCAAACAGCGCCTGGAGGAACTCTACAACTACCCCAAGCACAGCGTTCCCAGCCGCAGCGGGGCCTACTACCTTTGGTCAAAGAACGATGGGCTGCAAAATCAAAGCGTCCTGTATGTGCAAGAGGGATTAGAAGGCGCCCCACGGGTCTTGATCGATCCCAACCAGCTCTCCGCGGACGGCACGGTGCGCCTGACGGCGGGCGAAGCCTCCCGGGATGGCCGCTACTTCGCGTACTACCTGTCCAGCCGCGGCTCCGATTGGCTGGAAGGTCACGTGCTTGAGATGGAAACCGGAAGGGTACTTGAGGACCACCTGGAGTGGCTGAAGGTGACCGGCATTGCCTGGTTCCGTGACGGTTTCTTTTACAGCCGTTATAACGCGCCCGAAGATGGTCATGACCTCTCTTCCCGCAATGAAGGCCACCAGGTCTACTACCACCGTCTCGGCACAGAGCAGTCCCAAGACACCCTGGTCTACGAAAACAAAACGTATCCGCAACGCTTCCACACGGTCGATACAACGGAAGACGAACGGTTCGCCATCCTCACCGTCTCCGAACGCGGCGAGGGTAAAGACGGCAACGCGCTCTTCTTCCTCGACCTCTCCCAGCAGGATTGGAGCTTCACTCCGATTGTTGCCGAAGTAACTCACGACCGCTTTCAAGTGATCGACAACATTGGCGAAGAATTCCTCGTCTTCACCAATCAGAACGCTGCCAACGGACGGGTCGTTCTCTACAATCCCCAGCAGGCCACCTGGAACGACGTTGTCCCTGAGACAACGGATTCTTTAAGCAGTGTCTCCACCCAGGGAGGCAAACTCTTCGTCACCTACGCCCGAGATGTGACCTCGCAACCGTACGTCTACTCCCTTGAAGGCACGAGAGAGAACGCCATCGCCCTGCCGGGCCCAGGAACCGCAGGCGGCTTTGGCGGAAGGAGCGACGATACGTCCGCCTTTTACACCTATTCCTCCTTCAACTATCCGAGTACGATTTTTCGTTACGACATCGCGGCCAGGCAATCCTCTATTTTTCGCGAGTCTGCCATCAAAGGCTTCGCGGCCGAAGACTATGAGACGGTGCAGGTCTTCTACCCCAGCAAAGACGGCACCAGGATCCCCATGTTTCTGGTCCACAAGCGTGGGTTGAAGCTCGATGGAAACAATCCCACCTTGCTCTACGGGTATGGCGGCTTCAACGTGCCCGTCCCCCCTGAATTCAATCCGCTGCGTCTGGCGTTGCTGGAGCAGGGGTTCGTTTATGCTTCCGCCAATCTGCGAGGGGGCAGCGAGTACGGCGAAAAATGGCACCAGGCAGGAATGAAGCTGCAGAAGCAAAACGTCTTCGATGACTTTATTGCCGCCGCAGAATGGCTGATGGCCAACCAGTACACGTCTCCTGCCAGGCTCGCCATCTCTGGAGGCTCAAACGGAGGTCTGCTGGTGGGGGCGGTCATGAACCAGCGGCCAGATCTCTTTCGCGCCGCCGTCCCCCAGGTTGGAGTCATGGATATGCTTCGTTTTCAGAAGTTCACCATCGGTTGGAATTGGATCGCGGACTATGGCTCAAGCGATAACCCGGCAGAATTCCAGGCGCTTTATCGATACTCCCCCATACACAATATTGTTGCCGGGATGACGTATCCAGCAACGCTCATCACCACCGCCGACCATGACGATCGCGTGGTACCGGCCCATTCCTTCAAATACGCCGCCACTCTGCAGCAAGCGGCGAGCCCCGCGAATCCTGTGCTCATCCGCATTGATACTCAGTCCGGTCACGGAGCCAGCAATACCAGTAAAGCCCTTGATACTGCGGCTGATATTTATTCCTTCCTCATGTACAACCTTGGAGTCCAACCCCGCTTCCCGTAACAACCCGAGTACCCCGCCGGCAAATCACTGCTTTTTAACCCCTCGCCAATGCCTTCTTTGCCGCTATCCGTCTATCAATACAGGTACTGCAGTACCTAAGCGGCGAAATGGCATCTCCAGACCGTCCAGACGAATCTATTATGGAGTTGGGGTAGGCAATGAAAACCAGGGTCCAGCGTAAGAGTGCGGTGCTTCTCAAGATGCAGTCGCTGGGGACATTGGTGGGCGAGTCTGCCTTCCGGCCGATGACCGGAGAATCAAAGAAGCCTATCCTCGTTTCACCCGGAGAGCTCGGGATTACGTTCATCGGCCACTCCTCATTTTTCATACAGATCGGTGGCCGTAAGGTACTCATCGATCCTGTCTTTGCCGAGCGGCTCATCGCCTTGCGGCGGCTACGCAGGCCCGGTGTGAAGATCAAGGACCTGCCCGCGATTGACATGGTGCTGCTCTCCCACGCGCACATGGATCACCTGAACCGGCCGTCGTTGCGCCGCATTGTGGCTCACAACCTCAAGGTTTCCGGCCGGGCGCCCATCGCCGTCGTGCCCTGGGGAGTCGAAGACCTGGTCAACGATCTTGGCTTTGCCCGGGTAGTCACCCTCGAGTGGTGGCAGACCAAGTCGATCGGCGGTCTGGAGTTGACCATGACCCCCTGCAAGCATTGGGGAGCCCGCCTTTTCAAAGACACCCACCGCGGCTTTGGCGGCTATGTGATACGGGGCGGCGGCCATTCTCTTTATCATTCGGGCGATACCGCCTATTTTGACGGGTTCACCCACATCGGGAAACGCCTCAAGCCTGAGGTTGCTCTGCTGCCCATCGGGGCCTATCGGCCGGACAGCTATCGCGGGGTGCACACCTGTCCGGAAGAGGCTCTTCAGGGCTTCCTCGATCTTGGTGCGCGGCGCATGATTCCCATGCACTATGGGACTTTCCGGCTTTCCCAGGAGCCGATGGAAGAACCGGTGGAGCGCTTGATGGCCGCCGCCAAACTAGCTGGAGTGGCATCCTCGGTAACCGTCCTCCCGGAAGGCGACACGGACGTCACCGAGCCAGTCACCGGGCTGGCCCTCAGCAAGCGCGCAGCCCAAGGCTGAGCCTTGCACTCAGTTCTGAGAGCTCACGTGGCCGCAGCCGGCCTGAGTCTCTGCCACAGTCCCTGCAGCGCCTTGATCACCCACCGCACCATCAAAATCGAACCCAGCAGCAGCGCAAGAGTGATACTGGCTGCGGCCCAGGGATGCTGGGTGGCGAGCCAGGTGATGCCCACCGCACCCACATCTTCACTCGCGCTCAGGGCAATGTTCGACACAGGTTCCGGGCTCGGCGTGACCAGCGCCCGCGCCGCTGTCTTCGATCCGTGGGCAGCCAAAGCGATCGCAGCGCCCACCGCGGTGGCCAGTACCTGCATGCCCGGGCTGAGCTGGGTGGTGGCGCGATAGGCCAGCAGCGCAGCCACCGGCACGCGAATAAACGTGTGCAGCGCGTTCCACAGAAGATCAAAACCGGGGATCTTGTCGGCGATAAATTCCACCCCAAACAGAGTTGCGCTCACGCCGATGACCCACCAGTCTGCCAGCACCTCCAGACCCGGCGGCAGGACAACCCAATGCGCATGAACCAGCAGCCCCAGCGTCAGGACCGTCGCGTACACGTTCAGCCCGGCGGCGAAACTCGCGGCGATGACCAGCGCGGCAATGGTGCTCGGCGTAAACGTCGGCATGGTGGGCATTCTACAGCCAGTCAAACTTCTTGAGCATCCACAGCACGATTCCGGTCGAAACCAGCATCATGCCGACCACGATCTCGGTGCCATGGTCCGATTCAAGAAACGGTAAACCTCTCAGGTTCATGCCGTAAATGCCGGAGATAACCAGCGCAGGCAGCGCCACCGTGCTCAGTACCGTCAGCACCTTCATCACCTGGTTGGTGCGGTTCGCCACGCTCGACAAGTACACGTCAAAGGTGTTGTTGAGCAGGTCGCGAAGCGTCTCTACGGAATCGAGTAATCGCAATACGTGATCGTAAACGTCGCGAAAAAACGGATACAGTTCGGGCTGGAGGATGGAGCCGGATTCTCGTTGCAGCGACATGCAAGCATCGCGAAGATTGACGAGTACCCGGCGCAGCTCAATCAACTTGCGCTTTTGATCGAAGAGATTCTCCAGGATCTTCGGAGAGGGGCTGTCCAGAACACTGTCCTGCAGCTCGTCGATGCGGTCGTCGCTATGATCGATGGAGACAAAGTAGGAGTCGACGATGCTGTCGATGATGAGGTAAAGCAGCTTGGCTGGTTTCTCTTCCGGCCCGGCTTTCAAAGCGCGATCAAAAACCTCTTTCCCGATGCAGTTGCGATCACGGACCGTGATCAGGAAATCCCGGCCTACGAACAGGAACACGCTGCCGAAGCTGATGTCCCCATCCTCGACCGACTGGATGTATTTGAGGATCAGAAAGAGGTAATTGTCTGTTCCCTCAGCCTTGAGCCGTTCATTGTTGCTGCGGCAATCCTCAATGTGCAACGGATGCAGTTGAAACTGTATTGCCAACCGGTCGAGTTGCGGGTCATTGGGATCATCTAGGGCGTACCAGGACACGAAGACCCTCCTCTGGAAGAGCAAAACATGATTGGCCTAAGGTTAGGTTAAAACCGGCGAAGCTGAACATGGGAGTTCACTATGCAGACCCGGTGGGCGCCGTTAAGATTCAGGCAAGCCATGAAGTTTACCAAGCCGGATCTGCATTTGTTGCTTCTTTTTATCTCCGTCCTGGTAATGTTTGCGCTCGCGGGCGCCAGAGTCACCCGGGCTTCGAACGATTTCGTGCCGGTTTACACCGGGGCGCGATGCCTGCTCCATGGTTGCAACCCCTACGACACATCTCAACTCGAACAACAGTTTTATCAGGCAGGCGGCCATGGGTCCGAGCTACCTTCCTGGCAAATCGACGTTCCCGTCTACCCCCCTTCGACCTTCCTGGTCCTCTCCCCACTGGCGCTGCTCACGTTTCCTGTCGCTCGTGTGATCTGGTTCCTGCTGAACGGGTTCCTGCTGGTTGTCGCTGCCCGGCTTATTCAGGATATGAGCCCACCGCAGCACCGATGGTTGACCACCATCCTGGTTTGCTACTTCGTAATCACTGCAGAGATTGTGCTGGTGCTGGGCCAGCCCGCAGTGTTCGCTATTTCGCTCGTGATCATTGGGAGCTACCTGTTTTTACGTGGCCGGTTTCTCCCTGCGGGCGCCTTCCTGTTTCTACTCAGCCTCGCGGTCAAGCCTCAAATCGGTGGCTTCATTTTGCTCTATCTGCTGCTCAGGAGAATTCACTGGCGCTACGCTGCGGTGGCTATGGCCGGCGCGGGTGTAGTTTTGCTTTCCGCAAGTTTGATTCTTGGCCATCATCCGCGGAGCGCTGCATGGGCTTCCACTCTTCGCGCCAATCTCTCTGCCACGTTGAGTCCGGGCGGCAGCGCTGACCCACGGCCTGAAAATCGCCAGGCCGTCGGCGATCTCAACCTGCAAAGCCTCACCAGCATTTTCTTCCCCGAAGCCCACACATTCAATGCCGCCGCCTACTCTGTCTTCCTGGCTCTTCTTGCGCTCGGGATTTTGGTTGTGCTCCGCACCAGGGCAAGCCGGGAAACGCATTTTATTTCCCTCGCTGCTTTGTCGGTGCTCTCGCTGATGCCCGTGTACCATCGCTTCTACGACACTCGGCTGCTTCTGCTTTCTATCCCGGCTATTGGGATCGTTTTTCAGAAGCGCCGCTTGTTAGGCGCTCTCATCGCGGTTCTCACGCTGTTAGCTACTATTTCGGTTCAGTACCGGATCCAGATTTTTATTTTGCAACAAGCAAAGTGGCAAAATGTTCTGGCAAACAAGTTTCTGTTCATTGTCTTGCTGCGGCAGCAGAATTTGGAAATGCTGATCCTCTTCTGTCTTTACCTGTTTGCGATGCACTCCATCCGCTTCTCCGGCGCTGAGGAGGCTGAGTATCCCAAACTCCAGCCGGCCGTTTCACTCAACCGATAGCTTCAGAGAATCTTTTTCCCGAAGGCGGAGCAGATTAGCTCCACCGCCAGTTCGGCGGTTCTGTTGTGCTCATCGATGACCGGGTTGACCTCGACAATTTCAAGGCTCAGCAATCGCCCATGATCGGCCAGTATCTCCATCGCCAAATGCGCCTCGCGATAGGTGGCTCCGCCGCGTACCGGCGTGCCTACACCCGGCGCGTCTTCCGGATCAATCCAATCCATATCCAGCGACACGTGATACCCTGCCGTGCCCCGCCCCGCCGCGCGCAACGCCTCTTCCATCACGGTACGCATACTCCGCTCGTCGATGTCGCGCATGGTGTACACCTCGGCGATGCCGGCACGGCGGATATTCTCTTTCTCCGTCTTATCGATGTCCCGTACGCCAATCAGCACCGTGTTCTCCGGCGCAACTTTAGGCCCCCAGCCGAAGATATCCGAAAGCCCCGCCGGACCCAGGCCGAGCAGAGCCGCAAGAGGCATGCCGTGCACATTGCCGCTGGGGGAAGTCACGGGCGTGTTGATATCGGCATGAGCGTCGATCCACAGCAAACCAATCTTCTGATTGTGCCGGCGATAGAATTCGGCCACTCCGGAAACCGAGCCAGCGGCCACCGAATGATCCCCGCCGAGAATCATCGGGGTAATGCCTTCCTCCAGGGTCTGCAGCACGATGGAAGCGACCCGCTCGCACGTCTCACTGATCTCTTTAAGGTATTTGGCGTTGGCTTCGCCGGCGTTACGGGTCTCCGCGATCGCCACGCCCACATTACCGCCGTCGCTGACCACGTGGCCCAGCGACTCGAGCCTGGACTCAAGCCCCGCCACCCTGACCGCGGAAGGCCCCATATCCACGCCGCGGCGCGATTGACCAAGGTCGAGCGGTACTCCAAGGATGCGGATCTGGCGCGGCGGAAGCGACTGGACTCCACCGTAAACCAGGCTGCCGGGATTACCCTCTTTCGCCATTACGGGTAGATCCGGTTCAAGGTTCGCGCGAATGGGATGGTTTCCCGCACGTGCTCCAAGCCGCACACCCACGCCACCACCCGCTCAATGCCCATGCCGAACCCGGCGTGAGGAACAGAACCGTAGCGGCGCAGATCCAAGTACCAGGAGAAGGCCTCGATCGGTAGATTGTGCTCTTCAATCCTCTTCTTCAGCAGATCATAAGAAGCCACACGCTGCGAACCGCCGATCACCTCTCCATAACCTTCCGGCGCCAGCACATCGACGCACAAGGCAAGGTTCGGGTTCCGCGGGTCAGGCTCCATATAAAACGCTTTGACGGCAGCCGGATAGCGGTGCACCATCACCGGGCGGTCGAATTGCGAGGAGAGATACGTCTCATCCGGAGACCCAAAGTCATTGCCGTAGATAAATTTCTGCTCAATCAAACCGCTCGCGAAAGCGTCGTCCAGCATTTCCACGGCCTGGTCGTAGCTTATGCGTGGAAACGGCGCCCGCACCGCCTCCAGCTTGGCCGTGTCGCGAGCCAAAACTTTAAGATCAAGCGCTCGCCGGGTCAACACACGCTCGACCAGAAAGCTGAGAAACTCCTCCGCCAGCACCATCAAATCGTAGAGGTCGGCGTAAGCCATCTCCGGTTCCACCATCCAGAACTCGGTGAGGTGGCGCCGTGTTTTTGATTTTTCGGCGCGAAACGTGGGCCCGAAAGAATAGACCTTTCCTAACGCCATGGCCGTGCTCTCGATATACAACTGGCCGCTTTGCGTGAGGAAGGCTTCCTCGCCGAAGTACTCCACCGGAAACAAGGTACTGGTCCCTTCACAGGCAGCGGGCGTGAGAATGGGCGGATCGGTGAGCACAAAGCCGTGGTCGTCAAGATAATCGCGTGCGGCCTTGATGATCTCGGCGCGGATACGCAAAATCGCCGACTGCCGTGGAGTACGAATCCACAGATGCCGGTGCTCCATGAGGAATTCGACCCCGTGCTCCTTGAGCGTGATGGGGAACGGATCTTCTTCGCTCACACGCTGAAGCACCTCGACATTATCGACATCCAGCTCGAAGCCGCCGGGGGCGCGCTTGTCCGCTCTCACACGGCCGGTCACGATGACGCTGGATTCCTGGGTCAACCCGCGTACCCGCTCGAAAACTACAGGCGCCACTGCAGCCTTGGGCACGATGCCCTGCACCGTCCCTGTCCCGTCGCGGAAGATGGGGAATAAAAGCTTCCCGCTTTCGCGCATATTGTAGAGCCATCCGCGCAGCGTGACCGCTTTTCCTTCGTGCTGTGCCAGGGTTGCAATGGTGGCCAAAGGAGCGGCCACCGCTTCGTTCTGATTCACATCTGTCATTTCCACCTACAGCTCGAGCTTCTTGAAGGTCTCCGCAGCCCGGCTGGCGACGTGCTCGGGTGTTTCCTCGGGCAAGTAATTAATCTCCAGCACGGCGGCAGCTAACTCAGGTGCTGTGCGGAGCTCCTGCATGGTCTCCGCCCAGGCAATCGTTCCATCCCCAGGCCAAAGGTGCTCGTCCTTTTGCCCATGGTTGTCGTGGATGTGAGTCGACCGGATCAGCGGCTTCAACTCGGCAACGGCTGCGGCAATCCCGCCGCCAAGATGAGCATGGCCCACGTCCAGGCATACCCCTACATCTTTGAAGTGGCCAATCCGGATGATCTCTACCAGGTGGAGGGACTCCGTGACCTCGTTCTCAATATTCTCGAGCAGCAGCTTGACCCCCAGAGGCCGGGCGAACGCCTGCAGATGCTCGATCGCCGTCATGGCGTGTTCCACGGTTCTGGGGCTCCACATGTCTTCTCGCTGCCCCAGGTGCAGGATCAGGTAGCGCAGCGGTATCTCTTCCGCCGTCTCGAGCGCTCGTTTCACCTCGTCCATGGCGTCGATCCGCCGTGACTTTTCCGGATGAACCACATTGATCCCTGGAGCGCCGCCGCGGCCCATGTCTGTGTCCGCAAACATCGGCATATGCATGGAAAACGGCTCCACGGGATTGGCCGCGAACCACTCCGCGAGTTCCTTCACGTGTGGCTTAGAGGTGTAGTCGAAATGGTGGCGCGCGGCAAAAATCTCGATGCCCTGCGCGCCGCCTTTCGATAAAGTGTCCAGCAGGCCTGGGTGCAGCCGCTGGCGCAGAAAAACATGGGTTGAAATCGCTCTCAGCATTGCGCCGTTTCCGTCGTCCCCTCCTATCTTCTCACCGGCAGCCGAAACTGATCCGCTCACGTATCAGGAGAAACACCTCAAGGGGAGTGCCGGCTGCCCGGGGACTCCATGCGGAAGAACCAAATTTCGGGTGCCCCATCCTTCGCGCTCTTTGCGAGGGGTGGGATAAGCAGAACGTGCGGGGGAAGGGCCTCTGGTGCAGAGCAGTGGCATCCCACCCTTCGCAAAGAACGCGAAGGATGGGGCACCCGTCGATTGGTGGCAGGGATAGAGTCCAAAAGGCAGGAGATTGCAGTTTGATTTTCGACAGAGAGAAGCGTACCAGAGGGATCTGCAGTGTGCGTTGCCGGAGAGGGTTTTAAATTACAGGGAGGGATGATCGCTGAACAGAGACAGCGGAGCCAATTCGTCCTTAAGGGAGTAGTACGGAACAGGCCGCGACCGCAATAGGCAATCGAGCACAGCCTCGGAGTCATAAGCAATATGGGCCACTACCAGGCGCTTCCCGCCGGCCCCATGGATAATTACCCCACGGTCGCAGCGAATGCGATAGGCCCGGACGTCTTTAAGCTCTTGCCACGAGATACGGCTGGAAGGGCAGCGCCTTTCGAGCAAACCTTGTCCGTCCAGGATCAAGGGCTCCGGCCAGTCGGCCAACGCCAGTGGGACAAGGAGAAATCCGAAGCCAAAAGCCGTCCAGCCTGACCAGTGCGAGGTGCCAAAGGCCATCAGGAGGCCCGCTCCAAACGCGACGGCAAGCATTCCACTACCCAGTGCCAGGTAATAAAGCAGAAGGCAGGTAGGCTTCACTGGAATGCGCCAACCGTCCACTGTTGGCTTAGGCTTCAACCCGAAGTTGGGGGCGATCAAGATCAATAGGCCGGCGATGCCAACCAGGCCGGCCACGATCAATCCAACTTCTATCAGTCTCTCGGGGGAGGGCTGCATTGGTCTAGAGTTTCCTCTGCCGCGCCGTCATTTGCAATAGTCAAATGCTGCTTATCATGACAAAAAGTACTGTGACGGTATCTCCCGACTTAGAATTGCATAAATGCCCACCCGCGTTCGATCCCATACCAAGATCAATTTAGGCCTGGCAATCGGCCCCTTGCGCCCGGATGGGTTCCATCAACTTACTACTGTTTATCAGACACTGTCTCTGCACGATTGGGTAACCGTGGAGGCTCATCCGGCTGCTGCCACGCGTATCACGCTCAGCAGCACACATCCGCGCCTTCCCACAGATGCCACTAATACCGCGTGGCGAATGGTGGAGCGCAGCCTCGAACGGCTCGGCCTTAGCGCCCAGGTCCACATCCACATAGACAAGCAACTACCACTGCAAGGTGGCCTGGGTGCAGGCTCCGCCAACGCGGTCGCCGCTCTTATCGGGTTGGAACAGGAACTCAATCGCCGGCTCCCGCCCCCGGACCGCCTGGGCCTGGCGGCCGGAATCGGTTCCGATGTGCCGCTGTTTCTGCTGGGAGGCGCAGTGGCCGGAGTAGGACGCGGCGAGGAAGTCTTCCCACTGCCCGATATGCCGTCCTATCCTTGCGTGCTCGCCCTGCCGGCAACCGGCGTTTCCACCCCCCAGGCCTACCGCGACTGGGATGCGTTAACCCAAACCTCGTTGACCGGGGGAACCCCGTCGGATACACTAACTAGGTTGAGTCGGTCGATCGCTGCTGCATTTGGCGACCCGCACTCCTCCGGTGTCTTCTCTTTGAGAGAAGACCGGGCCGAGGATCCGCTTCTCGCGCTTGTCCGAACCGGGATAGAAAACGACTTCGAACAGGTCGTCTTTCCTCAGTATCCCTCTCTCGGTGAAATCAAGCGCATTCTTGTGGGCGGCCCCAGCACGGAGGACGCGGCTATCTATGCAGGCCTTTCCGGGTCCGGATCAGCCCTTTTTGGGCTATACCGTACTGCGGAAGCGGCCAAGGCGGCCTTCGAGCGGCTGGGCCGGCACGGCGTAATCGGCCTGGTCACCAGCACGTTGCCTCGCAGCGATTACTGGCGCACTATGATGGTGGCGGACGAAGTTTAGAGCAGTTCGCAATCACGGTGGACTCGAAAAGATCGCGAGGTGTGGTTTTCCTTGGGAGAAAACCACGGAAAGGCCTGTCGCTTCGGTTTACACCAATTGCGAAACAGCTCGAACGCGTTCAGCCACACCCAGTTGGGCGATCGACTAATGGTAGGTCAAGTGCCTTTGGAGCACTTTGTCTAGGTTCGACTCCTAGTCGCCCAGCCAGCTTTTGCGGTTCCTGTCACGGCAAAGCACTCCGTGGCCCGACAATCAGGCGGAACAACCATAGCAAACCAGCTTGGGAGGTTCGTGTGAAGGGTGAATCCAGTGTTTTGACTATTCCCGCCTCGCAACAAGAGGTCGGGAGCATGGCCCAGGAGCAGGCAGCACCGGGCAAGCCTAAGCCGGAGCGCAAGCGCACCGGGCGTTTGAGCGAAGACAAGCGGTTCAAGATCTTCGCCGGCTCCGCCAACCGAAAACTGGCCGAAGACATTTGTACCCATGTCGGAGTGACGCTGGGCGAGAGCAAGCTGCAGCGCTTTGCCGATGGAGAGATTTACTTTCAGTTGCTCGAGAACGTCCGCGGTGTAGACGTCTTTATCGTGCAGCCAACGTGTTATCCGGTAGATCAGCACCTGGTAGAGCTGCTGATCATGATTGACGCGCTGAAGCGCGCATCCGCCGGGAGAATTACAGTCGTCGTGCCGTATTACGGGTATGCGCGGCAGGACCGGAAAGATCGCCCTCGGGTGGCTATCTCGTCCAAGCTGGTGGCCGATTTGCTGACCACCGCGGGAGCCAACCGGGCGCTGTTCATGGACCTGCATGCGGCCCAGATTCAGGGGTTCTTCAATATCCCGGTGGATCACATGTTCGCCAGTCCGGTGATGGTGAGCTACTTCCGGGAACTGAACCTGCCCGATCTTACGGTGGTTTCGCCGGATGCGGGCGGTGTGGAACGGGCGCGGTTTTTTGCCACCAAGATGCAGGCTCCGCTCGCCATCGTGGATAAGCGGCGAACGGACCTGAATGTGACCGAAGTGATGAATGTGATCGGCGACGTGCAGGGAAGAACCTGCCTCATCATCGACGACATTATCGACACCGCAGGCACGCTGGTGAAGACAGCGGCGGCATTGCTCGACGCAGGGGCAGTCAAGGTATACGCGGCGGCTTCGCATCCGGTGTTATCCGGGCCGGCCATCGAGCGCATCAGTAATTCGAAATTACAGGAAGTGATTGTTACCGATTCGATCCCGCTGCGCGAAGACGCGCAGAAGCTGGAACGGCAGGGAAGAATCAAAGTGCTCTCGGTCGCCGGCTTGTTGGGCGCAACGATTGAGAGCATTCACATGGAGACGAGCGTTAGCTCGTTGTTTAGTTAGGAGAAAAGTATGGCTGAGCAGGAAGTGGTCGCAGCAACGCCCCGCGAGGGCAAGTTCAACAAGAATGCAGCACGCCGGGTGCGCGTCGCCGGTAAGGTTCCGGGTGTCATTTATGGAGCCCAGGAACCGTCGATTGCGGTGGAACTCGATCCCAAGCAGATTACGCGCATTCTTCATTCGGATTCCGGCCACAACACCATTTTTGACCTGGAGGTCGGCAGCAGCCGGACCAAGGCCATGATCGTCGATTGGCAGTATGAGCCCATCAAGGGCAAGCTCATGCACATCGACCTCAAGCGTATTGCCATGGACAAGGCAATGCGCGTCAAGGTGCCGATTCTGTTGGAAGGAACACCGGTCGGCGTAAAGATGCAGGGGGGCATTCTGGACCAGGTCTTGCGCGAAGTGGAAATCGAGTGCTTGCCAGGCGACATTCCAAGCCATATTGACGTGAATGTCAGCGGCCTGGCCCTGAAT
>Ga0302180_10002888_pt1 | contig 13241 bp, 16 predicted proteins | sample I_Palsa_E3_2_FD_200575 | JGI IMG/M metagenome (GOLD analysis project Ga0302180, IMG submission 200575) | Peat permafrost microbial communities from Stordalen Mire near Abisko, Sweden - I_Palsa_E3_2 | ecosystem: Environmental > Terrestrial > Soil > Palsa > Peat permafrost | place: Sweden... | reverse complement strand
CTGGAAGCCAAGCGTAAGCGCCTCGGACGGCTGGGTGTGCGTCGCGAGTAGGTGATTGGTGCGGCCCGTGGCGAGCGAGACGAAGATCGCAAGCCCCAGCGCGCCCCCGAGCTGGAAGGAAGCGGTGATCAGCGACGCGGCGAGTCCGGCCTTGTCGGCCGGCACACCCCCGTTGGCGGCATTCTGAACTCCCACCAGCACCAAGCCCACGCCCGCCCCCATGATCACGATTCCCGGAAGGAGATCTGGCAGATAGGTGCCGTCCACCGGTACCCGGGAAAGCAAGAACACTCCCGCAGCGCCCAGCAGCGCACCCGCGACGATAAGCGGCCGGGTGCCGATCTTCGGGATCGCGTTCGTCGCCACGCCCGCTCCGACGGCGGCGCCCACCGTTACCGGGAGATAACACAGGCCAGCGTCGATCGCCGAGTAGTGGAGCACTTCCTGCATATAGAGCGTGACGAGAAAGAACATCGTGTAGAAGCCGGCCATCGCAAGAATCTGGGTGACATCGGCCTCCCACAGGCCCTTGATCTTGAACAGCGACAGAGGCACGAGCGGGTTGCTGTGGCGCTGCTCGTTGAACACGAACAGGACGACAAGCGCAAGGGCACCTGCGAGCTCCCCCAGGGTCCGGGCAGTGCCCCAGCCGACGCTGGGGGCGTTCACCAGGACGTAGACCAGCAGAAGCATGCCGCTCGTGATGAGACCAGCGCCGACCGTGTCAAAGTCCCGTAGCGGCGGCGCCTTAGGCCGTTCCGCATCGACGAGCCGGAACGACGCGGCAAGGATGACCGCTACGACCGGGAGGTTGACGAAGAAAACCCACCGCCAGCTCACCTCGGACGTGAGCACGCCGCCGAAGACCACTCCGGCAGCGCCCGACAGGGCGCCAACACCACCCCAGGCGCCAAGCGCCTTGACCCGATCGCCGCGGGTGTGAAAGGACGTCGTCAGGATGGAAAGCGCCGCGGGCGTCATCATCGCCGCGCCAGCACCCTGAACCAGCCGGCCCCCGATCAGCACCCCTTCGCTTCCGGCCAGACCGCACACCAGCGACGAGATCCCGAACAGCGACGTCCCCGCGACAAGCAGGCGCCGCCGGCCGAGCAGATCAGCCGAGCGGCCGCCGAGCAGCAAGAACCCGCCGTAGGTGAGCAGGTACCCGCTCGCGACCCACTGAAGGCTCTGGACCGAGAAGCCCAGATGAGTCCGGATCTCCGGTAGCGCGATATTCACGATGGACGCATCGAGAAGATCGATGAACCCGACCGCGCACAGCAGGACAAGGGTGAGCTTGCCGCGACGCGTCCCGAGAAAAGACGGTGGAGCTGATGTTGCCGCTATAGCTGCCATGGGAGAGAGGCCTCCAGATCGCTTCAGTTAGTTACTCGACTAACTTGTCACGTCGACGATGACGTGTCAAGTTGGCTCGCTAACTCCTATCAAGTTAGCTCGCTAACTAAGGACGACATGGCGAACGCCAGACAAGCCGCCGGCCTCGGGCTTGCTGCAGCTCTGGCTGACATCTCTTGTGAGGGACGGGGTCCCTTCGAAGGATGTCTTCGTGCCGAGGAAGTTCCCTCCGGAGTTCAAGCGCGACGTCGTCACCGTCGCTCGTCGTGGTGACGTGCCGGTCAACGAGGTCGCGGCCGACCTCAACGTCTCGCCCGAGACGGTGCGTCGCTGGATGCGCCAGGCCGACGCCGATGACGGTGTCAAAGACGGCCTGACCTCGAGCGAGCAGTCCGAGATCGTGCAGCTGCGCCGGACCAGCCGCAGGCTCGAGATGGAGAGCGAGATCCTGCGCCGGGCGGCCTACTTCGCCAAGGTCGCTCTCCCGAAATGACCTGCCCGCTGGTCCAGGAGCTGGCCGCCGAGGGCATAACGGTGCGGTTGACCTGCGGGGTCCTCGTGTTCAGCCCGCAGGCGTTCTGCGAGTGGCAGGCCAACCCGGTCGCCGAGCGGGAGTGGACCGACGCGCACCTCACCAACGCAACGCGGCGTGCTCCGGTCTAGCGATGGCCGTGCAGGTCGTCCAGGAAGCTCCGCGCGGCGGAGACGGCGCCGGCCGTGCGGTTGACGGCCTCGGCGGCGGCGCGGGCCGCGGTTCCCTTCGCGCCGGGCATGACCGCGACGGCGTCGGCGAACAGGTTGCCGGTCTCCACCACGGTGCGGTGCCGGGCGGGACGTGCACCCGGAACTCCTCCGGACCGGCGGGCTCGGTGCTGATGTCGTCCAGCTCCGACCAGATCGCGAGCGTGTCGCGACGTAGGAGATCGGCGGAGCAGGCAGCCGGTCTCAGCGTCCACGATCGCGTCGGTGGGGGCGTCCACGATCGCGTCGGTGGGGGCGTCCACGACCGCGTCGGTGGGGAAGGTCATCAGCGGTCCTAGGGCCACCTCCGCGCCGCCGGGGACGGGAGTGACCCGGAGATGGCGGGCGGGCCGACCACGGTAGGTGAGCTCCGCGCCGCCGGATAGCCGGCGGCGGAGCAGCCAGCACGAGTCGGCCAGGAATGCGATGTCGTCCCGCAGCGGTGCGGCCCGGCCGATCAGGATCCGGTCCTGGTAGACCCGCCAGCGGCGCTCACCGTCGCAGGCGATCGTCGTCGAATCTATGCGGCGTGGGCGGGACGAGAAGTCGAGGCGGTACCGGTCCGGGCCGCTGACGCGCAGCCGGGCGTCCGTGCGGGCCACGCTATATCCGCGGGTCATCGCGTCGAGGAGGGAGGCGAGGCCGCCGCTTCCGGCGGCGCGGATTCCTTCGGGTAGCCATGCCCGCCAGGCGTAGTCTTCCCGCAGGACCGGGGAAGGTACGCGAGTCGGTTCCGGCGTAAGCCTTGGCACGCCAGGATCCGCTCGGAAGTTGCTCTATGTGTCCGCTCGGTGCCAGCCATGACGTGACGGTACACCGGACCAGCGACATCGATCCGGTCCACGGAACCAAGATCGGAATAGGTAAAACCGCTGGTGGGGCGGGTGGGGCTCGAACCCACGACCGGCGGATTATGAGAAGTACGGCCCGGCGCTCCGGATGCGCTAGCTGCACTGATGGCACGGGTTATCGCACTGATGGCGCTCGCCGCGCTGGAATTATCTGGAGCGCCGGTCCACGAACCGGTCCACGGGAGGCGGCAGGCAATATGTGTGACCGTAACCCAGCGTAGCGACCTGGACTCCAGTACAGCGATGGCCGATCTGACGATCTGGCTCGGGGAGAACCGGGACGAGGTCAAGAGGCCCACTTTGCACTGCCGAATTAAGCCGCATTTAGATCGAGGCGGCGCCGCTCTGCGGCACCGCGTCCGGCGCTCCCCGCGCCCGGCTCAGCCTCGGCAGGCCCGCCCCGCGCGCCCGCGCCGTTCGTAACCTTGTGGCGGCGCTGATCTTTTAGTCGATTCGCGCATTGAACCGTACGGGACGCAGCCATCTTTGCTCGGCTTACGATTGTCCAGCCCGTAACCACCGCGTCAAAGCCGTCTGCGGACCGCTGCGCGGTCGGCAAGCGCCAGCATTGACCCGGCAGCCACTGGCTTTGGGAGTCGGTGCGTGCGAGGAAGATGAGATCGAACTAGGAACTGGACCTGCTTATGGACCGCGACACTCGCCGCCAGGATGACAGCAATGCTCGCCGCCTCATCGAAGCCGGATCTAACCTTGCGGGCACCACGGGCGCCGCTACGCTCGGGGTAATCTTTGGAGCCGGAGCAAGCGGTAGTGCCTCAATCGGCGTCGTTGGGGCTGGAGTTGCGCTTGCTTCAATCCTCCGCGAGGTGGGCGAAAGGCTGCTGGGACGCCGCGAGCAAATGCGGGTTGGCGGAACGGCGATTTTTGCAGCTAGAGCTTATCAGGAAAGAACCACCGCAGGGCACCATCTAAGGAATGACAATTGGTTCGAGGAGCGGCCACATGGACGGTCTATCGCGGCAGAGATCTGTGAGGGGACGCTTCTCATTGCGCAGCGTGAACATGAGGAACGAAAGATCGAGTTCTACGGGTATCTGCTCGCAAATATTTCTTTCGAGCCAAGCGTCGACGAATACCTAGCGAACTGGCTGCTTCAAATAGCAGACCAACTTACATGGTCGCAGCTGGTACTTCTGACTGTGATCGGCCGCAAGGACGAGTTCACGTTGCCCTCAATCAAAATCGGCGACTTCGACGGCGATTGGACCTCTTGGGGGTTGCACAGACAGTTGGCGAATCTAGGGTACGGCCAGCGTGATCTAATTGGAGTACCTCGACCCGTTCCTAAGAATAAGCCTGCAGCCGGTACGTTTAATATTCCTCAGATAAACCTTTCTCTGCCAGATCAGGAATTGGTTAATGCTGGAGCATGGCTCTATCCGCTAATGTGGCTAGACCGAATTCCTACCGCAGACATCGAACTCTTTATTGAACTTCTCCAGACATCTAATGAGGCAAACGACTAACAACCTGGCCGGAGAGCCTTCCCTCCCTAGCTGGCGATCCGCCACGGCGCCTTTCGTCTTCGGCTTCGAGGAAAGTTCCCTCCAACGCACATATGAATGCCAAGCTCCTCAAGATTGGTCGACTCGCCCACTGTCCCCCGTTCATGGACCCGCCACAACCAGCGGTGCAGATGTTTTCGCATCTATTGATCGTATGGTGGCTGCCGGGCAAAGCGCCAGGCGTGAACCCAGGCTCGCGGCATGACGCGGTTGAGACCGGCCGCTGCACGGTCAACGGCATCGTGACCGTTAGCGACTCCGCGGCGGCCCAGTCTCATTCGTAGTCTCATACATCTACGTACACCCGGCGTCCATCAGCGTGTACCGCAGCTAGCTGAGCAGGCAAGTGGACCTACGTGGCTAGTCGTGCACGGTGATCCGTAATCCTGATTAGCGGACAGTCGGAAGGCCATTAGCCCCGGCCAGGGCCAAGGTCGCCGTGCCATTAGCGTGCCATCAGCCCCCGTGAAGACCGGTCTTTCACGGTCAATCACGGACAACCCGCCTTGCAGCTCAAACCATATAGAAGCCCGGAGGGCACAGATTCCCCAGCTGACAGTGCGGGTTCGATTCCCGTCATCCGCTCCATGTTTGAGTAGTTCAGAGGCTTCTCGTTGCATTCTCGCCCGTGCGCGAGCACAACCGTCGACCCTGCGTGCCATTAGATCGGCAAGTCCCGTGTGCTGTGCTTCGCAGAGTTCTATTGCGGGCCAAGCTGACAGCGCGGAATGTCTTGATCTGGTCTCGAGGTCAGACCCCGGTTCGGCCTAACCTCGCGTGAGGAAGAGCACCTGGCCGGGCTGAACCTTGTCTGTGCCGCTAAGCAGAGCTTCAAGAGCAGCTGTTATCGCGGTGGTGAAGCCGCGGTCTTGAGGGAAGGTCTTGGTGGACACCAGGATCAATCCAGGGTGAGCCTGCCCAGCAGCGCGGTAGCGGCTGTCTAGCGGCATGAAGTCTTTGATGTTGGCGGTGACCAGTGCCCGTCCCTCGGCCGTCGCGTAGGCGAGGATTTGGTCGTCAGGGAGTGCCACCAAGGCTGGCTGGGCAACGACGGAGGCAACATCGTAACCCTTCGTTCGGAGTTGCTGAGCGATGGCGTCGGAGAACATCTCGTCGAGCAGCAAGGGATGGCTCATCCTTATCCGCCCATCAGCTGACGTTCACGCAGCCATGCCTGCTCGGCGGCCTCCTCTGCCGTATCGGCGACGGCAATCTCTGCGTCGATCTCCTCGGGGTATGCGGCCCAGTAGCGGACTGCGGTACTTAGCAGACGCGGCGATATTCCCGTGTTGCCGCTAACCAGGCTCAGTAGGTCATCGTCATGAATTCCGGACTCGGCCACGCGAGCCGACTTGATGGCGCGGATCACTTCCCAGATGTCAGGACCTCCGGATAGGGCCGCACGCCGCCCGGTGGGGCCGCGCCGGAAGATGATCCCAGGATGCTCTGTCGTGCGGAGGGCCTCGTCGACCAGCCGGTTGGCGGCGGAGGACAACGACAAGCCGGGATTCGCCGCCACGAAGGAGCCCAGCCTGTCTGCTACGGGTGGATCAAATCTGACAGGTGTTGCGGCGCGCTTGCTCATGACTACAGTGTAGTCGGTGAGAGTCACTGCGATGATCCGCTGATGTGGTTTTCTGGCTGCACAATTAGGTCAGTCGCGCCCGCCCGTCAAGACCAGCTGGCCCTCCGGCTGCTGCACAAGCATCGACATGTCCGTCCTGACCCGAGGGGGCCAACTGTCGAGAACGAACGCTCGAGACACCGCGCCGGTGCGGGTCAGCCCCGGCCTGCCTTGCCATCAGCTGGCGGGCGCGAGCATTCCGATCAGGCCGTCGTCCCCGTCGTCGTGCCGCTTCTCGTCGTCGACGTGGGCGTCGATGGCGTCGGTTATCGCCTTGTCCGCGCCGCACGCTTCTCTGGCGCCCCGCTCGCTGTCATGGCCCAGCAAGCTCGACGTTTGACATCTAACCCCTGGGATGTCTGCCGCCCGCATTAGCCCGGCTTGGTCGCCGGGGTTGTCCGCAACGTGAAGGGGCCGTGGTCGTGGCATTACTTTCGCTGCAGGGTGAAGGAAAATGTCGCGCCACAGTCGACGGCACCTGCGGCCCAGACGCGGCCGCCGTGGCGTTCAATGGTCCGCATGACGCTCACCAGGCCGATACCGGTGCCGGGGAACTCGGAGCCGTGGAGCCGCTGAAAAGGCTGGAACAGCTTGTCGGCATAGGCGGGGTCGAAGCCGGCGCCGTTGTCGGTCACGAAGTAAATGACCGGGTCGCCAGGAACGGCGGTGCTGCCGAACTCGATCACCGTGTCGGGGTGGTGGCTGGTGTACTTCCATGCGTTTCCGAGGAGGTTTTCGAGGACGGCGCGGATGAGAGTCGGGTCGGCTGAGCCGATGATGTCGGGCGCGATGCGGAACGTAACATTGCGGGCCGGGTCGACGGCCCGGAGCTGTTCGGCGACGTCCCGGACGATGGCACTGAGGTCGACCGGGAGGCGTTTCGGTTCCGCAGCGGCGAGGTGGGCCAGTTGGAGGAGGTCCTCCATGAGGGCTGACATCTTCCGGCCGGCGTCGCGGATACGGCTGAGGTACTCCAGACCGGTGTCGTCGATGTGGTCGCAGTAGTCTTCGCGGAGTATTTCGGCGAAGTTGATTATGGAGTGTAGCGGCGCGCGCAGGTCATGCGAGACGCAGTTGGTGAATGATGCCAGCTCAGCGTTGGCTGCTTCGATGTCGCGGACAAGCGCTCGTTCCGCGGCTAGTAGGCGTGCCCTCTGCAACGCCTGCCCGCATTGGTCAGCCAGCGTCTGGAGTAGCGCAATCTCGTCGTCCGTGAGCGTCCGGTCGGATAGGAACGCCAACTCAAGCGCCCCGACCGCATTTCCGTCGACCAGCATAGGTATGGCGACCACCAAGCCGTACTCTGAGAACGCTTTGACCCATTCGCTGCCGTAGGCAGCCTCGCGTTCGGCGGCCGTGTGGAGTACGACCGGGGCAGCGCGGCGAATCGCCTCGCAGGTAGGAACGCGCGCGTCGAGCGGCCTGCGTTGGAAGCTATCGGTATCCTCGGAAAGAGGCGAGTCGGGGATGTGCTCGGCCCAGCCATCAACGACCTTCGTCACGCCTCCGACCGACGCGCCCAGGAGCGGTCGTGCCTCGCTGAGCACCACCCTGGCGATCTCGGCGTCTGTCATGGTCGCCGCGAGGTGCTGGGTGAGCCGCTGAAGAATGCCGAGGCGCTCGGTTTGCTCGCGTAGTCCCCTTTCGGCGGACACGCGCTCGGTTGTCTCCACCACTACAGAAAACACTCCGACGATCGCCCTCGACTCATCGGCCAGAGGGGAACGTCCGTAGTTGAAGTAACAGTCCTGAATGATGCCGTGACGACGCAGCGGCAACAATACGTCGGGATAGACAGTCCCTACGCCAGTGGCGATCACCTCTGCGATCGCAGGCCCGGTCGTATCCCAGGCTTCCCAGAACACTTGCGGATGCGACGCACCGAGCGCATCGGGGTGCTTGTCGCCCAGGATCGGCACGAATGCTTCGTTGTACAGCAGTGTGAGATCCGGTCCCCACGCGATCACGCTGGGGAGCGCGTTCGCCAGACAGATCGACAACGCTGTCCGCAATGACTGGGGCCAGGCCAGTATCGGACCCAGCGGAGTAGTAGCCCATTCGACGCCCACATATTCGTCACGCAGGCGGCCGGCCCACCGAAATACATCGTCTGCACGCTCATCCACCGGGGAGTCACGCTCGGGCATCGTCGGTCTCACCTGCCGTCGGACGCTCGCTGCTGAAGTGCAAAATGCTTGCAGCCCACAGGCAGGCTCAGGGGGCGCCCTACAGCCGTATGCGCGTGATCTGTAGCAGTGCCTGACATCCCCTGGGCCATCATGGCTTCTTGCCTCCCGCGTCAAAACCGCCACGGCATGCTGCCGCCCAGCTAATAACCTATTGTAGCGTATTCGACACCTAGAGTTTAGATGTGGAGGCCCTCACCGACCATGCGCGCAGCCACAGCCGTCGACCACGCAGGCATTGTCTTGTGCTGCTACTTGACCGACAGAACGGACATCAGCGGTGTCTCACCGACACTCATGGCAGCTGGTACACGGGCTCCTAGCCCGGGTTGCGGCAGCTCGGGTCGTCACGGTCCGCCGCCTTCTAAGCTGGTGCTACATCCCCTCGCTGCACGATTGCCTCGGCCGCCTGATGGCAGCTATCGAGGGAACGGGCGAGGAGCAGGGCACGCACCGGTACAGGTCAGCCCCGTCCGGTCGTGCCATTAGCGTGCCATTAACCCGGTTATCAGGGGTGTCTCAAGGTCACTCACGGGAGGTTCGCGCCGCTGGTCGGGCGGCGTATCGGGTCAAACGGGGCAGCTTCCCAAGCTGACAGTGCGATGACTTCCATGCCACCGGCGGGAACCTCAGGCTCCAGGATGGGACAAGCTTCCAGGTCGTTGTGGCAGGGACCGGAAGCCGCTTCGCCTGCCTCGGCAAAGCTGGGCAGACCAGGCCCAGCGGGTCCGCTACGCCAGCGCAGCCTGATCTCTCACAGCTCCATTTCCATGTCGTGAGGTGTTTCGGCCTGCAGGTCGGCCTGGGCCTCGCGCTGGATCCGCGCTGCGTGCTCGCTGCTGGCGGCGAGCTCCGCCCGCTGCGCGTCGATCTGGCGCGCGACCTCATCCGTGCGGGCTTGTAGCTCATCCAGCCGGGCGGCGCGGCAGCCGTCAGCAAGCCTAAGTTCGGTGGCCTCGGCGTCCGGGGTCTCCGGCTCGGATGTGTCTGGCTCGGGTTCCGTCTGGGATCCGGCTGCTCCCCACGGGGACTGCTCTACCTGGGAATCGCGCCGGGGTGCAGCGGCATGCCGTCCCTCATATCCGGCTTCCGGTTTCCGTTCCGGCGGCCACGGCTGGCCATCGGAGACGGCGGCCTGGTGCTCGCGCCCGATCGCGCGGTCCACAGCGTCGGCGTCCGTCTGGAACCTCTGCCACCAGTCCGCCATGCTCCGCTGCCCTGTTGCTTTCCCAGCGGACGGGTGCTGACCGCGGCGCTGGAGCTCGGCCCTGGCCTTCCCGGCTAGCTCCCGCGTGTTGGCAGTCCGGGCGGACCATTGCTCGTACCGAGCGTTCGCGGCTTCGAGGCGGCTTGCCTCCGCGGCTAGCGCGGTAGCCAGCGACCTGGCGTTCTCTGCCCGCACCTGGTCGTGTTCTGCTTCGGCGTCGGCCGACTGCTGCCACGCATCGGCCTCTGCCTGCGCAGTCATGCGGAGCTGGCTGCTCGTGTCCGGCGGTGCCGTCGCCTGCGCGCGGCCGCCTTCGAGGACCTGGGCCTCCAGCTCACCCCGGCTCATGGTCCGGATCTCGGCGTGTTCGTCAGCGATCTCCAACGCCCGGAAGGTGTCGTTGCGCAGCGCCTCAAGCTCGGGCTCGGGGTGCGGGCCGAAGCTCACCCCCTGCTGCGGATCGGTGATCCCCCGCGCCTCCCGGTACGCCGCTGCCATGCCGGCCCGCCACGCGTAGTCTTCCCGCAGGACAGGAGAGGCATCCGGGCCGGGTGGTGCCCCGAGATGGCGGGTCAGCCACGGCTCAGGATTTGCCAGCGCCCGCTCGCCGAGTTCGCGGCGCCGGTCATCGAGCTCGGCGGCCAGCTGGTGAGCCAGCGCCGGAGCGTTTCCCGGTGTCCGCTGCGCCCAAGTCGCGCTGTACCCTTGCGCCGGGCGCTGCAGGCGCTGAAGGCGGCCGTGCAGCGGTTGGCACTACACGAATGACCGGGGAAAGCGCGAAGTACGCCAGTACCCACCACCCCGGTAGCCGGGCAAGCAAGCACTGCGGTTGACGCGGCGGGATACCCCCAGGATGTCAAGCGCTCACGAGCGCTTGACCCGGTCAGCGAACCTGCGCCATGCAGTCGGGGGGAACCGGAGCACCGTTCCGGCGCGGTCCTGCGAATCGCGGACGAGGACCCGGCCACCAGCGGCAAGTTCTACGCAGTTGCCGCCGCCGTTCCCGCTATAGCTGGACTTGCGCCAGCGGAGGTCTATCTTGTCTTCCATTGCTGTGCTGCCTCCAAGATCAGAGCCCGGCTAGCGGCACGGGGGAGCGCGTCAGCCTGGATGCGAACAAAAATATCCGTTGCCGTGCGGACCAGCGATCTGCTCTCGACGGTAACGTCCTCCACGGCTTCCATACGGAGCACCTCCGGCGCGCCGTCGCCGCTGGCCAGGTCGAACGCTCCGCTGAGTCCCGCGTTCGCGCCAGTATCGGAGGGAATCACCTGAACACTGACGTTCGGCTGCTCCGAGATCTCTGCGATATGGGTCAGCTGGTCAGCAATGACCTGCGGTGAGCCGATCAGGCGATGCAGTACCGGCTCATCCAGCACGGCGACCACATGCGGAGGCTTCGGCCGCTCCAGGATGGCCTGGCGGCCGAGTCGCACTGCGACGTGCCCCGCGGCGGCGTCCTCGTCCAGCCCGGTCGCCAGGAACAGCGCCCGCGCATATTCGCCCGTCTGAAGCAACCCTGGTATCAGCACCGGCGACCAAAGCCGGAGCATGTGCGCTGCCCGTTCGGCCTCCAGCCAGCTCTCGAACCAGCTCGGGATCGGCTCGTCGGCCCGTCGCGCCAGCTGCGCCAGCCTGATGACCAGACCTTCCGGCCCGGCGGGGAACAGCTCCGCCTGCAGCGCGTCGGCAACCTCCGGACTGGGCGGACGCTCGCCAGTCTCCGCCTTGGCGATCACGCTGCGGTCATAGCCGAGCTTGGCCGCCAGCGCTTCCTGGCTGGAAAAGCCACCCGCCACCCGCGCACGGCGCAACTCGGCACCCAGGAACGAAGCCGGATTGCTCTCTGGGTCGTCCATCGGGACACCCTTCCGTCCAGTCGTGGCCGATCGTGGCATGCGCCCGCGCCACATAGCCAATTGTGCTCTGTAGCTGCCACGTTAGGAAGCGAGATGACGCCCGCCCACCCCGCTCGAGGACCGCCAGCCGATGCCATCCACCGCCGCCTCACAGCAGGCCCCAAGCGTAAGCCCGCCGAAACACCCTTTGCCCGCCATGACTACCTACGAGTTGCGGGATTACCGCCGCGACCTGGAAACAGCCATCGCGTTCTTCGACCGGCAGACCCCTCTGCCCCCAGACCGGGACCGGCTCCAGGCCACGCTTAATGACCTGATCGCCGAGCAGAACGACCGTAAGAGGCTATCCGGTGCGTGACCACGACGTGACCACGCTGACCGCCGCCGAACTGGACCGCGCCCGCCGCGAGCTGGCTGCCAGTTTGGCCCTGGCCCGGCCCGGCTCACCCGTCCGCGCGCCGATCCTGGCTCGCATCAGCGCCATCGACGCCGAGCTAGCCGTGCGTGGCACCCCGGCCCGCCCGGGAGCAGCACGCGCATGACTAACCAGCCCCCACCTGAAGACGCTGCGCTGCTCACCGACGTCGTGCGCGAGCACCAGCAGTGGTCGGTGTTCTGGGACCCGAAGTACAACCTCTGGCGCGCCGCCGAAGACGATCCCAACTCCGACCTGTATGCCGAGAGCCCCGACGCGGCTACCGTCATCCGGTACATCACCGCGCACTCCTGACCCGCCGACTACATCGGGTCTACCAGCCGCCACGTCTTCACCGCCGGGACGACGCGACGTGCGCTGCACTGGCCAAGCTGGCGAGGACGACGCGTGATGCCAGCCAGAAGTGGAGATCGCTGATGGGAACACCGGGGAACACCGGGGTAAGCCGTCTATCGCCCCTTCGGCGCCTAGGTCCAGGTGATGGTTAACGGTTTCTAGGGTCTGCCAGAAACAGGGCGGAAACCAGAGACATTGAGCTGTAGCCAGACGACGAACAACCACCTGCGATCAGGAAAAGCGGCAGCTTGAGCCTACGTGAAACGACCTTCCAAGCAGCTGGTCACTTGCGCCAGCTCGCCAGCTTCGCGTTGCCGAGTTGAGCCGTATTTCGATCAAGGCGGCTCCGCTGAACTCCGCCGCGGCCCGTCGCCGCGCCGGGCTCTGGCCTTGGGAGGCCCCGCCCGGCGCGCGCCGGGCCACACTCGCGCGGGCACGCAGATCAACACGGCTCACACCTCACGCAGAACTCACACGAAGCGCTGCAGCTTAAAGAACGCGCTGGCGGCCGGGCGCCAGAGCAGCCACACCGCGGCCAGGCCGACCAGCCAGGTCAGCACGAAGATCGGGCTAGGCTCCGTCACGCCGACGGCACCGAAATGGATCGGCGTCCCCAAGACGGTGGGCAGATCCAGCGTCGCCAGGCCGAACAGCACCGTGGACAAGATGCGCGCCCAGTCCCGGCCCCGGCCGTTCGCCCGCGCCATCCACAGCCACAGGGCGGGCACGACCAGGCCGCCCACGATCGCCACCGTGATGATGAGCGGTCTCCATTGGCTGAGCTGGGCCGCGGTGAGGCTATGGTCATTCCATCGCAGGTGGTAGGACTTGATGTCGCCGATGGAGGCCAGCGAGATGATCAGGGACACGGTGCTGACGGCGGCGCCTGCGTACATGAGCTTGACCGCGGTTCGCACCGGCGCGGGAGCAGGAGGCCGCAGCGGCTCGGCCGGCTGGCCGCTGGACGGGTAGGGCTGGTACATGGTGACCTCACCTAGTACTACAACAGCGTCCCGTGATTTCGGTTCCGGCGGGCGTAATGCGATTTCCGGGCGGCAGCCTGCCGGTAGCGCCTCCAGTTCGACCAGGACTCGTGGAATGCGTCTGGGCGGATGACCC
>Ga0302180_10002887_pt1 | contig 13242 bp, 10 predicted proteins | sample I_Palsa_E3_2_FD_200575 | JGI IMG/M metagenome (GOLD analysis project Ga0302180, IMG submission 200575) | Peat permafrost microbial communities from Stordalen Mire near Abisko, Sweden - I_Palsa_E3_2 | ecosystem: Environmental > Terrestrial > Soil > Palsa > Peat permafrost | place: Sweden... | reverse complement strand
AAATGATCACGGCCTATGCTTTTTTGAAGAAAGGCGCCGCGAATGCAAACTTTGCGGGTAAACGCCTCGACCAAAAGCGGCATGATTTGATCGTTCAGGTTTGCGACGAGATACTCGCGGGTCAGCATTCCGACATGTTCCCGTTACACGTTTGGATGACTGGCAGCGGCACGCAGTTCAATATGAATGTGAACGAAGTAATCTCCAACCGGTGCTGCCAGATTGCTGGCACACCTCTGGGCAGCAAAACTCCTGTACACCCCAACGACCACGTGAACATGTCGCAGTCCTCGAACGACTCATTTCCGTCGGCGATGTATATCGCCGCCGCGATCAATATGAAACAGGGGCTCATTCCAGCCCTGAAGCAGCTGCATGATTCCATCGCTGCCAAAGTCGTTGAGTGGCGCGACATCGTCAAGATTGGCCGCACGCATATGCAAGACGCCACGCCGCTCACACTTGGGCAGGAGTGGTCCGGTTACGAAGGCCTGCTCGCCGATGACCTTGATCGAATTGAAGATGCACTGAAAGGAGTCTACCGCCTCGCGCTGGGCGGCACGGCAGTGGGGACTGGTATTAATTCAGCACCCGGCTTTGGCGAGGCCGCTGCAGCGGAGATCGCCAAGCTCACAAGCCTGCCGTTCGTCACGGCTCCGAACAAATTTACGGTCCAGGGCTCTCACGATGCGCTAGTCCACCTGTCTGGCACACTCCGAACGCTGGCCGTTTCACTCTACAAGATCGCAAACGACATTCGGCTTATGTCCTGCGGGCCGCGAGCTGGTTTTGCGGAACTGAAGATTCCCGAGAATGAGCCGGGCTCGTCAATTATGCCCGGCAAGGTAAACCCAACCCAGGCTGAGGCTCTTGCCATGGTCGCCGTCCAGGTGATGGCGAATGATACGGCGGTGGGTTTTGGCGGGGCTGGCGGTTATCTTGAAATGAATGTTTACAAGCCCCTGATCATTTTCAACGTTACTCACTCCATCAGAATCATGGCGGATTCCTGTACGAACTTCCGAAAATTCCTGATCGAAGGAACCAAACCCAATTTGAAGAAGATCAACCAGTACGTCGAAGAGTCACTGATGTTGGTCACGGCTCTTTCACCAGTGATCGGCTACGACAAAGCTTCGAAAATTGCTCACTACGCGATGGACAACGACCTCACGCTCAAGGCCGCGGCGCTGAAACTCGGTTTCGTGACAGAGGCCGAATTTGATCGCGTTGTCGATCCGAAGAAAATGGTTAGACCCTATGTAGCGACAGCCGCTGCCTAGGGCACCTTTGTATCGGCATAGGCAAAGGACAAGGGTCGGCTTGGACGGTCCAGGCAGCCCCACCTTCACAGTCCGCCCGGTTTGGAGGTTCAGATGACGCTCGCAGTTTCAAAACCATTGCTGTTAGGACGTGATATGACGCGGGTAGAGCGGTCGAATCTTGTGCTCTCTTGTGCCCGAGTTTTGTATGTCAACGGCGAATCAACACAGAAGACTCTGGATACTGCCGAACACTTGGGCAACTGTCTGGGATTTCACACCACGATCTTGCCACACTGGGGAGATCTTGAACTTCAGGCCGAAGACACCGACGGCAGATTCATTTCGGCTGTTGAGGCTGATCCTTCCGGCGTCGATATGGAACGAGTGGTTTCGACTTTGCGAACCGTTGAGGAGTTATGTGATGGTCGCGTGGCCCCGGCCAACGCAATAGAAGCAATCAACGAAGTCGCAAAAGAGGCCCCCGTAAGTGCATGGCTATTCGCGCTCGCGGCAGGAGTGGGTGCCGTGGCGCTAGCAGTGCTCTTCGGTGTTCAGCATTTGCACGCGGCGGCGCTCATATTCGTGAGTGCCGCGGCAGGCGCCGTTTTGCGCCGAACGCTAGCCCGCTACAGCTCAAACATCTTCCTTCAACCGTTCGGTGCGGCATTGGTCGCTGGCGTGATTGGAGCTTTGGCGGTTCGTTATAACCTGAGTTCGGCGCTTCGCCTCGTAGCAGTCTGCCCCTGCATGGTACTCGTGCCGGGGCCGCATTTTCTCAACGGCATGTTGGACTTGATCAGGGGCCGCATAAATCTCGGTGCATCCCGCCTGATCTATGCGGTGCTTGTCGTTGTGGCCATCTCAACAGGACTGCTTCTCGGGCTCGCACTCCTTGGCGTCTCCTTACCCGTGGACCCACCCGCCAGGGCGTTGACCTTGTGGCGTGACGTGATCGCCGCCGGCCTCGCGGTCGCCTGCTACAGCGTTTTCTTCTCAACGCCTCTGCGTATGCTGGCTTGGCCGGTGGCGGTTGGCACGGTCGCTCACGCTCTAAAATGGGTGGCGTTGACATTACTTGGAGCTGGCGCCGCGACGGGCGCATTTGTTGCATGTTTCATCGTTGGGGTGATCCTCGCGCCAGTGTCGCGCCGTTGGCACTTGCCTTTCGCGGCCGTCGGTTTCGCTTCTGTGGTCTCAATGATGCCGGGAGTCTTCATGTTCAGGATGGCCGGCGGCCTCATACAATTTACGAACGGTTTACAGAGAACGTGGGAGCTTGCGGGCGCGACGCTGGCTGACGGCTCCACCGCCATTCTCATTATTTTGGCTATGAGCTTCGGTCTCATCGTCCCGAAATTAGTGATTGATTACGTTAGTGAACAATGGGTGACCAAATCTTGAGCCACGAAGGAAGAGTCATGCCTCCTGTGCAATCAACCGCGATTTATGCCGGAGCTGACGCGTCGCACAACCCAGCGACGCTATCCCGATCGGAACGGTGGCTTCCTACCTTGCTCAGCGTAATTGCGGGCATGGTCGACCTGATCGGATTCCTGAGCCTTGGCATCTTTTCCGCGCACATAACCGGCAACATCGTGATCATCGGCGCTCTCATCGCGCGTCACAACCAAATAAACCCTGCACAGATTCTTGCTATTCCCTTTTTCATTCTCGCAGTCGCCGCAACTTGGTTGGTTGCTAAGGCCTCGGGCAGGCGCGGTAACGGCTTGAAGCGTCTGCTTCTCCTAATTCAGTTTTTGCTGATTGCTTGCCTGTCGATCTTTAGTGTCATCACCAAACCGTCCACCGATCCGCACGGCCCGATGGCTACGGTCGCGGCGATGGTAGCGGTCACCGCAATGGGCTGCCAGTTTGCTCTCTTGCGCTTGACCCTGCCGGTCGCGCCTTCGACCGCTGTCATGACGGGCAACTTGACGAATGCTGTACTGGCATTTGTGGATTCGAGTTCGCGAATCCAGCCATTGATGGAGAGCGACAGCAGGCGATTAAAAGGCGCTCTCCATCTCCTTATAGGCTTCTTCGTGGGCTGCGTTGTGGCCGGGGCTGCGGTTATGTATCTAGGTGATTGGGCTTGGTCGCTTCCGGCCGCTCTCGCCGCCGTGGCCGTCGCTTTGAGCTAAGGGAAGTATTTTGCTCGCTGGCCGAAACGCATGCGAATGCGGAAATTACGCACCCGTTCCTCCCACACCGTTTTTCGATGGGACGTGTCAGTTTGCCAGAATCGGATCTTTTCATGCTATTGGAATTAGCTTTGAGCGAAAAACAGATCCCCAAATCGCTAAAAACACAGAGAAGTCAAAGTAGTTGATGGGCCTGTTGGAGTCGGATAGTGTGCGCTCAAGGCAGGCGCGCTGCACTCAGGAAAAAGAGATCAGCCGCCACTCGGATCACCAAAAGATACCGACCGGACGGGTCCTCCGAGCGTCGTATGACGCCATCTGGGTTTACCTTCTATTTGAGGTCGGACCTGCTACTGTGCGCTAGCGCAAGCAGCGACATGTGATGTAATTTTCAGATGCCCGTTAAGTGCCCAGAATATCCCGTTTTGAGCGGCTTTTGCGGCTGAGAAGAAGGGCTAAGTCGTTTGAATCCGGCAGAGCCAGGTGACGTTCGGAGCGTTATGAGCCCGACGAGCTACCAGGCTGCTCCACGCCTCATAGATACTACGCGACTTGCTGCTCTTCTGCAACCGCACCCACATCAGGTGCCCGATGAATACAACCATCGTAGGATCGCGCGGAAAAGCGTCTTCGCAAACGAAGCTTTAGACTACGACATCAGATTTTCTACGGTCGTCAACACATGACCTTTCGCCGTGAGGTTCACATTCCTTCTGACAAAGAGTGATCTGAGGAGAACAGAAAATGACGAATCGTAAATTGCCGACGGCGGAACAAATTCAGCAGCGAGCGTACGAGCTATACGTTGAACGCGGTGGCGAAGACGGTCGCGATGATGCCGATTGGCTCGCCGCCGAAAGAGAATTAGCGGAACTGTCCGAACAATCCACTTCCAGCACGCCCAGAGCACGGACTGCGATGACTGGTCATTAATCGTCGCTTCGCGATCCTGAAACCCGCGATACAAGACCCGCCAGAAAACGACAGGCGACCCAGGCCCTTGTGCCAAAAGTGAGCTGTTGGAGTCGGTCGGTCCGCGCCCAAGGCAGTTGCAATAAATCTATCTTGATGGTCCGTCCGGCTTTGTTCTACGTCATGCTACACCGTTGCGGACCTAATTTGGCTGTATTTGGACCCAGGCCAGCCAAAATCGGCCATCTAGCTAGATCAAAAAGATTAGCGAATCCCCACAAGCTTTCGCAGCCCAAGACCGAATTGGTTGGGGAAGGCAAGTATGACGAGTACGGCAATCGGCGCGAGCTAACGATCGATTAGCCGATCAGGAACGAGGCCAAGTAATGGTGATCATCGATCCGGTCACCCAGCAGTAATCAATGCCGACCATGAAATTTACGGAAAGGCAGTTTATTGACTGGTTCGTCCCCGTTTATTAGTGGCGTCTTGACTTAGCCTGTTTTCGAGTCAGAATAGAATTCGGACTATTGCTCTGGTTTAAAAACATCCCCTTCCCGTCAATATCCGACCACCAGAGATGTTTATCCACCCGTTGGGGCTGAGAGACAGTCCCTCGGCTACCGTGTCATCGGAGTCGAAGTTATGTCCTCGCCTGAACTCGTGATGGTCGGTTCGTACGACTACCACCTCGTCGCCCTATCTGTTGCTATCGCAGTGCTCGCGTCCTATGCCGCTCTCGACTTTGCTGGAAGAGTAACGTCGGCGAAAGGTGGAATTCGTTTCCTGTGGCTCATCGGTGGCGCGGTAGCCATGGGTATTGGCATATGGTCAATGCACTACATCGGAATGCTCGCTTTCCGGTTGCCGGTTCCGGTTCGATACGACTGGCCGACTGTATTGGTTTCGCTACTTGCCGCCCTCTTCGCTTCTGCCATCGCCTTATTTGTCGTAAGCCGCGAGAAGATGGGGTTCATTCCAGCCATTGTTGGCAGCGTTTTCATGGGCAGCGCAATAGCAGGCATGCATTACATTGGCATGGCAGCGATGCGGTTGCCGGCGATGTGCCACTTTTCCCTTTCAATCGTGATGATTTCAGTCGCTCTGGCGATTGTAATATCTTTAGTAGCTCTATGGCTCACCTTCAACTTGCGAGGAGAAACGAGATCTGGCGGTTGGCGAAAAATCTTGAGCGCAGTAGTGATGGGAGCCGCGATTCCCCTGATGCATTACACGGGGATGGCGGCGGCCACCTTCACGGTTTCCGACGTGGCACTGGACTTGTCGCACGCGGTGAGTGTTTCTGCTCTGGGCACGGTCGGTATTGCGGCTCTAACGATCATGATCCTTGGAATTGCTGTTCTGACGTCGGCCTATGATCGCCTGTTGCGCGAACCTCGTACGATGCGAACGCGTGTGTTGAGCGTCCGGATACGTGCATTAAGAACGGCAATGGCTACTTTCTGCGTCATGTTTGTCTTTGAAGCAGCCAAGCAGGCTGTTCAACCGAAAATCACGATCTGGACTTCTCATGCCTTGACGATTTTGTTTGCAACGTCGCTGGCTGCCGTTCTTAGCTTCATCATCCTCAGGAAGGAAGAGCGATTTCGTTTTGAGCTAGCGTCGAGTGAAAAAGAATATCGGCTCCTATTTGATAGTAATCCTCTCCCGACGTGGGTTTTCTCCCGAGAAACTCTCAAGTTTCTAGCGGTAAATGAAGCGGCGATTCGGCACTATGGTTTTTCAAGGCAGGAGTTTCTGGCGATGACAATCGCGGATATTAGACCCGAAGAAGACATTCCTGCATTATTGGAAAGCGTTGCCAAGCGAATTCACGGGCTTCAGGAAGCCAAGACTTGGAGACATCGAAAAAAGGATGGCACGAACATCGATGTCGAGATTGACGGTCATGAGCTGGATTTTCAGGGAACCGAAGCAGAATTGGTGACATCGCATGATGTCAGCGAGCGTAAGCAGGCAGAGCGAACAACCAATTTGCTGGCTGCTATCGTGGATTCGTCACAAGATGCAATCATCAGCAAGAGTCTGGATGGCATTATTAGTAGTTGGAATAAGGGTGCAGAACGATTGTTTGGCCACTGCTCCGAAACAGCAATTGGCCAGCCCATTACACTTATCGTTCCCTCCGATCGCCGCGACGAAGAAGCAACGATCCTGGAGCGGCTCAAGCGAGGCGAGTGGATCGAGCAATACGAAACTGTCCGCGTTCGCAAAGACGGAACGCCGCTCCATGTTGCTCTCACCATTTCGCCGGTGAAGGACAGCACAGGCCGAGTTGTGGGGGCATCGAAAGTAGCGCGGGACATCACTGAACGAATGCAGGGAGAAAAAGCGCTTCGGCAAGCGAAAGAGAAGTACCGGGCGATCTTCGAGGATGCTGTCGTGGGAATTTTTCAGATCACGCCCGAGAGCCGTCCCCTAAGCATCAACCGTGCGCTGGCGCAAATGCATGGCTACGATTCTCCAGAAGAATTTATGGTGGAAATCTCGAACATGGCGCGGCAGCTATTTGTCGATCCCAGCCGGATGGATGAATTGAGACAGGAGCTCGCCCAGAAGGGCGAGGTGCGCGGCGCCGAACTGGAGATCTACCGTAGAGATCGCACCAAAAAGTGGGTAGCGGCAAATATACGAGAAGTGCGAGACGGCGACAGCAAGGCTATGCTCCTCGAAGGCACAGTCGAAGACATTACCGACCGAAAAATCGCCCAGGAGCGGGTCCAATTCTTGGCCTACTTCGATGAGCTAACGGGATTGCCCAATCGGACTCTTCTCCAAGATCGACTGACTACCGCCGTCGCCGGCGCTCGTCGACGAAAGGACAAAGTTGCGCTTCTGTTCCTTGATCTCGACCGGTTCAAACTGGTCAACGACTCTCTCGGGCACCCGTGCGGCGACCTTCTCCTACAGAATGTTGCCGAACGGCTTAAGGGATGGGCGCGTCAACAAGACACAGTGGCGCGGCTAGGGGGCGATGAATTCGTCATCGTGCTAAATAGTGTGAAAGATGTGGCCGATGCAGCGGTTGCTGCCGAACGCCTCATGGATACAATGGTCGCAGAATTCACCCTTCAAGGCCACTCCTTCAATATCAGCTGCAGCCTGGGCATCAGCATTTTCCCCGAGCACGGCACGGATGTCGAAACCCTGATGAAGAATGCTGATGCGGCCATGTATTGCGCAAAAGATGTGGAGCGATTGACGTTGGAGAGCAGCTTGCGACAAGCACTCGGCAAAAAAGAGCTCTTCCTGATGTATCAACCGCAGATGGATATAGCCACAGGAAGGATCACAGGTCTGGAAGCGCTCCTTCGCTGGCAGCATCCGGAGCTGGGGCTGGTGCCACCTGATCGGTTCATACGAATCGCTGAAAACAGCGGCCTGATCATGCCAATCGGTAAGTGGGTGCTCCGGACGGCCTGCTCTCAGTCTCGGAAATGGCAAGACGAAGGACTTCCCGCAGTGCAAATGGCAGTAAATGTTTCCGCAGTTCAGTTTCGGCAAGAGGATTTTTGCGAATTGATCAGAACAGTGCTTCACGAGACCGGCCTTGCCCCTAAGTACCTTGAGCTCGAAATCACTGAAGGCCTTCTACTATCGAATGCAGACGTGATGTTTTCCGTCTTTCAGGAATTAAAGGCTATGGGGTTGAGGCTGGCAATTGACGACTTCGGAACCGGCTACTCCAGCCTAAGCTACTTGAAAAAGTTTCCGGTTAGCAAGCTCAAAATTGATCGCTCGTTTGTCCGAGACGTCGCCGTGAATACGGACGACGCAGCGATCACAAATGCGATCATCAGCATGGCAAAGAGTTTGAATCTCAAAGTCATTGCCGAGGGCGTCGAAAACGAAGCGCAATTGTCATTCTTGCGGGCACATCAGTGTGACGAGATTCAAGGATACTATTTCAGTAAGCCCCTATTAGTTGGGGAGGTTACCGAGAAGTTTCGAGGCAATGCGTTAGACGCAGGATTTTTATTAGCCGAGACGCAGCCATTGCCATCATGAGGTCCAGCCGGAAATTCACGCGTTCTGAGCGAGCTTCATTGCTAGATTTCAAAAAGATGTGGGTTCACGGTAGGCCCGGCGCTCATAATGCATAATTCGTCGGCTACTGCGGTTTGCCGTTTTAGGGTTAACGCATTTGAGCCAGGAGTCTGTTCCTGTCGTTGACATGTACGGGCATTAGTTCAGAATTGAATTGGCCGATTTCACTCCTTCCCCCCTCGAAGCTGCTTCCGAGTCGACCTGATGATTGTACGAAGGTAGCCTCCAAACATCATCTCCTGCGATGACAACGACCGCGATTGTGACGGTCTTGGGTACGGTGCCGTGGTCCAAGTGTTGATCGGATCACAATGAGGAGACAGTTTGAGATCTAGCTTCCTCGATGCTTCCATTGGCGACCGAGAGCCCAGGCTAATACGGCGATGTCAAAGATGAATTATCTGTGGAAAGCAGCAGCAGCGGGATCGATTGGACTGCTCGTTACGACTGCCTTCGATGCGACGAAATCAATAGTACTTACCCGCCTCACTCTTTGGCAGTCCCACGGAATAACAATTCTGTTCTGTGCTGCGCTGGTGTTCTTTCTGAGCGCAGTGTTTCTAAGAAGCGAACAAGGTAAGGTCAAAGCGTCGATTGACTTCAGCCAAGGCATCGTCGAAGGCGTGCCGGGGATATTCTATGTCATCAACGAACACGGAGAATTGGTAAGGTGGAACGAAACTCTCAGAGATGTGTCGGGCTACTCGGCCGAAGAAATCTCGCGCATGTCGATTCTGGATTTCTTCAAAGAATCGGATAAGAGCCTCGTGGCAGAGCGCATACAGTTAGTTTTTTCGATGGGTCACGCCGTGGTCGAAGCTTCCTTCGTCGCCAAGGATCATACCGAGACCCCTTACCTGTTTTCTGGAAAACGTGTCCTGTTTGACGGAAAACGCTGTTTGATCGGCCTTGGGCTCGACATCACCGGACGCAAGCAAGCAGAGAGGTTGCTGCACGACAGTGAGATCAAGCATCGCGTGTTGTTTGAGGAAGCACCGGACGCGACCTTGCTGTTGGACGAGCACGGCTTCGTGGATTGCAATTTGCGTGCGCTGCAAATGTTCGGATACGCAACCAAGGATGAACTCAACGCCCTGCGCCTGGCCGATTTGTCACCTCCGAATCAACCCGATGGCACGCCTTCCCAGGCGGCGGCCGAGCAGAAGAATGCCACCGCGTTTCTCAACGGCAAGAATTATTTCGAATGGCTGTTCCGGCGCAAGAACGGCGAGGTTTTTTCGGCTGAGGTCCGCCTGACGGCTCTGACGCTGCATGACCAGCCAGAACTCCTCGGTACCGTCCGAGACATCACCGAGCGCAAGCGCGCGGAAGAAGCGCAACACAAGAGTGCGAAGGAATTCAGGGCCGCCTTTGAAGATGCGCCGTTCGGCATGTGCCTGTCCACCCTTGACAACCAGCTCTTGCGGGTGAACCAAGCCTTGTGTCAGTTGCTGGGATATTCGAAGGAAGAGCTGTTGGCGAAAGGTTGGCAGGGACTCCCCCACTCCGACGATCTGGAGCGCTTGCGTGGTGCTGCTGACGAGATGCGCAGCGGTCGAGCTCCCTCGGCGGAGTTTGAAAAGCGTTACATCCACAAACAAGGGAACGTAATATGGGTCCACATGAGGATCTCGGTGGTTCGAGACCGCCGCGGCGAACCCGCACACTTCATCACCCATGTTCAAGACATTACCGACCGCAGGCACATGGAAGACGAACTGCACAAGCTCGTATCCGTGGTGGGGAGCTCTAGTGACTTTATCGGTACTGCAACCATGGAGGGCAAGGTCACCTTCGTCAATCCCGCGGGAAGAAGGATGGTAGGTCTGGACGGGACTGGGCCGCTTCCAGGCACCATCTTGGATTTCGTGACCGATGGGGAACAAGAGCGCTTCCGCAATGACACCGTGCCAACCATCCTGGAGAAGGGTCGATGGGATGGGGAAACGCAATTTAGACACTGGAAAACCGGCACGCCGATTCCGATGTGGCAATCGATCTTTCAGATTACCGAAGAAAGCACCGGCCGGCCAATCGCGATGGCCACCATCTGCCGGGACATCACAGAACGAAGGCGAGTCGAGGCTCAGTTGGTGCAAGCGAAGCAAGGGGCGGAAGCCGCGAATCGCGCAAAGAGCGAATTCCTCGCCAACATGAGCCACGAAATCCGCACGCCGATGAACGGCATCATTGGGATGACCGAGCTTGTGCTGGACACCGAGCTGAACCATGAACAATTCGAATATCTGAACATGGTCAAGGGCTCTGCGGATTCGCTCCTGTTCCTGCTCAACGACATACTGGATTTTTCCAAGATGGAAGCAGGCAAGATGGAGTTGGACCATCTGAGCTTCAACTTGCGGAAGAGTTTGGGCGAAGTCGTTAAGACACTGGCGGTAAAGGCACAACAGAAAGGTTTGGAGTTCATTTTTGACGTGTCTCCCGAGGTCCCGAATAGCGTCATCGGGGATCCCGCCCGGCTTCGTCAAGTCGTTGTAAATTTAGTGAGTAATTCGATCAAATTCACCGAGAAGGGAGAAATAGAAGTTAGCGTGCAGGTGGAGGCACCGAGCATCGAGGGAACAATCTTGCGCTTCAGCATCCGGGATACCGGGATCGGAATCCCTGTAGACAAGCAACCTCAGATTTTCGCTGCGTTCACCCAGGCCGATTCTTCTACGACGCGCAAATACGGGGGCAGCGGGCTGGGTCTGACGATCTCCGCTCAACTCGTGGGGCTGATGGGCGGAAAGATTTGGGTCGAGAGTGAAGCCGGAAAGGGTTCGACCTTTTACTTCACAGTTCAAGTTGGGCAAGAGGAAACCGCCCTGCCGTCGGAACCGCCCGACGTGCTTCAGCTCGCTGGTGTGTCGGTCTTGGTCGTGGACGACAATGCGACCAACCGCCATATTTTGGCGGAGACGGTTACTCGTTGGAAAATGGTGCCGACCGCTGTTGAGAGCGCAGCGGCGGCGATGAAGGCCCTTGAGGAAGCACACGACTCGGGAACCCAACTTCCTCTTGTCTTGACCGATGCACACATGCCGGGGGTCGATGGATACCGTCTTGTTGAAGCAATTCGCCAGAACCCGTCATTTTCCAGCGTCAAGATTGTGATTCTCACATCGGGAGGCAAACGGGGAGACGCGGCCCGGTGCCAGAGCCTTGGAATCGCCGCGTACCTAAGCAAACCATTCGACAGGCTGGAATTGCGCGAAGCCTTGCTTCAAGTTCTGGCGACTGACCCCGCGAAATTGGAAACCAGAGCGTTGGTGACTCGACACACCGTTCGGGAGCAGCGGCAATCGCTCGCTTTTCTTGTGGCGGAAGACAATGCTGTAAACCAAAAGTTAATCGCCCGGCTTCTGGAGAAGCGGGGGCACACTGTGGTATCGGCACAGAATGGCCGGGAAGCTCTGGAAATGTTAGAGAAACAGAACTTCGATATTGTCCTGATGGATATACAAATGCCAGGGATGGATGGATTTGAAGCGACGAAGCGGATACGTGAAAAAGAAACAGTCGGTGACGCTCACCAGCCGATCATCGCGTTAACGGCCCATGCCATGCAAGGCGACGAAGAGCGCTGCTTGGTCGGAGGAATGGATGGCTACGTGGCGAAACCGATCAAATTAGAAGAACTCTTCTCAGTGATTGAGAAAGTGGTACCTGGGATGAATCGCCGTTCAGATGCTAAAGTCCCGGCCTTAACGAGACGCAGTTTGGCGGGAAACGAACGGGAGCGGCGATGACACAATAACCTGGTCGCTCATCGCAGGTTGCTGTAAATCTGCCTGAGCTCCTTGTACGTGTGGACAACGACCACGAGTTGTGGTGCGAACTGATCGGTCAATTCGAAGAGGAGTTCCCACGCCTCTTGCGGTCCTTGCAACAGTTGGTTGTTTGTGAGGACATGAAGAACGTGGAAGCTACGAGTCACGCGTTGAAAGGCATGCTTTCAGGACTTTCCGTGACGCGAAGGGAAAACCGCGGGGCTGACCGATGCATTAACAGTCCTGGAAAACGAAGCGGTGGACTTGTTGCCGGAGTTGGACGCATATACTGAAGAGGTGAAGCCGTGAAGATCCGTATCGCAGACGATGACGCAATGTCTCGGCGATTGCTCGAGAAAACGCTCGAACGCGAGGGATATGAGGTGATCGCGGTTGACAATGGTCGCTTGGCATTGGCGCACCTTGACCTGCTCTATGCGACGTTCCGGGGCACCTGGTTAAGCAACCTGCTGAGAACGCATCAAGAAATGCGCCATCAACGGAAAAACTGCCAGTGTGTCCGGATAGGTAAAGCGCGCGCATCTTCGGCCGGTTCGCAATCGGTAGAAGGAATCAGTTCGGAGTGGGTTCTAAAGAGCGAGGTTCGACCTTGTAGCTTACCAGCTACTATACGGCGTGCCGTCGGTGCTGATCTGATCGGAACTAGAATGCACGTCCACGATCCCGCTGTTGGTCTGATCGGGACTTAGTGCCAGGTCTCCAAAGTCGGTGTGCCAGTCCTTGGCATGGGTGATTGGATCCATCGGAATTTCCCGCAAGTACGGAGTCTGGGAGTTCACCAGGTCGTCCAGAGATTGCGGCGCGGCCTCTTTGTCCATGGTGTAGTTGTCGATGGCCTGGCGCATCACCTGCAAATCGCTTTTGAGCGAAGCCTCACGAGCCCGATGTACCGAGCGATCGTACCTCCCCGCGGCCATGCCCAGCAGGATGAAAATAATAGTAATGACAATCATCAGCTCGATCAGCGTGAACCCCGCGCCGATGGAGCTTTTCTCTGAGAAACGCCGCCCAGCGCAGTTCCGCCTTGTCCTCTTCGTCCCCGCGCCGGGACGAAGAGAGCGC
>Ga0302180_10002882_pt1 | contig 13264 bp, 14 predicted proteins | sample I_Palsa_E3_2_FD_200575 | JGI IMG/M metagenome (GOLD analysis project Ga0302180, IMG submission 200575) | Peat permafrost microbial communities from Stordalen Mire near Abisko, Sweden - I_Palsa_E3_2 | ecosystem: Environmental > Terrestrial > Soil > Palsa > Peat permafrost | place: Sweden... | reverse complement strand
AGCGCCGGACTGATCGTCGTCAGAGGTAGGAGGACTGGAATAAGCGTTCAGACTGGACGTGCTGCTGGCGTAAGCATCCGATTGGGCAAGTGCCGGCAAAGACAGAGTGCAGGCAAGCGCCAAAGCGGCTACTAGCGCCAGAAGGCGACACGGCGTGTACTTCGTGCCTGAAAAGTCCAAAATTTTCACTCCAACCCAGGCCCAGAGGGCACTTTCAACTAATGAGATGCACGCCAACAGCCGAAAGGCGGGCCGGCCTTCCGCGATACTCTCAATTGACTTTAGAGGGCGTTCGAGCAGAGTGCCAAGTTACAAAAGGAGCACCCATTTGGTCATGACCGAAAGGCCGCAAGGGTCAAGGGTTGTGGCCGGAGGCGAGCAGACTTCCACAATCGGAGCCGCATAACTTGGGATTGTAATGTCAAAGGACGCGCTAAGATGGTCGTGGTATGCCGTGAAGTGTGGTATGCCGTGAAGTAAGGAGAACGAGCCCGCGGAAGACCCGATACCACGGAGGACTTGATGAGGATAAATAGGATCGCAGCATGGTTTCTGACTTTTTGCCTGCTCGCACCGGCAGCATTCGCCGCCAATGACGAGAAGGAAGAGGAACGCGTGAAAGATGCCGGCCAGGTGATGAAAGAGATCCTGAACATTCCTGACGACATTCCTCAAGACTTGCTGGATAAGGCGGAGTGTGTGGTGATTCTGCCTTCGGTATTGAAAGGAGCATTCGGCGTGGGAGGCAGCTACGGACGCGGCGTGATGATCTGCCGCAGCGGCGAGCACTATACCGGGCCGTGGGGAGCTCCGGCTTTGTATGCGTTGGAAGGTGTGAGCATCGGATTCCAGCTGGGTGGACAAGCTACAGATTTTGTTTTGCTGGTGATGAACCCCAAGGGAGCGCGGTCACTGCTGTCGAGCAAAGTGAAGTTGGGGGCGGACGCCTCGGCTGCGGCGGGGCCCAAGGGGCGCACGGCCGAGGGCGCCACCGATGTGGTGATGGAAGCGGAGATTCTTTCCTACTCGCGCAACAAGGGGTTGTTTGCGGGGATATCGCTGGAGGGATCAACCTTGCGCTCGGATGGGAGCGCCAACGAAAAGCTGTATGGAAGAAAGCTGGACGCAAAGGAAATCATTGTCGAGCACAAGGTCGCGATTCCCGCTTGCGCGAAAGAGTTGGTGTCGTTGCTGGATACGAAGTCGCCGAAGAACAAGTCGGATCCCAAGTCGCTGGAGTAGAAGTAGTTTTGAAAAAGCGCAGCTTCCAGACTGCGAAAAGGGGTGTCGATCTCGGCACGAACCTTTCAGTCGGCAACTTAATGTCAGTTCCGGGGGCCCCTACGATTCACCGCACGCTCAATGCGCGATAGCGTCCGTTTTTCGCCTATCCTGCACTCCCAGACACGCTGGACACTCCAGCCATCCTTTCGTAGTTTCCGTGAGACCCGCGCATCTCTTCGACGGTTGGATACGATTTTTTGCTTCCAGAACTTCGTGTTGCTTTTCGATGGGCGGTCACAGCGTGGACATCCGTGCCAGTAGCATCCATCCACGAATAAAGCGACCTTAGCCGTCGGCCACGCGAAGTCCGGTTTGCCGACGACCGGCCACTGTCTCCTATAACCGCGTATTCCGCGAAGCCGGAGGAGCTTCTCCATCTTGCGCTCCGTCGTGCCTCCCGACGTGCGGACGGAGGCCATGATTTTCGACCGAACTTGCCGTGTAACCCGGTCCATTGGCATGAGGGACTAGCGGATCGCATACATCTTCAAATCCTCGGCTTGGATGGAATCAGCCAGGACGAGTTGATAGTGCCGCTCCTCTGCGATTTTAACTACTTGTCCCTTCATCGCAAGTTCAAAGAGGGCAATCACGTCGTCGACCATAAACTGGGCGGAGACAGGCCGACATGTCAGCGTGGGAAACTTCTGACGGCAGCAGGCAATGTCCTGTGCGGTCTGGATCGTGGCGAGTTTATCGTTTCCGCCCTTCGCTTGAACGGGGACGACGAATTGCTGGCCGTTTCTGTTGACTCCGACATAGACTTCTTCAATCTCAATCTGGCCCATGTTCGGGACTGTGGTCCGAAGATGGCTCTGGAGCGAGTACGTCGTGATACCGAGAAAGATGTCTATGAGTCGGTTGTAGCGGACTTTGGCAAGGAGCGCTTGTTCGTCACTCAAGGCATTCGCCGTGATGATTTCTGGCGTTGCATCCGGAATCTTGATGGCTAGAAGCTCGGCGTTGGGAATGATGCGACTGACTCGTGCGAGTTTGAATCGGTAGCGAGAGCGGCCAGCGGGTTCAATTATCCACTCCTTACCTGCCGTTGCAGTCTTCAGGATGTCATCCGGCAGAGCGGTTCGATAGCGAAACGAATAGATTACGTCGCCAAGATTGTCGGGCAGCTTTATGTTGAGTTTCTTCGCATTACTGTTTAGTTCGTTGCGCTCGAACTCGAACTCAGTCATGCCCTTCTTGAAATGGTCGTCGAATATCCGGCTGATTAAAGCTTGGTAGCGGTTCGGTCTTGACTCAGGCATATGAGAACTCGACATTTCGTTTTCGACGTGGCACGACATCCGACGCGACGCCATAATGTTCCGCCGCTTCTGACATGCTTAATGACAGCAAGGCTGGGTCGCCGAGTTGCGGAATTATATTGGTAACGCTCGGCCTCAACGCCTTCGGCAGCGCAGCGATCACCCGGAGGGCGACGGCTCGGGCGAGAAGCGGTGGAACCGAATTGCCGATCTGCCGAAATCCGTGCCACTTTGTCACATGGAACCGGAACCAGTCAGGGTAGGAGTGTAGACGGGCCGCTTCGCGCACCGTGATACATCTCGGCGTGTGGGGATGAATCGGTCGCGGCGAAGTGAATGCACCCCGGTCACTCGCCGTTCCCGCTCGGAGCGTGTTGCAATACCTTGCAGGGTCGAGCTTGAGAAATCGACTGACTTCCTCGACGCATCCGTGAGGTGTCTTGGCGAATCGCATCCGAGACTCAGGTGTATGAATCGTTCGAAGGCTCGACGTCAGTCTCAGAGTTCTCTTTCCGTTTGCCATGCTCAGGCTCTTCGCGTACTCACTCGGGCGGTCGAACTTTGCATCGACCCAATCCCTCTCCAATAGGTCGTCATAGTCTTCGACCTCGGGGAGGTCGCCGATAGCATCCCAGACGGTTGGAGTCAGAGGCAATTTACGAATGTCATGGATTTCTCTGTCCTCCTGATGAGTCGGTTCGGGATAGGACGGCAGAGGCGACCCGCTTCGGGCACCGATAAGGAACAAACGCTCACGGTCTTGTGGAACGCCGAACCAGAGGGCATTCAAGACTCGATAGGGCTCGACTATCGAATATCCGATGCTCTTGAACTCATCGATCAACGCGTTCAGGAACTCCTTGTGATGCCCGATGGTTAGCCCTTTGACGTTCTCGAAGACGAAATATCTTGGCTGTAGTTCCTTGACCAGACGAACGTAATGAGATACCAGTTGATTTCGGGGGTCATCGAGCGCTCGATACCCGATGAGGCTGAAGCCCTGACATGGCGCACCTCCGACTACCGCAGTGATCTCGCCCCGTCCGATACTCGAATGTGCCCTGATGTACTCTCCATCGATCTCGGTGACGCTTCGACATATCGTCGCACATTCGGGGAAGTTGAACTCGTGAACCGCGCAATGGACGGGGTCGTACTCGACGGCGGCACGAACCTCGAATCCTGCCTGCTGGAAGCCAAGACTCAGTCCGCCAGCCCCGGCAAACAAATCGACTGCGATGGGATGTCCCGCCATGTGATTGAAACCTAAATGGCGCACCGTCATCGGCGCAACTATGAATAATCGCGATGCTGTGGAAATCAGGCGCCCTGGCGACAGTGTGCCAGCGACTTGGGCGAATGTAAAGCGAAAATGGTACACTTCAGGACGTGGACAAGAGACGTACACGCGTCATCGGAATTATGGCCGCGATTCCCGGGCGCCCGGAAGCCAGCGACGCACGACGCCAGGAAGAGGGTGCCTGCGACTGTCGCGTCCGTTGCGCATGGGCAACCAGCGAACTGATGATGCGCTATCACGATGAGGAATGGGGTGTGCCGGTGCACGACGACGGCAAGCTTTTCGAGTTTCTCATTCTCGAAGGCGCGCAGGCTGGGCTGAGCTGGGAGACGGTCCTCAATAAACGGGAAAACTATCGCGCAGCTCTTGACGGTTTCGAGGTGCAGCGGGTGGCGCGGTACGACGCGCGAAAAATCGCACAGCTGCTGAGGAATCCGGGCATCGTGCGCAACCGGTTGAAGATCGCATCGGCGGTGCGGAATGCGCAGGCGTTGCTGCGGGTGCAGGAAGAATTCGGCAGTTTCGACCGTTACGTGTGGCAGTTTGTGAATGGCCGGCCGCGAGTGAATGCATGGAAGTCGCGGAACCGGGTTCCTGCGCGCACGCTTCAATCCGACGCGATGAGCAAGGATCTGAAGAAGCGGGGCTTCACTTTCGTGGGATCAACCATCTGTTACGCGTTTATGCAGGCGGTGGGGATGGTAAACGATCACACGGTGCAGTGCTTCCGGCATGGAGAAATAAGCGCGGGGAAGTGAGCGGTGTTTTCTTGAAAAAAACGGGCGCGGTCATCCACCACGCCGAGATTATCGATCGAGCGAAAGGCCGCCCTCGCGGGCGGCCTTTGCTGTGATTGACGGGTTGTTCAACTGCAATCCGGCTATTTGGAAACGATTACTCCGAAGTAGCCATCCGTGTCGTTAGGACCGGCGGTGAAGAAGAGCTGATTTTTCGCGCCGTTGGTGGACGTTCCACCGCCGAACTCGATCCCCCAAATCCCATTGATATTTAGGGCTTTGCCGGACGAATTGGAGAGCGTGCCCAGGAGCGCTCCAGTAGAGGCATCGTAGGCATTGATGGTGCCCACGGTTGCGTTGTTCGTGATGAGCAGGGCCTTGCTGAATGTGCCGAAATTCGCCGGAGACACGGCAAAGCCCCAAGGCTGGTTCAGCGGCTTGCCGTGGGCGAAGTGCTTCAGCAGAGTTCCGCTTTCGCTGAAGATGTCGATGTAACCGCCCGGGCCTCCAGATGTGGCCGCGAACGAAACGTAGACCTTACTGTCGATATCCTGGATCCCGAACGGTGCGAACCCGGCGGGGACAGCCGGATCGGTGAAGGACGAAACGAAGTTGAAGTTTCCGTCGTAGATGTCGACTTTGTTATTGGCGGCATCTGCGGCAAACAGGAAGTTCCCCGAAGGGTGGCTGGTGATGGCCAATCCAGTATAAGACGCTCCCGGGGTAGTTACGGCGATCAACGCTGTCGTTGGTTCAAAATCCGACCAACCGCTGATAGTCCCATCCAAAGTGGAAAACAGGAAGACCGAGGTCCACGTGTCGATCTTGAACTCCGTGGAAGCGTTGTAAACGATGCCTGTGGGCGAACCTGATCCCGAGCCGCTGGCGGAAGGAACGATTACCTGCAGGCTTTGCGGGACACCCGTACCGCTGTAGAGGGTGGACCAACCGCTGGCTTCATCGCTAACCCAGAAGGGATTACCCGGGCTGTAGGCGAGTCCCCAGGGATTCTTCAGAAGAGGATCCGTATACTTTGCCTTGCCGGATATGTCTGAAACCAGATATTCGAATTGATATTGCGCCAGGGCTGCGCTGGAAGACAGCACCAGCAAAAGCCCAACCAAGGCAGGAAAAACGTGATTGCGACCAAGCAAACGATGCATGCGAGTTCTCCTTGTATGGTGCTAAGTGAGGGATGGATCCCGACCCATTTTTTTTACGCGGCCGGTTGTGCGATTTTTCCGGTCGTCAAGCACCGCAATGCTAGGCGGGAGACGAGCCCGCGTTGTCAAGGGATTGTCATCAGTTTGTACAATTCTTGTCTTCCCGGGGAAAGGTCATCGGGTAGTGGCTCAGTTTGAATTTCTTTTGGCGGCGTCATCCTGAGCGGAGCCGCTTTTCAGGCGGAGCGAAGGATCTCCCGCACAGCGCATGCCTTTGTCTACGGGAGATCCCTCACCCGGCTGAACTGCGCCGGGTTTCGGGATGACGCACCCAAAACAAGACAAATTCAAACTGACCCACTGCCGGTCATCGGGCGTGGTTGCAAAGGCGTAGACCCTCGATTAAGCTAGTCTTCTCATCAAGTTGATGCATTCGGCCGGGATGGCGGAACTGGCAGACGCAGCGGACTCAAAATCCGCCGGTACTTAGTACCTTGGGGGTTCGACTCCCCCTCCCGGCACCACTAAAACCCCTCTATTTACGCCGCTCGAGTTCGGCTCGCCCATCTGGCAGAAAGGATTTTCGGAGGTCCGAATTCTCGATGCCGGCGCATTCCTGCAAACAAGCGAATACATCCGGAATAATCCGGTTGTCCGGCATCTTGTGAATGAGGCTACGCGATATCCATACTCTTCCGCCTATCCAGGATTTGAAGTTGACTCTGCTCCTCAGGGGCTGATGCCCACACCGCGGCGCCCCAGCAACTGCTCTCAGCCGCTAAGGGGTTGGAATCTTCTCCAACTCCGCATTGAGATGCACGCTGCTCCCGCCCGTGACCTTCAGCTTCCGCTCCCAATCCTTGAACCCCGCCTTCTTCACCGTGACCGTGTGATCTCCCTCCGCGACCTGAACATCGGAAGGAGTGTTGCCGACAAAACTACCGTCGACTTCAATATCAGCACCGTCGGGAACAGAGCCGACCGACAGTTTGCCCGTCAATACAGCCGGGGCCGGGGCCGGAGCCGCGACCACGGCTGCGACGGGTTGCGGGGTCGCGGCAGGCCTACTCTGCTCTTGGGCTGCAGCAGCGGCTGCGCGTATGGCTGCGCCATGCTCGGCCCAATCCTTGGTGATGGCCTCGCAAGCATCCTGGACTGAACCACCTAGCGAGAGCGTTGATTTGCTGACGATAGAGTCGCCCGAAATCCGTGCAAAAACCGCGACCTTAGTTCTTGTGGCGCAAGACCCCTTTGCCACCCTCGTGATCAAGCAGCACGATGTAATCCGTCTTCACCTGAATGTTGTTCACCATCACCCCAGGGCACCGCTCCCCGAAGGTCTTTATGATCTCGGCGGTCTGTGGTCGCGCCCCTCCCGCCATTGCGCTTCCGTATGAACCCCCGGACCCCCCGCCCGATCCGGCGACCGACCACGACTGGCTGTCGGTTATAAAGACTCGGGCTCTCTCCGAGTCGGAGGCTTGGACTGGCTGAACCGGTTGTTGCGCCGTAGGTTGGGAGGTTGCAGTCTGAGCAACTGAAGTGCACGCGAGATAAAACAGCGCAAACAAGGACACGTACGTTTTCATAGCGACCCTCCGCTCACGAGATTATTCAAATGTTGGGGGAGACACCCGGGGATACGCCATTATCCTCTTGGCGTAAACGGTGTCAATCTAATTCCGTGAACCGCATGTCACCAATAAAAAAGGGAGCGCTCGCCGCGCTCCCTCCAGAAACTGACCACTAACCCCTGGCCACTGATCACTGCCCTTCAGTACTTCGGCACCCTCGGATCCACTCTGTCCGACCAGGCCGTAATCCCGCCCGCCAGGTTGTGAATTTTAGTGAACCCAGCCTGCTGCAGAAACGCGACCGCCTTGGCGCTGCGCCCGCCCATCTTGCAGTGAACCACGATTTCGCGGCTGGAATCCAACTCACTCACGCGCTTGGGCAGATCGTTCAGCGGTATCAGATGTCCGCCGATATTGCATATCTGATACTCATGCGGCTCGCGCACATCGAGAACGAACAGATCCTCTTTCGCATCCAAACGCCGCTTCAGCTCTTCGACTTGAATTTCCGGAACTCCATTCGACACCGGTTTTTCCTCCCCGCGAATCCCGCAAAACTCGTTGTAGTCTATCAGCTTCGTCACCGTAGGATGCGTGCCGCAAACCGGGCAATCCGGATTCTTGCGCAGCTTCAGTTCGCGGAACTTCATGCCCAGCGCATCAATTAGCAGCAGCCGTCCGATCAGAGGCTCACCCACACCGAGGATCAACTTGATCACCTCGGTGGCCTGCATCACGCCCACCAGCCCCGGCAGAATGCCCAGCACTCCACCCTCGGCGCAGGAAGGCACCAGCCCCGGCGGAGGCGGCTCCGGGTACAGGCAGCGATAGCACGGTCCGTCCTCCGTAGCAAACACGCTGGCCTGCCCCTCAAACCGGAAAATCGATCCGTAAACGTTCGGCTTCCCCGTAAGCACGCACGCGTCATTCACCAGATATCGCGTAGGAAAGTTATCCGTGCCGTCGGCAATCACGTCGAAGTCGCGGAAGAGTTCCAGTGCGTTCTCGCTGCTCAACCGCGTGTCAAAAGTTCGCAGGTTCACAAAAGGATTAAGAGCCGACAGTTTGTCCGCGGCGGAATCCAACTTCTTGCGCCCAACGTCGGCAGTCGAGTGAATGATCTGCCGCTGCAAATTCGTGTAATCCACCACATCGAAATCGACCAGGCCCAGCGTGCCCACGCCCGCCGCCGCCAAATACAAAGCCAGCGGAGATCCCAGTCCTCCCGTGCCTACGCACAGCACCCGCGCTGCTTTCAGCTTCTGCTGCCCCTCCATGCCAACCTCAGGCATGATCAAATGCCGCGAGTAGCGCAGGATTTCATCCTTGTTGAGTGTGACTGGAATTTCGGTAGTGATTGTCGCCATAAACTCCCCGGTTGAAATTCTAAAAAACCTGATTTTTGAGTCAGGTGACCAGGCCGCCGAAACCGTTTGTCATCCCGAGCGACGCGAGGGACCTTGGTTCCGGTTTGCGCCAGCCCTCAGCGACGGACCACAGGCAAGAACCAAGATCCCTCGATCCGCTCGGGACGACAAGTGAGGAGAGCGTTTTCACCACCCCCGGCAATCGAAGGCACGATCGAGATGTTATCACCGTCTTTCACCGCGGTCGCCTCCTTCTGCAGGTAGCGAATGTCCTCGTCGTTCAGATAGAGATTCACGAAGGCCCGTAGTTTTCCGTCCTCCGCATACAAATGACGCCGCAACTCGGGATGCTGCGCGATCAGGTCGGTCATGACTTCCGCCACGGTCGCGCCCTTCACGTCCACCGTGGATTGTTTGCCGACATACTGCCGCAGAGGCGTAGGAATGTGAATCTTGCTCATAGGTCTACGCATAAAAGATGCGCCGCGGAATGGGAAGATTCAGGACTGTCGCGCGTCGGCCCCAGATCAGTCACTTACACCGATGAGCCGCCCCGCCTAAAATCACACCGGGAGATACTACGATGACGATCTTTGATCCAGCCCGGGGCAGAATTATTGATGGCGGTGGTGGTGGCGGCGGCGGCCTTCTCCGCCTCATTGGCATCGGCATAGCCGCATTCTTGCTGGTGATCTTGCTTTTTAGTTCCGTGGCCAAAGTAGGCACCGGCCACGTCGGCGTGCTCACGCTCTTCGGCAAAGTGCAGACCGGCGACACCCTTGGCGAGGGCATTCACCTCATCAGTCCGCTGAAGACCAACAACGAACTCTCCATCCAGACTCAGACGCTCAAGGAATCCGCCAGCGTACCTTCCAGCGAAGGCCTCATGATGAGCCTGGATACCTCGCTGATTTACCATCTCAATCCCGACCGCGCCGCCGAGGTTTTCCAGAAGATTGGCGCCGATTATGAAAACGTCGTCGTCGAGCCCACCCTGCGTTCTGCCATTCGCGAAGCAACCGCCTCCCATACCGCGAACGCCCTTTATACCGGCGAACGCGAAATGGTCGCCAAGCAGATTTACGACCAGGTCAGCGCCCAGCTCAATCAGCGCGGCCTGACCGTCGAGAACGTTCTCCTGCGTGACATCCAACTGCCCGCCACGCTGAAGGCCGCCATCGAAGCCAAACAGCAGGCCGAGCAGGAATCGCTGGCCATGAACTTCCGCCTGCAGAAAGAAACCCAGGAGGCCCAGCGCAAGCGCATCGAAGCCGCCGGCGTCCGCGACTTCCAGCAAATCGTCGCGCAAGGCATCACGCCATCACTGCTGGAATGGAAAGGCATCGAAGCCACGGAGAATCTAGCCAAGAGCGCTAACTCTAAAGTCGTAGTCATTGGTAACAACAAAAACGGCCTCCCCCTGATTCTGGGACAGTAGGTTTTCTTGGCAGCGTGAATGCTCTTGTGGGAAAAGCTGCTCTGGGAATTGTTAATGCTCAATGTGGGGACAGCCGCCCTCGGCTGTCCCGTCGCCGCAGGCGACGTTTTTGCAGCGCTGCTAACATGACACCGTGCCCCCGCTTCTCGACATCCGCCACCTGAACATCGAATTCGCAAACAACACCCGCGCGACCAGCGACGCACCCGTTCTATCTCTCTCCGCCGTCCGCGACCTCAGCCTCTCCATTGCCCCTGGCGAAGTTCTTGGCCTGGTTGGCGAATCGGGTTCCGGCAAATCGATCACATCCCTTGCCATCATGCGCCTGCTTCCGCCCCAGGCCCGCGTTTCCGGCGATATCCTCTTCGCCGAGAACGGCTCCGCCCGCAACCTCACCACGCTTCCCCCAGACTCCATGCGTCAATTGCGTGGCTCGCGCATCGCCATGATCTTCCAGGAACCGATGACCGCTCTCAATCCCGTCATGCGCGTCGGCGATCAGATCGCCGAGGCCGTGCTCGCTCATGGATCCCGCTCCAAGAGCGAGGCCGCGAGACTCGCCGTTCAAGCCATGACCGACGTCGCCATCCCCGAACCCGAACGCCGCGCCCGCGATTATCCGCACCAGCTTTCCGGCGGCATGCGCCAACGCGTCATGATCGCCATGGCCATCGTCAACCGCCCGCAGTTGCTCATCGCCGACGAGCCCACCACCGCGCTCGACGTCACCATCCAGGCCCAAATCCTCGACCTGCTGGCTGAGTTGCGCTCCAAGTTCGGCCTGGCCATGCTCTTCATCTCCCACGATCTCGCCGTGGTCTCGCAAGTCGCCGCCCGCGTGGTCGTGATGTATGCCGGCAGCATAGTCGAAAGTGGAACTAGCCACGAAATTTTTCGCTCCCCGGCACACCCCTACACTCGCGGTCTCCTGCACTCCGTGCCCGACCTGAAAACCGATCGCACCCACCCCCTCGAAACCATCGAAGGCACGGTCCCGCCGCTGCAGGCCATGCCCCCCGGCTGCGCCTTCGAGCCCCGCTGCGCTTTCCGTGTCCCAGACTGCACTCGTGCCCTGCCGCCGCTGATAGAGATCGCGGAAGGACATTGGGCTCGCTGTCCGGTGCTCAATGCGAAATAACTATGGCGGAATAAACTCTGCCCATATATCCCTTCGGTTGCCACTCGTTCTATAATCCCGAGTTCGTCTGGTGCTGATTGCAAATCCTGCTGCTTAGCGACATTCACGCCAACCTCGAAGCCTTGGAAGCCTGCTTGGCGGCAGCCCCGCCGTTCGACTTCGTGGCCAATCTCGGCGACGTTGTCGGCTACGGAGCTTCTCCCAATGAGGTCATCGATCGCTCCCGCAGCCTGGGCAAGATTTTCGTGCGCGGCAATCACGACAAGGCCGCCACCGGTCTGCTCGAACTAACTGATTTTAATCCCATGGCCGCGGCCGCCGCCGTCTGGACCGGCGAGCAACTCACTCCCGAGCATCACGATTGGCTGAAGGCGCTGCCGCATGGCCCGCTCTCACTCGAAGGCTTTCCGGATGTGCAACTGGTCCACGGCTCGCCCATCGACGAAGACTTCTACATTGTTTCAATCGGCGATGCGCTATCTCCTCTTTTGACACTCCCCACGCCTTTGACTTTCTTCGGCCACACTCACCTGCAAGGCGGATTCTTCGCCAATGGCTCCAGCGCCGATGGTTTCCGCCCCGAATATCGTACCGTCGGAAAAGCCGAGTCGGTCTCTTTGCATTTGAAGCCGGGCACTCGCTACCTGATCAATCCCGGCTCGGTCGGGCAACCCCGCGATGGAGATTGGCGCGCAGCCTTCGCCCTCTTCGATACCGAAGCCCAGGTCGTCCACTTTCATCGCACCCCCTACAACCTGAAATCCGCGCAAGACCGCATCTTCGCCGCCAACCTGCCCGCCCGCTTAGCCACGCGCCTAGCCGCCGGCCGCTGATTCACTAGATGATAAAGAGTGCGAAAGTAGCGGCTGTCATCCTGAGCGAAGCCGAAGGGGATCCCTTTCTCGTCTTCGCCGCTACCAGCCTTGCAAGGCGTTTCCACCAACTGCTCAGCGACTTTGATCTCTTAACTTTCCGAGACTTTTCCGAGCAACCCTACTAGGTCATCCCCCGTTGTAAACTCGTCTGCATGTCCTATCCCCGCCGCCCCACAACCAAGCATCTTTTCCCCCAAGGCGAAGACTCCCACGCCGCCCCCGACCACTACCTCATCGCCCACAGCGACGGCGGCGCGCGCGGCAACCCCGGCCCCGCCGGCTACGGCGTCGTCATTCAGGATCAGTCAGGACGCAAAGTCGCCCACCTCAGCGAATACCTCGGCCACCAGACCAACAATTTCGCCGAATATCAGGGATTGATCGCCGCCCTCGAATACGCCATCCAGCATGGCCCCAAAGCTCTCAAGCTGATCAGCGATTCCGAGTTGCTGGTCCGCCAGATCAAAGGAATCTACAAGGTCAAGAATCCCACGCTTCAAGATCTCCACGGTCGCGCCAAACAACTGATCGCCCAACTGGAATGGTTTTCCATCGGCCACGCTCTCCGCGAACATAACCAGGATGCCGATCGCCTAGCCAACGAAGCCATGGACAAAGGCACGGGACGAAGGTCTGCAAGTCCACCCACCGCCCATGTGGGGACAGCCGCCTCGGCTGTCCAGCGAAGCGAAGCGAGTCCGTCTGCGGACCGCGTGGGGCGGACACTCCTGTCCGCCAACTCCGACACAGGCAAAGACCGTGAGCCCAAAGCAGAAGGTATGCGCCCAGAAGGTCGCACCGCGACCACACCCCAGACAGCGACAACCGTTGCCCCAGAGGAACTGGAAGGCATAGTCCGCAACGGAGTAGTAGAGCTGGCAAACGGCAAATTTCCCGAAGGCACCCGCGTCCAGGTCCGCGCAAAGAGGGGAGTCTAGCCGCGTTTTTTCAATCCAGACCTTGGAGCCGGTCAAAGGTTTTCTTAGCGCTCTTCGCGGCCTTCCCTTAGCGGCCTTTGTGATGGCATGAAGAGATCGGCTCCTAACCGGGTACATTGGTTGTCGATGAACAAGACCAAGGCTCGGAGAAAGGAGCCGACATGTGGATTATAGGCTGTGATTTTCAT
>Ga0302180_10002874_pt1 | contig 13286 bp, 5 predicted proteins | sample I_Palsa_E3_2_FD_200575 | JGI IMG/M metagenome (GOLD analysis project Ga0302180, IMG submission 200575) | Peat permafrost microbial communities from Stordalen Mire near Abisko, Sweden - I_Palsa_E3_2 | ecosystem: Environmental > Terrestrial > Soil > Palsa > Peat permafrost | place: Sweden: Abisko... | reverse complement strand
CACTCGCTGCCAAACGCGGGGACGGAATAGACGCCCCAATGGATGAAGATGCCGAACTTGGCGTCGCGGTACCATGCGGGAGCCTCGTACTTTTGCAATGACTCCCAATCAGCACGGTATGGGCCACCATCGATGGTTTGATCGACGAGGCTGAGAATGTGCCCGCGCTCGTGGTCGTATTTGGAACTGGCCTTCTGCCAGATGCGGTCGATGACTTCGGGGGGTTGCGAGGCGGTAGGGGCGGTGGGAGATACACCTGCCTGGGCGCACAGCGCGGAACACGAGGATGCAAGGGCCACCAACGTGAGAGTGCTTACCGCCATTCCGCGGCTGACAGCCGCGATCGCCAGGCTAATCATTGGAACCTCGCTTTAATTTCACCGGGAGCAGAAACACGCCGGCCTGACTGTCTGATAATTTCGTTACAGTTAACGGTAACCATAGGTTTTATTTGCTAGACGAAAGCTCTGTCAAGGAGATTTATCCTGCCGGGCTAGTGCGGGAGTCCATTTGCAAAATGCAGACGCGTGAGTACATGACTTCTCCGGGATTTAACCAAGTGTGACCTTCGGGCCGGCCGGAAAATCGTCACGCCTGCGCCAGGTTTAATGCCGGTTATGTACCGCCATCCCCAATTGAAAAAGCCCTTGACACCTCTATAAAGCGACGAGTAGCATGCGTCGAGTTAACGTTAAAGTAGTCGTTGAATCCATCCAGGCGACACTTCGGACCCCAGGTTTTGAATTCATGTAGTCGCCGCCAACTCAAAGGCTTTGAGTTCGATACCGTTCGTGCTGATGCTGATTTTTTTAAGGAGGCAGGTATGGGAGGAGCAATCAGAAGGCACCGGAATAGGCTCTGGTCTCTCGCGGCGCCTTTCGTGTTTTTGAGTCTTGCAGGGTGGATGTCGCCGGCCGCCATGGCCCAGCAGGCAAACGCAACCATCAACGGCGTGGTCAAGGATCCGAGCGGCGCCGCCATCCCAACCGCGCAGGTCGAGCTTACCAACGTCGCTACCTCTGTCGTGAGGACAACTACCACCAACAGCGACGGAGCCTATGCCTTCCCGAGCATCGTCCCCGGCGTCTATACCATGAGGGCATCAGCAACAGGTTTTGCTTCGGTGACACAACCCTCGATAACCCTGGAAGTGAGCCAGACCGCGACGTTCGATTTTCAACTGACGGTCGGTACAGCGCAGCAGAACATTACCGTGAACGCCGCGGAGGGGGCGGCGCTGGAGACTGCAACCTCGGAACTCGGTACCGTTGTCAACACCAAGGAGGTCACCGACCTGCCTTTGAACGGCCGCAACTTCACCCAGTTGCTGACCATCACGGCGGGCGTGGCTAACATCAATCGCGACCAGAGCGCACAGGGAGGAGGCGGGTGGGCTGGAAACTCGCTCGGAAGTTTCACCTTCCCGGCAGTGAACGGCGCTCGCAACCGCAGCAATTATTTCGTGTTGGACGGGGAAAACGACCTGAACACGATGCTCGGGATGTACAACTATTCGCCGATCGTGGACGCCATTCAGGAATTTAAAACCCAGGGTCATAACGACTTGGCCGAGTACGGAGGCGCCGCAGGAGGCATCGTGAGCGTGGTCACCAAGTCGGGGACCAACCAATACCACGGCGCTCTGTGGGAGTTCTTGCGCAACAAGGATATGGATGCGCGCGGTTACTTCGAATCAACCCTGCCTCCGCTGAAACAGAATCAATATGGCGCTTCCGCCGGCGGTCCGGTTTGGATTCCGAAAGTGTATAACGGCAAGAATCGCACCTTCTTCTACGCGGCCTGGGAAGGCTTCCGGCTCCGTTCCGCGGTGACAACCGGACAGCTTGCTCCGACGGATGCGATGCGCAGCGGCGATTTCAGCGCCCTGGGCGTACCGATCTACGATCCGGCGACGACCACTCTCGATCCGGCGACCGGTACGTACACGCGCACCCCGTTCCCTAACGCCATTATCCCCGCCGACCGGATCAGCCCGATCTCCGCGCTTTTCCAGACACTCGTCCCGCACGCCGGCCCGTTGGTGAACGGGAACAACGTCTATTCGTCCGGGCCAGCCCAGACTAACCAGGACTCGGGAACGATTCGTGGCGATCAGAATTTCGGCAACAATAACCAGCTCATGTTTCGCTACAGCCAGTTCGACCAGGAGGTGGCGAACACGACGGACATCGTCGGGCTAAACACGATCCATGTGTACGGCCACAACTACGTCGGGCACTGGACTCACACCTTTAATCCGAGGGCCTTTTCGGACGTGTACTTCGGCAGGAACTTCGGAGACACCATCACCGGCACCGAGTTTCCCGGTGAAGACGCGGGGTTTCTTGGCCAGTTGCAGACCCTCGGGATGTCGAAGTCCTGGATGACTCTGAACAACAAGCTGTACGCACCGCAGTGGTCTGCGGATAACTATTTCTCGCTGTCGGGCTCGCAGCTGCAGGAAACCGAGTTGGCGGACAACTGGCAGTTCGGCGGCGCATTTACCAAGATCCTCGGTAAACACACGATCAAAGCCGGGGGCGATTTCCAGACCAACAACTTTCGTTCACCGATCGCTTATTCCTCAGCGTCTTTCGGGACCGCGCAAACCGCGGGCCTCGGGGCCCTGCAGGGCCAGGGAGGAAACGCCTGGGCATCCCTGTTGCTTGGTGTTCCCCGTGAGGCCAGCTATCGAAACATCCTGGAGGTGGCCGGCGGCGGCTGGACTGACGGAGTGTTCGTTCAGGATCAGATCAAAGCGACGAGCCATCTTACCGTCAATCTCGGATTTCGCAACGACTTCATTTGGCAACCGATCTACGGGACCGGCAACGCCGGCAACTTCTACACCGGTAATGCCAACCCCCTCACCGGCCAATACGAGCTCAACGCGCTCCCGCCTAATTGCTCGGCATCGCAGGGGGCGCCCTGCATACCGGCCGGCATCTACACTGCATCGAGCACGCCAGCTCCGGGCGGTCTTCCCGCGCACGCCTTCGTCAACCCAGCCTCCGATCATCGCGTGATCAAGAACTCGTTTAGCGACTGGGCTGGCCGGGTCGGCCTGGCCTACCGCCTCGGAGACAAGATGGTCATCCGTTCCAGCTATAGCCGCTTCTACGACGCGTGGGCCACCGTGGTCCAGCTGTCGCAGAATTTCGGCGGCAATTGGCCGGCGGTGAACACCCTCGACAACGCTGGGCTGAACGTCAATGCTCCAACCGCGCTGGCCAACGATCCGCTGGCACTGGGCAGCGGCGGAGCGCTGATTTATCCCATCAATGACTTCAGTCAGGTTAGCCAGTGGATGGTGGACCCGAACTTTAGGACTCCGTACATGGACCAATGGAATGTCGGCATCGAGCGGGAGTTACCAGCGAATTCCGTTCTCGATGTCAACTACGTCGGTTCCGTCGGCAGGCATCTGGATTGGGGTCCGATCATGAATACCCCACCTCCGGGACCTGGCGATGTCCAGTCCCGGCGGCCGTACCCCTACATGTTGCAGCAATGGTTCGACCAGAGCGTCGGAGACAGCCGCTACAACGCCTTGCAGGTCACTCTCAACAAGCGCACCAGCCACGGTGTTACCTTTCTGGTCGCCTACACCCTGGCACATTCGAACGACGACGGCTGCGGGCTAGGGGCAAACTGTAATTCGACGAATCCCTACAACCGGAGCGTCGACTACGGCACGTCAGACACGAACGAGACGAACGCGTTATCGGGCGCATTCACCCTGCAGTCGCCATTCACCACTTCGCCCAACAAGTGGGTCAACAATCTGGCTGGCGGATGGGCGCTCAATGGCATTGCCCAGATCGCTTCGGGGTGGCCTTACACCGTAACCAACAGCGGCGACCCGGAGAACGTTGGCTCCATCAGCCAGGAACGTGTGGACGTGGTTGGTCCCAACAGCGGCCCTGGTCTCCGCACTCCGGGGCATTGGTTTAATGTGAATGCCTTTGCATTGCAGGCACCATACACGTACGGCAATGAGAAGGTGAACCCGCTGACTTCAGACGGGACTAAGAACCTTGACTTGTCCCTCTTCCGAACATTCCACGTAGGACTTGGAGAATCGAGGTACTTTGAATTCCGGGCTGAATCATTCAACCTCTTCAACAGAGTTATGTTCTCGATTCCGAATGCGGCCCTCGGAGGGGCGAATTTCGGGGCGGTCACGGGCTCGAGCAACAACGGGGGCCAACAAAACTCGCCCCGTCAGTTGCAGCTGGCGCTGAAGTTCGTTTACTAGCCCGGGTCTAACCAAAGGCATCACTGCCGCTGCGGCAGCGATGCCTTTTGCCTTCGACGCTTTGATTGATGCAAGCTAGAGATTCACGAGTGAGGAATGCGTTCGGCGCCGACCATACTGCTTTTCGCCGCGGTACTTTGTCTGTTCGCGCCCGCTCAGGGCGTTGGGGTGGCGCCGATCAGGTTCGAGGACATCGCTGAACGAGCCGGCGTACACTTTGTAGTGGAAAATTCTCCTACCCCGGAGAAACACCAGCCCGAGACAATGCCTGCGGGTGTTGCGCTGTTCGACTACGACGGGGATGGCCTGCTCGATATTTTTCTGGTCAACGGCGCCGAGATGCCATCGCTCAAGAAAACCGGCCCCAGGTATTACAACCGCTTGTTCCACAACAACGGCGATGGGACCTTCACCGACGTCACTGAGCACGCCGGAGTTGCCGGAGCAGGTTACGGAATGGGCGTGGCCGTGGGTGATTATGACAACGACGGCTGGCCCGACCTGTTTGTGGCCAACGTGAACGGAAATCAGCTGTTTCACAATAACGGCGACGGTACCTTTACCGACGTCACGGCAAAGGCCGGTCTGAGCGGCGCCCTGCGCCACGGCCGCAAGATGTGGTCCGTCGCCGCAGGCTGGTTCGACTACAACCGCGACGGACTGCTGGACCTATTCGTGGTGAATTACTGCGATTGGGATCCCCGTTACGAACCCAGTTGCATGGGCCTCAACGGCCGCGGTTACTGCCACCCCGGCAGCTTCCCTCCGTTGACGAACACTCTGTACCGCAACAACGGCGACGGTACGTTCACCGATGTCTCGGCGGAAACCGGAATTTCAAAGGTCGAGGGCAGGGGGATGGGCGTCGCCTTTGCCGACTACGACAACGACGGCTGGCCGGATATCTTTGTGGCCAACGACAACAGCCCGAACCTCCTGTTCCATAACATCGATGGAAAGCGATTTGAAGAGGTCGGCCTTCAGGCCGGCGTGGCTTACAACGAAGAGGGGAACGTCCTGGCTGGAATGGGCGTCGATTTCCGGGATGTGAACAACGATGGGCTGCCGGATATCTGGCACACCGCGATTGAAAACGAGACGTTTCCCCTGTACTTGAACAACGGCAAAGGAGCCTTCGTCAACGCCGGCCAACAGAGCCGGCTCGCGAATCTGACCAGGCCCATGTCCGGTTGGTCAAACGGCATCGTCGATCTCGACAATGACGGCTGGAAGGACCTGGTGGTAGCCCGCAGCAATGTGATGGACAATATCGACCAGATTTCCCGGCATTTTCACTATGCCGAACCGGACTCCGTCTTTCGCAATCTCGGCAACGGGCAGTTTGAAGATGTGAGCGCCACGGCTGGGGCCGATTTCACCCGGCTTGCCCCACACCGCGGCCTCGCCTATGGAGACCTCGACAACGACGGGCGTGTGGATCTGGTGGTAACTGCTCTCGGCTCTCCGGTCAGCGTGCTGCACAATATCACCCAAACGCACAATCACTGGATCCTGCTCAAACTGGTGGGAACCAAAAGCAACAGGATGGGCATCGGTGCGCAGATTCGCATAACGACTGACGACGGCAGGAGACTCTACAATGAGGTCACGACCAGCACCGGCTATGCCGCATCAAGCGATCCGCGGGTTCATTTCGGTCTGGGTGACTCGCGGGTCATTCGTGAAATCGAGATCCGCTGGCCCTCGGGTACGCGCCAGTTGCTGCGCAACGTGACCCCCGATCGCGCGATGGCAATCACCGAGTCAAGTGGTGGGAATTAGCCATAAGGTGGCCAAACGAGGTTGGTTCAGATTGAGGGTAGTTCTCTCATGCCGGTCGCTTGTCTCCTCTAGCGCTCTGCTGTTCCTGCACCTGTTCTTGCTCGCTGCAAGAGGCCTGGCGCAACTGCCGCCCACCTGCAAACCCCCGGCATCAGCCGCCCGTGCGCCGGCGGGCACACCACCCTCCAGAGTTTTCGACGCGATAGGTGTCTGGTTCGCCCAAAAAGACGATTTCAAATGTTCCGTCGCGGCCTTCGAACAAGCCTTGCGGCTGGAGCCGCGCTCGGCCGAGGCGCACTTTGATCTCGGGCTGGTCCGGCAACGTCAGGAAGAGACCGACGCCGCGATCCGGGAGTTCCAGTTGGCTCTGCAGTATGATCCAGGGCTACTGCAGGCACGCTGCGCCCTCGGCTCGGCGCTGCCCGACCCGGCCGGCGCGGAAGCCGAGTTTCGCAAGGCACTCGCAGTCAACCCGCAACTTGTCTGCGCTCTGGATGGGCTGGCCCAGGTTCTGTTGAACGGAGGACGATACGACGCCGCGCTGGATTCCTGGCGCCAGGCCGTCCGCATTCAGCCGGATGCTCCGGATCTGCAGTTTGCTTTGGCGACGGCAACCTATAAGGCTGCCAAGGCCAGGCTGGCCGATGGACTGCCGCCTGTCGATGGCGCAGGGGTGGCTGACGCGATTCGCCTTTTCACCGAGTTGCTCAGCAAACATCCCGGCATGACGGCTGCGCACTTTACTCTTGGCAACATCTATGCCAACGAACAGCGCTTTCGCGAGGCGGCCGATGAATACCGCGAGGTAGTCCGCCAGGATCCAACCAATACTGTCGCCCTGGCCGCCGAGGTCAAGGCGCTCGTCGACGTTACCGCATATACGGATGCGTTTGCGCCGGCCCGCGATTACGTGCGTCAGAAACCGGACGATCCCTCGGGGCATGTCCTGCTCGGTATGGTGTACCGGGGTCTGGGCGACTACGCGAAGGCAGAGCCTGAACTTGAGCTTGGAGCCGCCAAAGCCCCCGACGATTTTGAGGCGCGGTATCAGCTCGGGTTCGTTTTGGCGAAGCTCGGAAAGCCCGAGGAGGCACTGCCGCAGTTGCGGAAAGCGGTGGCGCTGAATCCGGGGGATAAGTCGGCCCAGTTCCAGCTCGCGGCAGTGCTGCGCACTCTCGGCCAGAACCAGGAGGCCAACCAGATCGTCGAGCAGTTCCGCAAGACAACCGACACCGAGTTCCGTAACAGCCAGCTCACATCCGATGGCATCAAGGCGAATGATCTGTTACAGGCGGACAAGCCGGAAGAAGCAGCGCAGATTTATCGCCACATGCTCGAGGAGAACTCGCACAGCGCCTGGACGGCTTACAACCTGGCGCTGGCTCTTGAAGCCATGCACGATACCAAGGGAGCCGAGGACGCGCTTCGCCGCGGGATCGACATCGACCCGAAGCTGGCAAAAATTCGCGCCGAATTAGGCCAGCTCGAATTGACGGACGGCGACATGGAATCTGCGCAACAGTCGCTCCAGTCCGCGCTTGACCTCGAGCCGCAGCTGGTCGACGCCCGCGGGAATCTGGCGATGATCTACGCCCGAAAGGGGGACCTCACGACCGCCGAGAAGCTCCTTCGTCAGGCCCTCGAAGACGATCCGCAATATAAGGAGGGCCACCTGAACCTCGGCCTGATTCTGGCCCAGCAGGGCAAAATACCCGGCGCTGAGCAGGAACTCGACAAAGCCGTTGCGCTGGCCCCTCAGGATCCCAACACCCTCTCCACGGTTGGAAAAGCCGAGGCGCAGATGGGCAAGATGAGCGAAGGGATCGCCCTCCTTCGCAAGGTGGTGGCGCTGAGGCCCGATCTGGCTGCGGCGCATCTGGACCTGGCGCTTGCGCTCGCTGACAGTTACGATTTGCCCGGGGCGCTGGTCGAAACCAGCGAAGCAGTCCGCCTTGCTCCGCAATCCGGAGTCGCCCATTTTTATCGCGGCCGGGTTCTGTACGATTTGGGCCGCACCACCGAGGCACAGCCCGAGTTCGAAACCGCAAGCCGGCTGGTTCCACAGATGCCCGAGCCACACTATTTCCTCGCCCTCGTCTACAAGCAGGAGGGCAAGTTCCCGCTAGCGGCCGGCCTCCTCGAAGAGACCGTGAAGCTGCAGCCACGCAACGTGATGGCCTGGTATTTGCTGGGCCAATGCCTTGAGCAGCAGTCCGAGACCGAGAAAGCGGTCGCGGCCTGGCGGCAGGCGATCGCGATTGATCCCAACTTCAGCCAGGCGCTCTTTGCCCTGGCGCACGCCTTGCGGTCGACCGATCGCCCCGAGTCGGACAAATTTATGGCCCGCTATGTCGAGATACAGAAGCAGCGGCACATCCTGGATAGCGCCGGTACCCTAGCAAACAACGGTGTCGTCGCCGCCTCGGCTCATGACTGGGCCGAAGCCACGCGCCAGTTGAAGGCGGCCATCGCGGAGTGCGGTGACTGCGCGCTGAAAGCCGATCTTTTCAAGAAATTGGGCCTGATTCATTGCCAGGCCGGCGACCTCAACGACGGTGAAAAGGAACTGCTGGCCGCCAAAGCCCTCAAACCGACGGATCCGGAAATCCAGAGCGCTCTGCAACTCATCGCCGAGGCGCGAAACCAGCACGCGGGCTCCGCAGTAGGGAAGGCTTATTAGTGCGGGCTCTCCGCAGTCTTCTTCCGCTTGCTTTCACTCTGGCGGTGATTGCGCCGCTGCTGATCGGAATGAAGGTGCTTTCCCAAATGGCTTCGCGAAATGCCACCGACCAGCCTGGGCGCCCTCTTCCCCCGGGCATGAAGCCGCCCATTGCCGATTTCCGCGACATAGCCGCACAGGCCGGGCTCACCGCAACGGTGATCTCCGGCGACCTGGATCAGACTTATATCGTCGAAAACACCGGTACCGGCGTCGCAATATTCGATTACGACAACGACGGTCTTCCGGATATCTTCCTGGTGCAGGGTGACCGGCTGCACACTTCGAGCCCTGCGCTTACGCCGCATCTTTATCACAACCTCGGCGGCCTTCGCTTCGAGGACGTCACCGCCAAAGCCGGCATCGGCCACCTTGGCTGGGGGCAGGGAGTCTGCGCCGGCGACGCGGACAACGACGGTCACGTCGATCTCTTCCTCACCCAGTGGGGGCATAACGTCTTTCTGCACAACCTGGGGAACGGTACCTTCCGCGATGAGACGAAGGAGCGTGGTCTTTACCGGACGGAATCGCGATGGAGTACAGGATGCGCATTTATCGATTATGACCGGGATGGCCATCTCGACCTCGCGGTGGCCAACTATGTCGATTTCAAAGCGCAGGATTCGCCACCGCCGCGCACCCGCAGCGGCTGCAACTGGAAAGGCATGCCTGTGCCCTGCGGCCCTCGTGGTCTCAAAGGCGAGACGATGACCCTGTACCACAACGATGGACACGGGCATTTTGCCGACGTCACCAAACAGGCCGGCATCGAGACGCCGCATGAGTATTACGGATTCACAGTCCTGACCGGCGATTTCGATAACGACGGCTGGTCCGATATCTATGTCGCCTGCGATTCCACACCCAGTCTGTACTTTCACAACAAACACGACGGGACATTTGAAGAGATGGGTCTGGGCAGCGGGCTCGCCGTGAACGAGGACGGCCGCGAGCAGGCCGGCATGGGGGCCACCGCCGCCGACTATGACGGGGACGGACTGCTGGATATTTTCAAGACCAACTTCTCCAGCGACACCAATACGCTCTATCGAAACCTCGGGAATAACACCTTCGATGACGTCACCAGCGCTGCCGGTCTTGCGGTGCACACCCAGTATGTGAAATGGGGCACCGCCTTTCTGGACTTCGATAATGACGGATGGCCCGACCTGTTCGTCACCGACGGCCACGTGTACCCGTTCGTAGAGAAGTACAACCTCGGAGAAGAGTTCAAACAGCCCAGCCAGTTGTTCTGGAATCGCGGCGACGGCGCATTCTTCGATATGTCCTCGACCGGTGGCCCCGGTATTACGGCCAAACACGCGTCTCGCGGTATCGCAGTCGGTGACCTCGACAACACCGGATCGCAGGAGGTTGTCGTCGTCAATCTCTTCGAGCCTCCCTCCCTGCTGAAGAACTTCGGGCCCCGGGGCAACGCGCTGCTCGTCCGCGCGGTTACCGCGTCCGGACGGGACGCCATCGGTGCGCGATTGACTCTTAAGGTTGGCGGACGGAAGGAGATCGACGAAGTCCGCAGCGGCGGATACCACATCTCCCAGGGAGATTTCCGCGTGCACTTCGGCATGGGCCACGCCACAAAAGCAGATCTGACGATCCGCTGGCCTGACGGCCCCGTGGACAACGTGGAGACCATCCTGAACGTGGACGCCAATCAGCGGATCGTGGTTCGCGAACACCGTGGCATTGTCGAGCGTCATCCCTTCACGCACGACACTCCGTAGCTAAATATTTGTACCTTTACTTAATCGATATTTATTGTAGGTTTCGCCATTTTTTTGATAAGGTTCAAGGCCACAACGATGAGAAGTGTTTTCCCACTGGAGTAACGGAACCAGATTCATCGAAATCTGAAACGAGGGCCCAGAAAATGGATCTGTCGAGACGGGCGTTTGCCAAGGTTTGCGCGCTGACTGCCACCGGTCGTGTACTCGCGGGAGCGCTGCCGGGTCTGGGTCAGGTGCAGGGAGAACGCTACAACATCACGGGCGCTCATCCAGTGCCTGCCATCCAGGATAGCGAAACACCGGAACAGAAGAGCGCCCGCATGCAGTGGTTCCGCGAGGCGCGCTTCGGCATGTTTATCCACTGGGGCCTGTATTCCATCCTCGCCGGGCGCTGGGATGGGAAGGAGGTTTCAGGAATCGGTGAATGGATCATGAACAGTGCTTCCATTCCCGTGGCTCAGTACCAGGCCCTCGCCGCCCGCTTCAATCCCACGGAGTTCAGCGCTGCCGGAATCGTCGGCCTGGCAAAATCCGCCGGAATGAAGTACATCGTCATCACGTCAAAGCACCACGACGGCTTTGCGATGTTTGATTCAAAGGCGAATCCTTTCAATATTGTCCAGGCAACCCCCTTCCAACGCGATCCACTCAAGGAACTCGCCGCTGAGTGCCGCAAGCAAGGGGTCAAACTCGGCTTCTATTACTCTCAGGATCAGGACTGGACTGCGCCTGGCGGAGCGGCCTACAAGAGGGACGATCACCAGCCCCCCACCTATCATTGGGACCCGGCTCAGGATGGCAGCTTCGCCACCTACCTTGAAACCAAGGCCATCCCGCAGATCCAGGAGCTGCTGACTAATTACGGCGAGTTTCCTGCGATCGTCTGGTTCGATACTCCCACAAAGGACATGACCCCGGAATTGGCCAGCAAGATCGTTAGTGTCCTCAATCAACATCCAAAACTGATTTGGAATAACCGCCTGGGCGGTGGTTACAAAGGAGACACTGAGACGCCGGAACAGTACATTCCCGCTCGCGGGTACCCGGGACGCGACTGGGAGGCGTGCATGACGATGAACGACACCTGGGGATACAAGGTGGATGACACCAATTTCAAAAGCACAGAAACACTGCTGCGCAACCTGATCGATATCGCAAGCAAGGGTGGAAACTACCTGCTGAACATTGGCCCAATGGCAACCGGCGAGGTGCCGCAACCCGAAGTGGATCGGCTTCACGAGATGGGCAGGTGGCTGGCGGTCAATGGCGAAGCGATCTATGCGACCGGCCCCACGCTTTTCGGAGACGAGGCCGGCTCGTTTTCGACAACGGAAAAGGATAAGGACGGGAAGCCGAAATTCATTCCCATCTGGAAGTGGAGGTCGACGACCACTGCCAGCCGGCTTTACATTCACTTCTTCGAGTGGCCGGGAACGAAGTTCCAGCTGAGCAAGGTTCCCCGTCAGGTCACCGGCGCGTGGCTCCTCGCCGATTCGGCCCAGAGCCCGCTGAAAGTAACCCGGACGGCAGAGGGCATCGATGTGACTCTTCCCGCAAATGCGCCTGATCCGATTGCGAGTGTACTGGTCTTGAAGACGTCATAGTGATTGGTCAACTCACATGGTGCGATGGGCGTCGCCAGCGGGTGTGCGTAATCCCCGCTTTTGCGGTCGCGTGTTCGAACTTCACGTCGCCCAGATTGTGAAGAGAAAATGCCTGGACTGGGAACCCTGCAGCCGACCGGCATTGACCAGAAGAATCGTCGGGCAGACCATGGAGGGAAACGGATGCCCCGATGATGAGGATCGTTTCTTATTCCGACACCCCCGTGAGTTTTGCCAGAACCTGCCCCATGTTCGCACCAAAGCACGTGGGCCGAAACGATGGGCGAGGCCCACCACAGGGACGGCTAGGGGAGAGGGGCGCCCGTTGCTAGAGTTGTTAGCGACATGCGGAGAAACAGCAGGTCCGTCCGCGAAAGCCGCAAATAACTAGGGGACAACCTCAGTAGCAGTGGCGGCGCTCAATTGGTGGATGGCCATCCAGGTTTGGGCGTAGGAATTCAGCGCGTTCAAACTGGTTGTGCGGTCGTCCTGCAGAGCACTCAGATAATCGAGAAGGGCTATTCCTCCCCGTTCGTAAGCAAATTGCGCGATGGATAAGACATCTTTCGCTTCGGCCAGATAGTGGCCGTTGTAGCGGTCGGAAAGCACTTTGGACGTGGTATAGCCAATCCAGGCCTGGTCGACGTCGGAAAAGACCTGGTTCTGAGCCGCGACTTCGCTGAACCGGCTTGCGATGGCCTGATACTTGCTCGTGTCTTTGTTGCCCTGGTTACGATCGAAAATGCGTATCGGGATGGAAACGCTGAAGCCAGCGGAGTTGTAGGTCGCGGCTCGCTGGTAATCCCCCTCGACCGTGGGATCCGCAGTTCCATTGGCGTAGGTCAGCTTGACGTTCGCATCGGCCACGCGCACCGCTGCCTGGGCTGCGCGATAATCCGGCCTGGCGGCCAGGGCTTTTTGTTCCAGGTCGGTCAGAGTGCCCGGTACCGCAGGGGGGACGATATCCCCCGTAATGTCGAACGTGCGGCTCGGTTTTTGATAGCCCATCAACAACTGCAGTTGGTCACTGGCCTGCACCAGGTTCATCTCCGCACTGCTTTCGTCTGACTCAAACTGTGCCAGTTGCAGATCGAGCCGCTCGTAGTCCAACTTGCCAATGTCGCCGGCGTCGTAACGATCGTGGTTGATCTGCAGCACATGGCGATAATCCCGCAGAT
>Ga0302180_10002856_pt1 | contig 13330 bp, 13 predicted proteins | sample I_Palsa_E3_2_FD_200575 | JGI IMG/M metagenome (GOLD analysis project Ga0302180, IMG submission 200575) | Peat permafrost microbial communities from Stordalen Mire near Abisko, Sweden - I_Palsa_E3_2 | ecosystem: Environmental > Terrestrial > Soil > Palsa > Peat permafrost | place: Sweden... | reverse complement strand
GCTTAAGGGTGGCCAAATCGGTATCACCGCCGGATGTCGTCGTGTCACAGCGCTTGGACACGCGCTTGGAGAAGGACACAGCGATCTCTTCCTGCCTTTTGTCGGTGTCGACTCGGAAACTGATCGGTTCCCGATGGGAGACGTTCGAGAGCTCTGGTCAGCTGATGCGCTATGGCGGGTCGATAAGGAGCGGGCCGAGATAGAGGCTCATTACTCTCCATTTGTCATGCGAGCCATCGATGAGCTGCTGAAATATCTGGCCGAGCGACTACCACGTCATTGACGTTGGCATGTGTATTGCCCGGACGCTTACGGTCTGCGGCTCGGTCGATACCCAGGCCTCGGATCAAACGCTGAACATCAAGATCGCCAATGTGGCGAACGGTTCAGTGCTCTGGTCCAAGGCGTACCCCCTCGCGGGTGCCGACCCGGACACAATTGCCGCCGAGCTGAGCGCGAAGGTACCCTTACCGGACGACGACTAGACTCGCCGCCAGTTGCGCCGCTAACTGCCGGGCTTGTGCTGTTCGAAAAATTTCTCGACGCGTTGCCTGGCATCGGGTGCCAGGCCATCATTCTTGAATAATTCCAGCGCGTGGGCGTCGTGCAACGTCAGACCGTGACTGGCCATCAGCGCCCGCTTGTTCACGCGATTCGCATACCAGGAATTGGCGAGGATATCGTCGCAGAGCGCCCCGAGTTCGGCATCGAAGCGATCATTCGGGAAACAGAAATTCGCCAGATGCATGTCATGCGCTTCGGCGCCCGAATAGGTCCGACAGGTGTACATCATCTCGCTCGCCTTGGAAGTGCCGACGCGGTGAGGCAGCCGCAGGCTCAAACCCCAGACCGGCGTCAAACCCCAGCGCGCGTAGACATCCGAGAATTTGGCCGATTGGGAGGCGACGATCAGATCGGCCGCCAGCGCCAGCTCCAGCGCGCCGGTGGAGCAGTAGCCCTCGACCGCCGAGATGACTGGCTGCGGCAGATTGGACAGCTTTTGAATGACCTCGGAGTGGTAATGCGGCTTGGCGCCGGCTATGACGTGTTCAAGCACTTCGCGCATGTCGTAACCGGAGGAGAAATTCCCGCCGGCGCCCCGCAGGACCACGAGGCCTATGGTTCGCGTCTCACGCGCGATGCTCTGGATATGCTCGTCGAGCACCTCGAATACATCCTTGGAGAGTGCGTTCAGGCGCTCAGGAAGATTCAGCGTGAGAGTTGCTACGCCACGCTCATTCTGTCGCAGAACCAGTGCCGTCATGGTGAGACTCCTGAATGGCGATTCCACCACCCGCCACCGAGGGCCTGAAACAGCCCCGCGGTGTCGGCATAGCGGTTGGCCTGTGCCTGAACCAGGCTCAGCTCGGCCTGCTGATAGGCCTGCTCCGCAATCAGCAATGCGACCAGGCTGATGGTCCCGAGCTCGCGTTGATGGCGGGCCAGTTCGAAGGTTTTCCTGGCGGCAGCCTCCGCCTCGGCAGCGGCCTTGAGGGCGCCGGCGTCGGACTGCAAGGCGCGCAACGTGTCCGCGACATTCTGGCAAGCCAGGATTACGGCGGAGCGGTATTGAGCACCCGCCTGATCGAGGGCGGCTTCCGCTGCTCGATGCCGATGCACCAGCGCGCCAGCATCGAATAATGTCTGGGTCAGCGACGCGCCCAGATCCCAGAATCCGGTGTAGGGGGAAAACAATTGACCCAGTCTCAGTGCGCTCGAGCCAAGATTCGCATCAATCGAGAATTGCGGCAGCATGTTACCCAGCGCAACGCCGACCTGGGCCGATGCCGCGTGCAGATTCTCTTCCGCCTGGCGCACATCGGGACGTTGCTCGACCAGTTTCGACGGCAGACTGACCGGAAGGTCGGCGGGGAGCGTCAGGTCCTCCAGGTGGAAGGTCTCCTGCGGTTCATCGGCGGGCAACTGTCCGAGCAATGCGGTCAGCGCGTCGCGCGTCTGGCCCAATTGTTTCTGCAGCGGCGGCAAGGTTTGCGCTGTCTGGGCCTGCACGGACTCCTGGGCGAATAAGTCCAGATCGCTGGCCGTGCCTAGCATCCGCTGGTGCCGTACGGTGTCCGTCAATTGCTGCTGTATCTGCAGCAGTCGCTCCGTGGCCGCGATTTGACCGCGCAGAGATGCCTCCTGCACGGCGGTCACCACCACATTGCTGGTCAGCGTCACGTAGATTGCCTCGTATTGAAAGCGCGTGCCCGCAACGCCCGCCCTGGCTGCCTCCAGCGAGCGGCGCGTTACGCCGAAGACATCGGGCGAATAGCTCAGTGTCAATTGGGCAGTGTAGAGGCTGTAGTAGGGATCTGATTGCGGCAGGTTGGTCGGATTGGAAATGGTACCGAGCGCGTTCTTGGCGCGAGTGCCGCTAAAGCCGCCTTGAACGACTGGAAAGTAGGCGGTGCGCTGTGCCGCATAGAGCTCGTGCGCCTGGCGCAACGCCGCCTCGGCCGCGCTGAGCTCGGGGTTTGATTTCAACGCCCGGTCAATCAGTCCACTGAGCTCCGGCGACCGGTACAGAGTCCACCAATCGGCCGGAATGTCCATGCCGACGACGAGCTGTTGTACTGATCCGCCCTGTGCCTCGCTAATCGGCGCGGTAGCCAGCTGCGCGGAGGCTGCGCCATAGTCCGCTGCCGGCGGTGGCGGCGGCTTCTTGAAATCAGGCCCCACGGCGCAGGCCACCAATGCCGCCGACGCCGCGCCGATCAACAGTCGCGAGGGCCTCACGATCCCCACCGGGGTTGCCCGTGGCGCTGTTCCGCCCAGTGCTCGATGACGTGGTACATTGAGGGAATGACGAACAGCGTCAGCAGCGTAGAGATGGCAAGGCCGCCGACCACGACCGTCGCGATTCCGCGCTGCACGTCACTGCCGACACCGGTGTGGATGGCCGCCGGCAGCATCCCTAAGGTGGCCACCGTCGCCGTCATCAGCACCGGGCGCAACCGTTCCGTCGCTCCCTTCATGATCGCCTCGTGCAACTCCAGGCCGGATTTGCACATGCGGTTGAGATTGGACACCATGATGATGCCGTTTTGCACCGCGACGCCAAACAGCGCGATGAAACCGACGCCACTGGCGACATTGAGATTTTGACCCGTGACGTGAAGGGAGATCAGTCCCCCCAGGGTCGCTAACGGCACCACGCCCAGGATGAGCGCTGCCTGTCGGAGCGACTTGAGGCCGACGGTCAGGAAGATGAGCATCATCCCCATCACCAGCCCCAGGATGATCAGCAGCCGCGCTTCCGCGCGCCGCTGATTCTCAAATTGGCCGCCCCACTCCAGACGGATCCTGTTGCCGTCGAAGTGAACCTGCTGGGCAATCTTCGCCTGAGCCTCAACGAGGTATGAGGTCAGGTCACGGTCTCGATTGTCGATCCGGATGGTCAGATTGCGCTGCCCATTCTCGCGCGTGACGGTGCTCTCGCCCGAGCGAACACGGATCTCAGCCAATTGCGACAGCGGCACCTGTACGCCGCTGCTGCTGTTGACGAATAGGTTGCCGAGCGCCTCCGGGCCATCACGGGCTTCTTCGGTAAACCGGACCGTCAGCGGATAGGTGCGCTCGCCTACATACACGGTCGAGACCGGCGCCTGGCCGACGCCGGTCTGAATGACATTCTGCAGATCCGCCATATTGATGCCGTAGCGCGCTGCCTTGTCGTGATCCAGCTTGATCTCCATCTGCGGAATCGGCGGCTCCTGGAAGAGCGAGGCGCTGGATGTCCCTTCAATGCCATACAGGACTTTGACGATCTGGCCGCCGATGTCCCGTAGTTCATTCAGATCATCGCCGTAGATCTTGATCACCAGAGGGCTGTGGGCGCCGCCGATCATGTCGTTGACACCGTCGATGATAGGCTGGCTGATGCCGATGTCATAACCCGGCAAGTCCTTGTTGAGTCCCGCGGCCAGGCGATCCACAAACTGCTTTTTTGATTCTCCGGCCGGCCAGGTGTCATAGGGTTTCAGCCCCACGGGCGCCTCAATGTGAGACATGGTCCAGGGGTCGGTGCCATCATCATTACGGCCGGTTTGCGTCACCACGTACGACACTTCGGGATATTTGAGGATCGCGCGCCTGAGATCGCTAGCCATGTCGCTGGCTTTATTCAGGGCTATGCCGGTCGGCATCTGCACCTGCAGCCACAACGCGCCTTCGTCCAGATCGGGTAGAAAATCGCGACCCACAGTCATCGCCAGACCCACCACCGCCAACAGGGCAAAGGCAACAACGCCATAAATGATGCGCGGCTGTTCCAGACAGTGGGCCAGCAGCCGGTCGTAGAAGCCGGTCAGGCGTTCCAGCCAGCGGTTGTGATAAACGCGACCCGGCTTGCGGAACGCCAGGTAGGCGAGCCCCGGAACCAGCGCCAACGCCGTCAATAACGCGCCGAACAGCGCATAGCCCATGGTATAGGCCATCGGCGTAAAGAGCTTCGCCTCGGCCCGCTCGAAGGAGAACAGGGGCAGATAGGCGGTGATGATAATGAGACTCGCAAAGAATATCGGCCGTGTTACCTGAAGCGTGGCGGCTTTGGCCTCGCTTTCACTGAGCTCCTCGTTCGGCAGTGCCTCACGCCGTCGCAGCACCGCCTCGGTGACGACGATTGCGCCGTCGACCAGGATGCCGAAATCGATCGCTCCCAGGGACAACAGATTGGCCGAGACGTGCGTCAGATTGAGCAACGAGAACACCGACACCAGCGCCATCGGGATGCTCACCGCGACCACAAAGGCGCTGCGCGGGCTGCCGAGGAACAGGATCAGGATCAGAAACACCAGCGTGATGCCCTCGATGATCGTCTGGCCCACTTTGTGGATCGTGGCATGCACCAGATCGTCCCGGTCAATGTAGGGAACGATCCGCACACCGTCGCTGGCAAGCTTGTGGTTGAGCTCGGACACCTTGTCGTGGATGCCGTGCAGGGTTTTGGACGGGTTCTGGTACTTGAGCATCAGCACGATGCCTTCGATCGTGTCCGGGTTATTGTCCTTGCCCAGAATGCCTTCGCGCTCCTGATGACTGAGCGTCGTGCGGCCAAGATCGCGCACCAGTACCGGCGTGCCGTTGATCTGCGTGACGACAATCGATCCGAGGCCCGATAGATCGTGAATCAGGCCGACGCCCCGGATGACATAGCTCTGATCGCCGCGCGATACGCGGCCGCCACCGGCATTGGCGTTGTTATTGTTGATCGCATTGATGACATCAGTGATGCCAAGGCCATAGTGCTGGAGCTGCCGGGGATCCAGGTCGAGCTGATACTCGGTGGTGAAGCCGCCAAAGTTGGTGTCATCGACGACCCCGGGAACCGACTTCAGCGCCGGTATGACGATCCAGCGCTGGATTTCCGAAAGCTCCTGGAGATTCTTGGTGTCCGACTCGAGCGTGTAGCGGTAGATTTCACCGCCCGGGCCGGCGACCGGATCCAGCGATGGTGCAGCGCCCGCCGGTAGCACCGCCTGGCTGATGCGCTCGGTCAGGCGCTGTCGCGCCCAATAGTCTTCATAGCCATCACGGAACAGCACCGTGATCAGCGACAGCCCAAAGGTGCTCGAGGAGCGCATCAGCAGCAATCCGGGCGTGCCATTGATCTGGCGCTCCAGCGGCACCGTGATCAGCTGCTCGACTTCCTCCGCCGCAAGCCCCGGAAGCTGCGTTGTGACCTGTGCGGCAACGTCGCCAAGTTCCGGGTACGCCTCGACCGACAAGGTCTCCCATGCGTACACCCCAAAGCCGACCAGCAGCACCGCCAGCACCATCACGGCGACGCGACGGTGCAGGCAAAACCCGACAAATTGATCAATCATTGAGCAGGATCCCGCCCTTGACGACCACCGGCTCACCCGCTGTCAGCCCCGACCGGACGACGACTGTGCTCCCCTCCTCCATCTGCAATTCGACTGTGCGACGTTCGAAGGTCCAGGGCGCAGTGGCCACGAAGACACTGGTTCGATCGTTATTCATCAGCAGCGCCGAACTCGGCACCACGACCTGGGCCTGCTGCGCTCCCGTCAGGGTGACGGTGGCGAACATATTGGGCTTGAGCGTGTTGTCCTTGTTGGCAAAGGCGATCCGGATCTTGTTGCGCCGGGAATCGGGCTCGATTACATCCGAGACGAAGAGCACCTTGCCATGCAGTACATGATCGGGGTAAGCGGACAGACTGACCTCTGCCTCCTGATTCGGGGAGACCGCTGCAATGTCCTTCTCCGCCACCAGTGCCGTCACCCACACGGTGCTTAAGTCGGCGATCGTCATCATGGGCTGCGTCGGGTCGTTGATCATATTGCCCGGCGCTACCGACAGCGTGGTGATGCTGCCGCCGACTGGCGCCGTGACTGTCAGCAGATGCGAGGCCGAGCGGGCATCACCTGGCACCCCGAGCATCGTCAGGCGAGCCTGGGTTCGCCTGAACTCCGCGACCGCCTGGGTGTGATCGCTCCGGGCCTGATCCAGATCACGGTCGGAGGCCGCGCCCAGCTGGTTCTGCTGCTCCTGACGCTCGAGGTTCTTTTCCGTCAATCTGAGGGTATCGGCCGCTTTGTCATCGTCATCGTAGGCCTGCCCCAGATCGGGCGAATCGATCACCCCAAGTACCTGGCCGCGTACCACGCGCTCACCCAGCGACACCTTCAGAGTGAGCAGTCGCCCGCTCAGCGGGGTCAGCACCGCCGCGGTTCTGGCCGGATCGGACTCCACGATCCCTGGCAGCACCAGCTGAGACTTGACCGGCTCTGAGGATGCCGGCATGACGCTCAACCGTGCGCGTAGCGCAGAGCCTTCCGGAACAATGATCTTGTCCCCCTGACGGAGCATCAAGGCTGGCGCCTCATCTGACTTGTTCGAACCGCGCAGCAATCCGAATCCGTGCGTCAGAAGCGCCGCGGCCACCAGCAGACCAAGGGCGACTCCGCCCCACAGAAAGGCCCGGCCCTGGAGGTTCGGCTCGTGGTCATGGATCGGCATGGCGTGTCCCCGGAGATTCCGGCGCGCAATTCAAGGCGGCAGCGCCGAATCGAGAAAGGCGATTGTTGCTGGAATCCTTCAACTCTATGGCGCCTGTGTGACCGCTGTTTGACGGTCGCCTGATGAGTCGCGGCGCGATCCTAGGCGCTTTGCTTTATCCTGTCTAGGGGGATAGGATAATAATCCTGAATATGAGGTGCCCCTGATGCATACATTCCCACAGATCGCAGCCCGGTTAAAACGTGCCCACGGCCACTTGGCCGGGGTGATCGAGATGTTGGGGCAAGGCCGCGAATGCATGGACATTGCGCAGCAGCTGCAAGCCGTGGAGAAGGCGATCGTCAATGCCAAGAAGGAACTGATCAAGGATCACTTGCATCACTGCCTGGAACAGACCGCGGAGACGATGCCGCGTGAAGTCAGGAACCTGATCAAGGAATTTCAGGGGGTAACCAAGTACCTCTGATCAGCGCAGATCGTTTTGAGGCATAGGCCGCCATGACCCCGGTGACTGAGTGATCGATCGCAATGTCGTCACCGATATCTCCTGAACTCGCGGCCTCGCGCGCCGCCGCTCTTTGTCGCTTGCGCTCATACATCATGTTGTCGGCGCGCAGAGCCAGGCCGCGATCCGCCGGCGACCGTCCGTGCTGGATTGCGTTACGTAAATTCCCACGGCACCGATCAGCCATGCGACCGCGGTATTGGCCTTTATGAGCGACCAGCCATGAGGCGGGACCCATGCGACGCCGGGCACCACCCAGCCGCAAACAACGCCGGCTGCGATCAGACCTACTCCGACCAAAAGGAAGGCGCGGATTGGAAATAGAAGACGTCAGGGCGAAACGTCAGTGCCGATGGCCGCCACCATCAATCTCGGGAATCCGTCGACCAGTTCCTGTTCTGCAGACCAAGGCTCGTACAGTGAACCCGCCTCTCCGAGGCGGCCCTGGCGTGGACGCTCCGGACTTAACTGATCGCTTCTTCGAACCGCACGCTCAGCTTGCGATACAGCGCCTTGGCAAGCGGGTCATAGCCGAAAAACGCCGTGGCCGCGTCCATCCATGTCAATGGCCGCGAGCGCGCGATCTCGCGTGCGCTTCTGAGCAGCTGCGAGGGTACCGAGGATGGAGAGGGGTCAAACACCTCCGCTTCGTGAGTGTCCTCCTGTTCCTCGAGCACGTTCCGCGTCACCTTCGAAAACACCTGCTTGCCGCCGCTGGTCTGGTAGACCCGATACTCTTGCCACTGCCCTTTGGGCGCGGAGGCCGGCGCTGCGGATGCCAGCAGCACCCCGGTGAATCGCAAGTCAGCCTGCCCATCTCTGATGACGATGTGTTCCTTCTGCGCGCCCACCTCGGCATCATCATCGAGAGCGGGCAAACGATCCCGCATGCCCGCTTTGGTCTTCGAGACTGCGCGCGCCACTGAGTCACGCCCTTTGTTGGATTCTTTGCCCGGCGCGGCTTCATTGCGCTTGGGCTCATTACGAGGGAGTTCGTCCGCTGGAGCGTCCTTGGACGCCGCGTCGTTGCGCGTCGCTACGGCGCTCGGTGCATCGTCGGATGCAGGCGGGCTTCGGGTAAGCCGCAGCTCGTAGAGTTCCTCGGTGCGTTCTTCGCTCATTAGCTTAGCCTCGCTGTCAGGCGGTCGGAAAACTCGACTATCCGCCCAAGCGCCGCACTTCTCAGCCAGCAATCGGCGCTGACGGCCGTCAGCGCGCGCTCACACCGCGGCAGTCGCGGGTGGATAAGGGTCCTGCAAGACACTCGAGCCGGTCTCTAGCAGGGATTTCAGGTTGGAGAGGATTTTGGGCCACCCGCCGGACACTGCGACGATGAATTTCGATGGGTCGCGCTCGATCGTGTGGGTGATCGAGAGCTTGACCGCTGCGCCCGTAGGCTCCAGTTCCATGATGCATAGCGACCCGCCTTCCGCCTTCAGTTCGGCCTTGTTCTGGTGTTGCCAGCGGATCACCAGGCGTCGCGGCGGGTCGGCCTCGACAATCTCGCCGGAGTCGAAGATCTGGCCGTCGGGGGCGAGGAGCTTCCACGCCGATCCCGCCGTCCATTGGCTTTCGCAGCGCATGCCGAACCAGTATTGCTTCATATACTCCACGTCGGTCAGTGCCGCCCACAACTTCTCCGGCGAAGTGCGGATATATGTCACATAGACAAACGTCGATCTAGCCATTGGCTTTCTCCAATCTTTGTTTTAGTTCCGAGAGCGCCTTGAGGCGCGGCTTTTCAAACTTGGCAATCCAACGCTCGTAGATCTCCTGCAGCGGTACGGGATTCAGAAAGTGCAGTTTTTCTCGGCCCCGCCGTACGGTAGCGACTAGGTTGGCCGCCTCCAGCAGATCCAGGTGCTGAGTGACTCCCTGCCGCGTCATGTCCAGGTGCTCGCAGAGCTCGGTCAGTGTGCGGCCGTCGTGGGCATGCAGCAGGTCCAGGAGCTTGCGGCGGCCGGGATCCGCCAGGGCCTTGAACAACAGATCGATATCGCGGCGCTCTGCCATGGGCCTATACGCAAGTGGTTACTTGCCTGAATGATAGGCAAGCTACTTCTTGCGCGTCAAGCAGCGCTCAATCTCAGGTTTCTATCTAACCCCCGACCTGACCCGCGACTCAGTGGGTAAAGTAGCGGCGATTCAATAGCGCCCCGACTTTTGCGTAGCGGGCGTCCAGCTGCCCCTGGGTCGTCTTCAGGAACTGCTTCAGGCCTGGGTCAGGTTCGAGACCTATCATCACACCCACCAGATGACGCTGTTCATTGAGCGCGTCGTAGAACATCAGCAGCGCCTCGCGCTCGAATTCGATGCCGCTCTTGCCTGCAAGCGGAGCAAAGTCCTTGGCGGTATCCGCGCCAATGGCTTTACGCTCCTCGGCCTCGATCTCCGACATCGGCGCCAGATCGATACGCATGGCGGGATACTGCTGCGAAAGCTTCTGCATGGTATCGGCAAGCTGCTGGTAATAGGTGATCAGATCATGCGTGACCTGCCGCATTTCCTCGGGCTTGTCCTTGAACATGAGGAGCCACTTCAGTTTGGGAATGCCTTCGGCCTCCTGGTAAAGCAGGCTATAGCCGATGGACAGCTGAGTGCGGGGCGCGTTCTTGTCAGGCGGAGGCTTCTGGGTATCACTGAAGTGGCTGCACGCCGGCAGAATTAGCAACAATGAAGTGGCTAAGAAGCAAAACAGCGTTGATCGACGGCTGGAGTGCGGCGTTTCAAATGGCATCGGCGGCGCTCAATTCCGGCGCCGCATCCCATTTCGGCTTCATTTCCTTGCTCCGTTTCTTCGGAATATTGCCCCAGGAACCAGCAGACAACTGCTGGTCGCATTGGCCACCACGCTTCTGCACGTCATTGTCTTCATGCGAATGGTCTCCTGGAAGGAAATGTCGGGCTCAACGCTAGACTCGTATGCTGGCCATTCGCCGATGAATCAGCGGAGTCCGAAACCGATGTAGGGGGTTGCAGGCTCCTTCGCCCGCCCGGGCGCGTCTCGCGCGTCAACAGGCTCAGCAGCAAACCGATACCCATCATAATGCATGCCAGCCAAAGGATGTGCCCGACGCCGAAGCGCTGCGCCACCTGGCCGACCAGCACTGGTGCAATGCCGCCCCCGAACAACTCGCCCACCGCGATCACGACGCCCGAGGCGGTGGCCATCAGGCCCGCCGGCACCGATTCCGAACACAGAGGTCCTACAGTCAGAGTGATGAGCGCATTGTTGAAGAAATGAACCATGAACAGCAGCCAGAACAAAAACGGCACATTGGCGCCGGTCTGTGCCAACAACACCAGCGACAGCAATGCGCCCGCGGTGGAAAGGACCATGACCGGCTTGCGCCCGATCAGGTCAGACAACCACGGCAGTGCCAGGGTCCCAACGGTCGCGCCCAGCCCAATGGCCGACATGATCCCGCTCATCTGCGCGAATGACAGTTTGAGATAGTCGATAAAGTAGTTGGGCAAAAACGCGCTGGTTGTGATCAGGCAGGTAAGCCAGCACAACATCAGGGCGCCCCCAAGCAGTACGTTGCGGTAGCCGAGGACTGTTCGCCAGTCATCAAAGCTCCCCCTCCCCGCAGTCACGGCTGATCGGTCCGCGACAGACGAGGGAATCACGCGCCGGACCGCATAGGCAAGCAGCAGACCCGGCAGTACGAATATCAGGAAAATCCAGCGCCAGGAGACCAGGTGCAGCAACCCGGCCACCAGCAAGGGCGCGAGCCCCAGCCCGCATAGTGGCAACATCATCTGCTGAATGCCGATATTGAGGCCGTGGCGCTGTGGGGCAGACGCCTCGATGGTTGCCGCGATACTGGTTGGCGTGTAGGCGCCGTCCGCGAATCCCATGGCCACGCGCACGATTACCAGGCCGCCAAGTCCGGCCGCGAGGCCACTCGCGCCTATCAGCAGGGCAAACACCGCCAGCGATCCGACCAGCACAGTGCGTCGGCCGATTCGATCCGATGCATTGCCGGTGAACAGAGCTGAGATGCCCCAGGCAACGGCCAGCGCACCGGTGATCACCCCGATGTCCCCGTAGCTCAAATGCAGATCCCGCGCGATGACCGGAAACAATGTCACGATCAGGAACCGATCAATGCCCACCAACCCGAACCCAAGCGCCATGAGCGCCACGGATTGGAACTCTCGGGTCACCCCACGCGTACTGTTGGTCATCAGGCCCCCCGGCTTTACTGCACCGCTATACGGGTATATCGTACCGCTTCTCGATACATAAACCAGCTATCCACCGTGCGTGGCACGCTCCACTGCAGCGCTGCCGCAGTACGACCGGCCTTCCAACGGAGTTCCTCAAGCATGATCACGATCCGCGGCATTAGCTTCGAAGAGAACCTCAAGAACAGCATGGGTCTGCAGTTCTATGATCTGAGCCACCCGTGGGGTCTTGGGCAGCCGTGCTGGCCATACTTCGAGGACGTCAAAATCGAGCGCCTGCACTCGATGGCGAAATCCGGTGTGCTGACGCAGCGCATCACTACCGTGATGCACTCGGGCACACACGTCGATGCTCCAGGGCACGTGGTCGAAGGCACGCCTTTTATGGATGAAGTGCCCCTGCCCCACTTCTTCGGCACAGGCGTGGTCGTATCGATACCGAAGGACGAATGGGGCGTAATCACCGCGGCTGACCTGGAGAAGGCGACGCCCAAGATTCAACCGGGTGACATCGTCATCGTCAACACGGGGTGGCACAAGTACTACGGCGACAACCAGAAGTACTACGGCTATTCGCCCGGTTTTTATAAGGAAGCAGGTGAGTGGTTCGCTGCCAAGAAAGTCAAGATGATCGGCACCGACACCCAGGCGCTGGATCACCCGTTGGGCACGGCCATTGGTCCTCATGGTCCGGGCTGGCCCAATGGTCTGCTGCCCTTCGTCTGCCAGGATTACAAAAAGCGCACCGGCCACGATGTGCTGCAGGACTTCCCGGAATGGGAGCCCTGCCATCGCGCCATCCTGTCAGCCGGCATCTGTGGCTTCGAGAACGTCGGCGGTGAGATCGACGCCGTTACCGGTAAGCGGGTCACTTTCGCCGGCTTTCCCTGGCGTTGGACCAAGGGTGACGGCTGCATCGTGAGGCTGGTCGCGATTGTCGATCCTACAGGCCAATATCGCATCGAGACCGGACGGGGCTGAGATGCACGTCAAACGCTTCGCCGATGCGCAGCGCTACGACGCGCCGAATCACTACGATATGCGCTCGCTGAGACTGCAGGGCTTTGAACCGGCGGGCCCCAAGACCTCGTGGGTTGGCCTGTCACACTTCTTGCCCGGCGGCGGTGCGGGGCCGGATTCCTCACCGCTCGAGAAGGTCTACGTGGTGTTGGCCGGCTCGCTCACGGTCCGCGCCGGCGGCGACGACGTGACGCTCGGACCGCTCGACAGCTGCTGCATACCGGGCGGCGAAACCCGCGAGGTCAAGAACTTCGGCAACGCCGTGGCGACCATGCTGGTCGTCATGCCCTATCCGCCGGCGGCGCCATGAATGCATCGCTGAAGGATCCGATTCAGCTTTTCAGTGTGCGCGACAAGGTGGCGGTCGTGACCGGCGCCTCAGGCGCATTCGGTTCGCTGGCGGCGGAGGTGCTCGCAGCCGCCGGTGCGCGGCTAGTGCTGGCAGCCGGCAAAGCCAGCGAACTTGAGACAACCGCAGCTGCGTGCCGCAAGCTGGGCGCTGAGGTCGTCACGGTGGCGGTTCGGCCCAACAGCGCGCAGGACTGCGAATCGATCATGCAGGCCGGCACCGAGCACCTCGGCGCTCTCGACATCCTGGTAGTCGGTTCGGGCCTGAACGATGTGTCA
>Ga0302180_10002853_pt1 | contig 13336 bp, 15 predicted proteins | sample I_Palsa_E3_2_FD_200575 | JGI IMG/M metagenome (GOLD analysis project Ga0302180, IMG submission 200575) | Peat permafrost microbial communities from Stordalen Mire near Abisko, Sweden - I_Palsa_E3_2 | ecosystem: Environmental > Terrestrial > Soil > Palsa > Peat permafrost | place: Sweden... | reverse complement strand
GGAATACCTGCGACGCCAGTCCTGCCATTCGTGAAGCACGCGCCGGCGTGGCTGCCTTCCAGGGGCACCATGGAGCGAGAGAGAAGGGCCGGGTGTCCGCTGCTGGCCAGGCAGGTGAGACCGCTCTCACCAACGGCCGGTACCCGCACCACGGCCGATTGCGCGCCCAGCGCGCGTCGCCCGCCAGCGATGGCCGCGTGGGCCACGTCGCCCGGCGTGGTGGCCGCAGCGAGCGCAGAGCTCAGTTGGTGCAGGTGCTGGCTGCGCTCCAGGTTGACGAACTCGGTGAGCGTGAGCCGGGCCCGCTCGACAGCCTGCGCCGCCGCACTGGTGATGGTGAAGAGAAAGGTGCGGTCGGGCTCGGAGATCTCACGGTCGTGGTCCCAGTGCACGACGACGGTGCCGATGGTGCGGTCGGACACGACGAGAGGGATGATGGCAAGGGCCCGGAACCGGTCCGAATCGAGCGAACCGTAGATGTCCGGGCGATCATGCTGCAGATCTTCGATCGTCTCGGAGAACAGGGCGACGTTGTGACCGAGGACGGGGCCGTCGATTTGCAGCGAGGCCAGGACCCCGTCGATCGGATCGTCGGGTGCGTACCCGAAGCGCCGCAGCGTATGCAGCACACCCCATTCGTCGAGGAGGGCAAAGGTCGATGCGTCGACGCGCAGCTCGTCACGCATGGCGGCGAAGACGGCGTCGGCTACCTGGGCGGGGTCGGCGGCGGTCGTGAGCGCGCGAGCCATTGTCTGCATGCGCTGTGCCGTCTCGGCAGCAACCCTCCGGCGTCTTTCGTTCCTGGTTTCGGAGCGGGCCGTCCACAGCTGCACGTTGCGCTGACCACGCAGGTACGAGATCCACATGGCGACCGCGGTCGCCGCCAGCATCGTCACGACGCGCAACGTGTGGTTCAGCTCGCCGTAGCTGTGGGGAGGTGTGCTGACGACGAGGCCGAAGAATGCCGTCAAAAGGCCCACCAGAGCCACCCGCGAGGGGCGGGCGAAGGCGGCGGCTATGAAGGGAGAGATGGCCAGAACGCCGACCAGCGAGACGTTCCCTCCATAGACGGCGAAGACGATCGCCGCCGTGGCGGCCCAGGCGAGGGCGACGAGGGTCGCCACGGCCTCGGCCCGGTCACCCCGGGCGCTGCGGGGGGTGGGCGAAAGCTGCTCGTCTCCTGGTTCGGGCACGTACTCTCCCCGTGTCGGCGTGCGGGCTCTGCTGAAAACGCTATTCCCCTGGCCGGACGGCGACGTTCAACTCCCGTCGTTCACCCGGGTTGCTCCGGCAACTCACTACCCGTGTCCGTCTCAGCGGAAACCCGGGACACGTCTGCGAGGTTTAGGTTCTCCCCCTAGGGGCTATAGACCGTCTGGCCAATCGGCATTGCATCGCATCCTCGGGGTGGCCCAGGATGAGGCCACAGGAGGGCGGAGTGGAACAGGACTTTCACATAGAGGAGCGGGCGGGGTCATCGCCGCCGGTGATCGCGGTCAGCGGGGAGATCGACGTCGCCACGGCTCCACAGTTGCGGGAGTGCCTGCACAGCGTCATCTCTCAGGGCGAGGCGACAGTGGTGCTGGACCTCCTCGGGGTGACCTTCTTGGACTCGACGGCATTGGGCGTCCTCGTGGGTGCCCTGAAGCGGTGCCGCGAGTTGGGCGGTGAGTTGCATGTCGTGGTCGCCGATCCGCGCATCGTCAAGATCTTCGAGATCACTGGGCTGACCAGTGTGTTCACCATCGCCGACTCGCTGGAATCGGCGGGGGCGGCGTGACGGAGACCACCGACCGGCTGGAGAGTGGCGATCGCATCGAGCTGAAGTTCCCGGCGCGGGGAGATCTGATCGTGCTCGCCCGTCTCGTGACGAGCGCAATTTCGGCACGCGCCGGATTCGACATCGAAGAACTCGAGGACCTTCGGCTGGCGGTCGGCGAGCTGTGCCTTCTGGCGCTTCAAGGCAGCGATGCACAGCACGGGGACGTGCGCCTGGAGCTCAACGTTCTCGGCGACGCCATTGAGGTGGTCTGCACGCTCGAGCGCGCCGGAGTGGCGAGCGCACCCAGGCCCGATGGAGACGAAGCGGCCCAGCTGAGCGAGCAGATTCTCGACGCGCTCGTCGACGAGCACGGGAGGGAGAGCCGGGACGGCTCGGTGCGGGCCTGGCTCCGCAAGCGCCGGGGGGGGCATGCGGAGTGACGGAGGGCCGGGAAGGCGATCCCGGGCCGCTGTCGGACGTCGAGGAATCTGACCGTCCAGCTCTGGACCCGGCAGCGCGCGAGGAGCTGATCACCTCCAATCTCGGGTTGGCCCACCAGCTGGCCCGCCGCTTCCTCCACCGAGGGGAACCCTTGGACGATCTGGTGCAGGTGGCGTCGGTGGCGCTGGTGAAGTCCGTCGATCGATTCGACCCTTCCCGCGGCGTCGACTTTGCCGCCTTCGCGACCCGGACGATCATCGGAGAGTTGAAACGGCACTTCCGCGACAAAGGCTGGGCGGTGCGGGCCAGCCGCCGGGTGCAGGAGCTCTACTTGGAGCTCGGGCATGCCACGGGGACGCTGGTGCAACAGCTCGGGCGCAACCCGACCGTGGCCGAGCTGGCCGAAGCGACCGGGGCGAGCGAAGAAGCCGTCATCGAGGCGATCGAAGCCGGGCAGGGCTACCGGGCCGCGTCTATCGACGCCTCGGAGAGCGAGGATGATCCGCTGTCGGCGCGGCTCGGCGAGCAGGATGGCAACTACGACTCCGTGGAGGATCGGGCCCTTCTCGGGCCGGCCCTGGCCACCCTCCCCGAGCGCGAGCAGTCCATTCTGCGCATGCGTTTCGTTGAGGGACTCACCCAATCGGAGATCGCGGCCGCCGTCGGGGTGAGCCAGATGCACGTGTCGCGGCTCCTCTCCTCCAGCCTCCAGAAGCTCCGGGAAGGCATCGGGCAGACCGAAGCCGGGCGCCGCTGAGAGCGACGATTTCGGGCACCCATGAGGTTCTGTTCCTCCGAAAAAGAGGGCCGGAACCGCATCGGTGGACGAGATCGGTGAAAATGTAAGGAAACTCTCGCGGGGCTTGAGTATGGTGCGGGCCAATCTTCAAGGGATTGGGGGCTGCCATGGTTCATCTCGATGCGACGCTGGCGAAGTCTGAGGAGCCCGGCGACAAAGGCCTGAAAGAGGGTGCCCTGGGCTTCGTCTCCTCGGTGGTCGTGGGAGTGGCCTCCACTGCTCCGGCTTACAGCCTGGCCGCCACCCTGGGCTTCGTGGTCATCGCCATCGCCGGCTTGCAGGCGCCGATCATCACCATCCTCGCCTTCGTCCCGATGCTGCTGATCTCCTACGGGTACAAGGCCCTCAACTCTGCCGATCCCGACTGCGGCACCACCTTCACGTGGGCCACTCGGGCCTTCGGGCCCAAGACGGGGTGGCTGGGTGGGTGGGGGATCATCGCCGCCGACATCCTGGTGATGGCCAGCCTGGCCCAGATCGCCGGCCAGTACGTCTTCTTGCTCTTCAATGCCAACGGCATCGGGCACAACGCGGACAGCGGCTGGGTGCTCCTCGTCGGGATCTTGTGGATCGTCGCCATGACGGCCATCTGCTACGTCGGGATCGAGATCTCGGCCAACTTCCAGAAGGCGCTCCTCGGGATCGAGCTGACCATGCTCACGGTGCTCTCGGTTGTCGCCCTGTACAAGGTCGGCGCAGGCACGGCCCCGCTCGGTCACCTCACCCCCACCTGGTCCTGGTTCAACCCCTTCGACGTACCGGGCCCAGAGAGCTTCATGGTCGGTCTCACTCTGATGCTCTTCATCTACTGGGGGTGGGACACCGCGGTGTCGGTCAACGAGGAGACCAAGGAGCGCGACAAGACTCCCGGGCGGGCTGCCGTGACCTCCACGTTCATCCTGCTGGCCATCTATGCCGTCGTGATCATTGCCGCGCAGTCCTATGCGGGCGTCGGGAGCCACGGGATCGGGCTCACAAATCCAAACAATGTCGGCGACGTCCTGTCCGTGCTGGGATCGTCGATCTTCGGCACGTCGGGGTTCGGGAGCTTCCTCTCCCACCTCCTCCTGCTCATGGTGCTCAGCTCGGCTGCCGCGTCGACCCAGACCACGATCTTGCCTACCGCCCGCACCACGCTGTCCATGGCCGTCTTCAAGGCCATTCCGGACGCCTTCGGCAAGATCCACCGGCGCTTCCTCACGCCGACGGTGTCGACACTCACCATGGGCGGCGTCTCCATCGTGCTCTACGTGGTCATGAACTACGTGTCCAACGGCAACAGCGTGATCGAGGACTCGGTGTCGGCCCTCGGGGTATGGATCGCCTTCTACTACGGGCTGACGGGGTTCTCGTCCGTCTGGTACTACCGCAAGAGCCTGCGTGAGAGCGCCCGCACCCTGTGGCTGCGGGGCATTCTGCCGCTGGTCGGCGGCCTCATCCTATGGTTCGCCATGTTCTGGTCCTTCTGGTACTACTGGAACCCGGTCAACAGCTACAGCCACTTCACGTTCCCCGGCACAGACCGGGTCATCGGTGGTGTCTTCGCCCTCGACGTGGGCACGGTGATCCTCGGCATCGTGCTCATGTATGTCTGGATGGCATTCCGTCCCGCCTTCTTCCGGGGCGAGATCCTCAACCGCGATACACCGACCCGGGTGCCCACGGACATCGGAGTTCCGGTCGGACTCTTCGGGATCGAGACCTTCGCCGATGCCGAAGGCCATGCGAAGAACGAGCCCTCCGGATCCGAGTAGCCGAACCGGGTCGCCGTCACTTCCAGTAGACAGGGACGGAGCCGGCACGTCGGCCGGCACCGGGACAAGGTGGAGGCTCCATGAAGAAGAGACTGGAAGGAACGGTTGCCCTGGTGACTGGCGCCAGCAGCGGCATCGGCGAGGCGACAGCCGTGGTGCTGGCCGAAGAGGGTGCAACCGTCGCGCTCGTCGCCCGACGTCGCGACCGGCTCGAGGCCCTGGCCGAGCGCATCGGCGGCGCAGGGAAGGCGCTGGTCATCGAGGCCGATATCACCGACCAGGCCCTGGCCGAGCGCGCCGTCGCCAGCGCCGTGTCCGAGTTGGGCCGCCTGGACACGCTGGTCAACAACGCGGGCGTCATGCTGCTGGGGCCGATCGTCGATGCGCCGATCGAGGAGTGGCAGCGGATGGTCAACCTCAACGTGTTGGGACTCCTCTATTGCACCCACGCCGCGCTGCCCCACCTGCTGGCTGCGGCTGAGGACGAGCCACGCTCGGTGGCCGACATCGTCAACGTGAGCTCGGTGGCCGGGCGAGTCGCCCGCCTGAATAGTGGTGTGTACAACGCCACCAAGCACGGAGTCGGCGCCTTCAGCGAGTCGCTGCGCCAAGAGGTCACCGCCCGGCACGTCCGGGTCACGCTCATTGAGCCCGGAGCGACGGCCACCGAGCTGGCCTTCCAGAACCGGCCGGAGATCTTGGAGGGGATGGCGCAGACCTTCGGTGGCATTGAGATCATGCACGCCGAGGACATCGCGGAGAGCATCCGTTTCGCGGTCACCCAACCGCGCCGTGTCGCGGTCAACGAGATCCTCATCAGGCCGACCGAACAGGAGCGCTGAGATCGAACGCGTCGCTGTCGTCGGGTGCTCGGGATCAGGCAAGACGACCCTGGCTCGCTCCTTGGCACGCGTGTTGGGCGCGTCCAACATCGAGCTCGACGGTATCTACCACCAACCGGGGTGGGAGCCGCTTGACGACGACCTGTTCCGGGCCCGCGTGGCCGAGGCGACCGAGGCGACGGCATGGGTCGTGGACGGCAACTATTCGGCCGTGCGGGAGATGGTGTGGGAGCGGGCCGACACCGTCGTGTGGTTCGACCTGCCGTACGCCCTGGTGATGGCCCGCTCCGTCAGGCGTACGGTGCGGCGGGCCGTGACCCGCCAGGAGCTCTGGAACGGGAACCGGGAGCCCTGGTCGAACCTGTACTCGCTCGATCCGAGGAAGTCGATCATCGCCTGGGCTGCGACCCGGCACGGCGTCTACCGTCGGCGCTACCGGGAGGCCGAGCACGACCCGCGCTGGGCGGGGTTGCGGTTCGTCCGCCTGCGCTCGCAGCGCGCGGCCGATGCGTTCCTCGCCGAGGTGACGGTCATGGCGTCGACAAGGGAGTGACGGATGGATCTGGAGTTGACCGGCAAGACCTTCCTCATCACGGGGGGCACCGACGGGCTGGGACTGGCGCTCGCCGAGCAACTGGCGACCGAGGGTGCGGCGGTCGGCGTGTGCGGACGCGACGAGGAGCGGCTGCGCGCCGCCGAACGGGCGGTACGGGCTGCCGGTGGGGACGTGCTGGCTCAGCAGGCGGACGTGTCACGCGCCGGAGACCTCGAGGCGTTCGTGGAGGCCGCCGTGTCACGGTGGGGACGAATTGACGGCGTGGTGCACAACGCGGGGCGGGCCTCGGGAAGCTCCATCGAGACGATCGACGACACCACCTGGGAGTCTGACTTCCAGCTGAAATTGATGGCCGCAGTGAGGCTGACTCGGCTGGCTCTCCCGCAGCTGCGGGCCAGCCATGGCGCCGTGCTGTTCACGCTGGCCATCTCGGCGAAGGCGCCCGGAGGGGCCAGCGAGCCGAGCTCGGTGACGCGCGCCGCCGGTATGGCCCTCATGAAGGCGCTCTCGAGGGAGCTCGCGCCTGACGGCATCAGGGTCAACGCGATCCTGATCGGGCTCATCGAGAGTGGTCAATGGATCCGCATGGCGGCCACATCCGGAACCGGGTTGCAGGACTTCTACGACCGCTTCACCGCGAACGCCGGAATACCCCTGGGCCGGTTCGGGCGGGCCGGCGAGTTCGCCGACCTCGCCAGCTTCCTCCTGTCGTCGCGGTCCTCGTATCTGACCGGGACGGCGATCAATCTCGACGGGGGCCTGTCACCCTCGGTCTGAGGTCACTTGTTGTAGCCCTCGGTCTCCATGCTGTCGCCTGTCGCGGCCGGCTCGAGGCCGACCGCGAAGCCGTCGATCACGTCCAGCCGGGTCAAGGCGTCAATGTGCGGACGGCCGTCACCGCCCCACTTGGCCTTGGCGGCCCGGCGGGCGGACTCCGTGTCCTCGGCCACCACGAACACGACTTCGTGGTCCTCGCCCACGCGTCCAGAGGCCAACTCGCCACCCAGGAACGCAGCGTAGAGATGCACGCGGGCAGCGTAGCGACTACGAAAGGGCGTATGAGTCCAGACACGTTGCAGGGAAGCACCATCGTCGTCACCGGTGTCACGGGGCAGGTGGCGCGCCCACTGGCGACGGCTCTGGCCCGCCACAACCGGGTCATCGGAGCGGCCCGGTTCTCCGACGCGGCCGCCCGCTCCGAGCTCGAGGCCGCCGGCGTGCAGTGTGTCCGGATCGACCTGGTGTCAGGTGACATGGGCAAGTTGCCCCAAGACGCCGACTACGTGCTCAATTTCGCCGTCGCCAAGACCAACGACTGGGAGAAGGACCTGGCGGCCAACAGCGGGGGACTGGCCTACCTCATGGAGCATCACCGACGCGCCCGGGCCTTCCTTCACTGCTCGTCCACGGCGGTCTACAAGCCGGAGGGGCACCGCGTCTTCGACGAGGAGGGTCCGCTGGGCGACAACCACGGGGTGTGGCCGTTCCTCCGGACCTACAGCATCTGCAAAATCGCCGCGGAGGGCGCGGCGCGCTGGGCCGCCGAGCGCTTCGCTCTCCCGACCACCATTGCGCGCCTGTCCGTGCCGTACGGCGACAACGGCGGCTGGCCGGCCATCCACCTGCACATGATGCTGAACGGCTCCGCCATCCCCGTGCACGTGGACGCGCCCAGCATCTATCACCCGCTCCACGCCGACGACATCGCAGCCATGGTGCCGCGCCTGCTCGCGGCGGCGTCGGTCCCGGCGGTGACGGTCAACTGGGGCGGGAGCGAGCCAGTGAGCATTGAGGAATGGTGTACCTACTTGGCCGGGCTCGTCGGCACCGAGGCGCGCTTCGAACCGACGGAGCAGACGATCGACAGCGTGGCGATCGACACGACGCGCATGCACGAGCTGGCGGGGCAGACGACGATCCCATGGCGCGAGGGCATGGCGCGCATGGCGAAGGCGCTGCATCCCGACCTGGTGCAGTGAGCGAGGACCCGACAGGGGTCGCCGACGAATTGCGCTTCGTGTTGTCGGACCCGGAGGAGCCACCGGCATCGGACCTCCTGGCGGCCATGCGCACCGAGCTGATCGGCGCCTACGACAACGCCAGCCGTCTCGACAACCCGGCACTTCTCCCCGCCGAACTGCGCGGGCCCGACGGCGCCTACTACGTCGGGTACGAAGGTGCTGCGGCCGTGGCCGGCGGGGGCCTGCGGCGTCTCGGCGAGGGGACGGCGGAAATCAAGCGGATGTACGTGCGTCCCCAAGCGCGCTCGCGCGGCGTGGCGGCGGCGCTGTTGCGCGCGCTCGAGGCGGCGGCCCGGGATCTCGGTTACGCGCAGGCGCGGCTCGACACCGGCCCCAAGCAGCCCCACGCCCAACGCCTGTACCGCGCTGCAGGGTATGCGGAGATCGCGCCCTACAACGACAATCCCTTCGCCTGTTTCTGGGGCGAGAAGCGACTGGCCTGAGGCGCCCACCTCGCGGTGCATCCGGACCGAGTTGCGCCGCGGCGCGCCGGACAGGGAGCCTGATGCGATGACGGGACGGGCGGCCGTGGGCGACGACGCCCGGCCTCCCGAGGAGGAACGGCTCCCGTTCCGACAACGCTGGGCCTGGACGCTGCAGATGAACAGGCCCATGGCGTCGCCCTTCATCGGACTGGTCTGTGCGGTGTCCATCGGGGGCCCACTGGCCGTCGGTATCGCCACGGGCTATCCCCGGGCTGGTGGCTGGGCGGCCGTCGGGGCCTTCTTCACGGACATGGCGGTCTTCCAACCCGGTCACCGGTTCCGGGCGAGGATCGTGGCCGGTACTGGTGTCCTGGTGGCGATCGGTGCCTTCCTGGGCGCGTTGTGCGGCATCCGCGGCATCGCCATCTACCCGGTCGTGGCCCTGTGCACCTTCGGGGCAGGACTGCTCGTGGAGTTGGGCCCACAGGCTGCCTTGATCGGCGTCTCGTCGGTGACTTCCCTCGTCTTCTCCGCCTCGTTCGATGTCTCTGCGACTGAGTCGCTCGTGGTCGGCGTCGTGACACTCCTCGGCGGGCTCTTCACTGCCGCCCTGGCTGTGGTGGCGAGGCGCGGCCTCGCCCGTTATGCCGACCCGACCCGCCATTCCGGTGCCACCGGATGGGCATGGGCGCGTGAGGTGGGGACGACGATGCGGCGGGCCACCCATGTCAGGTCGGTTCCCTTCTGGCACGCCGTCCGCCTGACGGCGGCGGCCCTTGTCGGCACGGTGTTGTTCCGGGTCACGAACCCGGATGACGGCTTCTGGATCCCTGAGGCGGCGCTGTTCATCATGCGGCCCGATATCCAGCTCACGAGACGACGGGCCGTGCTTCGGATCATCGGGAGTGTGGCCGGGGCCGTCCTGACCACCGTGGTGCTCGTTGCGCTCCGGCCCGACACGACGCTTCTGGCGTTGCTCGCCGTCTTCGCCAGTGGCGTCGCCTTCTCGGTGCAGCGGGTGAACTTCGGCCTCTATATCACTTTCGTCACGTGCATCTTCGTCCTGCTCACTGCCTTCGGCGGCCTGCCCGCGCGCACGGCTATCTCGAACCGCGTCGTGGACAATCTGATCGGTTCGGCCCTGGCCGTGGCCGCGCTATGGCTGCGGCCCACCCGGCCCCGGCTCTTGTCGCAGTAGCGTCGAGTCGTGGCCTACGCCGCGCTGGTGCAGGTGGAGATCGATCCCGGTTCCGACGTGGCGCTCCGCCACGCGATCCTCGACGAATTCGTGATCCCCGAGGTGCGATCGCTCCCCGGGTTCGTGCGCGCCCTGTGGCTCAACGACCGAGCCGGCACCGGAACCTGCGTGGTCGTCTTCGAAGACGAGGAAGGGGCCAGGGCCGGACTGGCCGTACTGACCCGGCCGGGCGGGCCGCCGCTGGTGGGCTCGGGACTCCACGAGGTCGAAGCCGAAGCATGAGGCCGGTCGTTCGGCAGCGTCAGAAGGTCCAGACCTCGACGACCTGCCACGTTGTCCTCGTCGGTGAGCACCCACATGCCGTAGCACCCGGCGCCCCGGGCGACCATGGCGAGGCGCTCCAGCAGGGCCCGCCCGATGCCACGGCGACGGAAGGGCTCGTCGACAGCGAGCTCGTAGACGAACATCTCGGTGCCCTTGTCGGGGTGGGTCACCTCGACCCCGCTGACGAACCCCGCGGGTCGCTCGTCCTCGTAGGCGATCAGCAGGTGGTGGGTGTCGTCGGCGATGAAGCGAGCCGTGGCGTCGGCACGAGCCGGGCCGTCGAACAGGTGGGAGGCCGCCGCGACGAGTCCGTCGTCTCCGGGGCAGAGCACCCGGATGTCCATCTGCTCAGTCGGCACCGGGGCGCGCCTGGCGCGCCGCCCAGGCCAGTACCAGCTGCAGAGGGAGGCGGCCCCAGGCGACGATGCGGTTGTCCGAGGGTCCGGGGTTGCGCCCCGTCCCGGCGTCGAGCGCCATCTGGACATTGGCCGGGAAGACGGCGGTCAGGGTGGCCAGGCTGGCCGCCGACGCCCAGCGCGTACGCCGGACCAGACCGACGGCGCAGACGAGCTCGACGACCCCGCTGGCATAAATGAGGTTGGTGTGGTGCTCCTCGGGGAGGGCGCGCGGCATAATCGGTGCGAAGGACTGCGGGCGGACGAGGTGCACGACGCCGCTGGCGGCAAAGGCGGCGGCGAGTGCCAGAGGGGCGCGGCGTCGGAGGCGGACCACGAACGGGACTGTACTGTGGCGGCGTGCCAACACAAGTGACGATCGTCGGGGGCGGAAGCTATCAGTGGGGCCCGGAGTTGATGGCCGACCTCTTTGGGACGCCGGCGCTCGCCGGCCTGCACCTCGTGCTCGAGGACATCGACCCCATGCCGTTGCCGAAGATGGAAGCGCTGGCCCACAAGCTGAACGAGGCCATGGGCGCCAAGGCGACGATCGCCACCACCACCGATCTCCATGCGTCACTCGACGGCGCCGACTTCGTCATCGTCTGCATCTCAACGGGTGGCTTCCGTTCCATGGCGGTGGACCTGGACGTGCCGGCGACGCACGGCATCACGCAGACCGTGGGGGACACCGTGGGGCCGGGCGGCATCAACCGCGCCCTGCGCAACATCCCCGTCCTCGTCGGCATCGGCAAGGCGATGGAGGAGCGCTGCCCGGACGCGTGGCTCTTCAACATCACCAACCCCATGACGGCGTTGACCCGCTCCGTGTGCCGCGAGACCAGCATCAAGACGGTTGGGCTCTGTCACGAGGTGGGCAACTTCTGCATGGACCTCGCCATCGCGCTGGGCCGGCCCCTCGACGCCGTCTCGGCCGCCGTGACCGGGGTCAACCACTTCCCGGTGGTCACCTCGCTCGAGGTCGACGGCGCTGACGGCTTCGATGTGTTGCGCCACCTGGTCGAGGAAGTCGGTGGCCTGGCCGCGTTGGCCCCGTACCCGGGGCGCCCGGAGGCGGAGACGTTCTCCAAGCTCGACTTCGCCGAGCGTCACCTCTTCAAGCTGACGCTGCTCGACCGTTGGGGCACCTTCCCGGCTGCCGGCGACCGGCACATTGCTGAGTTCGTCTCGTTCGCCCTCACGCCCGAGTCCGACTGGGGCGCGACGTACAACATTGAGCTCAGCCCGATCGCGCGCCGCGAGCAGCACCAGGCCGACTACATCGCCGACGTCGACGCCTGGCTGGCGGGCACCAAGGACCTGCAGACCTGGCAGTCCGGCGAGCTGCCCTCGCCCATGATCCAGGCCATGCTGACCGGGGACCCCTTCGAGGCCCCGGTGAACATCCCCAACACCGGTCAGGCCGTCGGCCTGCCGGCTGATGCGGTGATCGAGTCGATCTGCGTCATCGACGGCGACGGCATCCGCGGACGCGACCGCAGCACGCTGCCCACGCCGTACGACGAGATCGTCCGCCGCCATGTGGCCACCCAGGAGCTCACCGTCGAAGCGGCGCTCCGGGGCGACCGCACCTTGGCCGGGGAGGCCTTCGCCCTCGACCCCCTGGCGGGCCGGGGCGACCTGCACGTCACCGACGCCATGGTCGACGAGCTCCTCTCGGGCACGGCGGAGTGGCTGCCCCAGTTCGCCGCACGCTGACCGGCACGTCGGAAGGAACGCGCATGCGCATCGGATTCATCGGGCTGGGTGCAATGGGCTTGCCCATGGCGGGACACCTGGTGGCTGCCGGCCACGACGTCAGCGTCGCCTCGCGCGGCCGGGGGCCGATCGACGCGGCCGTGTCGCTAGGGGCCACCGACGGAGGCTCGCCCCTCGGGGTGGCCCAAGCCTCCGACGTCATCATCTTGTGCGTTCCCAACTCGCCCGAGGTGGTGGAGGTGATCGACGCCATGTTGCCGGCGCTGGGCGCCGGCAAGACCGTCATCGACACGTCGACCATCGACCCCGAGGTGGAGCGGGCGCAGCACGCACGGGTGGGGGAGGCGGGCGCACGCTATCTCGATGCGCCGCTCTCGGGCGGCACGGCCGGCGCGCAGAAGGGCACGCTCACCCTGATGGTCGGCGGTGACGCCGACACGTTGGCCGACATGGAGCCGGCGCTCCAGCCCTTCGCCGGGCTCGTGGTGCACGTGGGAGGCCCGGGCATGGGCCAGGTCGTCAAGCTGTGCAACCAGGTGATCTACGCGGCGCAGATGACGGCGACGGCCGAGGCGACGGCCATGGCCCTCCGGTCCGGAGTCGACATGGACAAGCTGCTGCTCGTGCTCACTCATGCCACCGGCGACTGCGTGGCGGTGCGGACGCGCCTGCCCGTCCCCGGTGTGATCCCCGAGAGCCCGGCGTCGAACGGATGGCAACCCGGCTTCATGACCGACCTCATGGCCAAGGACCTCGACCTCGCCCTGGCCTACGCAGCGCGCTGCGGCGTGCCCCTGCCGACGACCGCCACGGCACGCCAGCTGCTCACGGCCGCCAGCACGGCCGGGTACGGGCGCCAGGACTTCTCGGCGGTGGCCAAGGTCGTGCTGGCGCTGGCCGGCGCCCAATGAGTGGCACCGCTCAGTTGCCAACCCCCGCGCTCATCCTGGCGGCCGATCATCGCGCCCGCGCCGTGGTCACCACCGAGAACTGGGCCGAGTTCTTCGCGGCGTTGGCCCAGGCGCTGCCCTCTTGCGACGGAATCCTGGCCACCGCCCAACCGCTGGACGCGCTGGCGGCGGGGGGCCATCTCACCGCGC
>Ga0302180_10002852_pt1 | contig 13338 bp, 17 predicted proteins | sample I_Palsa_E3_2_FD_200575 | JGI IMG/M metagenome (GOLD analysis project Ga0302180, IMG submission 200575) | Peat permafrost microbial communities from Stordalen Mire near Abisko, Sweden - I_Palsa_E3_2 | ecosystem: Environmental > Terrestrial > Soil > Palsa > Peat permafrost | place: Sweden... | reverse complement strand
CCGGAACTGTCGCGGAAGGCCGAGGCTGCTTTGGGGGCGACATAGCGTGGACGGTTTGAAGGGTTTGACCCCAGCTGACGCTAGTTGATGGCTCGGGGCCCGACACGGAACGAGCCCGACGAGCAAATCTCCAGGATCTGAGCGGCGCTCAGCCGGCGAAAACTTGCGTTGCAATATTCGAACGGGTCGCCGGCGTGGGTCACGTCATAACGCGCCTGCGCTCCGGGATTGAGTCGCGGTCGTTGTTGGATCGTCTTGTTCTTGAAGTTCACGCGGTACGCGACATCCGCTCCGAAGAGAAAAATTTCTCCCCGGCTATTCGCATAGCCGCCGTAGATGGGCTCGGGCGGCGATGGAACGACGCTCTTCGAGACTTTTCTGTTCAAATCGAGTGTGCCGACCGGCGTAGTATCTAACATGATGCAACGCTTGTAACCCAAAGAGACCGCAAATGGTTGCATGCTTAGTACTCTTGACGGCGATGAAATCGCCGGGTTTTTGTTCGGATGCCGTCCCTTCGCCGCACCTCGCTCATGGTACTATTGGCCGAGCTAACGTTCGCTTCAGGGGCTCGTAAGCAGGAGGCGGTTTGGTGCGTCGGCCCTTTGTATCGGTTCTTATTGCGATGATGCTCGTTTCTGCGTGCTCGGGTTCTTCAGGCCCGGCGCCGCGGTCGTCATTGGCGGGCTCGCAGTCGTCATTTTCGCTCACGCCTAATGAAGTCAATCTCACGCCCGGCATGCCGTCTGATACAGTCTACGCGCAGGGCGCTACCGTGGGCGTCAGCTACACGCCATATGCTCCAGCAGCGTGTATGCGTTCGATCGGGAGTATCGTCGTCGTCGGCGAGGGTGTTGCTCACGTTGACGTGGCCGGGTCGCCGCTGCAGTTTGTTGTCGCCGCGGTCGGTGCAACGCCCCCCCCATCGTGCCTCATTGTTGTGGCGGGCTCGGACGGGTCCGGAGCCGTGGTCCAAGTCACCTACAGCAACGATCCGGTCACCGGCATGCGCGCAGTCGCGGGAAGCGCTGACAACTACGTGCTGAAGTTGTCGATGGCGCTGAACGACAAGAAGTAGATGATCATGACCCAGTAAATCGCATACGACACGGTCGGCAAGAAGAACGCGAAGATGAGGCCGACGACGCGGATGTAGAGCGAGAATCGGATACGGCGATAAGTCACGCGCGCATATTCGGGCGCTACGTCCACTTTGTACGCGCCGCTTTCGATGAGATGGCGCACCATGAAGAAACCAAGGAGCGCGCCGGTCAAGAGCACGACGGAATACAAAACCGCGGCCGCCGGGAGCCGCGGATATGTTCCCGCCACGTTGGTTGCGTACGGCATGAAGGCCGCCACAACGAGGAACGCCGCGTTCAACAGGATCGTCGTATGGTCGAGGACGCGCACGTCGTGGAACATCGCGCTGTGCAGCCGCCAGTAGTTCAAAATGATGAAAAAGCTCAAGAGAAAGGCCAGAAGCTTCGGCCACTGGTCTGCCAGCGCGTGCACGAGCGCCCCGTTGTTCGTGTCGCCAAGCACCGGGACGGCGAAATTCAAAACGAGCAGCGTCGCTGAAATAGCGAAGATTCCGTCCGCGAACTGCTCGAGCCGGGCGGGCGTCATGTGGGCGTCTACGCGGAGCTGTCGAGGTTATCCCTCATTTGGTCTGCTCCCTTAGTTGTGGGATAATACCCACATGCCACAAAAAATCGTCCCCGGCGGCACGTTCACGATGGCCGCGGAACTGACCGTCTCGCGCATGGGCTACGGCGCGATGCAGCTCGCCGGACCGCATGTGTTCGGCCCTCCTGCAGACCGCGATGGCGCGATCGCCGTCTTGCGCGAAGCAATTGAGCTCGGCATCACGCACATCGACACAAGCGATTTCTACGGCCCGCACGTCACGAATCAAATCATCAAGCAGGCGCTGTACCCGTACCCCTCCGACCTGCACATCGTTACGAAGGTCGGCGCACGGCGTGACGAACGCGGCGGATGGCCGCACGCACGGACCCCGGCTGAGCTGCGCTCGGCGGTGCGCGACAACCTGCACAACCTTGGACTCGATGTCCTCGATGTGGTGAATCTCCGCGTCGGCGGACTAGACCGCCCCGAGCCCGGCTCGCTCGCCGAAGCGTTTGGGGCGCTTGCAGAGATGCGGCGCGAAGGGCTCATTCGTCATCTTGGCGTCAGTACCGTCACGGCCGAGCAAGTCGTCGAAGCCCAGACGATCGCGCCGGTCGTTTGCGTGCAGAACTTCTACAACGTCGCAAACCGCGAGGATGATCCGTTGATTGACGCGCTCGATGCGCAGGGTATCGCTTACGTGCCGTACTTTCCGCTGGGTGGCTTCACGCCGCTGCAGTCAGGGGCGCTCGACGCGGTGGCGGCGCGGCGCGGCGCATCCTCGCAGGCAATAGCAATCGCGTGGCTCCTCCAGCGCTCATCGAACGTGTTGCTCATCCCGGGAACGTCGTCGCTTGCGCATCTTCGCGAAAACGTGTCCGCAGCCCAATTGACCCTGTCCAAGGACGACCTCGACGAGTTAAATGCAATCGGAGGCAACGAGCCATGGCAGTAACCGGTATCGGAGGTTTTTTCTTCAGAGCGCGCGATCCTGAGGCGCTGGGGGCGTGGTACCGCACCCACTTCGGCCTTACCGCCCCCGACGAGGCAGTCTGGCAGCAGCAGGCGGGACCCACGGTGTTCATGCCGTTCGCCGCGGATACGGATTATTTCGCCGCCGATAAACAGTTCATGATCAATTTGCGCGTGGATGATCTGGATACACTGCTCACCGATTTACGGCGCGCGGGCATCGAGGTGTTGACCGACCCAAGCTGGGACTCGCCGGAAACCGGCCGCTTCGCGCGGGTGCACGACCCGGAGAGCAACGCGATCGAGATTTGGGAGCCACCGGCCGACTAATCGGATTTAGTTGGCCCCGTTCGTGCTGATCGTGATCGAGCCGTCGTCGGAGTGGACTCGCATTGCCGACGAGCCGCTACCGACGCGAATACTTTGTTGCGCGCCGTTGTCGCCGTGCTGACGAATCCCGTCGACGCGTAGGCTGCCGTCGTTGGTCGACGCGTCGACCGTAACGTCGGAGCCAGGTGCAAGCCCTACGTTGATGTGCCCGTCGCGGGTCGCAATGTCGTACTTGCCGCCGGCTGCGGCGGTAAAATTGCGCACTTCGATCCAGCCGTCGTCACTGCTCAGATCCAGCGACGGCGACGAGACGCCGTCTGCCCTGATGTGACCGTCGTCGGTGTGAGCGACGATCGCGCCTTCAACGTGGGTTAGCTCGATGCGCCCGTCGAGCGCTTTGATCGTTACACCGTTCTTCAGATCCGAGACTTCGGCGTTGTCGCACGCATCGACGATGACGGTGGCGGCGGCCGGTACTTCCACTTCGAAGTGCTGGCGCGAGTTCGAAAAGCCGATGAACATGCCCCAGCCTTCGTGATACGTCGGACGCGAGATGTGCACGCCGTTGACATCTCGCGTGACGGTTAGCTGCGGATAGCCATTCGGGCCGCGCAGCGTCGCGCCGGAGAAGGAAGTATCGTCTTTCACGTGCACCAGGCCGTCATCCGACACGCCGATCGTGACACCCGAATTCGGATCGTCGATCGTGACGCGCGGCGCAGTGCCGGCGGCGATCGGCGCGAAGGACTTCGCAGCGAAATTCGCACCCGTGCCGCCGCCGGCGAAGACAGCGCCGGAGGCGACTCCGCGGATACTAAACGCCGCCAGCGCGAGGATGCCGACCTCGGCGGCGACGAGGATCGCGATCAACGAGGTGCGGGAGAGGCCGTTTATTGCTGCACGCATTCTAGCAGCAGTTACGGCTGGGAGCCACCCCTTGTTTCAGCCGCGAGATTTGAGGTATTCCGCGACCGCGGTGCAAGCCGGGTTATTGGAAACGCCGGCAGAAACTTCGGCCCAATGAAGCGCCGTGGTGCGATGTTCCTCGTCGAGCAGCGTACTATCGGCGCCGGCCTTCACGAGCAATCGAACCATTCGGAGATCCCCGTTCCAGGCTGCGGCATGCAAGGCCGTGTGTCGCGTGGGTGCACCGGCGCGCGCATCCACGCTCGCACCGCGCTCGAGCAACCATTCGACGAGTGCGTGATGCCCGGAGGATACAGCGGCCATGACCACCAGGTCCGCCAAGACCCTCGCCGGGTTTGCCGCAAACAGTGCATCGAGGCTTTTACGATCGCCGATTCGCGCGTATTGTTCCGGGGCGGCCGTGAGACCGCGGGCGACGAGATGCTGCACCAGGGGAGCTCCCGCTTCGCCGAGACCGCTGAGCGCCTCGATCGGAGCGGTACCCCAATGATCTTGCCTCTCCATAGAAGCGCCTTTTTCAATCAAACGATCGATTGCAAGCGGCGTCCGCGCGAAGTTTAGAAACGACCCGCCGTTGGGTGCAACAGGCAACTCAGTGATCGCATCCAGCTGACGCTCCACGGCAGAATCGTCCGCCATGAGTAAGCCTTCTGCGAGCCCGACCCGCGCCCCACGACCAAGCAATTCCGTAACAACCTTCGCGGAATCACCCTTGATCGCAAGCATGAGCGGCGACCACAGATCATAGGCATCGTTCGACCCATTCACGTCGGCCCCGGCGTTCAGAAGGACTTCAATCATGTCCCACTGTTTCGTCTCGATCGCGACGTGTAACGCTTGCGGGCGGCCTCCCCAAAATGGATGCGGGCCGATCTCGTTGACAATGCCGGGCTCAGCGGCGAGCATAGCGCGCACTTCGTCGAGCCTTCGGGTTCCGACCAGTTGTAGAAAGTCGCCGGCACCGGTGGCAGCTACGGGCGTCGAGCGATCCACATGCTGTTTGAGTTCGCGCCAGCTCTCAAATCCGTAATCGCGCGCCAACGCGAACTGGGCGTCGGAAAGCCGCGCCGTTTCGTTCTCCGCGCGAAGGACCTTGAGCCTCTGCTTGGCGGCCTTGCGGAGCCATTCGAGACTTGGGCGTTGCGGTAAGGATTGGGGCATGCAACCTTCTCTCCGTGTGCGCCCGGTATCCGCATTATCGGGCAGAAAGAAGGTGAGCCACCGAAAAAAACAGGCGGGTTCAACCCTTTACGCGGACCGTATGCTCCCTGAAGAGCCCTTTCAGTTTAGCAGGTCTTGCGTATCTGCGAAAGGATAATCGGGCGTCATGCTTCTCGCTGCCTCATTGATCCTCGGTGTCGTTATGAGCGCCTGGCATTCCATCGACCCGTCCAACGCGCTTGTGATCGATACGACCAAAGGGCGAATCATCGTCGGACTCGACCCTCGGCTCGCGCCGAATGCGGTCGAACGCGTGAAACGCCTAGCCCGCATGCACGTCTACGACGGACTCCTTATGTGGCGCGTCGTGGACAAGCCCGGATTCAACTTCGTGCAGACCGGCGATCCGCACAATCACGATGGCGACCGGTCGGCGCTGCCCGACTTGCGCGCCGAATTTTCCGCGAACATTTCGGCGAGTCAGATTCACTTCGTGCGCGGCGGCCTCGCGCCCGAAGGCTTCCTCGGCGACATTCCCGTCGGAGCGTCATACGCAAGTGGCACACCAAGGGTATGGGGCGCTTACTGTGACGGCGTCATGGGCATGGGGCGCGAGCGCGACGTGGATTCGGCAAATGCCGAAGTCTTTTTTATGCGCGGGACGACCCGGAACTTCGACCACGACTACACGGTCGTCGGGCGCATCCTCGTCGGACTAGACGTACTTCGAGCGGCTGCGGTCGGCGTGCCGCCGAAACATCCCGACCGCATGCTGCATGTACGCGTGTTGAGCGATCTTCCTGTATCGGACCGGCCGTCCATCGAGGTGCTCGACACGTCATCTGCGCAGTTCGATCGCCTCGTTATAGCAGCGCGACACGCGCACGGCCCGGATTTCTCGGTGTGCGACATCTCCCTGCCAGTCAGAGCGTCCCCTGAGTGACATCGTACTGCAATACACCTTCGGGCAGCACGCGCGCGCCTTCGGTGAGCACGTGCGGGCGCAGCGGTCCGCTGTGCATGATGTGCTGCACCTCGGCGCTAAAGAGCAACGTCGCCGCATCGGCGATCAAACGGCGATGACAGCGCCACCACAGTGACTCGGAGCACATGATGGCGGTCGGCGTGTCCTCTGCATCGCTCATCAGACGCTGCAAGTCGGCCAGGAACTCCGGCGTCTGCATGTAGTCGGCATAGCCGCGAAACGCCGGATGACGCAAGACCACATTTGGACTCTCGGCATTTGGGCGACGAAAACCACCGAGGCCCTTACGCCATTCGTAGGTCGCGTCAGCGAGGTCGGGGATCCACAGCGCCATGCGCTCAGCCCAGACATGTTGATGAGCGCGGCTCTTCGGCACGCTGCGCACATCGATCACGCTGCGAACGCCATTGGCACGCATCAGCGCCGCGAGATCGACCTCGCTCGCAGTCCCGTGCCCGAGCGTCAGCAGTTGCACGACTTACAGCGTAAGGGCGTTCCCCGCCTGGTGGATCGCCGTATCGAAACCGGCGAGGTCGCTCGGCGCCATATCGAACACAAGGATACCGTCGACCGGGTCGGCGATCGAGAAGCGCACCGACGGTCCGCCGGCCAGGAGCAACACGTCGAGTGCGTGCGTGTCCAGTTCAGCGATGGATCCCGCGGCAACGAATTTGCTCGTCTGCGCGGTGTTCTGCGCTTTGTTCCACAGCGCGTAGAGCGCGGGCAGCGCAACCTTTTCAAAACTGTACGATAAGTTTCGCCCACCGGCCCTGATATCGATCAAACCAACCGTACCGGTGGTGTCGGTATAGGTATCGACCAACAACGTAACGTTGCCCGAGTGAAACGTCGCGATGTTTTGCAGGCCAGCGGCGCGCGCCGGCAGCGTCATGAACGCTAAAAGCGCGGTCAAAACGACGACGCTCGCAATGCGCCTAAACATTACTTCGCTGCGTATGCAACGCAATAGCCCAGCGGCTCGATCGTGCCGGAAACGATCGTGCACGTTCCAGCCTTTCCGGCAGCTTTATTGGCAACGTAGAACCGGCAGTTCTTGCAAAATTTCCCATTCTTCGACTTGGGGACGTATTGAACGGCTGAGGGTGCGGTCTTGGCGTCGGCCGGTGCGGTGACGCTGGCGACGGCGACTGCAGCAAGCGGTAGGCTGAGCAGATTGATCAGGACGGATTTGCGAGAAACGCGGTCACTCATGTGATGATTCCTCCAACGTCGTGCAGGCAACCACTTGGCGTATAAGCGAGGCAACACCTTCCTTAATAGATGCTTGTGTGGTCGTTGAGCGAATAGGGCGGTCGCTACTTCCAAGGAGTGACTCGTTGAAACGTCTTGCATTCTTGTTGTGCGGCCTGTTTGCCGCATTTTCGATAGGCGCGGCGATTGCCGCGTCCCCGCCGGTTATCAATCGGGTTTGGGACTGGAATATTAGTTCGACGACGGCCGGACTGAGCATGAGCTATAACAATCACGATCAAAACGCGCGCGTGTGGTTCGAAGTCTCGACCCATGGCAATATGGCCGACGCGAAGCGCGTTGCTGAAACCACGGTGACGCCGCGCGAGGGCGGATCCCAATGGCACGCCGATCTCAACGGCCTGCTACCTGGAACCGTGTATTACTATCGCGCGTTCATCCGTAACTACGATGGCGAAGTATACAGCGGAATCGCTAGCTTTCGCACGGCTGCCGGAACCGAGAAGCGTCCGCCCACGGTGACATTCGAGGAAGCTCGCAACACCGGCTCTGGAATCCAACTCGGATTCGGCTGCGACGGCAAAGGGCTCGAAGGATCGTGCGTGGCGCGCTGGAGCACGTCACCGAACATGAGCGGCGCCCGCGAATTGTCGAGCATTTATCTCCGCCCGGCTCCCGGCGGAACGTACATGCATGCGACCTTCAACAATTCGAGCGTCCCCGACAACACGCGTATCTACATTCAGGCTGAAGCCAAGACCGCAAACGGAACCGAAAAAACCGCCATTCGCGAGTTCTTGATCCGCAACAAGCCGATTTAACCGGCGCTTCAGGACTGATGGGAGGACCCCAGCTACGATGGAGCTGTGATCCTCCCACCCCTCGTGCTCACCGTGTTCATGCAGGTCAACGACGAGCGCCAGAGCGTCGCCGTCGCCTCGCTCGCGCCGGATCGATGCCTGATGGCCATGGCGACGGCTCGCGCAAACGACATGCTAAGCCGCAATTATTTCTCGCATATCACTCCGGACGGTACAGCGCCGTGGCAAACGATGCGCACGCACGGTTGCGCGTTTCACTTCATGGGTGAGAATATCGCCGAAGCGCCGGATCCGATGTTCGCGGTGACCGAGTTGTGGAACAGCCCCGAGCATCGACAGAACACGCTCAACGTCCACTTTCGCAAAGTCGGCATCGGCGCAGCCGTGCGTCCCGACGGCACCGAGATCTTCGTCGAAGACTTCAGCGATTAGCTCGTCACATGGCTGGCGCGGCCGTTCCGTCCGACCAGTGAGCGACAGGGATCATGAAGATTGTTTCGGGCTCAGGCACGATATGGTGTGACGTGTCGAACACGACCGGCGACCCGGGCAAATTCGCGCCCCAGCTCGCGCCGCCGTTGGCGGTGTCTGCTGCAGGGGTGTAAAACATCAGGTGCGCCATCCATGCCCCGACGCCATCGCCGAGATAGCCGTGCTTCGACATCATGTACGACATGGAGCCGGGTTCGGGCGTGGGCAATTCTTTAGCGGCAACCGCGGCCCGGATGCCTGCGAGCATCGCCGCTTTGGTTTGCCCCGCGAGCGCTCGATCGGTACGCCGAAGCGTGTAGATCAGAATGGTGCGTGACGCGGGCGGGTTGTAGCAGATCGGCCCGAGCATCTTCCAATTCCAAAACTGCCTCGAACTGAACGGTGACATCCACGATCGTTCGACGAGACAGGTGAATCCGTTAGGCCCCTTCTGCGCCGTCTCGTAGCCATGGGGCCCGAGCACGAGGACGGTCGCGTGGAGCGATATCGCCGGCGGCGCCGCGCTTTGCGCAAGAGTGATTTCTGCCTGACGATCGGTCATCAGGTACCGGCTGAGCGGGGCCATTTCTTGGTAGGAAGCACCCCCGGTGGAGCCGGGAGTGGGCAGCGCGAGGGCGAGAACGAGGGCCAGCCCCGTTGCAAAGAAGAAGGGACGCCGAAATGCATGCACAGCAACGCCTCCGATTTTGAGCGGTGATCCTAGCTGTAACAAGTGACCATCTGCGCTCGTGACAAAACTACGTGCATTAGGTACTGAGGACTGGCCACAGTGGCGGGAAATGAGGTTGGCGGCGCTTTTTGAAGCGCCCTACGCCTTTGATTCCACGCTTGCCGAGTGGCAGGGCGACGGGGACACCGCAGAACGTTGGCGCGATCGCCTTGCAAATGTCCCATTTAACGTCATCGCCGACCTTGACAGTGTGCCCGCGGGCATGGTGAGCGCGACCGCCGCGGATGAGACCGGCGCAATAGAACTTATCTCCATGTGGGTCGCCCCGTTTGCGCGCGGCAGCGGTGTCGGCGATTCCCTTATTGCCGCCGTAACCAAGTGGGCAAAGGAACAAGGGGCAGCCCGGATACTGTTGGATGTCATGAAGACCAACGAGCACGCCATTAAGCTCTACAAGCGGCATGGGTTCGTTGATCTTGACACGGGGCAGTGCGATCTTGCTGCCGATCCACCACAACATCGGATGCTGCGCGATCTAAGTTAGCGCATTTGAGAGGGTCTCGCCGACCGTGTCGGTAAGTTCGATCGGTTCCGATGTTTTTTGATGCTACCGACCTCGAGCGTTCCTTCGATCCGCAGACACTTGTGCGTGCGCGCGCTTACCTTGCCGGGAATCGCATTTCGAACATGCGTCTCTCCGAACGGGGCGATGCTGCAAGCGCGAACGTGCAAGGCTCCGGCACGCGCCCGTACGCCGTGCGCATTGTCGCGCGCGACCGCGACGGTGTAAGGATGATTGAAAGCGATTGTTCGTGTCCCGACGGGCATGCGTGCAAACACGGTGCAGCGCTCGCGCTGATGCTGCCGGATCGCAGCGCAGGCGCGAGCGGTGCGTCCGACGGTATGGTCGACGCGTGGACGCGGCGTACGCTCGAGACGTTCGGCGAAGTGCCTCCTGAGAACGTCGAGCGGCTGCTCTATGTGATCGACGTTCCGGAATCGCACGGGCAGCGTACGCTGCGGCTCGTGCCATACGTCATGCCGTCGTCGGAAAGCAGCGCGAAACCGCGTGAGTTCTCGCTCCACAATTTGAAGAATTCGCGCGCGCGCTTCATCACCGGCGTCGATAGCGTCGCTGCGCGCCTTGTGAGCGCGAGCGGATTGCTTGGACTCGGACAGGATCTCTCGCCGGCGATTCTCGCAATGCTACTCAAGTTGCTCGCAACGCGCGGGGTGCTTCGCTGGCGGGATCCGTCATCGCCGCCACTCGGACACGCGCCGATTACCAGCACGTCGCTAGCGTGGCGAACCCATGACGACGGTCTCGTGCGCGTGCATCTCGCGCAGCACGCGCACGCCGTACTGCTTCCGACCGCGCCGCTGTGGTACGTCGATCCCTCGGCGAACCGGGCCGGTTCCGTCGCAATCGACGTTGCGCCGGAGCTTGCAGCGACCATCGCGCGTGCACCGGCGTTTTCGCCCGCGCAGGCGCAGCGGGTGCAGATCGCGCTGCATCGCCTCTTACGCGAGAGCGGCATCGAAGGTCCCGCGCCGGACCTTTCCCTCCACATCGACGAACGCGAGCCGCAGCCGATGCTGCGTCTCTCCGCGGTCGAAGGCGGACGCGCGGGCGGCAGCCTCCTCTTCGCGTACGGCGAACAGCTTGTGACGGCGCGCGATCCACGCGATGCGATTCGCGTCGCGAACGGGGAGAGCATGGCCGTATGGCCGCGCGATCGCGCGTTCGAACGCCGAGCGCAGGAACGGCTCGGGCAGCTTGATTTTCCTCCGTTCGGCGAAGACGCATGGCTACAATTTCTCGAGCGCGATGCGCCACAGCTGCGCCGCGATGGCTGGCGGATCGAAACGCTGCCGTCGTTTCCGTTTCGCATTGTCGAGGCCGGCGACGAATGGAGTGCGGAAGTCTACGAGAGTGGCGCCGCGCAATGGTTCGAACTCGAACTGGGCATCGACGTCGACGGCACGCGCGTGTCACTCTTGCCGGTGCTGATCGATGCGCTCGCACGCAGCGGCTTCGATCTCGACGCGGACCCCGCCACGCTCGCGCGGCGGCAGACCCCGTTTGTTGGACGCGTTCCCGGCGGCGGGTATCTCGCGCTGCCGGTGGATCGCGTAGCGCGCGTGCTGGCGACGCTCGGCGGACTGTTCGGCGATCGTCGTAGCGGGGATAAAGCGCGCGTGCGAGTGCCGATGTTGCGAGCGGCATCGCTCGCGGCAGCGAGTGGGATCGCGACACGCTGGAACAACGCGCCGTCGATACGCGCCATGCTCGACGATCTCTCATCATACGCCGATCGGCCCATCGATATTCCTGCCGCGTTTCTGGGCGAGCTGCGGCCCTATCAGCGCGACGGCGTCGCGTGGCTGCAGACGCTGCGCGAACATCGCGCGGGCGGCATTCTCGCCGACGATATGGGCCTGGGCAAAACGGTCGAGGTGCTGGCGCACGTCGCGATCGAACGCGCGGCCGGCCGGTTAACGCATCCAGTGCTGGTCGTTTCACCCACGAGCGTCGCGCCGAACTGGCGGGCCGAGATCGCGCGCTTCCTGCCCGACGCGCGTGTGCTCGCCCTCACCGGTGCCGATCGCGCCGATCGCTTCGCGCAGATCGGCGATGCGACGTTCGTGCTTACTACCTACGCGCTGCTGCTACGCGACATCGAGGCGCTCGCCGAGCTCGAGTGGTCGATCGCCGTGCTTGATGAAGCGCAAGCGATCAAGAATCCACGCTCGAAAGCGGCGCTTGCCGCGTCGCGCTTGCACGCCGCGCAGCGCCTCGCGCTCACCGGCACGCCGATCGAAAACCATCTGGAAGAGCTGTGGTCGATCTTCACGTACGCGGTACCCGGTTTGCTGCCCGAACGCTCGCGCTTCACGCGACTCTTCGGCACGCCGATTGAAAAGCACGGCGATCCCGATCGCCGCGCCGCGCTTGCCGCGCGCATCAAACCCTTCCTGCTTCGCCGCACGAAGGAGGGCGTCGCGCAAGAACTGCCGGAAAAGACCGAGATCGTGCAGCGCGTCCCGCTCATCGGCCGTCAGCGCGATCTCTACGAGACGATCCGCCTTACCATGCACAAGCGCGTACGCGATGAAGTCGAACGCCGTGGGCTCGCGCGCAGCCGCATCGTGGTGCTCGATGCCTTGCTCAAGCTGCGCCAAGTCTGCTGCGATCCACGCCTGCTCAAACTCGATGCTGCAGCGGGCATCGACGAATCGCAAAAACTCGACGCGCTGCTCGAGATGCTCGAGAGCCTGGTCGACGATGGGCGCCGCATCTTGCTCTTCTCGCAGTTCACCTCGATGCTCGATTTGATCGTGCCCGAGCTTGGAAAGCGCAACATGGCCTTCGTCGAGCTGCGCGGCGACACGCGCGATCGCGAAACCCCGGTCGCGCGCTTCCAAAACGGCGAAGTGCCGCTCTTCCTCATCAGCCTCAAAGCCGGCGGCACCGGTCTCAATCTCACCGCCGCCGACACGGTCATCCACTACGATCCGTGGTGGAACCCCGCCGTCCAACGCCAGGCCACAGACCGCGCACATCGTATCGGCCAAGAGCAACACGTCTTCGTCTATAAGCTGATAGCTGAGGATACCGTCGAAGAACGGATCCTCGAGCTCCAAGACCGCAAAGCCGCTCTGGCCGCCACGCTATTCGACGAGGCTGCCAGCCCAACGGTCGATCTCGATCTTGCCGACATCGACCGCCTCTTCGCCTAGCGTTCCTAAGGAGACAGCCATGCGAAAGTTCATCCTTGCGCTCATTGCCGTCGCGATTCTCGCGCTGACCCCAGCATTCAGTCGGGCCGGTTCGGTTAATGCAATAGCAACGCTCGATCTGCGCAACAAATCTGACCAGTGTGTCTGGTGGAATGTGCCCGGCGAGCGGAACGATGCACTAAAACCGGGCCAGTCTACCGTTATTTCGGTAATGAGCGCTTCCTATTCTTCGAGCAGAAAGGTCATCGCCAAAATCGTAAACTGCTCTAATAACCAGCTGATCGTCGAAAGATACGACTACATACCGATTTCCGGCAAATCTGAACTCAGTATCCACAATCAGGGCGGCACGTACATTATGCGCCACGGACCCTAGTCTTCCACCGCCGAACGTA
>Ga0302180_10002850_pt1 | contig 13342 bp, 9 predicted proteins | sample I_Palsa_E3_2_FD_200575 | JGI IMG/M metagenome (GOLD analysis project Ga0302180, IMG submission 200575) | Peat permafrost microbial communities from Stordalen Mire near Abisko, Sweden - I_Palsa_E3_2 | ecosystem: Environmental > Terrestrial > Soil > Palsa > Peat permafrost | place: Sweden: Abisko... | reverse complement strand
CCTGCTCTGTGCGCTGGGCCGCGACCAGCCGGCCAAGCAGCGCGGCCATCGGCGGGCCCTCGTCGGCGAACACCCGGACATAACCCTGCGGGCAGGCCAGGATGAGCGCCCCGGCCACGGCGTCCACCGCAGCGGTCTCCTCGCCGGCGGCCGCGAACACGAGCGCCTGCAGCGCCTGGATCTCGATGACGCTGCCCGCCCGGTCTTGGCTGACGGCGGCCGCGTGCAGCCGCTCCAGCAGTGCGAGCGCCGCGCCGGGGTGGTCCCGGGCGAGCAGCACCCGGGCCAGGACCAGGTACTCCGGCTCCCCGGGATAGGCCGGCTCGTCGTCCGCGGCGAGGCCGCGCTCCTTCGTCCAGCGGACGGCCGCGGCGATGTCGCCCTGGGCCAGCAGCAGCCGTGCCCGCTGCGCCAGGATCTGATTGAGCAGGCGCGGCCCTACCGCTGCCCGCTCGGCTTCTGCTATTGCGTCCAGCGCCCCGGCGGGATCACCGGTGGCCTGCCGGATCCATGCCAGCGTCACCAGGCCCGCGGCCAGCGGCGGGGTGAAATTGAGCTGCCGGCACAACGCGATGCCATCGGTGACGTACCGCAAGGCGGCATCGAGCCCGTTGCGCTGGTATGCCACCTCCGCCAGGCCGACATTCGCGATGCCGGCCGCGGGCAGGGCCGCGCGGCCGGGTGGCGCGGTGATCTCCAGCGTCTGCTGGTAGGTCCTCTGCGCAGCGTCCAGCCGGCCCTGGGCGCGCTGGACCTGGCCGAGGAGATGGCAGCCCCAGCCGATCAGGGTGAGCTGGCTGCTCGCCTGCCACTGGGCGATGCTCGACGACACCGCGCGTTCGGCGTCTTCGAGCCGGCCGCGGAGCCACTCGGCCCAAGCCAGATGCAGCCGGGTGGCGGAGTCCAGCAGCCGCTCGCCCTCGCCAATCACTGCCAGGGCCTGGGTAGCGTAAGCAGCCGTTCCTTCGGCGTCACCGCGAAGTCGGGCGAGGTCGGCACGAAAGAGCGCGATCGCCGCGGGGACGTTTACCAGAAGGCTCCCGGCAATGCCGGCCGAGGGTTCGAAGGCCTCATCGGCGGCATCCGCGAACACACGCTCAGCGGCATCCAGCGGCGCTCCGGCCCCCTCCACATCCCCGCCGGTCAGCGCTAGCCACGCCTGCGCCAGCAACAGCCGCAGCCGGGACCGGATCAGCTCGGCGGGCAGCGTCGCAAGCCACCGCTGAATAGTCGCTCCCTCACCCCGCAGGAGAAGCGCATCGAAGTGCCGCTCGGTCAGCCAGGCCGCCCAGACGGCGTCCCCGGCCGCCAGCGCGTGCTGAACCGCGTCATCGGCCAGACCGTGCTCGTCTGACCAGGTGGCCGCGGCCCGGTGCAGCGCTGCTACCCGGTCTGGCTGTTGCTGCTTTAGCCGGGCGCGGAGCAGGTCGGCGAACAGGTGGTGGTAGCGCCACCAGCCGCGCACCTCATCCAGCGGCACCAAGAACAGGCCGGCCCGCTCCACCTGCTCTAGCATCGCCTGGCCATCGCTCCGGCCGGTGACCGCGTCACACAGCTCCCCCGACAGGCGCTCCAGCACCGAGGTCTCCAGCAAGAAGGCGCGCATCTGCTCGGTCTGGCCGTCAAGCACCTCCTCGGCCAGGTAATCCAGGACATAGCGGTGACTGCCGGTGAACGCCGCCACGAACCCGGCCACATCCGCCCGCCCCCGCAGCGACAGGCCGGCCAGCTGCAGGCCGCTCGCCCACCCCTCGGTGCGGGCCGCCAGCGCCGCCACCGCCGCGTCGGGCAGGTCAGCACCGGCCGCCTCACGCAGCATGACCGCCGCCTCCCCGGCGGTGAACCGCAGCTCGCCGGCCCGCACCTCAGCCAGCTGCCCGCGGGCCCGCAGCCGCGCCAGCGCCAGCGGCGGGTCAGCCCGGCTGGCCAGCACCACATGCAGGCCCGGCGGCAGGTGCTCCAGCAGGAAACCCACCGACGCGTGCACCGGCTCGGAGCCGACCAGATGGTAGTCATCCAGCACCAGCAGCACCTCATCCGCACGAGGCTGGGCGGCCAGCTCGTTGATCAGCGCCATCACCAGTCCCTCGAACGATGACGGCGTCGGCGGCCCGAGCAGCGGGCCCACCCGCTCCCCGATACCTGGGTACACCCCATCCAGCGCGGCCACCGCATGCCGCCAGAACCGAGCCGGGTCGTTATCGCCCGCATCCAGCGACAACCAGGCCACCGGCCACCGGCCGCACCGGGCCCAGTCGGCCAGCAACGCCGTCTTGCCAAACCCGGCCGGGGCACAGACCAGCACAAAGCCCCGTCCCAGCCCCTCATCGAGCCGGTCCGCCAGCCGCGGGCGCGGCACAAAACCCGGCCGCAGGCCGGGCACGTGCAGCTTGGTAGCCAGCAGCACATCCCGCTCGGCTGCGGCAAACTCCGATCCAGCCGCCGCGGGCCGTTTAGTCACCGCTGACCTGCATGATCACCGCCTCCAGCGATCCATCGTGCCGCTGCCGGACAGGCCGATCGCGGTAGCCGGCTGGTCGGCGCGGTCACCAGCTCCCGCATCTGACGCCGCTGGCTTCTCCAGCCTTCCCCGGACATTCCCCGTGTAACCGCACCCGACCAGGCAGGGGGTGCGCTTGTCTGCAGGCCGGCTGCGTGCGAGCCTTGCCGGGTGGTCTGGTGGATGTTTCGTCCGCGGGACGACCTGACGGGACGTTTGCCTTGAGGCTGACTGGGGCGCGGCGTGATTGATCTCGGCTACCGGCACGTTGACGTGTTCAGCCGGCGCGCGTTGCAGGGCAATGGCCTGGTTGTGGTGCTGGATGCGGAGAATCTGTCCACGGCGGTGATGCAGCAGCTGACGCGCGAGGTCCGCCAGTTCGAGACAGCGTTCCTGACCGGCGTGGACCTGCCGGGCCGGTCTGCCCGGGTGCGGATCTTCACCGAGGACGAGGAGCTGGACTTCGCAGGTCATCCGGTACTGGGCGCCGCGGCCGTGCTGCACACCCTGCTGCCGGCCCCTGAGCCGGAAGAGAGCTGGGCACTGGCGGTAGCGCAGCGCAGCGTGGTGACCCGGACCCGCGGTGCGGCCGGCTGGGTGGACGCGGCCATGGATCAGGGTGTCCCGCAGGTCGGCCACGCCATCGCGGGCGAGCTGGCGGAGGCCTACCGCGACGCCCTGAATCTGGTCCGCGGCCAGCTGCATCCGGCGCTGCCGATGCAGGTGGTCAGCACCGGCCTGCCCTACCTGATCGTGCCGGTCCAGACCGGACTAGACAGCGCCAGGATAAGCCAGCCCGGCTTCGAGCGGCTTCTTAACGTTAGCGGAGCGAAATTCGTCTATGTGCTCGACCCGGATCGCCCGGAGGGCCGCACCTGGGACAACGCCGGCCGGGTGGAGGATGTCGCGACCGGCAGCGCGGCCGGTCCAGCTGCTGGCTACCTGCTGCACCACGGCGTCCGTCCCGCCGGGGAGCCGCTGCTGGTCCATCAGGGCCGGTTCACCGGGCGGCCCAGCACGATCGAGGTTCGCCCTGACCCCGACGGCCGGCTGTGGGTAGGCGGCCCGGTCGCGCCGGTCGCGGCGGGACGCTTCCAGGCCCATCTGACCTGACCGCCGATGTGACGCGGGAACCCAGCGGCTCCGGTCTAGACGGGCTGTACGACGGTGGCCATGGTGCTGATCAGTTGCCGGAATCGCTGGACTGGCCCGCTTTCGCCAGCGATGTCGATGTCGCGCTCCGACCCGGCAAAGATCAAAGCGGCCAGGGCTTGGGTGGTCGCGGTGATCGTGACGTCGGCCGGTGCGGGCGGGGCTTTGGCGCTGAGCGACCAGTGGTGGCCGTCGCTTTCGGCCAGGTAGTCCGCGCCGTCGAGCCGGAAGTGCCAGCGGGCTGGCCGGTGGTCATCGACAGCGAGGTCGATGGCCTGGATCGAGCTGCGGAGCAGGTGCTCGGCGTGCAGCGGCTCGCCGGCCTGGGGCCAGCGCCAGGCGTGCCGTAGCCCCCACCAGTTGAGCCCGTCGATGACGGGCCCGAGGTCGGCTCCGGCCGGTGTCAGGCGATACCAGACCTCCCGCCTGCCCGGCTGCCGGTCGGCGGTGACGATTCCGGTGTCTTCGAGCTCACGCAGCCGCTGGCTGAGCGTCTTGGGGGTGATCCCGCCGAGGCGGTCCATCAGGTCGGTGAACCTCTTGGCGCCGGTGAGAAGGTCGCGGATCACCAGCAGGCTCCACCGGTCGCCGACGCGTTCCAGGGCGCGTGCGGTCAGGCAGAAGTGGTCGTAGGTGCGGACGTTTCTGATCACGTTCTCCATAATACTAGTTGACAGATACTATCTACAAGTTACTATTTTGTAGATACTTAACTCCGCTGGAGGAGGATGTCATGTATGACCCGCCTAGCTATGTGTGGGCGATCACCCTCGCCGGGATCACCGCGATCCCGGCCGCGACCTGCCTCGTGCTGTACAGCGGCGCGGTGCGCGCCGGCCTGGGCCGTAGGCGTGCGGCGCTGCTCGCAGGCGGCGCGGCCGTCGTGCTCGGCGGCTGGTTCACCGCCAGCGCCGTGATCGCCGGTCACGGCTGGTACCACGCGCGGCTCGGCCACCAAGTGCCGTGGATGCCGGTCGCGGTAGTCGGCTCCCTGGGCACGCTGCTGGCCCTGCGCCGGATCGCGGTGGTGGCGCGCGCCCTGACGGCGCCGGGCACGGTGAGCCGCCTGGAGCTCCCGCACTCGTTCCGCGCGGCCGGGGGGGTCGCCTTCCTGATCACCATGGCCCTCGGCCACCTGCCCGCACTGTTCGCCCTGCCCGCGGGCCTGGGCGACATCGCCGCCGGCATCGCTGCGCCGCTGGTCGCACGCAGGCTCGCGCGGGGCACGGGCCGCCGCGCCGCCCTGTGGTTCAACGCATACGGCCTCACCGACCTGGTCGTGGCCCTGACCCTCGGCGGCCTCACCGGCTTTGAGCTGATCAACGTCACCCCGCCCGGTGCGCCGATCAGCGAGCTCCCGCTCGCGCTGATCCCGACAGCCGCCGTGCCGCTGCTGATCGCCCTGCACATCACGTCTGTGTCCGCGCTGCTAAGGACCCGGCGCACCCCGCCGCCAGCCGCCGGCCCGCTCGGGGCCGACGCGACGCCGCGTACCGCCGCGGCGGGAAGCCCGGCATCCCGTGCCCAATGAAGTACGAACATGAAGTACGCAACGCGAAGGAGAAGGCAATGCAGCTCATGACCGACGCGGGGGCATCTCCTGGCCGCCATCACGAGTACCCAGAGCCAGCGATGAGTCTCGACCGGCAGTACGCAACCGGCCTCTCCAGGGATCGCATCGAGGCAGCCCTGGTGGCCGCCGGCCTGGACCTCGACCACCTGCAGCGTGCCGATCTCGCACCCCTGGAAGATTTCCACACCATGGGCCGAATCGCGACCAGCCAACTCGCCGAGCTTGCCGCGATCGAGCGCAGCGACGAGGTGCTCGACGCCGGGAGTGGCGTCGGGGGCACAGCCCGCTATCTCGCCGGCCAGTTCGGCTGCCGGGTCACGGCCGTCGACCTTACAGCGGAGTACTGCGACACGTCCCGTTGGCTCAACCGGCTGGTCGGGTTGGACGGCTACATCGCGGTGCAGCACGGAGATGTGACAGACCTGCCGTTCCATTCAGCCAGTTTCACCGTCGTCTTCAGCCAGCACGTTCAGATGAACGTGGCCGGCAAGGCCCGCCTGTACGACGAGGCCCGCCGTGTGCTTCGAGCACGAGGGCGGCTCGCCATCTGGGACATCGTCGCTGGGACGCCGGGCGAGCTCGACTTCCCGCTTCCGTGGGCTGATCAGCCAGCGCTGAGCCACCTGGCCTCCGCTGACCAATTGCGGGCCACGATCGAATCTGCCGGCTTCTCAGTCACTCACTGGAGTGACATGACTGAGGACGCACTGACGATCATGGAGATCTTCCTGTCGGCTCCTCCCGGCCCGCTGGGGTTGCACATATTCGTCGACAGATTCGCGGAGAAGGCGAACAACCTCGTTCGCGGTCTGTCCAGCGGTCGGCTCCGTGCGATGCAAGCCGTCGCCGAGGCCCGAACCTGAAGTCTTCTGCGCATCAATCAGCCCCTCGCCCAGACAACTCCCAAGGCCGTCGACCCCCCCTCCCGGACCAGCTGGCCTGGCCGGGGACGTCGTGCCCGGCCTGGGCCCGCCGTTGCCGCTATGACGACCAGAACTGACGAACGACCTCGACGGACGGCAAGCTGAGGCGCGAGGTGGCGAGGCGCGGACCGGCCCTAGAAGCTGGGCGAGGTCGGCCAGGCTAGCGGACAGTCCGGGGATCGGACGATTGTCGTGTTGGCATGACGCCTTCGCCTTCCGCCTTCGATGGCGAACAGACCGTCTCGGCGTCTACCCCACGCGAGATCCGCGCCGCGCTGACCGGCGAGGAGACCGCCCATTTCGACCTTGAGTACCGGCAGGTAATGGCTGATGCCGCCGAATCTCTCGATCTTTCAGGTGTCGTGTCGATGTTGAAGCGCTGGCAGCGGGTCGCCTGGTCCACCCAGAACGATCCGGAGGCGCATCGGCACATGCTGGCTTGCGCGGACGAACTCAACGCGGGCGGCATGTCGCCATCGAGTCGTGGCAGGTGACGAAGGCCAGGCTGAGCTTGTAGGTGTATTCGGTCGAATCGGAGCACCACGCTCTCGAACAGGTCGCGGCGCTGCCTGCAGAGGCGCCCGTTACGCCGAACTTAGGATCGTCCTGGAAACCGCGCCATGGGGCGGCGAAGCCTACGATCGCCAGCGGCCTGATGGGAACATGCGCACGCATGTATTCGGCAAACACGACCAAGGCATGGTTATCTACCTCATCCTTGAGGATCAGCGCCGGGTCATCGTCCTGCGCGTCTTGTGGGCCGGATAAGGCGGGAGGCGCCGATGGGAAAGAGTTTGAGCCTTGTGGGGGCGATCGGCCGAAGAGGCGCGCAGCGCTTACCGTCGATGGCAGAGACGACGCGGCGGCAGATGACGCATTCAGCCGCAGTCGCACCGCCCCCAGGGTCGCTGCCCACGGCAAGGGACAGCTAAGGATCGTTCGTCAGTTTCGGCGTACCAGCTCACGGACAAAAGGTGCATTTTGCCTTCGCGTGCCGGTCTCTTGCTTATTGTGTGCAGTCACCCCCCGCCGCATGGGGGGTAACTGCACACGATCACCATCTCGGCTCGCGCGAAGCCGGGCAAAGGGGCGTTTTGGGTCCGCAGGTCAGCTATGGGTGTGATCGCGTGTCGCCGCTGCCGCTATGACGACCAGAACTGACGAACGACCTCGACGGACGGCTAGCTGAGGCGGCGAGGCGCTGAGGCGGCGAGGCGGCGAGGCGCTGAGGCGGCGAGGCGGCGAGGCGCTGAGGCGGCGAGGCGCGGACCGGCTCTAACTGCTGAAGACGCGGCTGGCGAGGAAGTCGGCGGGTTCCAGCCGCATCAGGTCGTCCTTGCTGCGGGGCTCACCCCCGCCGGCGGCGAGCAGCCGGTTGGCGTGCCGGAGACGGGCGCGCTCCAGGGCATTGCGGACGCTGCGGGCGTTGGCGAAACGGGGCTGCGTCATCCTGCGGGCCAGGTACTCGCGGAAGGTGGCCTCGGCGTCAGCCGACAGCCGGTAACGCCGCTCGCCGAGCATCAGCTCGCCGATGGCCACCAGCTCGTCCAGAGAGTAGTCGGGAAAATCCAGGTGGTGCGCGATCCGCGAGCTCATCCCGGGATTGGACGCGAAGAAGGTGTCCATCCGGTCGGCGTAGCCGGCCATGATCACGACCAGGTCGTCCCGGTAGTTCTCCATGTACTGGAGCAGGATCTCGATGGACTCCTGGCCGTAGTCCCGCTCGTTTTCTGCCCGGTACAGGTAATAGGCCTCGTCGATGAACAGCACGCCGCCCATGGCCCGTTTGAGCACTTCCTTGGTCTTCGGCGCGGTGTGCCCGATGTACTGCCCGACGAGGTCGTCACGGGTCACCGAGACCACGTGTCCGCGCCGCAGGTAGCCCATCCGGTGCAGCAGCGTGGCCATCCGCAGCGCCACCGTCGTCTTGCCGGTGCCCGGGTTGCCGGTGAAGCTCATGTGCAGGCTGGGCGGGCCTGCCGACAGCCCGAACCGGGCCCGCACCCGGTCGATGAGCAGCAGCGCGGCGATCTCGCTGATCCTGGTCTTGACTGGCTGCAGGCCGACGAGATCCCGGTCAAGCGCCTCGATGATCTCGTCAACTCCAGCCGAGGCCCGTTCCGCCGCTAGATCGACGGTCACGTCGTCGGCGAGCAGCTCCGGTGCGGCGGGAGCCTGGCCGTCCCCGGGGGCGCCGGGCTCCCCGCGCACCGGCAGCGCGAAGAGCGGGCGGGGCGTCCCGCCGTCCGAGGGGGTCACGCTGTGTCTCCCGCTCGCCTTCGGGGCGCCTTGAGGCGCCGCCTTCCCTCGTCGCTCGTTCCTCGCTCCTCAGCCCAGGCGGCGCCGCGCCCCTTCGGCTCGCTCACTGGGGCCCGTACCGGTCGCCGGGCGGGCGGTCAAGCGCGTACGCGTGGGTGGTGTAGCGGATATTACGGCCCGCGGCCTCCTGCCGGTCAAGCCGGAAGCCTGGCTCGTAGGACGGCCGGTTGACCAGGAACGTCAGGGCGACCGTCTGCCGGCCCTGCCGGGCATCGTAGGCGGACACCTTGATGTACCGCTCCGGGTAGGCCTCGCGGCACGCGTTGATCTCGAGCATCGCGCCGGCCGGGTCGGCCAGGTCGAACATCGGCAGCGCCCACATGTCCCAGTAGTTGTTGCGCGGGTGCGGGTCGTCGGTGAACTCCACCGACAGCGCCCAGCCCTGGCCCAGCGCGTACTCGAGCTGGCTGGTGATCTCGGTGTCGGTGAGGTCCGGCAGGTAGGAAAAGGTTCCCTGGGTGATCCGCATGTCAGGCTCCTGCTGGCGTCGGGGTCGGGAGCACATCCGGGGTATCGGTGGGCTCGAAGTCGAAGCTCACGTCGCCCCAGGTGGACAGGGCCATGTCGAGCTCGCGGCTGCGCTTGGCCGCGGCCCGCAGGATGTCCGGGCCCTCGGCCAGCAGGTTGCGGCCCTCGTTGCGCGCCTTGACCATCACTTCCAGCGCCACCCGGTTCGCGGTCGCGCCCGCCGCGATGCCCATCGGGTGCCCGATCGTGCCCCCGCCGAACTGCAGGATGACGTCCTCACCCAGGTGGTGCAGCAGCAGGTGCATCTGGCCGGCGTGGATGCCGCCCGAGGCGACCGGCATGACACCCGGCATCGACGCCCAGTCCTGCTCGAAGTACAACCCCTTCACCGGGTCGGGCTCCGCCGTGTTGCACCGCAGGGTGTCGTAGTAGCCGGCCACCATGTTCGGGTCGCCTTCGAGCTTGCCCACCACCGTGCCGGCGTGGATGTGGTCGACGCCGGCCATCCGCATCCACTTGGCGATGACGCGGAAACTGACGCCGTGGTTCTTCTGCCGGGTGTAGGTGCCGTGGCCGGCCCGGTGCAGGTGCAGCAGCACCCCGTTGCGCCTGGCCCACTTGGCCATCGACTGGATGGCGGTGTAGCCGACCGTCAGGTCGATCATGACGACGACGCTGCCGAGCTCGGCCGCGAACTCGGCCCGCTCGTACATGTCTTCCATCGTCGCCGCGGTGACATTGCAGTAGTGGCCCTTGATCTCACCGGTATCGGCCTGCGCCCGGTTGACCGCCTCCATGGCGTGCAAGAACCGGTCCCGCCAGCGCATGAACGGCTGGCTGTTGATGTTCTCGTCGTCCTTGGTGAAGTCAAGGCCACCCCGCAGTGCCTCGTACACCACCCGGCCGTAGTTCTTGGCCGACAGTCCGAGCTTGGGCTTCACGGTCGCGCCGAGCAGCGGGCGGCCGTACTTATTCAGGTACTCGCGCTCCATCACGATGCCGTGGGCCGGGCCCTGGAAGGTCTTGGTGTAGTGCGGCGGGATGCGCATGTCCTCCAGCCGCAGCGCCTTCAGCGCCTTGAATCCGAACACGTTGCCGATGATCGAGGAGGTCAGGTTGGCGACCGAGCCTTCCTCGAACAGGTCGATGTCGTAGGCGATCCGGGCGATGTACTGGTTTTCCTGGCCCGGCACCGGCTCGACGCTGTAACACTTGCCCTGGTAGTGCTCATAATCGGTGAGCCGGTCGGTCCACACCACCGTCCAGGTCGCCGTGGACGACTCTCCCGCGACCGCGGCTCCGGCTTCCTCCGGCGGTATTCCCGGCTGCGGGGTGACGCGGAAGGCGGCCAGCACATCGGTCGGCTTCGGCACGTAGTCGGGCTGCCAGTAGCCCATCTCGGCGTAGTGCAGGACTCCCGCGCTCCAGCGTTCCGTCACGCTCGGCTCCGATCATCGGTGTTTCCCATACTCCTGATGATGGGCTCAAAGCCTTGATATATCCATCAAGTATATTGCTGGGTACTTAACTAAAGACTTAATTATCAGAACGAGGCGTGGTTATCCCCCGAGGCCTAGGCCTCCCGGCTGCCTGGGTCGGCGCCACCCCTGGTGTTCCAGCAGGTGCGCCACGAGCAGTTCCGTGGCCCCCGGCGGCCGGCCGTGCGTCACGGCGTGCCAGGGGCGCCGCAGCGGCGTCCCCGGCACCGCGACCTCGACCAGGTCGCCACCGGCCAGCTGGCGGGCCACCGCGTCCCTGGATACCAGGGTGGCGCCGAGTCCGGCCGCGGCGCAGGCCGCCACGGCACCGCCGGAGCCGAGGGTGAGCCGGGGCGGGTCCGCGTCCAGGGCGGCCAGCAGCGCCTCGCCGGTCACCCTGGTCCCTGACCCCGCCTCGCGCTGCAGCCACCTGGTCCGGGCGACGTCGAACCCGGCCGCCACGGCCGCTGCCGCGACCACCACGAGCAGGTTCGGGCGGCTGGCCCGGACCACGGCGTCGCCGACCTGCCGCGGCGGCCGCCCGCCGATGACCAGGTCGGCTTCGTGCGCGCTGAACAGGCTCCAGAGCCGCTCGCTGCTGCCCACCTCGAGCCCGATGTCGACCATCGGGTGGCTGGCGAGGAACGAGGCGAGCGCGGCCGGCAGCAGGTACTCACCGGCGGTGCTGACCGCGGCCACCCGGACCCGGCCTCGTTCCGGGTCGCGGTCGGCCCGCGCCGCGGCCAGCCCCTCCTCGTGCAGCCCGAGGATGGCCCGGGCGTAGGACGAGTACGCGTGCCCCGACGCGGTCAGCTTCAGCCCCCGGCCGTTCCGTTCGAAAAGCGGGACCCGGACCTCGCGGGCCAGCGCGGACAGCGCCGAGGACACGGCCGACTCGGTGACGGACAGCCGCTGGGCCGCCTGCCGGACCGATCCGGTGTCCGCCACGGTCACCAGCGCACGCAGCCGCGCCACCGTCGTCATACCCGCCTCCATACTTGAGCTATCGCTTAAGTCAAAGGATAAATACCTGAGTTCTAGCACGTGCTGACCGGCTGTGGCTCCCTTTCCACCGGACAAATAGTGCGCCTTGACCGGACAAATGGTGCGCCGCGCACGGAACCGATCGGCGGCGGGAAGCGTCCCATCTGATGGCCGGGCCGCCATACCCGCCAGGGCGGCCCGGCACCACCGGGAGTGCGAGGCCTCGCACCACGGAACCGGGCTCCCGGACATGCATAAGTGAACCGGCAACCGGAAATGAGTAACCAGTACCAGTCCGCCGCCTCGTTGCCTCCGAACTCATGAAGAACGAACCGCAACCGCGACGAGCAGTCCAGACAGGGCAACCTATATGCGTTTGGCGCACGTACGAGCACTGACGCTCAGCTTGCTGACTGGCGGCTTCCTGATCGTGAGCATGCTGACGGCCTGGTCAGCCAGCGCCCGGGCGGACTCTGTGAGGATCGTCGCCGCGACAGCTTCGGCCAGCACCGATACCAAGTGCCAGCTGCTGCCGTCTTCGCCCGCGCCGTCGCCATCACCCTCGCCGACCCCTTCCCCTTCCCCTTCCCCTTCCCCTTCCCCTTCCCCTTCCCCGTCACCCTCGCCGTCGCCCTCTTCGTCGCCGTCACCGTCGGTGAGCATTTCCAGTTCGGCGGCCGACCCGAGCGGCGATCCCAGTAGCTCCCCCAGCACCGATCCGAGCACGACCGCCCCGGCCGACCCGTCGCCATCGGGGTCGTCCTCGGTATCGGGGTCGCCTTCGCCATCGGGGTCCGTTTCTCCGTCGTCCGCCGCCCCGTCGTCGTCCGCTGCTTCATCGTCGGCTTCCGCGTCACTCGACGCCAACCTCGCGGCGAGCCCGAGCCCGAGCCCGAGCGACAGCACGAGTGCAAGCGCCAGTCCGAGTGCAAACGCCAGCACGAGTGCAAGCACCAGTCCGAGTGCAAGCACCAGTCCGAGTGCAAGCACCAGTCCGAGTGCAAGCACCAGTCCGAGCTCCAGCGCGAGCTCGAGTGCGACGGCGGCCGCGCCGGAGCTGTGCGTGAGCGTCCAGCGAGGGCAGTCCAGCATCAAGCGCGGGCAGGCCGCCGCGTTCGTGGTGCAGGTCTCGACCGAGAACGGGTCGGCTGCGGATGTGTCCGTGACGCTCTCGTCCAAGCCGGCCAGCCAGAAGCCCACGTTCACCAGCGGCTGCGCCAAGGGAGACAAGACCGCTAGGTGCACCGTCCGTTCGGTGTCAGATAAGAAGGCCGTCAGCCTGCACGCCCAGATCCCGGTCGCGTCCGACGCCAGCTCGGTCAGCTCGGTAACGCTGACCGCGGCGGCCAGCGTCGTCACCTCGGTGAAGTGGACACCGGCTGCGGCCGGCCAGACCGTCGCGGTTACCGCCGCGGCGGTGACGGCGGCTAAGCCGTCGACCAGCCCAGCACCCGAGACCCCGCTGCCGCTCGGCTCCGTCCCGGCTCTGAACGGCGTGTCGAGTTCGCTCATCGGCGCGGGCAACGCGGCCGGCCTGTTCCCGGCGATCGTCCCTTCCGACCCGGCCACGACGAGCCCGCCGCCCGCGAGTCACGCGCAGGGAACCAGACGCGAGGCCGGGCCGGTCGCTGATTCCTCCGCCCTCGGGGGGGTGCTCACCGCCCAGGTGGCCGGGCTCATCGCGCTGGCGCTGGCGATCATGCTCACGGTGACCCGGCTGTCTTTGACCAAGCGGCTCGGCTTCAGGAAGAAAGGCAGCTAGAGCTACCGCTTGACCACCATCTCGACGGCCGGCCGGACGGTGAGCATTTTTTGCGCCAGGGCCGCGGAGTTCATCGTGGGCGAGACGATCTCGCCGAAGCTGTCGTTGTCGAACCAGGCGCACATGGACACGCCGTCCGAGCTGCTGCCCTCTTCGACGCAGGCCGCCTCACCGCCCAGCGAA
>Ga0302180_10002843_pt1 | contig 13360 bp, 15 predicted proteins | sample I_Palsa_E3_2_FD_200575 | JGI IMG/M metagenome (GOLD analysis project Ga0302180, IMG submission 200575) | Peat permafrost microbial communities from Stordalen Mire near Abisko, Sweden - I_Palsa_E3_2 | ecosystem: Environmental > Terrestrial > Soil > Palsa > Peat permafrost | place: Sweden... | reverse complement strand
TGGTTATCTGCTGGCTGCGGTCTCCCTGCGCACCATCGAGCCCCGTTTCGGCTGGCGTTGGATGTTTCTTTGTGGGCTGGTGCTGGCGGCGTTGATCGCTGTGCTTACTTTGCTTTCTCCTGAGTCTTCTTCTTGGGAAAAACACCGCCTGGGCAGCTTTGCGGAAGTGGTCCGGGTCGTCTGGGAGCACAAGGCGGATTTTGTCTATCTGGTGCTGATGATGACGGCCATCACTTGCCTCTCGCATGGGACCCAGGATTTGTATCCGGACTTCCTCAAGACGGTGCATGGGTTTTCTAATGCTGTGGTTTCGAATCTGGCCATCCTGTACAACATCGGCGCGATCGCTGGTGCGCTGGTGATCGGTCATTACTCTGACCGTCTTGGCCGGCGGTTGGCGATTCTCCTGGCTTTGGTTATCTGTGCTCTGTCTATTCCGCTCTGGGCCTTCGGGTCGACCGTTGCCATGCTCGCGCTGGGGTCGTTCGCTATGCAGTTCGGCGTGCAGGGGGCGTTCGGTGTGATTCCTGCGCATTTGAATGAACTGTCGCCTAGTAGCGTGCGGAGCTCGTTTCCTGGGGTCGTGTATCAACTCGGGGTGTTGATTGCTGCGCCGTCGGTGGTGGTGGAGTTTACCCTGCGCCGGCATTTCGGATATCAATGGGCACTTACGATTTTTGAGATGTGTGTGATTTTCTCGCTGTTCCTTATATTCGGGTTTGGACCTGAGCGAAAGGGCCGGGATTTTCATGCTTAGCGGGGGAGAACCGCAGGTCCCTGCGGTTCAGCGGCTCTTTCTCGGAAACGATAATTGGGTGGCAGTTTTATGCTGACCGATGAACAGTGCGCACGCATTTCTGTGGTGCTGGTGCGAGCGCGTAATCCCAACAACATTGGGGCAGTTGCGCGCGCCATGCACGGTTTCGGCTTTACCGATTTGAGGCTGGTGAATGATTACTCCGTCGGCCTGGAAAAAGCACGCTCCGCGATCGACGCGTCTTCCATCCTCGCCACAGCGAAAGAATTCTCAACCGTTGCCGATGCTATCGCTGACTGCCACCTGGTAGTAGGCACCACCGCAGTGGGAAAACGAAAGCAGGAACACACCTTGTACACCCTCGCGGAGTGCGGCGCATCCGTGCGCTCCAGATTGGAGACGGACCGCGTAGCCCTGCTCTTTGGATCAGAAAAAACGGGTCTCAGCAACGATGCCATGAGCCACTGCAACTGGCTCATGACTATCCCCATGCACCCCACTCCAGGTCTGCGGCACGCGTCGATGAATCTCGGACAGGCCGCTGCCGTGTGCCTCTACGAACTCGTACGGCACCCGGACGCCAACCCGCAACAGGCGAAACAAGAGCCCATGGCGGATGCGGAAAGTCTGGAGCGGGTGACGAGTTTGCTGGAGCAGATGATGGCTGCGATTGGATATGACCGGCACCGCCCGGCCACGGCAGATCCTGCCGAAGTGCGGCGTATGGTGCGGCGCCTGGATTTGAACCAGTCCGACGCACGGCGCTGGATTGGCATCCTCCGCCGGCTGCTGTGGAAGCTTAACGAGTGATGATTACTTCGTACAGATTGTCCTTAGCCAGATAGAACTTGGTATTGGCGTAAGACTCAAAGAGCTTCTCGATGGTGCGATTGGTGTAAACGTGCTGCACCGCGTAACCCGTGGTCTCCTGGGTTTCGATGCTGTCGCTGTCGGTCACATGATAGCGGCAGAAACCCGTATCGTTTCCCGTGTTCTTGGTATGAAAAAACGTGAGAACCCGGCCGCCCGGCCGCATCGAGGAGCGCAGCCGCTTGATCAGCGGTCCAACCAATTCCTGGGGCACATAATCAAGCGTGGTCCAAAGCAGGATGACGTCAAATTCCCGGCCCGCAAAGTCCAGGTTGCTATCGAGAAAGCCTTCGACATCGAAGTGGGCAACGCCGTTTTCGTCGGGCGCGCCCATCCAATTGCCACGCAGGGCCTCATTCACCACATCTGCCATGTAGACCCCATGACCCAGCGTGGTGAGGAAGTTGATATTCGTCGGAGACGTGGGGCCAATGTCGAGAATGCGCAAACCCTGCTCTGACTTGAGAAACTTGAGCAGGTCCTTCCACGCACTGGAGTGCCTGGGAATGCGCGGACCGGTCAGGACCGTAGGACTTCCCGGAGTTGGAGAGCCGGGTTGTGTCCTGCCAAAGAGATTGCGCATCACGTCATCAGTTTTTGACCGCAGGCCCGTGCTGCCTGCGGGGAATATGCTCATCATATTCGAGCCCTCCAGCGTTCGTTAGTAGTTGGCTGGAGAGGTTGCGACCGGAACCTCGGCGCCCTTCGCCGGTGCAACACCACCTGCCTTTTCGCCCTGCAAGGGTTCAACCTTGCCGCGAAAGACAGCCTTCTCCTCGATCGACAGGCGTCCGGCGGAGATGTCCCCGACCAAATCACACCCGTCCCTTAAGTCTACTCGCCCGGTGGCCGATACATTGCCAATCAGATGCCCCAGGACGATTACATCTTTTGCCGATACGTTCGCAGCCACATGGGCATTGGGGCCTATGGTGAGGCGACTTTCCAGGAGGGTAATGGTTCCCTCAACATGGCCATCGACCATCAGATCTTCGCTTCCCTTTACTTCGCCGCGGATTTGCACCGACTTGCCAATGACGGCGGCGGTGCCGTCTCCTGCATTCATTGGGCGCCTCCCTGCATTTGCAGGCTCTCTGCCCGAACTATACGCAAGGAGCGAAGGCAACCGCAACCGGCAAAGCGGCTTAGGCCGTCCCCGGGCTCACAGATGTAAACTGATAGCTATTGGCTGGTTTCTCAACAGGTAACCTTATGGGATTTCTGCTTCAAGCCAGGTCGTTTTCGGCACCAATACTGACTGCGGCCCTGCTGCTGAGCACCGTCATGGACCGGGCCGCGGCCCAGATCGGGAACTCAGCGGTCGACCCAAAAAAGATCGTTCGCGATGCCAGCTGGAACGAGCTCCATTCCAAAAGTCCCGGGCATTCCTTCCGCTACCGGCAACACAAGGTGGATCCCAAAGGCAGCCTGGTTAAAGAAATCGTCGAAACCAAGGATGGAGACGTCGCCCGCCTGATGGAGAAGGATGGCAAGCCTCTACCTCCGGAAGAAGAGCAGGCGGAGATCAGTCGTCTCAACAACTTGCTGGCCCATCCCGAGATCCAGGAACATCGCCACAAGAAGGAGCAGGAAGATAGCGCCCGAGGCGACGAAATGGTCAGAATGCTGCCTGACGCCTTTTTGTTCACGTTAGACGGAATGGTGGAAGGCCCTAATGGACCTTGCTACCGGCTGAAATTCCGCCCCAACCCGGCGTTTACGCCTCCGGACCGGGAAGGTGAGGTTTACCACGGCATGGTCGGAGAATTATGGGTGGATCAGGCGCAATTGCGGCTGGTCAAAATCGATGCTCACTTGATCTCGGACGTGAACTTCGGGTGGGGCGTGCTAGGCAGGCTTTACAAGGGCGGAAGTATTTTGGTCGAAAATGCTGATGTGGGACTGCATCATTGGGAGACTGTCCACATGAAGCTGCGGTTGCAGGGCAAATTGCTGATGATGAAGAGTGTGGATTATTCCACTACTGAAGATTTCAGCGATTTTCAGGTCCAGCCTCAGGAGCTGGGGTATCAGGAAGCCATCCGGTTGTTGCAGAAGGGCTCCGCTGAGCCTGGACAGGTCGCTTCGAAGTAAGGAAAAGAAACCGCGCTCCACTACGCTTTGCTCTGTCGAAATCCACTGCGGCCTCCAGATTCTAAGTGGGTGGCTAGGTCTCGATTTTGAGACCTGGGTTTTCCGGCTAAGCTCCATTTGCGTGGAGAAACCCAGGTCTCAAAATCGAGACCTAACCACCCACCGACTCTGTTGTCATCCCGACCGGAGCGAAGCGTAGTGGAGGGACCTGCGGTTTCTGTTCCGGGATCGACCTAGGCCAGGTCGTCGCCTCCAGACGAATCATCGAAGGATGAATCGTCGTAGGAGGAGTCGTCCAGACTGGAATCATCCAGGTTCGCATCGTTGTTTCCGTCATCCCTTAGGCCTTCGCTTGCTTGCTGCAGGTCCTGGGCGTCGTTGCCACCGTTTCCTAAACCGCTGTCAGCGACGCGATCACGTTGGTTTCCGGCATCGTCGTAGTAATTATTGATGACTGTTTCCTCCGGCCTTCCCTCACCGCCGAAGTAGCCGCCACCGGCTAGCCCCGATGGCTGACCACCAAATCCGTGCATGAGCGATTCAATTCCCTGAAAGGCGAGTGCTCCGGCGGCTACGCCTGCGGCCGTCGTCGCGGCGGTACGCAGAAAGCTTGAACCCCCGCCGGAGGCAGGCGGAGGAGGCCCGTACGACGGAACCTGGGTCCAGGGTTGAGCATAAGGCGCTGTTCCGTATCCCGGCTGCGGCGGCGGAGGAGGCGGAGGCAGCGGGGGCGCCGGATCATGGTGACCCAGCAAATTGCCCAGGAAGCTTGTAGTGCGTGCTGGTTGCTGCTGCTGTACCTGTTGCAGTTGGCGTAGCTGCGCCTGGGATTGCTCCAGCGCATATTTCTGCACCAATACGGTTTGCGCCAGGATATAAAGCGCGTCAGGATTCCGGCCCAGCTGCTGGTTCAACAGCTGTTCTGCCTCCGGATCCTTCTCGGTAAGCCGGGTTTGCGTTACGCGATCGATAAGATCGCCCAACATCGTCTGTTCTTCGGGAGTCATTTCATCTCCTAGTGATCAGGAGACCAGCGCCAGGGCCTTGATCTCCTCTTTGCGAACGGTCAGCCGTTCGATCAGATCCGTGCGGACTTCAAACCCGCGTCCTGGCGTATTCGGGACCTTGATCTCGCCTTTGGGCGATACCTTAACCTCGGGCTCGATGATGTCCTGAGCCCAGTAGCGCCTGGAAGCAGATACGTCTCCGGGCAGAGAAAAGTTCTCCAGGGTCGAAAGGGCTATGTTGTGAGAGCGTCCAATACCGCTCTCCAGCATGCCGCCACACCACACGGGAATCCCCCGCTCCAGGGTCGCATTGTGGATGGCGATCGCTTCGCTGAAGCCCCCTACCCGGCCCAGCTTGATGTTTATGATGCGGCAGGACTCCATTTCGATTGCGGCCAGGGCGTCCCGCCGATTGCGAATCGATTCGTCCAGGCAAATCGCGGTATCCAGACGTTGCTGCAGCATGGAGTGGAAATAGAAATCGTCTGCCCACAAGGGCTGCTCAATCATGAGCAGGTTGAATTGGTCGAAGGTGGTCAGGTGGTCGGAATCTCGCAGACGATAGGCAGAGTTGGCATCGCAGCTGAGAAGGATATCCGGCCATTGCCGGCGAACCGCCTCAAACATCTGCACGTCCCAACCCGGCTTGCACTTCAGCTTGATGCGCTGGTACCCCTCGGAGATTGCCGTTCCCACCTTTTCCATCAGCTTTTCGAGCGAGGGCTGAATGCCAATCGAAACTCCGCAGACGATTGTTTCCCGGGTTCCCCCTAACATCTCGTACAAAGGAACTTGCCGTATCTGGGCTTCCACATCCCATATGGCATTCTCGACTGCAGCCTTGGCCATGCGGTTGCCGCGCACCGCGCGAAAGATCCCAGGACACTTGCCCCCAGTCACCTCATCCGCAGCGGTAAGCAGGGGCACCAGTTCCCGCAGAATCGTAACCCACGCTGTATCCGTTGACTCTTCGTTGAAGTACGGATGCTCTCCGGTGGTGCATTCTCCCCAGCCGGAAAGTCCCTCGGCGCGCACTTCTACCAGCAGGACGCGGCGCTCCCGGGTCTCTCCGAAGCTGGTGGCAAAAGGGTGAATCAACGACATGCTCAGTTCGCGCAGGACAATCGCATCAATTTTCATGAACACCTGCCAGATACCGGTTGTAGTGATTGAGAGGAGTCGAAAGGGTCCTGCCATCGCCCCAGTTGAAATAGTCCATTGCCCTCTGCATCGATCCTAAAGCCAACCACCGCCAGCCGGCGCGCAAACGCCTGTTGAAATTGCTCACGATTTCTGGTTTGGATCTCAAGAACGCGTTCCTGATCGGCAGGAGAGTGCCTCCAATGGGCAATTTGATGCGGTACTACGATTTCCTGCTCCACCGTGGGGATATTCACCGGTTTACCCTCTAATGCCGAGCAAACCCGATCGCTATCCAGCCACCATTCCGCGTAGAGCCGGTCAGTGGGAACCTGTCCGTGCAGTCGTGAAGAGGATACACCATAAAAATTCACAGCGTACCGGCGAACAATCGCTCCCAGCTTTGACAGGTTCAGGAAGCTGTTTTTAATTTCCAGCGGGTCGAAGGTCCACTCCATATGGTTGATTCCCCGCGCCAGCGCCTCGTCCCGCTGGACAAGCTTGAGCCGCCGCCCAATTCCCTGGTTCCGATAATCAGGGTTCACGGCCAGCATATGAGAATGCAAGTAAGGCCGACCGCGGGAAACTCCGGGCAACGCCATGGCAAACCCAACCAGGGTGTCACCATCGAATGCCCCGAACACCTGGCCGCCGATCTTCTGGCTGACGACAAAAACCCGCCGCGGAATCACATCCCAGTCGCTATATCCCCAAACATCCGCCTGCATCTGCACGCAGGCTTCGATCTCCTCGAAGTTTTGGCAGGGCCGGATCACGACCGCACTGCTGCTCATTGGGCGGGCATGGGCGAAGGCAAGGGAGAAGGCGAAGAGCTTTCCGCCAGCTTTGCCTGGCTCCAAAGCAGTTCCAGCTGGTCGGCGGACAGGGTTTCGAGCGGGCGCGGCGACGCGGCTTCCATGGCTGCAAAGCGGCGGCGAAATTTGGCATTGGTGTGGCGCAGGGCAAACTCCGGTTCCACCTTGAGGTGCCGGGCCAGATTAACCATGGTAAAAAGCATGTCCCCCACCTCAGAGAGGATCGCCTCGGAGGAAGGCGGATGATCGCGGATGGCCTGCCGCAGCTCATGCGTCTCCTCGTCGAGCTTGGCGAAAATACCCTCCACCTCGGGCCAGTCGAACCCACTCTTACGCGCCCGCGAGCCTAGCTTGCCTGCCTCCAGCAGGGCTGGAAGTCCCCGCGGAACCGCGTCGAGACCCGGCTGCTGGGGCTTTTCGGCTCTTTTAATAGCGTCCCAGTTACGCAGGACCTGGGAGGAATCTATGTCCGCCGTTTCCAGGGGTGACTCGACCGCATTGCCGGCCGCCACAGACGCTTGATCACCAAATACGTGGGGGTGGCGGCGAATCAGCTTGCGGTTAAGACCCGCGATCACATCCGCGATGTTGAAGTACCCCGCCTCACTTGCCATCTGGGCATAGAACAGGACCTGCAGCAAAAGATCGCCCAATTCCTCGGAAAGATCTGCCCAATGGCGCCGCTCGATGGCGTCCATGACCTCATAGCTCTCCTCGAGGGTGTATTTCCGGATGCTGTCGAAGGTCTGCTCGCGATCCCAGGCACAACCACCGGGACCGCGCAGCCGGGCCATGATGCTCACTGCTTCGGCGAAAAGCGCGGCCGAATCAACACTCATAGCAACACTTTAAACGATTACGGCGACCACAATGGCGGTGCTACTGTGGTCTTCGATGCTCTGTATCTTTTTTGCAGTGAGCGGTTTGCTTCTGGGGAGTTTCCTCAACGTCTGCATCCTTCGCTTGCCGGCGGGCGAATCGATCGTGACGCCACGGTCGCACTGCCGGCACTGCCGTCAGCCGATCGCGAACCGGGATAACATTCCCGTTCTCAGCTGGCTGCTGTTGGGCGCTGCCTGCCGGAGCTGCGGTGGCCGCATCTCCTGGCGTTATCCTCTCATCGAATTAATGACTTGTGCTCTCTTTGTTATGTGCTGCATAAAGTTCTCCCCGGCGTTGGCGGCGGGTTGGGCCTTGCTTTGCTTCCTCTCGGTTGGTTTAGCGGCGATGGATGCCGAAACCCTGCTGCTCCCTGATCTCTTCACCCTGCCCGGGCTGGCCGCGGGAATGGTTTTCGCCGCCCTCCGGCCGGGTCTTGAAAATGGAATTTGGACCTATTCTGCGAGCCTGCGCGCCGCGGGGTGGTCGCTGCTGTCTGCGGTCGTAGCAGCAGCAACATTGCTGCTGATCGCGGGGGCTTATTGGCGCGCCCGCCGCCGCATGGGCATGGGGATGGGGGACGTGAAGCTGGTGGCGATGCTCGGCGCCTGGCTTGGCCTGTCGCTGACTGCTCTGACCCTGTTCCTGGGGATTGTTGTGGGCGCGCTGTACGGGCTGGGAATCATCTTATTCAGAAATAAGCAAGATACCGAGCCGGCCGGTCAACTGGCAGTTCCCTTCGGCACCATGCTCTGCGCTGCCGGGTTGTACTGCATTTTCCTAGGACAGCGGACGCTGGACTGGTACATGCAGTTCTTTCACTAGGTTGTTCTTGGTGATTTGCAGGGGAGCCGGCGCCGGGGCCACCTGCGCGAGGATGGACCGAAGTTGCTCCAGATGGTGGTAGCCGTGCACTACGTGATAGCGGCGCCACTGGTCCACGCGCAGCGGGCCCAGCAGGGGGTGAGTTGCTATCCGCTCCATGCCGAACTTACGCCGGCATTGATCCAACAGGGAGTCCATCACGCCGATTTCTTTCCGCAAAAGATCAGTTAGCTTTCGTCCGTTGAGCACCCCAAAGCTGTCCGGGGTAGTCTCCTCCGGCGCCGGCAGCCCTTTCGGCCAAGATCCGAAGGTGAGGATCATTAATTGCAGCAACCACTGCAGCCAGGTGCGCTTCTTGCGATGGCGAGAAAGCCGTCCCTTGTTCAGCCGGCTCTCCAGGGCGACGCTGGTCACCCGATAGCCCAGCACGAGATGCTCGATGACCTGCTGAGCACTCCAAAGGTAAGCCAGATCCTTCGGGTGTAGTTGCGCGGTCTCCGCATCTAATCCGCCGGCTTCGCTTTCGATCTGGCAGATAACCCGTTCCAGGACCGCGTGCATGTGAAGTACTCCTAAACCTTCGCCGGAAGTGTAAACGATTGAGATTAGGAGAGAGAACCGAAAAAACCGGGACGCATCCGGATTTGCACTACAACTCTTGTCGGATTAGCCGGGCGGGAGGGTCTTGAGCGCCTTGAGCGCCTGCTTGGATCTGGGCCCGTTGGGAACTATGTCTAAATAGAGCTGATAATCCTTCGCCGCTTCTGCATTCTTCTTCAGCATGCGCTCGGCCTCGGCTCGACCGTAAATCGCATCGACGTTGGTGGGGTCCGCCGAGGTGGCGTCTTTGTAACGGAGCAAGGCGCCCTGGTAGTCCCCTTGCTTCAGGTAAAAGCCGCCTACCTCTGCGTCTTTTTTGGCCCGGCCTGGATCGGCGATTTCATCACCGTCCGCGGAGGCGCTGGGAGATTGGCTGGAGCTGACTCCGGGAGGAAGATCGGTCTTGCCGGCGGGCGCTGGAGTGGAGTCATTCCCTGCCGCTTTGGCGGCGTCTCGAGAAACGTCCTCGGGAAAAGGATTGTCTTTGGCAGTGGGGTGCTTGGTGTCATCGCCGGACGCCGCTTTGGCGGCATCTTTGGAGACATCCTCGGGAAAGGGATTGTCCTTAGCCGTGGGAGGTTTGCTGTCATCCGCCTGCTTCGCTGCATCTCGGGAGACATCTTCGGGGAAAGCGTTGTCGTCTTTGGCTGGTGCCGGCTTAGAGGCGGGCTGATCCGCGGGTGGGGGTGCGGAGTCCGAAGGTTGGGCCTTGGGCGCGGGCTTTTTCTGCGGCTGCGGCGCGTCGGGGACCGGTTGGCTTTGCTGCTGAGTTTGGGCAGAAGCGCCCGTTCCGAACGTGAGCAGAGCGGCAACCAGAGCGACGATAGGGGGCGGATTACGCATCGTTGCTGCTTTTATTTTAGACCTTTCAGAGGCTGATGAGGAAAGCGGGGGGATTCGTCCGAAACTAAACCGCCACTCACACCCTCGATGACAAATTTGCTCCACGCTTCGGGAAAAGCTTGTTAGAAATTGACCATGGGTTTCATGATTCGCTCCTCCTCCATCCATGCTGCCGGCTGCTACACAACTTCGCCCATCCCTAAGGGCGTCAAGGTGGTGGAATATACCGGGCCTCGGATCAGCAAGCGCAAGGCCGACGCCCACTTCAAAGATTCGAGAATCACCTACCTGTTCGGCATCGGGGATGGTTCCACCGTGATCAGCGGCCACGGCATGGCCATGTACATCAACCACTCCTGCGACCCCAATTGCGAGACCGAAGAGGTGAGAGGGCGAGTCTGGGTCATGTCCATTCGTCCCATCAAGGCGGGCGAGGAACTGACCTACGATTACAACCTCTATGATGGCGACGAAGAAGACGCTACCTGCTACTGTGGCGCCGCCATCTGCCGGCGGACCATGTTCTCTCCCGAAGAGGTGGCGCGCAAGGAGAAAGCCATCGCACGAAAAGCCCTCAAGAAGGCCGCTGGAGAGCCCGCTCCAGCACGCCGCAAATAACGTCTACAATCAAGGTTCAGGGACCGTGTAACCCCTCCGAAGTTCTCCCTATGGCTTATCAGGTTCTAGCCCGCAAATACCGCCCTCAACGATTCTCCGACGTCGCCGGCCAGGATCATGTGACTCGCACCCTGGGCAACGCCCTCGAGCAGGAGCGAGTCGCTCATGGGTATATCTTCAGCGGACATCGCGGCATCGGCAAAACCACCATCGCCAGGATTCTGGCCATGGCGCTCAATTGCCGCAACAAAATCGGCAGCCCGGAGCGGCCATCCTTTGAACCCTGCGCTGTTTGCGACTCCTGCAAAGAGATCCGCGCAGGCAATTCGCTCGATGTAGTCGAAATCGACGCCGCCACCAACCGCGGCATCGATGAAATCCGGGAATTGCGCGACGCCGCGCGCTACGCCCCAGCCCGTGATCGCTACAAGATTTATCTTCTCGACGAAGCGCATCAGATCACCGATGCGGCGTTTAACGCGCTCCTGAAGACTCTGGAAGAACCGCCGGAACACGTCGTCTTCATGATGGCGACCACGCAACCGGAAGACATCCCGCAGACCATACGCTCCAGGTGCCAGCACTTCAGCTTTCACGCCGTCAAGTTCGACGACATCGTGACCCAACTGACGCAGATTGCGCTCCAGGAAGGAATTCTGGCTGACCCGCGGGCCTTAGCCTTGTTGGCCGAGGCCGGCGATGGCTCCATGCGCGATGCGCTCTCCATCATGGACCAGGCCATCGCCAGTGCGCCCCTGGTGGAAGGCAAGGCCAAGCTCGACGGCGAGGAAATCCGCGAGCTGATGGGGACCGTGCCCGACGCCGTCTTTGAACGCATGCTGGAGTTCATTGGGGAGGGGCAAAGCGCGGCCGTGATGGAGGAACTCAACCGCCTGCTCAACAACGGCAACAGCCCCTCGCAAATGGCGCGCCAATTGGTGCGCTATCTGCGCAACTGCCTTATGGCCAAATTGGGAGGAGCGGGTACGGAGCTGCTCCAGATCTCAGGTGATGAGCGTGCCAGGGCCATGCGCTCCGCCGCTCTCTTTGGCGAAGAGGATCTCACCCGCTTTTTGCAAGTCATGCTGCGCACGTTTGACGAGCTAAATTACCGTCAGGAGCCGCGGCTGCACCTGGAGCTGGGCCTGATGAAGCTGGTCCACCTGCAGCGCCTTCTGCCGCTGGAGGAAATTCTTAGCGGGTTACCGGGTGCGTCGCGTCCGGCTATTCCAAGGCCGGCGAGTTCAGGGCCCGCAGCTTCACGACCTTCGGCTTCAGCGATGCCGATCCCGCGTCCGGAGCCACCCAAGGCAAAACCTGCTGCGCCTTCACCGTTCGAACTGGACCGGCAGCGCAAGCAGGAGCAAGAGGCGGAGCCGGTACCGGAGACAGTTCAGCCTGAGCCGGTAGCTGTGCGGCTCGAACCGGTTGCAGTTGCGCCTCAGCCTGAACCAGCGCCCGTGCCAGTCCAGCCGGAGCCTGAGCGCTCCCCTGCAGGCGCGGCCCCGGACCTTGACCAGCTGCGCGACCTGGTAGTCGCAGCGCTCGATGAGCAGGGACACAACACGGCCGCTTCCCTGTTGAGCGCCGGTCGCTGGAAACTGGATGAGGAGGGTGCGATTAAGGTGGAGGTCGGAGTCAAAAAAACCATGCTGGGTCTGACCATGAATGCCCAGGCATGGAAGATCGTGCGCGACGCCTTGCTGTCCGCGGGTGCAAAGCAAAAGATGACGGTCGTGCCGAGTGACACGGGAGAGCCGGCAAGCGCGAGTCCGCGAGTATTTTCCCGCGATAGCATCGAAGCCGTCGCCTTAGGAAATCCGTTGGTGCGCCATACGCAGGAGCTATTCCACGCCGAAGTGCGCAGTGTGGTCGATCTGCGAGACAAAGGCAAAGGCTAATAGGAGCAGGCTGTGAATCCTTTAAAAATGCAGGAAATGTTGGAACAAGCGCGCCACATGCAGGACCAGATGCAGGAAAAGCTGAGCCAGACGGTGGTCGAAGCTTCCTCTGGCGGAGGCGCCGTAACCATAAAGATGAACGGCCAGAAGCAGGTTTTGCAGTTGAAGATCGATCCGTCGGCGGTGTTGAGCCTGAGCTCCAGCCCGGGCGACGTGGAAATGCTGGAAGACCTGGTGACCGCCGCTTTCAACGAGGCAGGGCGGCGCGCGGATGAAGCCATCAAATCCAATCTGACCGGGATGCTGGGCGGCCTGAATCTTCCTCCTGGACTGCTCTAGTGTCTCAATTTGCAGAACCGATGGCGCGGCTGATCGAAGAGCTGCGCAAACTCCCTGGCATTGGCGCCAAGAGCGCGCAGCGGCTCGCCTTCCATATACTCCGCGCGAGCACGGAAGACGCCGGAGCGCTGGCCGACGCAGTGCGCGAACTCAAGGCACGGCTGTTACTTTGCTCCACTTGCAACAACATCACTGATGTGGATCCATGCACCTATTGCTCCAGCGCGACCCGTAGCCAGAGAGTGGTCTGTGTGGTGGAAGAGCCCGGGAACATTGCGGTGATTGAAAAGACCCGTAGTTATAACGGTGTCTATCACGTCCTGCACGGTACCTTATCGCCGCTGCACGGAGTTGGTCCTGAGCACCTTCGAACCGGCAGCCTGGTAGCACGGATAGCCCAGGGTGAGGTGGAAGAAGTGATTCTGGCTACCAATCCGACAGTGGAGGGCGAAGCGACTGCAGTCTACCTGGCGGATTTGCTGCGCTCGGGATCGGTTCGGGTGACCCGCATTGCCACGGGGGTTCCTGCCGGCAGCGACATAGAATATGCGGACGAAGTAACGATGATGCGAGCCATGGAGGGCAGGCGGGAGCTTTAGTCGCCACCTTCGTCCCACTTACAGCGCACATTCGTCCCCTCGCTGGTGAGCAGAATCATTGAAGGGTACGGCC
>Ga0302180_10002838_pt1 | contig 13381 bp, 7 predicted proteins | sample I_Palsa_E3_2_FD_200575 | JGI IMG/M metagenome (GOLD analysis project Ga0302180, IMG submission 200575) | Peat permafrost microbial communities from Stordalen Mire near Abisko, Sweden - I_Palsa_E3_2 | ecosystem: Environmental > Terrestrial > Soil > Palsa > Peat permafrost | place: Sweden: Abisko... | reverse complement strand
CGTACATGCCGAAGAGAATGCGGCGGTGCACGGGCTTCAGGCCGTCGCGCACGTCAGGCAGCGCGCGCCCGATGATTACGCTCATGGCGTAATCGAGGTAGGACTTCTTCATCTCCGATTCGATATCAACCGGCGTAATGATTGAGAGATTTGGTTCGTCGGCCACTTATGATCTCCGTGTGTGATAATTCACGAAATTTGGTAGTCCGAAAATTTGGCGATTAGAACGAGTCGCGATCGTTTGTTTTCTATGAATTAGACGTAGTTCTATTCGTAGGGTTTGGCGATTAGAAAACGGAAGAAAGATCGCGCGTCCACCGCAAAGAGGAGTTCCGAATATCGCGGAACCCCTCCCGGCGAGCTGCTTGTCCGAATTTTCGCGTCTATACATCCGATTCATGTTAGTCCAAAGCGCCACTGAATTTAAATCCGCAAAACTACGTAATTTGGGCTCCCCAGATTTGCGGGGCTCAGATTCCAAACCACTTATTTTGATGAAACTCGTCGCGCATTCCATTCGAGCACGTAAGTCTTCACGGTTTCGAAGGCCGAGGCGTTGTTGGAGAAGCGTTGCGGCCCGAAATGCGATTCGAGCTCGCGCAGCAGCTCGTCGCGTTCGGCGCCGGTCGCGCATTCGAAGGCCACGCCTTGCTCGTTGTTCGGCGCGTCCGTCGGCCTGGCGCTGAATTCCGAGCAGCTTATTCCGCGCAAACCCGGCAAAATCTTCCATGTGAGCTGGTAGATCATAATTGTTTTCGCGCTCTAAAATCCGTCAGGGCACGGCTTTAGCCGTGCCGATTCGCCGCAGCCGCCAGGGGTTTTAACCCCTGAGGGACCTCCTCCATGGGATATTTTCCCGACGCCGAACACCAAAGGTACTCGCCCGGTTCCATAACCAAGCCTTTTTTCACGGGGTTACGCGCAAGATACCGGAGATGCACATCGTAATCCGCCGCATCCCGGATGCGATGGTCGCTGAATCCTCGTTGCCACACCGGAAACTGAAAACGGAGTGCTTCACGAATCTTCCGGGCTGAGCCGCCTTTTACAAATTGAACGGCTCGTTCGAGCGCGGTATCGGGGCCGGGAGTGAGTAGCAAGTGAAAGTGATCGGGCATTAGTACGAACGCGTGCAGCTTATAGGCGCCTGCGTTGCAATATTCCAAAAGCGATGCGATGAATATCTCGCACGGCGGCGCGACCTTGAAAATGGCACGGCTTTGCCAAGTGCGCGAGGTCACGAAATATGTTCCCGGGATGTTCGCGTGGCGCTTCGGAACGGACATTCCCTCAGCGGCTAAAGCCGCTCTCCTTATCTTTGCTGTTGGCACGGCTAAAGCCGTGCCCTGACGAAAGCCATTTCAACTTCGAGCTTTCAGCACAGCCAAAGGCGTGCCATGACGAAAACCATCGAATGCGAAATTAATGCCTCAGATATCCAGGTTGACGACGTCGAGGGCGTTTTCCTCGATGAATTTGCGGCGCTCTTCGACGTTTTCGCCCATCAGCGTGCTGAAAATATCTTCGGCGGCGACGGCGTCTTCGAGGCGAACTTTCAGCAGGGTGCGCGTCTCCGCGTTCATGGTGGTTTCCCAGAGCTGCTCGGGGTTCATTTCGCCCAGGCCCTTGAAGCGCGTGATGGTGAATTCTTTTTTTGCGTCTTCGAGAACGTAATTCAGGACGCCCAGCGCATCTTCTTTCTGCACTTTGTCGCCATTGTGCCCCACGGTGAAGGGCGGACGATCGTGCACGGCGATTTGCTGGTGCAGCGTGCGCACGCGTTTGTATTCGGGGGTAGCGGCGAGAGCCCAGTTGACGCGGCGCTCTCCGCCGTTCTTCAGCAGCAGTTCGTACAGGCTGTGCTCTTCGTCGAATTCAATCTTGGCGTCGAGATTGAGCTTGGCCTTGTCGATGTCCTTGACCAGCTCCTGCAGCTTTTTCTTGTCGGCGAAATCGGTTTTCTTTTCGAGTTCGCTGACGGCCAGCAACTCGACGAGCTTGGGCTCGCGCAGACGGCGGCCAAGCTTCGCGGCCACCTGCTCGTACTCCTGAATATTCAGGAGGAACTGCGTGAGGTCGCCGCCTTCGAGCGATTTTCCGTTCTTGCCTTTGACGGAGTGCTCCTCGGTGGCGCGCTTCATCAGCTCGCGCGCGAATTCGCCTTCGTCGCGAATGTAGCGATCCATTTTTCCGCGCTTCACGCGATAGAGCGGAGGCTGCGCGATGTAAATGTTTCCCTTCTCGATGAGCTCCCGCATGTGCCGGAAGAAAAACGTGAGCAGCAGAGTGCGGATGTGGCTGCCGTCCACGTCCGCGTCGGTCATGAGGATCACTTTGTGGTAGCGCAACTTGGCGGCGTCGAAATCGTCCTTGCCGATGCCGGTGCCGAGCGCGGTGATGATGCAGCGAATTTCTTCGTGGCCCAGCATTTTGTCGTAGCGAGCCTTTTCCACGTTCAAAATCTTGCCCTTGAGCGGCAGGATGGCCTGGTAGCGGCGGTCGCGTCCGCCCTTGGCCGAGCCGCCGGCCGATTCTCCCTCAACAATGAAGAGTTCGCAGCGCGCGGGATCGCGTTCCTGGCAATCCGCAAGCTTGCCGGGCAAACCGCTCGAATCGAGCGCTGATTTGCGGCGTGTGAGTTCGCGCGCCTTGCGCGCAGCTTCGCGAGCGCGGGCGGCGTCAATGCACTTGCCAATGATTTTTCGCGCGATGGAGGAATGCTTGTCGAAATATTCGCCGAGGCGTTCGTTGACGAGCGATTCGACCAGACCCTTGATGTCGCTATTCAGCTTGCCCTTGGTCTGGCCTTCGAACTGTGGCTGCGGGAGCTTTACGGAAACGACGGCGACGAGGCCTTCGCGGACGTCGTCGCCATTGATGGAGACTTCGTCCTTCTGCTCTTTGAGCATGCCGGTGGAATTCGCGTAGTAATTGAGCGTGCGCGTGAGCGAGGAGCGGAAGCCGGAAAGGTGCGAGCCGCCGTCCACGGTGTTGATGGTGTTGGCGAAGGAAAAAATGTTCTCGGCGTAGCTGTCGTTGTATTGCAGCGCGATTTCGATATCCACCTGCTCGCGCTTGCCTTCCATGTAAATCGGCGAGTCGTGCAGCGTCTGCTTGCCGCGGTTCAAGTGTTTGACGAATTCGGCGATGCCGCCGGTGAAGCGGAACTCGGCTTTTTTGTTGCTGCGTTCGTCTTCGAGCGTGATCTTCAGGCCTTTGTTGAGAAAGGCCAGCTCGCGGAGGCGCTGCGAAAGCGTATCGAAGCTGTAAACGGTGGCGCCGAAAATTTCCGGGTCGGCGTGGAACGTGATTTTCGTTCCGGTCTTGCGCGTCTTGCCGGAAGCTTTGAGCTTCGAGGTGGGCACGCCCTTTTCGTAGGACTGTTCCCAGACCTGTCCATCGCGCCAGATTTCGAGATCGAGCCAGTCGGAGAGAGCGTTGACGACGGAAACGCCGACGCCGTGCAAGCCGCCCGAAACTTTGTAAGTGTCGCTATCGAATTTTCCGCCGGCGTGCAGCACGGTCATCACGACTTCCGCGGCGGGCTTTTTCTCCGTGGCATGCATGTCCACGGGAATGCCGCGGCCGTTGTCGATCACGGTGACGCTGATATCGTCGTGCACGGTGACGTTGATTTCATCGCAGAAGCCGGCCATGGCTTCGTCCACGGAATTATCCACCACTTCCCAGACCAGGTGATGCAATCCGAGCTCGCCGGTGGAACCGATGTACATCGCCGGACGCTTGCGGACCGCTTCGATGCCGCCCAGCACTTTGATGGATGTGGCGTCGTACTTGTGCCCGCCTTTTGCGGCCGGAGTTTCCTTTTCAGCCATGGGTCGTGCGTCTCCTCAGAAAATGTGCGAATGGCGTTCGATAATCTTCGGGAAGGCGGTCGCGCGGATGCGCTGAACACTTGCCGGCCGGTCTAGCGGCAGGCTTGCCTTGCCCATTGGCCTCGCCCCAAAGCGCGATATTTGCGCCCACGAGACTCGAAGGGTTGCGGCTCCATCCCGTCCCGATCCGAAAATTTCGGGGAGACGCGGCGGAGCTTTTATTTTCCCCGTTGCCGGGGAACGTTCGTTCCTTTAGCGACCCCTCTTGCTCTGGCGCGGGCAAGAAAACTTGGGCGGCTGCGGGCCGAACAAAGTGCCGTTCCGGAGGAATCCAGAACAGCTAAATTTTACAGGCTGGGAGGCAAAATAACAAGGGCATTCTACGGCCTGCGGGGGGAGATATATCTTTTAGATTCAGTGGCTTGCGGGGTGGCGCGGGGCGCAAATTAGGGCTTGGCAGCCGACGCAAATCGATCGCAGGAAATGCTCGAAAATGCAGCGTTTCGCGGCGTCAAATCCGCATGGGCATTACGACGTAGCGGTAGCGGGTGGATTCGTCGGCTAGGGGACGAAGCTGGCCGGCGGACTGCTCGTCCTTGAGCTCGAAGCTGATGGGGCCGTCAGTGGAGGCGGCGAGAAAATCTAGCAGATACTGCGCGTTGAAACCGATGGAGATGGTCTCGCCCTTGAAGTCTTTTTCGATCACTTCCTTGGCCTCGCCGTATTCGGGACTGGAGGCAGAAATTTCCAGGCCTTCCTTGGAGAGCATGAATTTCACAGCGTGGGAGCGCTGGTCGGCGAGTTGCGAAACGCGGCGGAGCGCGTCCTGCAATTCGGCGCGTTCGAGCACGACGGTTTTGTTTACGTCGCGCGGGAGCACCGCTTCGTAATTCGGGAACTGCCCGGTAAGTTTGCGCGAGGTGAGCAAGCGGCCATCGAACTGGAAGAAGAGGTGGCTTTCGTCCTGCGCGAATTCGATGGAAGCTTCGTCGCCGGATTCGGCGGCGAGGCGCTGCACTTCGGTCATGGCTTTCTTGGGGACCAGGACGCGCGTCTCGTTGGAGAAGCCTTCGAATTTGTGATCGGTCTCGACCATGGCCAGGCGATGGCCGTCGGTGGCCACCATGGTGATGGAATTCGGCTTCAGCACCAGGAGCGCGCCGTTGAGCGTGTAGCGCGATTCTTCGAGCGAGATGGCGAAGGTGGTTTTGGCGATGACATCGGCCAGCAGCTTCGCTGGAATTTTTACCAGGGCGTGGGGGAAACCCGGAAGCGAAGGGAAGTTATCCTTAGCCATGCCGACCAGCTTGTAGTTGCGGCGGTCGGAGGTAATCTGCACCCAGTGATTATCGAGCAGCTTGAATTTGATTTCTTCGTCGGGGAGGAGGCGCACGAGCTCGAGAAGTTTTTTGGCCGGGATGGTGCCGGCGCCCTCTTTTTTGACCTTGGCTTCGCAGGAGGTGCGGATGCTGAGCTCGAGGTCGGTGGCCGTGATGGTCACGCGGTTGCCTTTGGCTTCGCAAAGGAGATTCGAGAGTATCGGGATGGTGGTCTTGCGCTCCACGACGCCTTGCGTCAGTTGGAGCTCTCGCTGCAGATCAAACTTTTTTACGCTGAATTCCATCTCGAGGCGTCCTCACGATCCACTTTTCGTTTTCCTATGCTGCGGCTACTGCTGTTGCAGTTCTTTTCTATGAATGAGTATATAAGAAAACCGTCGCCGTCGCCGCATGTGTGAATAACGCGGAAAACGTTCTAACCTGAATCGCGCGCGGCGCTTGGCGTCTCTGGTGTCCTGTGGAACGCCGCGCGGCACAGGTGAAATTGTTTGCAAGGCGACGCCCCCGGGCCCCGGTTCCACAAGCGTGCACAGGTGCGACGCCACGCGGACCTCACGTCTGCGCCTAAGGCTATCCGAATGCGTCGAGTAGCCTGTTGATCGTCTTGTTCAAATCTTTGTCGGACTGCCGCAGCGTCTCGATCTTATTGATGGAGTGCAGCACGGTGGTGTGATGCTTCCCGCCGAACTGGCGGCCGATTTCCGGGAGCGAAGCGGAGGTGAGTTGTTTCACCAGGAACATGGCCACCTGGCGGGGGAAGGCAATCTGCTTCGAGTTGCTACGCACCTTCAAATCCTGCGCGCGCAATCCGAAGTGTTCGCCCACGCGCTTCTGAATTTGCTCGATGGTGACTTTCTTTTCCTGGGTCTCGATAATGTTCTTCAAAACCTGCTGCGCGGTGGGCAGGTTGATGACCGCGCCGGTGAGCGAGGCGTAGGCCATCAGGCGGATCAGCGCGCCTTCGAGCTCGCGGATGTTGGACTTGATGGCGCGCGCGATGTATTCGGCGACGTCGTCCGGCACCTGCACGCGCTCGCTTTCCGCTTTCTTCTGCAAAATGGCGATTTTGGTCTCGAGGTCGGGCGGCTGGATGTCCGCAATCAAGCCCCATTCGAACCGGGAGCGCAGGCGTTCTTCGATCGAAGAGATCTCTTTGGGCGGGCAGTCCGAGGAGATTACGATCTGCTTCTGCTGATCGTAGAGCGCGTTAAACGTGTGGAAAAATTCCTCCTGGGTGCGCTCGCGCGTGGCGATGAACTGAATGTCGTCCACCATGAGCACGTCCATATTGCGGAAGCGGTCGCGGAAGGCGGCCATGCGCTCGAGGCGGATGGAGGCAATCACTTCGTTGGTGAATTTTTCGGCGCTGATGTAAGTGAGCCGCAGCGAGGGATTGCGCCGCTTGAGAGTGTGGCCGATGGCCTGCATCAGATGCGTCTTGCCCAGCCCCACACCGCCGTAGAGGAAGAGCGGGTTATAGGATTTGGAGGGCTGGTCCGCCACGGCCATGGCCGCGGCGTGCGCGAACTGGTTCGAAGCGCCCACGATGAAAGATTCGAAGGTATAGCGCGGGTTCAGTTGGTGATTGACCGCGTCAAAATCGAGCTTGGCCTGCGGCGACGGCGCGTTGACGGTGATGGGCTCGGCTTCGGCGCAGAAAAACTCAAGCTGCAGCTGGGGCCGGCCGAGTTCGGTGAGCACGGCCTGCAGCAGTTGCCCGTAAGTTTCCGTCAGGCGCTTGCAGAAGAGGCGGGTGGGCACGCGAACAACCAAGCGATCCTCTTCGGAGCGCTCCAGACGCGTAGGACGAAACCAAGTGGCGAAACTGTGAGGATTCACCCGGCGTTCTGTGTGTTGAAGAATCTTATCCCAAAGGTTCATCGAGCAAATCTACCCTTCGCCACAATTTCCACCGCTGTGGAAATGTTGTGGGTATCCCCCACCCAGGCTGGCGGGATCGTTTTCGCTGGTAATTTTAGGTTTCGATGCTACGCAACGCGCCCCCGTGTTGCGCGTCGTATGAATGCGCGTCTCAGCTATGGGAGAAGCGAGCCGGGATTCTGCCTAATCGCAACGCAGGTAGCAAGAGAAAATTGAACGAAGAGCATGCACAAGCTCCACAAAAGATTCACAGCTTTTCCACAGGCGTCTTTTCTGTTGATTTTTGAAAAAATTTCTCTGGGCATGACGCGCGCTGAAAATTTTCTGCGGCCTCGCTTCCTCGAGGCCAAAAAAGCGTTGGAACACTCGCGTGGCTTCAATGCTTGGGCGCGGCTGGCGGTGTAGGCTCCGCGGGCCGGGCGAATTCAAAAACTCCGAGGCGATCCTCGGCCAGTAGAATGCGGTCGGACTCGACGAGAATCGCGCTGGGCTCAAGCCGCGTGCCTTCGGCGCTCGCCGCGCGATAGGCGGCGATGCGCCCGCCGTCCTTATCGAAGTGCACCAGCTCATCGCCCATGGCTAGCCACACTTCACTCGAGGCCGGATCCACGCCGATGGCGTTAATCACCGGCTTCATCTCGGAATCCTGGTTGCGATGCGCGAGCTTGTGGATATCAATGTCCACACCCGGCGCCGTGGGGACGGCTGCGGATTCCTTGGGAGACGGGATGGAGATTTCGTAGGCCGCGTAGCCGAAGCGGTCGTATTTTCGGATGGTGGCGTCGGGAAGATAGGTGAAGGCGAAATAAATAAATCCCGCGGGATCGCCGGAAAGCCGGCCGTGGCTCAAGTAGCGGTTGGGGCCCGCGGCCAAAGCGGCATTGGTGGGATCGCCAAAACTCCGGATCATGGTTCCGCGCTCGTCGTAGATGCTGACCAGGCGATCGGCGCGCAACGAAGCAATTGCGAATTCGTTGCCGGGCAAGGCCGCAAGCGAGGTGGGAGCGCTGACGCGAACCGAAACATCGAGCGAGCCATCGGGCTTAAAAATTTTCACCGCGTTCGCGCCGCGGTCGGCGACGAAGAGCCGGCCGCTCGAATCCACGTCGATGTCCTCGGCGTAAACGATCTTGGTGTCCCCGGAGCTGGCGTTCGGAATCTGGCCCGAGCGCTTTCCGCCCGGGGCGTAAACGTAGATGACCGTGGCAGGTTCCGCCAGCACGTAATACCGGCCGCTTGAATCGCGCTTCAGCGCGCGCACGCCCGCGCGGATCTCCGGGAACACGCGCGAGCGCGCGAGGATTTCGCGAACGATCTCCCGATTCTGTCCAGCCGCCGAAGCAGGAAAAAGGTTCCACGCGGAGACGCCGGCGATGGCGCAGAGAATCGCGAGAGACACGGCGAGTTGGGTGCGGCGCGGCATCGATCTGGGATTGTATTAGGTTATCGAACGAACAGATGCGGGACAGTGCAATCAGGTTTCCTGGGTGAACTAATCCAGGCGAAACTTCATGCGCTCGATCGATTCGGCGCGGCCGGTGGATTCGTCCACGACCAGGAGAACGGTGTTCATCTGCACGTCGCCTTCGGCCACGGCGAATTTCGCGGGCATCTGATCGAGGAAACGCTGCAACACGCCCTGCTTGTCCATGCCGATGACGGAATCGTGCGGCCCGGTCATGCCCACGTCCGTGATGTAGGCGGTGCCGCCGGGCAGAATGCGTTCATCGGCGGTGGCCACGTGCGTGTGCGTGCCGAGAACGGCGGAAACTTTTCCGGCCAAGAACCAACCCATGGCTTGTTTTTCGGAGGTGGCCTCGGCGTGCATGTCCACGATAATCACTTTCACATCCTGCGGAATCTGGGCCAACTCGCGCTCGGCGGCGCGGAAGGGATCATCGAGCGCAACCATGAAAGTGCGGCCCTGCAGGTTCATCACCGCGAATCCGGCGCCGTTTCGCGCGCGGCCAACGTAAAATCCCTTTCCCGGAGAGCCGTTGGGGAAATTCGCGGGGCGAATCAGCCGGGGCTCGTGCGGAAAAAAATCGAGGATTTCCTTGCGGTCCCAAACGTGATTGCCGCCGGTGATCACCTCGACGCCGGAGGCGAAGAATTCTTCCGCCAGCCGCGGAGTGATGCCGAATCCGGAAGCGGAGTTTTCGCCGTTGGCGATGCATAGATCGATTTTCTTCTGCGCCAGGATGTCCGCCAGCCGGTCGTGAACAATTTTGCGGCCGGGCGAGCCGACCACGTCGCCGATAAAAAGAATTTTCAAAGTTTGCCTTTCCCGGAGTGAGCGGAATCGCTCGCGGCCACCCTGCCGGCGGCATGGTGAGGAGCGGTCCACTTCGCCGTGGGTGCTAGGCCCTGAACCCCACGAATAGGTGGGTGCCCTGCGCCTGCTTTAAGGCTATCCAACCGGCCGAAACCAGCGGACGGCACAAGGGCAGGACGACGCGGACTCCCGGGGATCCAGTGTTGGTTCAAATAGGCTTTCGCAACGACACCTGCGTCGCAGGCCAACTCCAGCAAGCATTGTAACAGGAAACCGGAAGGTGGGATTCCGGAGCGCCGGACCGCTCAGAACAAAAACTTGAGGCCGAGCTGGACGAGGCGCGGCGGAGCGGCGTTGATCACCTGCCCGAACGTGGAACTATCGATATTTCCGTCAACCGCCTGGGGCCCGAAGAACTGTGCGTGGTTGAAAGCGTTGAAAGCCTCCAGGCGGAACTGCAGCGATTTCGATTCGGCGAGGCGCAGGTTCTTGAGCAGGGCCAGGTCGTAATTATCCATGCCCGGCCCGTGGAAAAATCTCCGTTTGGAGGTGCCCGGAGTGCCCAGGAGATTTTCGGAGAATAGCGCGGTGTTGAAGTAGGGGGATCCGTTGCGGGGATTTCGATTCAGCTTCAAGAGGCCCGGCGTGAAGTCCGGTTCGTCCACTCCATAATTATTCACGCCGTTCGGTTCCGAGCCCAGCAGCGAATTGTCTCCGTAATTCAGGAGCGTGACGGGAAGCCCACTGCTGAAATGCGTGATGCCGGAGACTTCCCAGCCTTCCGTCCAGCGATTCGCGGCGCGGAAAAGATGTTCGATGGGGAGCCGGTAGCTGTAGCTCACCACAAAATTGTGCTGCACATCGAAAGCCGAGAGCGCCTTGCTGAGCGCGGGATCGATGGGATTCACTTCTTCGCCCAGGTTCGAGGATTGGTCCAGCGATTTGCTGTAAGTGTAGCCGCCCAGCACGGTCAAGCGCCCGCTGGTATGGTGCAGGATGACCTGGAGCGCGTTGTAATTGGAATTGCCGATGGTGGTTTGATTGGCATTGCTGCCGAACTTCGAGCCCAAGGGCCCGCGCGTACCCTGATACACGTGGCCGGTGGAACTCGTGTAGCTGGTGTCTTCTCCGAATGGACCGCAGGGCGTCTGGGGAGGATTCGTAGGCAACAGATTGGCTGGATTACTCAGAAACAAGCACAGCGCCGGGTCGCCAGGATTTGCTTCCTCGAGCACAAGAAGCCGATGCCCCTGCGTGCCCACGTAATTCACGCTGAGCACGGTGTTGGCTCCGAGCCCGCGCTGCACCGAGAGAAAGTATTCTTCGGTGTACGGTATGCGATTCCTGACCGAATAGTTTGGAATCCCGGTAATCGGCTCGAACTCCGCCCAGTCCACGTCGGGATCCGGATGCCTGGCCGAAGTATTCAGCGGCGCGAGGGTGACCGGAAATACCTGCCCGAGATCCTGGCCGCTGGAGGCGGTGACGAAGGGAGTGCCAAACTCCGGCGGAGCCGGGCTGCTATAAGTGATTCCGTAGGGGGCATTGGCGCTCGACACTCCAATCGTGAGCGCTTCGATCGCGGTGTAGAACATGCCGAAGCTGGCTCGGATGCTGGTCTTGCCCGCGTCGCCCAGGATTTTCGCGAGCAGGCCATCTCCGGAAACACTCGGCGAATAGGCCAGCCCAATGCGCGGAGCAAAATCGCGATTTCCGGGAGGCGCCAGGGTTCGCGGAACTCCGGGATCGGTGGGATATAAAATACCCGCGGGCGCGCCGGGAAAAACGATGGATTGCTCGCCGGGCTCGAAGGTCGCGATCTGATTGTACTTCTCGTACCAGGGCTCGATGCGGTCCCAGCGCAAACCGTAATTGAGCGTGAGATTTTGCCGCAGGCGCCAGCTGTCCTGGGCGAAGAGCCCAACATATTTGTTGCGGGCGTAAAACGGCTGCAGCTGGCTTTGATTGTATTGGCTCGGAAGCCCCAGCAGGAAATCCGCGAAGTCCACTCCCGTTTGGGTCCCAAAGAAGAGAAAGCTGCCGTTAAACTGAGCCACGGCGTTCACGTTCACCTGATCGTAGTGAAATTCGCCACCGAATTTGAGGGTGTGTGTTGCGATGACTTTGGAGAAGCTGTCCAGCACCTGAAAGGTGTTGTTGGCCTGCTTGAGTTCGTTGGTATTGGTCCCGAATGTATAGCTATTGAAGCCCACGCTTTCGACACCTTCTGTTTTTGGCGATAGCGCCACGATCCCCGGAGTTCCTCGGCCCACGGTGAAGCCCTGCGACGCGAGACTGACGCCCACTCCTCCCACGGGTTTGCCCAGGTCATTCGCGTCGCGGAGAAAACCGATGCGGAATTCGTTCACCGCGGTCATGCTCAGCGTCTTGGTGTCGCCGAGGTTCAGCAACTGCGCGCGCCCGGAGTACGCGGCATTGAAGCCCGGAACATTTGCTCCGCCCTGACCCACGGGATACGGATTGTTCTGGGACCAATCGTCCAGGAAGTAGTAGGTGGAGACCAAGCCCCAGCCGGTGTTGGCATCGAGTCGGTAGGCGCCTTTGTCATCGCGCAAAGTCTGATTGAAAGCCGAAGTGGAGAAAGTGCCGTTTGGATTATTCGGTTTGGGAATGTATTGCAGCAGATTCGTGCCCGGCGCGATCCAGGCGCTCGGGGGAACGGTGGCGCCGGGGAAAACGCATGCGCTGGGGGTTGTACAGGTTCCCATGGCTTCGTGCTTCGTTGTGGGATCGATGTAGTTGCCGCTGAAGTAGTAGGGCTCGCCGCTCGCGACAGGCTGGCCGAGCTTGCTCGAGAGCTCGGCGGCCACACCAGGCCCGCTGACGGTGCAGGGTAATTCGTACACGATGTGCGTGACCGGGTCCGTTTGCGCGCCGCAGAAGCCGAGCGGGTTGAAGCCGCTCGAATTGTCCGGCAGGTCCGAGAAATTGCCGGTGGTGCGGTCCTGTATGGAAGGCACTGGAATCTGCCCGGTGTCCGCGCCCTGCGTCGAACGTGTGCCTTGATAATCGGCGAAGAAAAATACTTTATTCTTGCGCAGGGGCCCGCCCAAGGTGCCGCCGAACTGGTTTTGGTCGAAGGTGCCGCGGGTGGGCGAAAAATAGCTGCGCGCGTCGAGGTTGGTGTTGCGCAAGAATTCGAAAGCGTCTCCGTGAAATGCGTTGGTCCCGGATTTGGTGATGACGTTGATTTGCCCGCCGCTGAATTCGCCGTATTCCGCGTCGAAATTGCTGGTGAGAATCCGGAATTCCGCGATGGAATCCAGGTTCGGAATAATTGCTGCGCCCATGTTCACGTCTTCTTCCACGTCGCTTCCGTTCACGATGAAGGCATTGGCGAATTCCCGCTGGCCGTTGATGGAAATCGTCCCGGGATTCAAATCGCCGGAGGGTGCGAGGGCGCTCGCTCCCACGTCCTGCACCGTCTCCGAAGTGATGGAGGTCACTGGAGCGACTCCGGGCTGAAGCGCGAGCAAATCGGTGTAGCTGCGGCCGTTCAGGGGAACGCTGGTCATCTGCACGCCGGTGATGAGCTCGCCCAGCTGCGTGCTGGCGGTTTCCACGTGGGTGGAGGCCTCGTTCACCTCCACCATTTCGGTTTTCGCGCCGATTTCGAGAACGAGATCGATGACGAGCGCGCTGTTGACATCGAGAACGATGCCGGAGCGTTTGCTCGGTTTGAAGCCCGCGAGCGTGACCTCTAGGTCGTAGTGCCCGATGGGCAGATTCAGGAAGGAATAGAAGCCTTTCTCATCGGTGCTAACCGTCCGGCGAACTCCCGTGTCCGTATCGGTCGCCGCCACTGTGGCTTTGCTCACGACCGCCCCGCTCGCGTCTCGCACCGTGCCGGAAATGCTTCCTCCCACGCCGGCCGAGACGGCGAGCGTGGAGCATGGCATCGATGCCAGGGACAAGAGGCAGAGAAATACGCGCCATCGATTCATCGTGCAAATGCCTTTTTGCCAGGGAGAAACTTTTTCCGTCTTCGTTCCATGATGACTATTGTTTCCCTGTTTCACGAAAGCCAT
>Ga0302180_10002836_pt1 | contig 13383 bp, 7 predicted proteins | sample I_Palsa_E3_2_FD_200575 | JGI IMG/M metagenome (GOLD analysis project Ga0302180, IMG submission 200575) | Peat permafrost microbial communities from Stordalen Mire near Abisko, Sweden - I_Palsa_E3_2 | ecosystem: Environmental > Terrestrial > Soil > Palsa > Peat permafrost | place: Sweden: Abisko... | reverse complement strand
TGCAAGCTTTGCCTTCGTTTGAGCATTGCTTGACCAACGCGCCAGTTTCAGCGCTGTATTCGTCGGTGACCGTCGGCAGCGCGGTGCCCACCGTGGAGCTGATCGCACTCGTCTCCAGGCGCCCGGCCGCGTCGTATGTCGCGGTCTTCGTGCGTTTCGTCGTACCGACGGTTTCAGTGCTCGTCAGTGGCTCATCCCAGATGTTGTACGTAACAGTCGTGACCGGCAGGTTCGGCACCCCGCTCGTTTCCGGCTGTTTGGCGGGCTGTGTCTGGCACGGCAGCTCCGCCCATTCGGGGTGTTCTCCACAGCCCGGATATTTCGAGTTCGCAGCGGTCGTGTAGTAGATAGTCTGTGTGTCGTGCGCGCTGTTTTCGCCGGGACTTGCAGGCATTCGCGTTTCGATCACATTACCCGTCGACGCTTCATACAGCGTCGTGTGCGTCAGTTTCAACCCGCTCGGTTCGGTCGTCACGGATGTCGGCTTGCGCAGTTTCCAGCCAAGGTTCGACTGGCCGGAGTACGAGGTCGTGGTGGTGCGCACTTCTTCTTCTTTGCCCGAGTACTGCGCCCCCTCAGTCACCTTCGTAACCAGACGGTATGGGCCGCCTTCGCTGGGAGCGCCTTCTTCGTAGGTGTACTGCTGATGGTCGCGCGCTTCGACTTTGGCCCCACTTGCGAGCTTGATTGTATGTTGCGGGCCGAGCGTGCTCTGCAGCTCCGTGCCTTCGCTGTTGTACGTACTCTCGCTGTCGAGCAGTTTCGACACTTCGGCGGATTTGCTGCCTTCTTTGAGCGCCGCCGCGCGGTTGTCGGAGTCTAGCGTGCGCACCACGTCATCGGTCGAGTTGTATTCGCTCGTGGAGATCGCGCCGCCGGGCGAGGCCACGTTGACCGTGCGCCCGTGGTTGTCGAGATAGAAAACGGTGGCGCGCCTGTAGTCGCTCGCGGGCGTGGCCTGGGGCTCGTCGGGAGGGAAGATCGCCGTAGCTTCGCTCGGGTCGTCTTTCTGACCCCATTTTTCGACTTCCGCGCCAGTCATCGTGTACGGCGTGCCAGACCCTGACAGACTGACGCCGTACTCGACCGTCGCTCCGGGCGCTGGCGGGAGCGCTTCGGCTGATTCCACTTTCGAGATGACCTGCCAGTGCTGCAACCGATTGTTATCGGTATCACTGACCCACAGGTTGCCTTTGGAGTCGATGGCGATGCCCTCCGGATCCTCGAACTGCCCGGGCCCTTCGCCCACGCTACCGAACTTCGTCTCGTATTCGCCTTTTTCGTTGAACTCCTCCACACGATTGTTTCCCTCATCGGCCACCCACACGTTCCCTGCGGAGTCGATTGCTATGCCCGCCGGCCAATTGAACTGGCCGTTCCCTTCACCAAAAGTCCCGAATGCTTTGAGAAATTCTCCTTTTTCGTTGAACTCCTGGATGCGATCGTTAGAGGTATCGGCGACCCACACGTTCCCTTTTGAATCTATCGCTATGCCTTTTGGTCCCTCGAACTGACCATCGCCTTCACCTTTGGAGCCAAACGTTTTCAGAAATTCACCTTTTTCGTTGAACTCTTGAACGCGGTGGTTTTCAGTGTCGGTGACCCACACGTTTCCTTTTGCGTCGACCGCGATACCGTTCGGAAATCTGAACTGCCCATTACCACTTCCTTCTGAGCCGAACTGCGACACGTATTCACCGAATTCCGTGACCTTCTCGATTCGCTGGTTGTCAGTGTCCGCTATCCAGAGATCCTCATTTTTAGTATTGGAAGCAATGGCGCCCGGCTCAGAAAACTGGTCGTCGCCCGAACCCTCCGTACCGAACCTCCGCAGGAATTCGCCATTTTCATGGAACCCATCGACCATATCGTCTGTACTGTGTTCCTCGATGTTTAGGTTGACGGCCCACGCGTTTCCGTTCAGTCCTATCGTCACACCAGAGGGCCAGCGTAGTTCACCCGGCGTTGGACCTTGATTATCGAACTGCGTTTTGTATTCGCCTTTTTCGTTAAACTCCTCGATCCGACTGTTGTCAGTGTCCGCGACCCACACGTTTCCTTTTGAATCGATCGCTAGGTCATACGGCGTGTTCAACTGGCCGTTGCCTTCGCCTTTGGTCCCAAACTTTTTTTCGTATTCCCTTTTTTCGTTGAACTCCTCGATTCGGCTGTTAGACGTATCGGCCACCCACACGTGTTTTTCCTTGACGACTATGCCCCGCGGCTGCGCGAGGTCGCCATTGGCTTCGCCTTTTGGACCAAAGCTCTGGATAAATTCGCCTTTTTCGTTGAACTCCTGGACTCCTGTTTCTTTGAGGGTTATCGTTACCCATATATTGCCGCTGGAGTCCACAGTGAGACTGGAAGGCCGAGCAAGGGTGCCTTTAGTAGCGAACTGTTTTTGATATTCGCCTTTTTCGTTGAACTCCTGGATCCGATCATTGGCGGTGTCGGCAACCCATACGGTTCCTTTGGAGTCGACCGCAACGCCCGCGGGGGATTCGAACTGACCATTGCCCGTTCCCTCCGAGCCGAAGCTCAGCAGGTGTTCACCTCTCGAGTTGAGCTCCTGAATCCGATCGTTACCCGTATCCGAGACCCACACGTCACCTTTCGAATCGACCGCTATCCCTTTGGGATCGGAGAATTGCGCGTTACCCGTACCGGCCGACCCGATCCGCCGCACGTATTCCCCGCTTTCGTCGAGCTCCACAAGCTGGTCGTCTTCGGTATCGGCCAGCCAAACGTCTCCCGCCGAGCTGACCGCGATGGCCTCAGGAGACTTGAATCCCGGGGGTTTCCCGCCGGGGGTCGAGGATATGTACACAGGCGCCCCGTTGGCGGTGACCAGACCGGTGGTGACCGCGCTCATCGCCGCCAGAGTGTCGTCGCCGTTGATCGCCGTGACGACCGCGGCGAGGGTATGCCCGACATCGGCTTCCACAGGTATGTAGTTCGGGTTGATAGCTCCCGCGATCGGCACACATTCGCCTCTCGAGGTGCTACAGCGCTCCCACTGGTACTCGTAGGTCACCGGCTCATTGCTCCACACTCCGTTCGAGACACCCATCCTGTTGCCGACCATCGCAGTTCCGGAGAGCTTGGGCGCTTCGACATTCACAAGCGCCTGTCCGTTCCACAGCACCGCCGACGCCGGAGCCTGCGCCACTTTCAGCAGACGACTCACACCCGGTTCGCTCGGAACGCTCGCGTACGTAAACGCCCACGTCTGGAGCCCGGGGGGAGTCAGCGCCACAACGTGACCTTCCGAGTCATAGCCGTACATCGTCTTCAACACCGGTGAAATGGCCGGATTCCACTCGGCTCGCAGCCGTCCCTGCTCGTCGTAGGAATATTGCGCCACCGCGGTGGTTGTCATTTCGGATTTAGACGGTTCCCACGCGGTGAAGAAGACGCGCGTAAGGCGACCTTTGTATTCACCCCATTCACTCTCGTCTTCACCTTTTGCCGAGGTTTCTTTGGCGTATTCGAACGTCAACGCGCGGCAGCCCTTTACTAGCGTCGTACAGCTGACCCCGGCGGATACGGGCGCGAGCGCTTGCGTCGGCTCGGTGATACCACCGACGGTCTGATAGGTGTACTTCACCGTCCCCGCGACGCCCGGCTCTTCGTGAGTATGCGGTGTGAACAATGTTCCGGATCCGCCCGAGGGCAGCGTGAACGTCGTGACGGTGCCATTCTGTTCGGTCAACGTGAACACGTTCGCTTCAGCTTGCTTCAGCGTCAGGTTCACATCGCCCGTCGGTGAAACAAATTGCGTGCCTTCCTTCGCAAACACCGACTGCGCGCCGTTTGCAGCCGTCAGCAGCATGCTACCCGTCGGCAGTTTCGCGAGACTTTGTGTGCCACCCATACCCAACCCCGACCACTGCGGCCCCAGCGGACCTTCCGAACCGGCCGTAAGATGACGCGAATTGTAGCTGCGCTGCACGGTGAGCCCGCCGCCCGGCGCCGCAATCGACACATCGGTCGCGTTCAACGTGTACGCACCGGAGGTCAGATCGACCGAGCCGGGGCCCACGCCCTTCGATTCAGAGCTCTCGATCGTAAGCGGGAATTCTTCTTTCGCGACATTCCCAGTCACGTCCGTAGCCGTCATCGTGAAAATATGCCTGCCGGCCGCATATTCTTCGCCGTTGATGACCCATTCCCCGCTGGCCGTACACGGACCCGGCGAACACGAACCCCTCGGCGTCCCGACTTCTTTCCCGTCGATCGCCAGCTTGATCGACGCGACACCCGAGCTCGGAGTCGAACCCGACCCATCCGTCGCGTTGACTTTCACGACATATCTCCCAAAGCTGATTCCATGATCGGCCGGGAACCCGGTCAGGGTCAAATTGTACGGGGGGCTATTATCGATTTTGACTTTGGTGCTGGTAGACGTGCTCAGACCCACCATATCCTTTGTTGTCGCTTCGATTACGTCTTCGCCTTCGGGCAAGCCCTGGAGATCGCCCCATATAGGTTTCCCGCCACATGTCGTCGACTCACACTCTTCGCACTGCACCCCAGTACAGTTACTGACGTACCCCTCGGGTGGATACCATGTGGGATCACTTGGATCGGTCCACTTTGACGAATAGATACCTAGTCCCGGATCGGTCGCGTTTAGGTAGAGGTCATATATATTGTCATTGTTCAGCCATTTTTCGACGGGAATGAAGCTAGCGGAAGGGCCCGCTTCCTGGACGATATCTACAGTGGCGCTATACAAATGGCTCGTTCCACCTCCCCCTTCGTTGGTTTCTCGCTCGTCCTGTTGGTAGAAAACTTCGCTTTTATCATTCGCGCTAGAGACCGTACCCGGGGCACACCCAGCTTCCGTACAGAGAGGTGAAACTGATCCGTAGTTTTCGATCCATGACTGCTCTGCTTCGGGGTGACCGGAATGCACGTTCTCGATTCCGAGAATGTTTTCCATTTTGCTTCCCGAGTAGCCTTCGAAAGCTGTAGAGGCTTTCGTCTCATAAATCTTTGATTCGCCTTGCGTTGGATAATAGAAGAATGCGCGTTCGCCCGCTGCCACAGATTTGCTTACAACATCCTCATAAGTAAAGGGCCGCTCGGCCCCAACTGTCTCGACTTTGAAGATCGAAGGATTTTCGGTAAAAAACCCCCACGTGGCGCCATATAAAATTTCACCTCCAGCGCCGTAGCCCGCGTTTTCAATTACTGTGGGGTCGACCTCGATAGGATACCGATACGCTTTAGCGTTCTGGTCGACGCTCACCGTGAGAGCGTCCCTCGAAACGCTCGTCGACACTGGCACCACGGTTCCTTCGGCGTCCCGCGCACTGGGTGCCGGCACCACAGCGATCACTGCCCCTTCATCGACGACTTCCACAGCCCCTGAACCGTCCTTTGCGGAGACCAGGCTCGCACCGGAAGGCAATCCAATCCGGAACGCCAATTGGCTCGGGCTATCTACCGAGCGCAACAGCGTGTCCTCCTCGAACCCCGTCGCCAGTGGCTTGACCACCGTGTCCGAGTCCGTCTGGGTATTCGCGTACAGCACCGTCGCGCCATCAACCGTGCCTTCCGAGCCACCCAGCGACGAACCGCTCGCGTCGACAGGTGTCAGCGAGACGCCGCTGCTCGCCAGCTGCACCCCATCGGCAAGCAGCTTCGGGACCCGCACCCGCACCACCGAAGTCTTCGGTTCAAACGCGCTGCCCGCTTCGCTCAGACCGAGAGCGAGCGGTTCATGATGGCCGGGCGAGGTTTCGAGCGCGATCGGTTCCGTCGATTCGATCACCCCGTGCTTACCTTCGGGAAGATCGATTTGCGCGGCGTTATCGATCGGATAACCGACGATGCTCTCCCCCGCCGGCAACTTCGGCGACCCACCCGCCGGTTCTTCGATCAACTTCGGGAAGGTTTCCCCGTCAACTTTCCCAGCCTGTTCGCTGTTCAACCCCTCGAACTTCGTACGAGATGCTTCGCGTTCGGCGCCCACGTTTGGATTCGCCAGCTTCGCTTCTTCGGCCGCCTTCGCTTCTTCGCCCTCCATCGGCGAGCCTGGGGTCACAAGCGCACCCCCCAGCGGCGAGGACGAACCGGTCTCTTCGCCGGACGGCGAACTCACTTCACCCAACGCGGTCACCGGCGAGAGCGCCAGCCCCACCACGCCGCACACCGAGCCCACCACCAACAACCGCGTCACGAGCCGCCGCATTGCCTGCCCCCCATGAGGTTGAATGACCGCCGCTCGAAGCAACGCCTCCCACGCGGCCGATGTCCAGAATCACCCTGTAGCCGGAATCTTTACTAAAATCCGAAGGCGTGTCTATCCTCCACCGGGTGATCTTCGGGTTAGAAAAGCGGGTGATCTTTGGGCCCAACACCGCTACAGCTCGCTTCCCAGCAAATCCCCCCGCGAGCTCACGCCGAGCTTGCGGTAGACGTGTTTGGCGTGGGTGCGCGCCGTCTCGATGCTGATCTGCAGCGCCTTCGCGATCTCGGCGTTCTTCTGGCCGCTGCCCAGCAGCTCCATCACCTCCCGCTCACGACGCGTCAGCGAACGCACCCGCGCCGCGCGCGCGGCCTGCGCCGGGCTCGGCGACACAGCGGCGAACACGTGCCTGCCGCCGGCCGCGAGGCGGACACCGCGCACGATCTCCCGCGGGGACGCGCCGGTCGACAGGCACACACTGACACCACACGCCAGCACCCGCAGTGCATATGCCCGACTCGGACGGTGCGCAAGCACGACCAGCCCCAGATCCGCGCGTGCGGCGCACAACCGCCGGGGGAGAGCCGGCGTGGCCACACTGTCTTCCTCGAGCACCACGACCTGCGCCCCACGCTGCGCGACCGCACGCTCGAGCGCGCCGTGATCGAGGCCGGCGCCCACCACTTGCAGACCCGGGTCCGCTTCCAGCGTCTTCAGCAACCCGTCGCCGATCACGCTCTCAAATCGGCCCACCGTGGGTGTAGACGTCTGAACTGGCTCCACTGTGGACGCTTGAAGTGGCCCCACCTCTGTCCGACCTGCGGCTGACGCTTGGCGCTTGGTTGAGCGCGATGCGAGGAGCCGGGAGGAGTGACCAGAATGGAGCAGTTCGAGCAGATCAGGCGCGATTATGCGCGGGAAGGGTTGTCGGTCAGGGCGCTGGCGAAGCGTCATGGGGTGCATCGCCGGGCTGTGCGGCAGGCGTTGGTGTCGGCGGTGCCGCCGGCGAAGCGTCGTCCGTCGGGTCGTCCGGCGCCGAAGCTGGGCGAGTTCCGGGAGCTGATCGACGAGTGGTTGACGGCGGATCTGAAGGCGCCGCGCAAGCAGCGTCACACGGCTAGGCGCGTCTGGCAGCGCCTGGTGCAGGAGCATGGCGCGGATGTGTCCGAGCGTCAGGTCAGCCGCTATGTCGCGGCCCGGCGTCGCGCGATCGGCGAGGTGGAGGCGTTCGTGCCGCTGGTCTCCGATGCCGGGGTGGAGGCCGAGGTCGATTGGGGCGAGGCGCAGGTGATCATGCGTGGCGATCCGGTCGTTGTGCATCTGTTCTTGATGCGGGCGTGTCACTCGGGTGCGTCGTTCGTGATCGCGTTCGAGCGGGAGACCCAGCAGGCGTTCCTGGAGGGCCACGTCGCGGCACTGGAGTGGTTTGGCGGGGTCTTCGACCTGATCCGCTACGACAACCTGAAGGCGGCCGTCGCGAGGGTTCTGAAGGGCCGCCGGCGGGTGGAGTCCGACCGTTTCGTCGCGTTGCGCTCGCACTACGGGTTCGATTCGTCGTTCTGCCTGTCGGGCAAGCAGGGCGCCCACGAAAAGGGCGGTGTCGAGGGCGAGGTCGGGCGTTTCCGCCGTCGCCATCTGGTGCCCGTTCCCAGCGTCGGCTCATTGGCGGAGCTGAACGAACGGCTCGAGGACGCGTGCTGGGCGGACTTGGAGCGCACGATCGTCGGGCGCTCACAGCCCGTCGGGGAGATGCTCACCGCGGAGCGGCGGGTGCTGAACAACCTCCCGCGAGAGGCGCACTGCACGGCGGAGGAGGCGACACCCCGCGTGGACTCAAAGGCGCTGGTCACGGTCCGTCAGAACCGCTACTCGGTCCCCGCGCGGCTGGCTGGGTTCAAGGCCCGTGCGCAGGTCGGCGCGCGGGATATCGCGATCTGGCACGACGGGAAGGTCGTCGCTTCTCACGAGCGGCTGGCAGGCAAGCACGGCACGAGCGCGCAGCTGGACCACTACCTCGATCTGCTGGTGCGCAAGCCCGGTGCGCTCGCGCGGTCCCTGGCGCTGCGTCAGGAGCGCGACCGTGGTGACTGGCCGGAGTGCTTCGATGAGCTCTGGGGCAAGATCACGGAGCGTCACGGCCGTGAGGAGGCCGCCAGGCAGATGGTTGACGTGCTGATGCTCTGCCGCGAGCACCCCTCCGGGCGGGTCGAGCTCGCGGTCCGTGGCGCGCTCGCCGCCGGTGCGCACGACGGCAAGGCAGTGGCGCTCTTGGCGCGCCGCTCGGAGCGCCCGACGCCGCCAGCGCTGCAGGTCGATGAGCGCCTGGCGGGGGTCGGCTGTCCGCCACCGCAGAACCTCTCAGACTATGACCACCTCACCCAGCAGGGGGCCCAGCTATGAGCGCCCCACGCAACAACGACCCCAAGATCGCGGCGATGGAAGCGCTGATCGAAGCGCACGCGATCGAGCTGAAGCTCCCCACGATCAAGGCACGGTTCCGGGCGATGGCCCAGCAAGCCACCCGCGAGCAGCAAACCCCGATCGCCTACCTCGCCGCGCTGCTCGAGGCAGAGACCCACGAGCGCTCAGAGCGCCGCGAACGCCGCAGGCTGATGGACGCCCGCTTCCCCCAGGTCAAGCGCCTGGAGGAGTTCCGCTTCGCGGATAACCCGAAGATCCCGCAGGCCACGATCGCCGCCCTGGCTGAAGGGTCCTGGATCGCGGACCGCGAGTCGATCATCTTCGTCGGCGACTCAGGGACGGGCAAGACGCACCTCGCGACCGCCCTCGCGGTCTGCGCCTGCCAGCAAGGACGACGGGTCCGCTTCACTACGCTCGCCGCCCTCGCGAACGAGCTCCAAGAAGCCGAGAGCAAGCGAGAGCTCGCGCGCGTCATCGCGCGCTACGCCCGCACCGAGCTCGTGCTGCTCGATGAGCTTGGCTACCTGGCGTTGCCCCCCGGCGCCGCGGAGCTCGTCTTCCAGGTGCTCTCCGAGCGCAACGAGAAAGCCAGCCTGATCGTCACTACAAATCTCCCGTTTGGTGAATGGACGAAGGTCTTCCAAGACGCCCGCCTCGCCAAGGCAGTCGTCGACCGGCTCACCCACCGCGCGCACATCATCGACACCGGCAACGAAAGCTGGCGCTTCCGCCACGGCCTACAACAACGGACAAGCAAGAAGGGAGGCAGCTGACCCCACCGCTGGGGAGAACCGACGTCCGCCAGCGGGGAGAACCGATGGCCACGACACCCCCCACGCAGAACGCGCCGCGAGCATCGCTGCTCCGCCTCGCCTACGGCTCGGCTCCGCAACGACGCTCGCGCACCACATCCGCCATCATCAACAACCAACAAACAAGACACAGAGGTGGGGCCACTTCAAGCGTCGAACCCGGGGCCACTGCAAGTGGCGACACTCACACCGCGACAGCGATCGACTCCTTGGATCTCATAACAGGATTCGTGGCCTGAAAGCAGCCTTTCGGCAAAGCAGGGTCCGGATTTCGGCCCGATCCGCGTTTGGATCCAATCCCTCTGATACGAGGTGACCGTTTCTGGGATCGGGCCGAAACCTCCGGATCATGCGCTCACCCAGCGGCCACCTCTTCCGCGCTCGCCAACCGCTGCGTGCCGTTGAGGATCGCCGTGTTGTTGCCCGCCGCGGAGGGCAGCTTCAGTTTGCTGTCCACGATCGGGTCGAGCAGGAAGGAGAACAGACCACCGCAGCCTTCGGCGACAGGGACCGAGAACGCGTTGTCGACGAGCGAGTTTTCGAGCAGCACGATCACTTCGCCCGTTTCTTCTCTGAATTTGCCGGCTTTGCCCTTGATCGACGTGTTCGGCGGCGGCGGGCTCGTCGTGCCCGTCGTCAGGTGCAGCTCGATCGGGCTCGTTTCCGAACCGATGTAGCAACCGCTACCCAACAGGGGGTTTTTTAGATGAACCCTGACCGGCAGCGTCAGCGCGGTGCCTTTTTCACCGAGCAGATCCGTGAAGTTCAGAATCGCCGGGTTGTGTTCATTGGCGACCAGTTCCGTCGTCGCCGTCACCCCCGTCGTCTTGTTTTCGAAGATCGCTTTACACGTCCCCCGCTCCAGTTTTTCACCGAGACCTTCACCTTTGATTTCCGTACAATTCACCAAATCCAGCAAACCACCCGGCACATTCTCTTCCGTTTTCGACAGGCTTTCCCCGTTCTTCGCCGGCAGCAACGCATACGCGCCTTCGGCGTTGATCGGCTCCGCGCCGCCCTGCTGAATAATCTTGTTCGTAATCGGGACCTTCGTCTTACCGATCGCGACTTCCCCGCTCGTCACTTCCGCGTACAGACACAATTCCACACCCGGCGTCGTAGCGGGACACTGCGAGAAATACTTTTCATACGGATTCGCCGCAAGCGCCGGCGACGCGGCGGCCAAGCCCGCCAACGGCACAGCCAACGCCACCACGGTGGCGAGTTTCAAACGTATCTGACCCATCATGCTGCCTCCCTTTGTTTGAGCTGTCGAATGAGACCTACTGTCTGCTCTCTACCTTCGTCTTCGCACCGCGTAGACCCGGCTTGCGGCTCATTACAAAGATTTGTTATGACTAAAGCTTCGGGCAAGAACCCCTACCGTTGGTGGTGGCAGACGGTTTTTGGCCTGGGTGGGTACGGGCGAATGATTAAGTCCCTCAGCCGGGAGGGTGCCGCGGTGGTCGCCCGCTTCGCGGGAGTGGGCGGGATGGGGATCGAGGGCCCGTCCACCCGGGCGGCGGCCGATGGGCTTTTCAAAGCGCGTAGCAGGCGCTAGAATCCCGCCGATGACCGCTAAAGAGAAGGTGCTGGAGCAAGCGCCGGACTGGACTGAGGAGCAGGCCGCAGCAGCTCTGCGCGCGGCAGAATCCACGTCAGGGTCGATCCTGGTCGAGGACAAGCGTCCCGCAGAGGCACCCTCGGACAGCGACGAGGAGTCCGACGAGCCCGAGCCCGAGCTCGAGACTTCAGAGGAGCTCGAGAGCGTCTGGATACCAGAGAGCTGGGAAACGTTCGAGGACGGCACACCGCAGCCGGACTGGACCGCGGCTATCCGCCGCTCACGCGACGAACACTGACGCTCGCCGTCGAGCTCGGCTGGGCCAAAACCTACGACGCCGAGTACGTCGCACTCGCCAAAATCCTGGGATGCCGGCTGGTCACACTCGACATGCGACTGTGGCGCGGCACCAGACACCTCGGCTTCGTCATCACACCCGAAGAACTCTGAGCACCGCCCAGCGGCGCGGGACGAAAATAAGCTTTCAGGCCGGACGGCGGTCTTCGCCGGCCGGAATGAAAGGTTTTTTCGGGACGCGACGCGTCGGGTCATCGCTTGGCCTTCTTCACCGGACCGTAGCTCTTTTTGGCCGCCTTTTCACACGACGCCCGTTTCGCCTTCCGGCGGTCTTTACGACAACCCTTCAACGCGTCGGCCAGCTTCTGCGCGCGGGTCAACGGCTTTTTGACCACCGCGGCCGGCTTCGGCGCGGGGAGGTCCCCGATCCCGGAGAACGTCGCGCTCGCCGGGGCGCCGTAGATGCCGGGCTCGGGGAGCGGGGCGGCGCGGCAGGCTTCCGCGGTCGTGCATTCCGCTTCCGCGCCCGGCGGCGGAGGGATACAGGGGGACGCCGCGGTGCATTCGTGGGCGTCGTAGACGTCGTAGGATTTATCGAAGTCCTGGGGGGCGAGTTTCGCGGTCGTCATGAAGAAGACTTCGCCCCCCGCTGCCGTGCCCGGCTTGCCGTGTTCGCCCGCACCGCCGCCTTCGTCGGCATCCAGGAACGCCGATTCCTGGGCGGAATTGCCCGAGGAGATCAGGCCGACACAACCCGCGCCCGATTCGCCCTTTTCGCCTTCCACTTCATAGGTACGGGCGGGCTTGAACACGACGCTGCCGCTCGTGCTCGAGGCCGCGCAGGGATGTTCGCCACCCGCAGGTACTTTTTCGGGCTCGTACTCATATACATCCCACGTCCCGTTGATGTCCTGCGGGACGAGGGCGTCGTCTGAGTCGAAGAACACGCGACCTTCGTTTGAGAGGTAGCGCGGCTGATAACTGCCGAACCCAGGCGAACTTTCAACCTGCGTAAACCCAGGCACATCCGCCGCCAACCACGAACTTTGTCCCCATGCGTCATGACCTGCGTCCTCAGGCATCCCTTTGCCTTCTTGTTCATATTCCACGCCCGTCGGCCGCGCGCCCGTCGGGTCACACGACGCACACGCAAGCCGGCCCGTCACCGCGTCAAACACATACAACTCCTCATCCGGACGACCACTCACCGCATCATCCGTGTCATACCCCACCAAATCACGATCCGACATGAACGCAACCCACCGCCCATCAGGCGACACCCGCGCCGTCAACTGCGACAGCTCGTCTTCGCCCTTCGCCCAGTCTGGCCGGTCTTCACCCGACAGTTCCGCGACCCGCGTGCTCTGCCACACGCCTCCTTCGAGATGATCCTCATACAACACGTGCCCCGCAACACGATACGCATACGTACCGTCTTCGCTCACACCCAACATCACGCCTTCCGTTTCACCCAACACTTCCGGCGTACACGACAAGCGCCCCGCGACTTCCACGATCCCGCATGAGTGCACGCTCCCGTTTTCCGTGTAGAACACCCGCGAACCATCAGCCGAGGCATCCTGGAACACCGCGCCGCCACCACCCACCGCCAACGATTCACCCTTCACCACATCACGCACATACAGGCTGCCCGTGCCGTTCGACCAGAACACCCGCGACCCATCCGCAGACACCGCGCCCCGGGTATCTTCGCCATCATGCGACCCAAGGGGGAAAGGTTCGGCGGCGGCGAGTTCTTCGCCTTTCCCATTGCGTGGCAGAATGCTCACCAGCTGCAGCTGTTCACTCGCGGGCGCACCCTCGTTCCACTCATACAGCCCATACAGTTCACCCGAGGGCGCCGGTACACTTGTCAGCTGGACACGCGAATGGAGCATGGCGTGCTGCGCGTTTGGGCTTGCCCCCACGAAATCCGGGCCACAAAATTTCGCCGGGGGACATGTATGCCCTTGGAGTCCTTCCACATCCCCGGTTTTTCCGAAGGTGGTGCCTTCGGGGACGTTGGCGTACCCGGGCTTGCCCGTCACCAGAGGCGTGTAGCACGACACACCGCCCGCTCTCTCGGCCGGCGT